>Ga0326728_10019349_pt1 | contig 13220 bp, 15 predicted proteins | sample MB3enrmetagenome_FD_207602 | JGI IMG/M metagenome (GOLD analysis project Ga0326728, IMG submission 207602) | Lab enriched peat soil microbial communities from McLean, Ithaca, NY, United States - MB31MN | ecosystem: Environmental > Terrestrial > Soil > Wetlands > Peat | place: USA: New York...
AAGCTTCTGCAAAAGGAAATCTACGTAGACGTGCCCCTTCTCGAGGGTGGTGATGGGAAGCGAGAAGCCCACAATCACACCAGCGCCGAAGGAGACGATCTCATAGGTCCCGATAATGGGCCGCGCAAAGGCCCGTCCTATGACATCGCACGTGGTCAGGATCATTATGAACAACAGGGAAATCGCCGCAACAACCTCCAGGACCTTACTCAGCCAGTAGATGAGGCGTCGAAGGATATTGTTGGTCGTACCGCCGGCGCTTCTCTTGGAGAGATCTCCCATAGCACCCTCCTTCAGACCTGTTCTATCTCGGCCTCTCCTCTATTTCTGATTCTTCTGAATCCAGTCCTGGCACCATTTCAGGGCTTCCGCCGCAGGAAGACCCTTTGCGGCTTTGTCCTTTATGAACTTGTCGAATTGCGGTTTCACCTGGGTTACCCAGCGTGCGTTCTCTTGTTTGGAAAGAGGCGCTATCGTGTTGCCCCTTTCTTTCATGAATCTCTTTCCATTGCCATCTTCCTCGTCCCACGGATCTCCCGCTTTGTTCACCCACTGCTCGTTTATCTCTTCGATAGCCTTCTGGAGGTCCTTCGGCAAGGCGTTCCACTTGTCCTTGTTCATCGCAACGAAAAATGTGTTGAAATAGGCGGTGCTGTAATTCTCCGGGGCATACTTGACTACCTCGCCGAGCCTGTAGGTGGATAATACGGCGTAGGGGCCAAGCATACCGTCGAGCATGCCCCTCTGGAGCCCGTCGTAGGTGTCGCCCATAGACATAGGCACCGGCGCCGCCCCCAGGGCGGAAAGCATGTCCACCGTGGCCCCGGCAGCGCACTTGACCTTCATCCCTTTTAGATCTTCGAGGCTCTTTACCGGTTTTCTCGTGAACAACAGGCCTGGTCCATGGCTGGAGAAGAACATGATTTTCGAGTCGCTGAACTCTTTTGTCGCATATCTCTTGTAGTATTCATTGGACAATCTCGTGGCGAGCTTAGCCGTCCTCACGCCGAGGGGAAGGTCAAGCAGCTCTATCATGGGGAACCGGCCTCTCGTGTAGGCAAGAGAACTGGAGCCCAGGTCTACCACCCCGCGGACAACAGAGTCGTACGTCTGCGCTCCCGGCGTGAGCGTCGCGCCCGCATAAAAGTTAATTTTGATTTTGCCGCCGCTCTTCTTCTCCACCTCTTTTGCCCACGTCTCAAAGGCGATGCTCACCTTATCGGTTGGTGGAAGAAAACTGGAAAAATCCATCTTGATAACTTTTTCCTGAGCTCCCGCTGTAGTCAGCAAGAACATGACAAAAATCATTGAAGCAAAGATAGCCGACAAGCTTTTTCTCATGACCCCCTCCTGTTTTGACCGTACAAGCAGAATCTGTTCTGTATCTTCATCTGGTATACAGTGTACCAGTAGAGAGTCATGTGTCAAGTACTATTTTTGCCGATTCGGATTCATGGATAGGAGAAGGCAACGAACTCATATGCGTAACGGCAGAGTGGTAGTAGGTTCTTTCAAGGGAGACGGGCGCCGAGGGGCAGGAGGCGCGTGGCCGCTTCCTTGTGCATTATTCGCTTTTTTCCTGGGGTTCTTTCGGAGCCACAGCCAGTATGTCGCGCAGGGAAAGGTCAAGGTGGTACCGAATAGCCCTCTCCACTTCATCGGGATCACGTCTTTCTATGGCCTTGTAAATGAGTTCGTGGCCGTCCAGGGCCCTGACAAAGACATCGGTATGGAAGAAACTGGTAACGCGGTGGCGCAGCATATGGCGCCTCATGAGCTGCGTTATTTCCATGATATGGGTACTGCCGCTCAACCGTGCGATGGTTTCGTGAAACTGCGCATCCAAGTCCGCGTAGGAGTAGATGTCATTCTGTGCGATCTTTTCTTTGGATTTGGCAATAATACCGCCCAGTTCCTGTATGACCGTCGTATATGACTTCTGCATGGCCCAGTTAGCGGCGATGATCTCCAGCGCCTCCCTGATCTTGCAGATCTGGATGACCTCTTCCTGACTTATCGACAACACCCGGTAGCCGACCCGGGGTATGGACTCGATGAGTCCGTCTTTCTGGAGGTTGTGGAAGGCTTCTCGCACGGGCGTGCGGGAAGTGCCGATCTCTTTAGCCACCGTTGCTTCCACGAGGCGCTGACCCGGCGTTATTTCACCGCTGAAGATTTTTTCGCGGACATGCTCGTAAACCGTGGTCCATATAGCCGAGTGATCCGAAAAATCGAGTCCCTTCATATGCAATTATAGTATACCAGCGGTACAAAATAAGCAAGCATGATCGTTGGGGGGAGAAAGAAGATAATCCATTACTACTACGGGATGTGGTCAATAACGGGGGCAGGGTGAGAGAGCTTCGAAGTGAGAAAACAGCAGTGAAAGAGAAGTGATTTCAAAATGTGTAACTACTTGACATTACAGCAGTTGTATGGCGGAGAGAGAGGGATTTGAACCCTCGGTACGGTTTTAAGCCGTACACTCGCTTAGCAGGCGAGCACCTTCGGCCTCTCGGTCATCTCTCCATCTGGAGCATTATACTTGTTCACCGGTAAAAAATCAAACGCCCTTTCATCTTCATGGTCACGCCATCTCCTCTGCCATGATCCTCGCCAGCGTTCTCGCAAAACGCGCATTTTCAGGGCGTCTCCGCAAAGGCAGACGGATAAGCTCACGACCCTTCTCTTCTTCGAAGACCTCGATCAGGATGTGCCTTTGCAGGAACCGTGACCGGAGATCGGTCACCGGCTTTTCGACCGCGACAAGGAGAAAATTGCAGGCTGTGTCGATCGGCCTGATCCCCTTGATGAGGCCCAGTTTCGCGGTCATGTAGGCTTTCTCCGCTGCGAGGAATTCCGCGGTCCTGCGTGAGAAGCCTCTGTCCCGCAGCGAGGCGAGGGCGCCGGCTGCCGCGACCGTGCTCACGGGACCGGGCTCTGCGACGCCGGCTACGAGGTCGAGCACCCGTTGGCTGCCGAGCGCATAACCCAGGCGCATGCCGGCGAGGGCATGAAAAAATGAGAAGGTCCTGAGGATGAGGACGTTGGCCGAATGGATGGCCGCCTCCACGGGGGAATCGACCCTCACAAACCCGGCGAGCCCCTCGTCGATGACGAGTATCTTGTGTGACCCGTCGAGGGCGTCCGTGATCTCGCGAAGGAAGTCCGGGCTGACGACCGTGCCGGTCATCGGGTGGGGATTGGGGATGAGGAGCATATCGGCGCCAACGAGTGCGGAAACAAGCTGCGCTGCATCCAGGGCGAAGTGGCGGGCCTCGCTCGGGACAAGAGGGATGAGCTCCGTCCCGTGCCGTTCGAGCAACCGGACGCAGCACGCAGGCAGCGGGGACGGCGCGAGGAGTCTCCCCGGCTTGAGCGCGGCGAGGAGAAGATCGAGGATCTGCGTCGAGCCGTGACCGAAGAGGATGTTCTCGGGCGCGACATGCTCCGACCGCGCGATGAAACCTCTGAGGTAGCGGGTCCGCCGGTCCGGGGGAAGCTGCGCCTCCTTCAATGCCTTTCTCATCGCGTGCTTGGCCTTGCCGGAAGGCCCCAAGGGGTTGGTCAGGAGTGTAAAGTCGAGGACCTGACGGGTCGAGATGCCTTTTGCTCCGGCGTAATCGTAGATGTCCATGTACTAGTATGGACCGCTCTTGAGACCTTCTGTCAAGCGAAAAGGGTGGAAGCGAGTGCAGAGTTTGGTGGCGCTCGGGTCATCCCTTACCGACATTTTCACCTTTCGGTACTCACCATCCTCGAATTTGACCTGCCATTCTTTCTCTGACGATATGACGCCAATTGCCGGGTACCTGAAAAGGTCTACCGCGCGTTTCGAGGAACCAGCGTCCCTAAAATGGCCTTATCGGGTCGGCCCCCTTGCATCGGCTTTCCTGCCGTGCATATACTGCTTAAATCGACCGAGCATGAGAAAGAGATCAGGACACTTCCGTTGACCAGCCTCCTCACTATTTTTGTCTCTTCTTTTGTCATTGGACTGTCGGGCGCCCTGATGCCGGGCCCGTTGCTGACCGCCACGATCAGCGAAAGCTCTCAACGCGGGTTCATCGCGGGGCCGCTCATGATTATCGGGCACGCTCTCTTAGAGTTGGCACTCGTCTTCGCCCTGCTCCTGGGACTGGGGCCTGTTTTCCGGCAGCCGGAGGTCTTTGCGGCAATTGCGCTTGTCGGGGCCGCAATCCTTTTCTGGATGGCCTTCGGAATGTTCCGCTCGCTGCCTACCTTGAGCCTTGCATTGCAGGGAGACGGGAGGCGCAGGAATCATCCGGTGACCAGCGGTATAATGATGAGCCTTGCCAATCCTTACTGGATCATCTGGTGGGCGACCGTCGGTCTGGGCTACATCTTTTATTCCCGGCAGTTCGGCTTCTGGGGCATCGCTTTCTTCTTCGCCGGGCACATCCTGGCGGATCTCGGCTGGTATTCGCTTATCGCGGCTGCTGTTGCAGGCGGCAGACATTTTCTGACAAATCGCCTTTACCGCGGCCTTATCGCCGTCTGTGCCGCCTTTCTGCTGGTGTTCGCCGGCTATTTTGCCTATGCGGGCTTCGAGAAGGGCAGCGCCATTATCTCATTATGGTCCGCCGCTCCATAAGGCTTGATACGATAATCTTAGAAGCGCATAAAGTGGAAACGCAGGAACGTTCTCCAATAGTTTACGCAGTGACTTGCTTCCTGAAGGTGAGTCTCCCGGCATTCGTTTGTCGGCACCATAGTTGAAGCGGTAATAATGAGTTTTCGAGAACAAAAAGGGCAGGACGATCGCTGATCCTGCCCGTGCTTCTTCTGAGCGAATCTACCTTTTCCGCCTCCTGCTGATTGCGAGAAGTCCCAGGCCGGGAGCAAAGAGGAAAAGAGCCCCGGGTATGGGAACGGCGGAAACAGTAAATGTTGCCATAATGTCGAGCGGAGGCTGAACCCAGGGATTACTACCCGAGAAGTTCGTTCCCCCGGTTTGGTCGATTCCGAGGGGCGTGATATCCACTTTGTACCCCTGAACAATCAATGAAATCGTTGTGCCGTTCACCAAAGTGATATAGTCGTTATCCCAGGTAGCGTCAAGAGTACCGGTCTGACTGAGAGAACCGGTAGGTCCCGAGGCGAAGGAAATGGTACGGGGGGCGTTAACATTGAACGACAGATTACTCCACGCGGTCGGGTCGGTCGCAGTTCCTCCATAGGTGTAGTTAATTGTCCAGAGAAGAGTGTTGATCTGTTGAGTGTAGGTGCCGGGCGTAAGATTGAGGGTACCACTGTATGTCTGAAGCTGCAAGGTATCACCCGGGTAACCGTTGGTACCCCAGGGCGCATTCGCCGGCGGTGTCGTGGCCGCGGGGTAAGACGTCGGTCCCCAGCCGGACACAGTATAATTGACCATATCTGCATGAGCGATCCCACCCAGGCACATAAGAATGAGCACTGCCGCCACTACCGACAGCTTACCCAGTCCGGACATACGTAACACCGATCTCATTTTTTTCATGGCTTTTTCTCTTTCCATTACAACAAACCCTCACACGCAATTTTGGCTTTTCAGCTTCATTATAGTATAACTACAATGTATACAAATGTCAAGAGTAGTTGTATACAAATGTCAGGAGTCTTTGTATACAACTATTAAGAGCCTTTGTATACAAGCAGATAATTTCTTGAAGCGTGTTTGTGATATTCTTCAGTCGGGATAAGGGGCCGCGCTTGTGGAGCAGGAGGTGAAAACGGCGAGAGTTATCCCGCAGGGAGGTGAAGTACGGAAGAACCCGGATCAATCGGGATTTTGGTCGCAATTACACAAGAATTACACAAAGGGAATAAAAAAGGCTTCGCGGAAAACCACGGAGCCCTTGATTTCATTAAGTGCCGAGGACCGGAATCGAACCAGTGACACGCGGATTTTCAGTCCGCTGCTCTACCGACTGAGCTACCTCGGCACCAGCCCAATTTTAACCGCGATTCCGTCAGTAGTCAAGCCTTTCGTGCGCGTGAAGAAAGGCGCGGCGATGTTCTATGCTTTCCTGAAGACGTCCTGGAGCCCGGCTTCCCTCCGAGGCGCTTTACTGACGCCCGAAAAGGGTGTTAAATAGACTTCATGAGAGTCACGTGCGCCATCGTGTCGGGGGGCAGGAGCAGAAGGATGGGGCGCGACAAGGCGACGGTGCTCCTCGACGGCAAACCCCTGATCGCCCATGTCTTCGATGTGGCGAAAAGGGTATTTACCGACATCATGGTGGTATCGAGCCTCCACACAGCCGTCGACGGGATAAAAGCGCGGGTCGTCAAGGACATCCTGCCCCTGCCGGGCTCGCTGACCGGCATTGTTTCCGCCCTGATCGCTTCCGATACGGATTATGTCTTCGTGCTCGGCGGTGATATGCCTTTTATCACAGCGGAGGCGATGAGGTACGTGGTGGAGGCGGCAGCCGGGGAAGACATTATCATACCGCAGACCGAAGGCGGGCTTGAGCCGATGCACGCGCTTTACCGCAGGAGCTGCATCTCGCCCATGCTCGCCGCCCTTGGGCGTGGGCATATGAAGATCACGGGTCTTCTTGCCCTGCTGCAGGTGAAGGTGTTGCCGCCTGACCCCGTGTTTTTCAACCGGGGGGTATCGGTTTTTATGAATATCAACACCGAGGAGGATTTACGACGTGCCGAAAGACTCATCCGGCGAGGGGGAGATCGAGGAGATGCGGGAAGCGGACCTCGACGAGGTGCTTGCGATTGAAAAACGGTCTTTTGTCGCGCCCTGGTCGAAGAGGCTCTTCCGGGAGACCCTCTCCTTCCCCCTGTCTTTCAATCTGGTGATAAGAAAAAAGGTTGACAACAAGGTGGCCGGTTATGCAAACTTCTACGTGATAGGGGACGAGGTGCAGGTCCTCAACATCGCCGTGGCGCCGGAATCGAGGAAAGAGGGCTATGCGACGCGGCTTTTGCGCTATGCGATCGGCGCATTAGGCGGCCATGGAGGGAAGGAATTTTTCCTGGAGGTCCGGGAAGGCAACAGCGATGCGATCAGGCTCTATGGGAAATTGGGGTTCATGAAGGTCGGGAGGAGGAAGAAATACTACAGAGAAACGAACGAGGACGCGCTGGTGATGTGCTTTAAGGCGGACGATGCTCCGGATCGATGATCTGGAAGGCACGGTCCTGCAAAACAGGTGCGTCGTGCCCGGTCATTATCTCCTTGCCGTGAGGCTCGAACGAATGATGGCGGCCCCGAGGCCCGGCCAGTTCGTCATGCTCAAGGTTCCCGGCGCCGATATATTCCTGAGAAGGCCCTTCAGCATCTATCAGTACGGCAGGGGCGTGCTTTCGATCCTTTACAAGGTGGCGGGGAAAGGGACGTCCGTGCTCTCCGGTGCCGGTCGCGGTGAGAAAGTGAGGGTCCTGGGCCCCCTCGGCAACGGGTTTGCCCCGCTGCCCGGTCATGCGCCCGTGCTCGTCGCCGGGGGCATCGGCGTCGCCGGCATCCATTTACTGTGGACGAGGGTGGGCACAAAAGGGACGCTCTTCTGGGGCTGCGCCAGCATGAGCGATATGGGCCTGCTCGGACGGATTATGCCGCATGCGCCGCATGTCTCTACCATGGACGGCTCCTTCGGCTGCGCGGGCAATGTCGTTGACCTGCTGGCGCAGCATATTGCCGGGATCAGGCGGCCCATCCAGGTATTCGCGTGCGGGCCTGAAGCCATGTACCGGAGCCTTGCGACCCTGCTCGACGGTGCGGGCATCCCCTGCCAGGTGCTTGTGGAGGAGAGGATGGCCTGCGGCCTGGGCATCTGTTTCGGCTGTGTGAGGAAGACCCTCGATGAGCGGGAGCCGTACAAGAGGGTCTGTAAAGAAGGACCGGTATTTGACCTATGGCAGATCTCTCTGTAAGGATATTCGGCAAGAACTTGCGCAATCCGGTGATGAACGCCTCGGGCACGCTTGGCTACGGGAGCGAGATAGAGCCCCTGTGGTCCGTCGACACCCTCGGGGCCTACGTGTCGAAAGGCCTTTCCGCACAACCCCACCACGGCAACCCCCCGCCGCGGCTCTGGGAGGAGAAATCGGCCCTCATCAATAGCGTCGGTCTCCAGAACATCGGGCTGAAGAGGTTTTTCGACGAGGTCTTCCCCCTGTTCCGGGAGAGGGAAACGCCCGTTATCATCAACTTTTTCGGTTTCACCGAGGAGGAGTACGTGAGGGCGGCCGTTGGCATAAGGGACGATCCGCTTATCGTGGCGCTGGAGATGAACCTCTCCTGTCCCAATGTCAAGCAGGGCGGCATGTGCCTGGGCAAGCAGGCGGAGGACGTCTTCCGGGTCGTGAGGCGGGTGAAGGCGGCGACCGGCATACCGCTCTGTGCGAAGCTGACGCCCGAGGTGACGGACATTAGTGCGATAGCCCGCGCCGCGTATGAAGCGGGTGCGGACGCCATTACGGTCTTCAACACGCTGCCCGCTGCGGCCGTGGATGTGGAGGAGAGGCGCATGCCGGTGAGAGGGGGCCTGTCGGGACCGTTTCTGAAGACCGTCGCCCTCCGGGCAGTCGCCGACATCTCGGCGGCCCTTCCCGTTCCCGTGATCGGCACGGGCGGCATCATGGATTGGATGGACGCCCTCGCATTCCTCCTGGCCGGGGCCACGGCGGTCCAGGTGGGGACCGCCACGTTCATCGACCCCTTTGCCATACCGAAGATCATAAAGGGCATCGGTACCTACATGGACAGCCACGCCATCCCGACTTTGGACCTGATCAGAGGAGCAGCGCGTGCTCAGAATCGAGCCCTATGAACTGCCCGTCGTCACAGCACTCGTTGAGGGCCTCAACCTCCCCCATCTCGTCGCCAGGGTCCTCGCAACGCGGGGCATCAAGACGTGCGACGACGGGATGCGCTTCCTCTACCCCAAAATAGAGCACCTCTCCGACCCCTTTCTGCTGCCCGATATGGAAGCTGCGGTGAGCGCAGTGACCGGCGCGCTTAAGTCGGGCAGGAAGATCGGACTATTTGGCGACTATGACGCCGACGGCGTCACATCAACGGCCCTGATGGTCAATTTTCTCAGGGAGCTTGGCGTCCGCCCCGAGGTCTATCTGCCGGCGCGGTCGGAAGGCTACGGGCTCAACCCCGAGGCCATAGACACTCTGCGGGGCAAGGGGGTCGAGCTTCTCGTCTGCCTTGACTGCGGCTCGTCGAACGGAAGAGAGATAGAGATGGCAAGGGGCTTCGGCATGGAGACGGTCATCCTGGACCACCATGAGGTGGCTGATATCCATCCCCATGCGCGGGCACTCGTCAACCCCAAGAGAAAAGAGGCGCTCTTCCCCACAAGGGAGCTTGCCGCCTGCGGCGTCACCTTTTTCTTCCTTATCGCCCTGAGGAGGACCATGAACAGGCAGGGGCTGCTCACACGTCCGATCAACCTGAAGCGGCAGCTCGACCTCGTGGCCGTAGGGACCGTGGCGGATATGGTGCCGCTGACCGGGGACAACCGCGTCCTCGTGAAATTCGGGATGGAGATGATGCAGAAACAGCCAAGGGAATGGCTCAAGTCGTTCTTCAGGCAGAACCTGATCTTCTCGCAGAAGCTCGACGGCTATGCGCTTTCCTTCATCATTATCCCGCGCATCAACGCGGCCGGACGTGTGAGCCATCCTATGGCCGCCCTCGAATTCCTGACCGCGACCGGGGAGGGCGAATGCGCAAGGCTGCTTGAGGCGCTCAACGGGGCGAACAAAGAGCGCCAGGGCATGGAAGAGATCATTATCCGGGAGGCCCTGGGGATGATGGAGGGAGGGCCTCTGTCTTCGAGGCAGACGGTTGTGCTCTACAAGGAGGACTGGCCCGTAGGCGTGATCGGCATCGCCGCCCAGAAGCTGGCGGAGAGCCAGGGGAAGCCCTGCATCATTTTTACGAAGATAGACGGGATGTGGAAGGGCTCGGCGAGGAGCGTCCCCGGTCTCGATCTCTACGGCACGGTGAGCACCCTTTCCGACCTCCTTGTGAAATTCGGCGGCCACAAGTTCGCCTGCGGCCTGTCGGTCGATGAGGCGAACCTGTCACGCTTCCCCGGCGCGTTCGAAGAGGCGGTAAGGGGCGCGCTCAATCGCGGAGAAAAGGTCATCGGCATCGACGCGGCCATCGAGTTCGAGGATCTGACAAGGGAGCTGGTGGAGTATATCGAGCTGCTCGCGCCTTTCGGGTTCGGGAACCCGCAGCCGGGCTTCCTGCTCGCGCCCCGTGCGGTCTCCGCCAGCAACAGGTCGATAAAGCTGGTCGATCAGAGGAACCGCATCTGGTACGGGAACGTGCAGAAGAGGACGGAGATACCCGACTCACCCGGTGTGAAGATCATCGCGTGCCCGGCGATAAGGGAAAAGATGGGTGAAAAGTTCATACACCTGCATATACGGGAGTTCGTGACGGGGTAGGACAGGGGCGGCCGGGTTAATTTCGCGCCTGGCTTTGTCATCGTGCTCGGCCCGCATCCTCATGTACGAAAGAGTACACTCCGGTGCGGGCCGAGCACGATTTCGCGCCATGCATCAAAAATCGCTCCAGCGGGAAAACGATAGCACTCAGTTCGCCGGCAAGTCGTGGCGAAAGATCATAAGGAGGCAGAGAGATGGCGAAGAGAGAAGAGCTTGAAAACCTTTTTGCGCAGCATGGATTTACGGATTTCAGATGGCTCAAGCCAAAGGACATACGAGTAGCCCAATGGGTCCGGTTAAGGTGCATGTTCGGATGTCCTGCGTACGGGGTCAAAGGAACCTGTCCGCCCAACGTCCCGTCCATCGAGCAGTGCAGGGAGCTCTTTTCCGAGTATGATGAGATTGCACTCTTTCATTTTCAAAAGGCCCTCCTGGACCCGGCGGAGCGCGTGCCATGGGGCAGGGAAACGACTCAAAGGCTCTTGAAACTGGAAAGGGATATCTTCCTGGCCGGGTACTACAAGGCCTTCCTGATTTCCTTCGGTCCTTGTGACCAATGCGAGAATTGCTCCGGCAACCGGATAGATTGCAAGGACAAAAAGTCCGCCCGTCCGGGGGCAGACGCCATGGGAATCGATGTCTATGCAACAGCCAGAGACATCGGCTACCCTATACAGGTCCTGAGAGACTACAAAGAGACCATGAACCGGTATGCGTTCCTGATGATCGAATAGGGCGCGGTACGCGTTGCCCTAGGCGACCGGGGTCTTTTCGCGCCATCCATCAAAAATCCCTCCGGCCGGGGAAAAGACCTTACGTATAGCACCTGCCTATACGGGAAATTGTGACGGGGAAACAAGCTGTTCCCCGGAAACTTCAACATCCTCTGAATCGTTGGGCGTGCGTCTTCCAACCACGGCTGCGGGTGGGTTATACTAGAGGGATGGAAGAAAAATACTTATCGGTCCTTGAGCACTGCGAGCTGTGCCCGAGAAGGTGCGGGGTAAACCGCCTCACCGGGGAGCGGGGCTTTTGCACGTGCGGGGCCGACTGCGTTATCGCACATTACGGCCCCCACTTCGGGGAGGAGCCGCCCATATCGGGGACGCGCGGCTCGGGCACGGTCTTCTTCTCGCCGTGCAACCTGCGGTGTCTCTTTTGCCAGAACCACCAGATCAGCCAGCGCACCTCGGGCGAGAAGGTCTCGATAGCGCAGTTGGCCGATATCTTCATCGACCTCGAAAGAAGGGGCTGCCATAACATCAACCTCGTCAGCCCGACCCCCTACGCGCCGCAGATAGCCTCTGCGATCGGGCGCGCGCGGGAGGCGGGCGTCGCCATCCCTTTCCTCTATAATACGAATGCCTATGAGAACAGGGAGACCATACGCATGCTCGACGGGCTTATCGATATTTACCTGCCCGATCTCAAGTATGCGGGCAGCGCCGTTGCTTCGATGCTTTCAGCCGCGCCCGGCTACCCGGAGCGGGCCATGGAGGCGGTCACGGAGATGAAGTCGCAGGTGGGAGACCTCGTTGTGGAGCGGGGCGTCGCGAAGCGGGGCCTGCTGCTCAGGCACCTGGTGCTCCCAAGCGGCCTTGCGGGCACGAGAAGGCTCATCGCATGGATCAAAAAGGCCCTCGGCCCCAAAACCGCGCTCAGCCTCATGTCTCAGTATTACCCCGCGTACCGGGCGGACGCCTACCGGCTGATCAACCGGAGGATCAGGAGCGATGAATACGACCCGCTGGTCGCGCTCATGAGGGAGGAAGGCTTCGAGAACGTCTTCATCCAGGAACTGGAGAGTGCGCACTCCTACCAGCCCGATTTTACGAAAAAGAAACCTTTTCAGAAGAGCGATGTTGAATTCTAAATGTTGAATGCTGAATTATGAAGAATGGGTCTTATAAGACCTGTTCTTCATCGAGCAGCCACTGTTCCTTCACGGCTCCAGCCTCGGTGAAAAGTACCGGTCTTCCCCTGTAGTACGCCGCGTCCGATACTTCGTAGGCCCGGACTTCGCCCTCGACCACGTCGTTCGGCTGAAGCCACCCCTTCCGGACCAATTCTTCATCGATCGGCCTTTTCACCATGGGCCCGTACTCGTAGAATTTCTTTATTCGCTCGACCTCTTCTGTCGTCAGCTTTTGAAGCCGCTTTTCCATCACATACTCGCTTTCTTTCCTCAAGGCGCGGGCTTTCCGCCCCCGTTTTGAGGTTTTCTTAGGAAAAAGATAGAAGAACCTGCACCCGGTTTGCCGCCCCGCGTTCGTAAGCGGCCAGGCTGCCATCGGGTGTAGGGCACATGTGGAACCGTCAAGACTCACGATCCGGGAGCAGGTACCTGCACGTCGCGGGTGTTGTGCGTACCGGACGCGAAAGCATGTGGGTGAGATCTTGCGCGTCCGCCGACTTCGAGAGAGGACCGGCAGGCACGTGGATACGCCGGTCCTTTTAGCCCGTTACGCCGGTGCGTCCGCCGGTATTCCTTGCTGCCTATTTTATCTTCCTGACATTTGACGCACTCGGGCCCTTCGGCCCCTTCACGACCTCGAATTCAACTCTTTGGCCTTCGGACAAAGATCTGAAGCCGTCGCTTTGAATAGCGGAATGGTGGACAAAAATGTCCCCACCGTCGTCCTGGGTGATGAATCCAAAACCTTTCGAATCGTTAAACCACTTGACAGTTCCTTGCGCCATGTTCGATTGCTCCTCCATTTTTAGAATTATGCAGTATCTTGCTTGATGACCTTATCTCATCGGGCCGATTAAGTCAACAATTATCG
>Ga0326728_10019350_pt1 | contig 13220 bp, 12 predicted proteins | sample MB3enrmetagenome_FD_207602 | JGI IMG/M metagenome (GOLD analysis project Ga0326728, IMG submission 207602) | Lab enriched peat soil microbial communities from McLean, Ithaca, NY, United States - MB31MN | ecosystem: Environmental > Terrestrial > Soil > Wetlands > Peat | place: USA: New York...
TCCGTTCGCAACACGGTCCCGTTCGTGCCCGAGGCCCACGCCACGCCTCCGTCCACGTCGATGCCGCGCAGATCGGCCGTGGTGCCGGAGTCCTGGATCTCCCACTGCGCATGCGCCGCGCCGCACACCGCCAAAACCACCGCGAGCAGCCAAATCTTCATACCGAACAGTGTAGGCCGAAAGGCAGGTGTAAGGTTTCAGGGGTCAGAAAAGCAGGGAGTAAACTACGGCTGCGGGCAAGAATCGGCCACCCCCCGCTGCGCGACCTCGGCAGGGAGCGACACCAGCCGGCTCGCCGCCTTTCTAGCTCCGCTAACCCCGCCAGCGCCGCTAGCTCCGCTCTCTCCCAGTGCTCGCCCTGAACTTTTCCGTTTCGATTTCGTAAATCTCTGCATCCTAACCCGCGCATACTTGCGGAATAGAAGGCAGCAGCGATTTATGGCCGACGACTGGCAGCCCGACTTCGAACAGCTCGTCGACGAGCACCAGTCGATGGTCTTTTCGCTGGCCGTTCGGATGACCGGCGACTGCGGACTGGCCGAAGAGATCGCTCAGGATGTTTTTCTCGAACTGGACCGGCATTTGGGCAAGATCGAAACTCCGTTGCATGCGCTGCTGTGGCTGCGGCGCGTAGCCATGAGCCGCTCGGCCGATGCGATGCGCAAGCGGCGGGTGCGCGGCATCGATCAGTGGGTGGAGATCGACGAAACCCACGGCGCGATTCTTGAGGAACGGCCAACCCCTTTGGGCTCCCGCCTGGAAGGCCTGCTGGCCACTTTGCCCGAGCCGCAACGCGCGGCGCTCGTTCTCCGCTATCAGGAGGAACTGACGCCGGAAGAGATTGCAGCCACACTCGGCGCGCCGCTGGCCACGGTGAAGAGCCATTTGCAGCGAGGACTCAAGCTGCTGCGGGCCAAGGCTGCGATTCACTTGAAGGAGTATGTGCGTGGAGCTTGAACCGATGGACGAGTTGGAATGCGAGCTGCGCGAGGCGCTCAAGCGCCAGCCCGCGCCCTCCAGCCTGAAGCGCAAGGTCATGAATCGCCGGTCTGTGACGCAACGCCGCCACGTGCGCATGGTTTGGTTTGAGCGAATCGCGGCCGCGCTTATTCTGGTTGCGGTCGCGGGCGCAGGAGTATTATGGCGCCACCAGGATGAGCAGCGCAGGGGCGAAGAGGCGAAGCAGCAGGTGTTCACGGCGCTGCGCATCACCGGGCACGCGCTCAACCACATGAACCAGCAACTCGCGGCCCACCGCCGCGCAGCTCAGGAGTAAGGAGATCGAATCATGACGAACCGGATCATGGCCTTTGTTTTAGGAGCGGCAGTGCTGGCCGCGGCCGCCTCAGCCCAGGACTCGCAGTTACCGGTGCCGTCGCCAGTCGAAAAGCAGCTGGCTGCGTGCGCCTCAAACGTAGACGAGGTCACGCTGAGCAAAAACATGTTGGCCCTTGCCTCCGAAGTCATGAATACGAATGGCGATGGCAAGGACGAAGCCGCGATCCATCACCTGATCGAGGGACTCGACGGCATCTACGTCCGCGAGTACGACTTCGACAAGGAAGCGCAGTACTCGATGGAGGAGATCGAGCAACTGCGCAAGTACTACGAGACCAGCGAGTGGTCCCCCGTGGTGCGGGAACGTGACCGGAAGACTGGCGAGTCCACCGACATAATGGTCAAGCTAGTCAACGGGAAGTCGCGCGGGATGTTCATCCTGGATGTCGAACCTAGGGAGGTGGACATTGTGCTAATCCTGGGACCGGTGAGCATGGAAGACTTGGGTACGCTCAAGGGCCTCGCCTTTTTGGGCATGATGAGCGGTACGCACCATACCGGACCCGACAACGCCCGGAAGAAGGACGGCGACCAATGAACAGGCGATTCTGGCTCCCTTTGGGCTGTGCGGTCCTGTCCGTGGTGGTGCTCGTGCCCTGGGTGGTGCGCGCGGTGGCCGCAGAAGGCGGGTTCGACGGAGTGGTGAGCTCCGTTGAGCGTGAATATCACGTGCGCGCCTCGCGCATCCCGTTCATGAACTTGGTGAGTTTGATCGCGGGCAAGGCCACGCGTGGCGGCGTGGGCCGGTTGCACATCGCCGAGTTCGAACACTTCACCCGGCCCGCCGACGGCGAGGATCTGAACCGGATCGTAGAGGAAAAGCTCGGCCAGGGATGGTCGCGAATCACTCGCTCGACCAACCACCATAGCAACGAGCAAACGCTCGTCTTCGCTCGCGGCGAAGGCAACCGCATGGGGCTCTTCATTCTCGATTTCGATGGCAACGAAATGGATGTGGTCCAGGTCTCCGTCGATCCCGACCGCCTCAACGAGACCATCGGCAAGTACAAGCATCGCGACGAGGTTAGGGACAAATCCGGCTGATGCACCCGGCCCCTACGGCGTGCGCGTCATCAACTCCACAAACATTTTTTGGAAGCGGGGCAGATCGAGGTCGAGTTGCGCGTGCACCGGGCGCACGCCGGTCGCAGGCTTCAGGTTTTCCGGCCAGGTGAGCGTGTCGCCGTAGCTTGGACCGTGGCTCAGATCCACGTCCATGTAGAGCACCTGCTCCTTGGTGACGATGGAAGGATCGATCCACGCGCAAGCCGCGAGCTCGTCCCACATGTAGGATCGCTGCTGGCTCCATGCGGCGATGTATTTGGCCGCCGGCGCCTGGGATTTGGCGAGATCGTCGAGCATGGCCTGCGTGAACGGCGCTTTAACGGAGATATCGACGGTGGTGGCCTCGATGCGCGGCCAGTCAGCGTGCAGCACGATGTGCGCGGCCTCGGGATCGAACCATAGGTTGAACTCGTGGCGCGGGTCGGCGGCGAATTCGGGATCGGAGGTTTGGGGTCGGATGCTGCCGCCCATGAAGACGATGCCTCGAGTGGCCGCGGCAAACTCGGGATCGAGCGCGACGGCGAGTGCAATGTTGGTGAGCGGACCGGCGGCGTAGATCGTGACCTGGTGCGGATGCGCGCGAACCTGGCGGATGAGAAAATGCGCGGCGTCCTCGTCGATCGGCTTCGTTGTCGGCATGCCTTCGGGCAGCGACGGAATCTCGTAGGGGCCGTGCGACGCGAGATGCTTGGGCGGCGTGTCGGCTCCGGTGTCCATATTTGTGCCGCGACCCCACGCGCCCAGCCAGGTCGCTTTTCCGTCGAGCGCCGATTCGAGCCGCGTCTCTTCCTGGGTGCGGACCAGCGGAAACACCGCGCCGCGCGCCACGGGCACATCGGCGTGGCCGGTCAACTCCAGCATGCGCAGGGTGTGCAGCGTCTCCTCGTCGCGCCACGCGTCGCCGGTGACGATGGTGATGCCCAGCACTTGCACGTCGGGCGCCTGCAAGAGCGCCAGCATGGCCATCTGGCCCGTTCCGCCGGGACCGGAGCCGTCCTCGTCGATGAACACCAGGCGCTTTTGCGCGGGCACGACGGCAGCGCATGCGGCCAGCAACAGAATTGCGAGCAGTTTCTTCATTGATGGGTATTGTGGCACATCGGCAAGTCGAGCCGGCTGGAAATCCCGGATAAGAGCCGCGCAGGGGAGACTCCGATCCCGGTTGCCGGCCTTGGCCCTCTGCGCTGTACACTCTTGCTTGCTATCCGAAAAGGGACCGATTCGATGAGCGAAGCAGAAACCACATCTCTTCCTGAAAATGCCTACAAGCTGCTCCAACTAGGTGAAACCTACACCCCGATCATTCAGGCCCACATCTCCGCGCCGGAGATGACGGCGCGCGCCATTCTCTGGGGCATCTTTTTCTGTGTCGTCTTCACCGTCGCTTCGGCCTATTCGGCGCTCAAGGTCGGCCAGGGCATGGAAGCTTCCATTCCCATCTCCATCCTCGCCATCGGCCTGGCCCGCATGTACAAGCGCCGCTCCAGTTTGCTTGAAAACGTCATCCTCACCGGCACGGGCGGGGCATCGGCCGCGGTGGTGGCGGGAGCGGTCTTTACGCTGCCCGCGCTCTACATCCTTCATCTCAGCCCCAACCCCGCCGCAACCGTCTTCATCTGCCTGGCTGGCGGTTGCCTGGGCGTCCTGTTCGTCATTCCTCTGCGCCGCTTCTTCGTGCGCGAGATGCACGGACAGTTTCCCTTTCCTGAAGCCACGGCGATTACCGAGGTCCTGGTCACCGGGGAGCGCGGCGGCTCGCAGGCCAAGCTGCTACTGCAAGCCACCTGCATCGCCGGCGTCTATGATTTTTTTGTCACCACCTTTCACGTCTGGCGCGAATCCCTCAACCTGCAGTTCATTCCCATCGTGCGCACACTCGCCGATCGCGGCCGCATGGTATTCAACTTCGACGCCATCGCATTCATCCTCGGCCTCGGCTACGTGATGGGCCTGCCGAGCGCCATGGTCTTCTGCGCCGGCGGCGTTCTGGCGAACTTCGTCCTGGTTCCGCTCATCTGGTTTCTGGGCAGTCACGTCAATATGGCTGTTTATCCCGGCGTCATGCCGGTCTCCGCCATGTCCGCTGCGCAGATTTACTCTAGCTATGTTCGCTACATCGGCGTCGGAGCCATCGCCACGGCCGGCATCTTCGGCGTTATCAAGTCGCTGCGCGTGATCGCCGGCTCCTTCTCGATCGCCCTGCGCGCCTTCCAACCGCGGTCTGCGCGCACGCAGACCGCCGACCAGCCGGAACGCACCGACCGCGACCTGCCCATGACGACCATCCTGCTCGGCATCGTTTTAAGCGCTCTCGCCGTCGCCATCTTCTTCTCGCGTTTCCAGGTTTCATGGACGATTCTCATCTGGGGACTCGCGCTCACCTTGCTCTTCGCCTTCTTTTTTGCGTCGGTCGCGGCCAACGCCATCGCCACCACAGCCAACAATCCCGCCTCCGGCATGACCATGCTCACCGTCATCATCTCTTCGGTGGTACTCGTCAGCTTCGGACTCTCCGGCACCACGGGCATGTTCTTCGTGATGGCCATCGCCGGCATGGTTTGCACGGCGCTCTGCGTCTCCGGTCAATTCATGACCGATCTCAAGACCGGCTACTGGATCGGCAGCACGCCCGCGGCGCAGGAGAAGGTGAAGTTCCTCGGCATCCTTGCCGCGGCTGCCGCCGCCGGACTCACCATTGTTCTGCTGGCCCACACCTTCCAGTTCGGCGAAATGGCCGCAGGCGACGCGCGCCCCGTGCTCGCCGCGCCGCAAGCCTCCATCATGAAGGCCCTGGTAGTGGGATTCATGAGCCATCAGCCGGTTACGTATCTTCTCTTCGGCGTGGGCGCTCTCATCACCGTGGTTCTGGAGATGCTGGGCAGATCTTCGATGGTCTTCGCGCTCGGCATCTACCTGCCGCTGAGCCTCACCACGCCGATTCTCTCGGGCGGAATCCTCTCGCATTTCGTGCATCGCCGCGCAGAGAAGACCGGGGGCGATGTGGGCCGCGGGATTCGCGAGCGCGGCGTGATTCTGGCTTCGGGACTGATGGCCGGCGGCGCGCTCGGCGGCGTGCTGGGCGCGGCGCTGCGCCTGGTGCCAGGCTTCCGCGAAGACATCATCCAGACGCCGTTCTATTCGATCGACCCCATCTCGCAATCGGTTTCGGCGCTGCTTTTCATCGGTCTATGCCTGTATGTGTGGCGCGGTAGCATCAAAACGGAGAAGAAAACCTCATGAACCAACTCGATCTTCTTGTCGCCGACGCCGTTCTCGGCATCGACACGCTCTGGGGCGGCGACGTCATGTGCCCTTCCGGCACGGGCCGCTTCATCGCCGACTCGTGGTTTTCCGATGAGCCGCTGCCCGCCGCGTACACGCATCCGGCTGCCGCGCTCGTGCGCCAGTCGGGCGGCGTCGGCGGCAAGACCATCGACCGCGACGCCGTCGATGCCTATCTCCGCGCCGTCGATCTGCCTGCCGCCATCGCCGGCCTGCGCCGGGAAGCTACCGGTTGTCCCGAACCGCGCCGCGCTTATCTCGACGGCCTCGCGCTTTCGCTCGATGTGATGTGGAACCTCGCCATGGAGGTTCTCGGCAAGGGCGATCCGGTTCCCTACACACGCGCCGTCGAAGCCTCGACCGCCAAACCGCCCGAACCCTCGCGCCCCGAGGCCAAGCGCGAGCGCGTCGCCGAATTGCTCGGCCGAGCCGGCCACTCGCCGGCGCAATCCGGCGGAATCCTTGAAGCCGTCGACGCCTGGCGCTTCGAGCGCGTCACGCCCATGGCCTCGGTCAAGGCTCTGGGCCAGGCCGTCATCGCCCACTTCGACGCGCTCTCCGTCAAGAACCTCGTTCCGCATCTGCCGCCCGCGCTAGCCACCGTGCCCCGCGCCAATATCGATTTCATGCCCATCAAAGACGCCTGGTTCTCCGGCTCCATGAACTACATCGGCCGTGCGCGCACCGCGTCTGGCGCGCCCAAGTACGAGGCCAGCTACGAGATCAACGCCTCGCTTGAGATTTCGTATCCCGAGTTCGAGCAGCTCGTCAGCCATGAAGTCGTGCCGGGCCACGTAACGACGTTCGCATATCTTCAGAATCTCTACGTCCAGAAAAAAACCGGCTTCGAGGCCACGGTGCTCACCATGAACACCCGCGCCGCCACGCTCTTTGAGGGCATCGCCAACAACGCCATCCTCATTGCCCACGGCATTACGGAAGTCGATCAGTTGCCCGACGAGGACCTCCAGATCGGCGTGCTTCTTGCGCTTTTGCAAGACGACGCCAAGAACCAGTCTTCGTACATGACGTGGGGCGAGGGCCGCGAACAGCAGGAGGTTGCCGCCACGCTGCGCCGCGATTTTCTCGTCACCGAAGAGCGCGCCAACAAGCTCTCCGGCGCATGGGGACGGCATCCGCTGCTAGGCCGCATGTATCTGCCCGCCTACCGCGCTGGTACGGAGAAGGTCGCAGCCCTGCGCCGCAAGCATCCCGCAGCCCAGGTGCTTCCCGCGCTCTACGGCTGCCACGGCCTCGTCGACATCGAGACCATCGATCAGGTACTGAACGGATAATTCCGATCGCCGATTTTGTAGCGCCGGACTCCAGTCCGGCTGTCGTGCGGGTCTCCAGACCCGCACAGGCGAGTGCCCCGGAACTTCTCTAGGCAGACTCGCCTCAACGAAGGGGTCCCCCGTGGTCCCGATTCTAACTACAGGTCGCACGTAAAAAGTTGCGGTGGTGACTTTTATGGTTATGCTTTAGTCCATTGCGGAGATTACATGACTTCATGCGCGGGATAAAACCGGCCAGGTTCGATGGGAACGGAATCCGGTTTGGTGACTCCGAGGAGAAGCAAAAACTCTAGCGGACGAAGCACTCTCGTCGGGTACTCAATTTCTACGATCTTTGCATGTTCAATCTGGCTGAAAATGTTGCAGAGCGTTTTGTCGAGCGTAAGAAACACGTCCATCCGATTGCGCTGGGCTGTCCAAAGGTGAAACATGTCCGGGTAATTTTCTTGACTCTGACTGATTGCGCAGAGTCTCTGGAAGCAACAGAGATTTCCAAGACTCTCCATTTCAAATTCCGTGAGTCCAAGAAATGCCTTGCATTCGAGAATCGCGGCCACCTGCCTCTCATCCAAGCTGCAAAGCCATTCCAGGAAGCTGATTTGACTTAATGCCGTCGCCAAGCCGCGCTTGCGGTCCTTCTTGCCGCCCTTCCTCGCGAATTCGAAACCGTCGCCTACCCGGAACCTCGAACGCATTAGAGCCGGGGGACAATCGCTCCGTGCGCACCCTGCTAAGGCATCAAATGCTCGTTCGCCAATGGTGCGGTTGAAAGTCTCATACATGAGTTCCCAATAGGTAAAAGCCTCGAATCGCTTCTCACGAATCAATCGGCCCACGGTGAAAAGGGAGTCAACCTGCAATTGGTATTCGTCGCTCGGATTGAGCTTCTTTCGAACGAATCCCCAGACTCGATTGTCTTGGCTGTGAATCCCAAAGCGCGGCCCCTGCGGTCCCATCGTGCTTTCAGCAAATTGGCTATGGCTGAAAATGCTGTTGTCCAACATCACGCGCATTTCGGATTAGCCTCCAAGCTCACCACTCCTATTCACTTTGCTTCGACGGCGGGCCGCCCGGGCTCTCAGCATGCAAACTTACCACGACAAGGGTTTACCCGTGGTCCCGATTTTGGGACCCGGGAACCACAAACACAAGACCCCGCTGCTCCGTAGGCACAGTGTTCGCTGGCCCCGCTCTTCAGAGCGGGGAAACGGGCCATTTTTTGCGAGGAGTCCCGTAGGGACGATGTCAGCCGTCTACGCCCCCGCCAGCGCCGCCTGCGCTACGCCGGAGTCTGTCTCCGCCTGCGCTTCAGACGTTGCTTCCGGCGGCGTCACCGGCACGTGCGCCAGCTCCCATGCCGAGCGATCCTTGAGTAGCCGCGCCACCAGCGCCGTGTGCATGGCGTGGCCCGCGCGCATGGCTACCACGTGCCCTTCGAGCCGGCGGCCGGCCAGCGCCAGGTCGCCGATCAGGTCCAGCACCTTGTGCCGCACGTATTCATCGGGGAAGCGAAGGGGGCCATTGACCGGGCCCTTTTCGCCCAGGATAATCGTGCTTTCCGGGCTCGCGCCGCGGATCAAGCCCATCTCTCGCAGCTTGCGCTCGTCGGCCTTGTAGCCGAAGGTCCGCGCCGGCGCAATCTCCGTCCCATACATCTCTGCCGCCAGGTCCACGCAGGTCTTCTCGTGACCAATCGGCGCGGGAAAGTCGATGGTGTAGGAGATCCGGTAGCCGCCGCCCGGATAGACGGCGATGAACTTTTCGCCCTCGCGCACTTCCACCGGTTGCAGAATGCGCAGCGTCTCGCGCCGCCGCCGCTGCTCGCGAATACCCACGCGCGCAAAGGCCTCCACGTAGGGCAGGGCGCTGCCATCCAGAATCGGCAGCTCCAGGTTATCGATCTCGACGATCACGTTATCGACACCCATGCCGATGAAGGCCGAGAGCAGATGTTCGGTGGTGGAGATCAGGACGCCTTGGCGCATCAAGCTTGTGGCGTAGCTGACTTTGGCCACATTGCGCCCGGTGGCGGGAATCTCGAAGTTGTCGAGATCGGTGCGGCGGAAGACAATGCCCGACCCCGCCGCGGCGGGCAGCAGCCGCATCGTCACCGGAGCCCCGGAGTGTAGCCCGACACCCGAGAATTCGAGCGCTGCCGCGATCGTCTGTTCAAAGTGCGCCGGTTGCGCCAAAGACCATCTCCAAACACGAGAAACCGTGTCCGATGTTTAGATTAGACGGCGCGGGGGAATCCTGTCTTGTGGCAATTTTGCCACAGTGTGACCCTCTGCACCCACTCCGGCGACCCCCTCCGACTTGCGCCAAGCACCACCCTAAGTGTCGTAGAATCAAAGAACCTCCCACCGGCCGCGCTTTGCAATCGGGGAGAAAAGGAGCCCGCATGCCCGCCTACGCGGAAACGACGTTTCCCATGCGCGCGCTGCTGGCCGGGGCGCGGCGCAAAGAGCATTCCCTCCTCGACTTCACGCGCAAGCTCGTGGCTGCCGAGTCGCCCTCTGAAGCAAAATCCGCCGTCGACGCCTGCGTGACCCTCGCCGCCGCGCACTTCAAGCAACTCGGCGGCCCCATCAAGCTCCATCGCCAACCGCGCCACGGCAACATTCTCGAAGCCCGCTTCGGCCCGCGCCGCTCCGCGCGCGCCGCTGCAAAGCCCATTCTTCTCCTCGGCCATCTCGACACGGTGTGGCCGATCGGCACGCTTGAATCCATGCCCTGCCGCGTGCGCGATGGCCGTCTGTGGGGTCCCGGAAGCCTCGACATGAAGGCCGGCGCCGCCATAGCCGCGGCCGCAATCGAGTTGCTCATGGAAGCCGACCTGCTGCACCGCGAAATCATCGTCCTGCTCAACGGCGACGAAGAGATCGGCAGTCCGGCTTCGCGGCCCATCACCGAAGCGCTTGCGCGGCAGTGCGCCGCGGTCTACGTGCTCGAGCCCGCGCAGGGCCTGGCCTACAAGACCGCGCGTAAAGGCATCGGCGACTGGCGCATTCAGGTCAAAGGCCTCGCTGCCCACGCCGGCGTCGACTTTGAAAAAGGCGCCAATGCTCTCCTCGAGCTCGCACGCGCCATCGAAACCGTCAGCCGCTGGACCGACCTCAAGCGCGGCCTTACCGTGAATGTGGGCGTGGCCGCCGGCGGCACGAAGAGCAACGTGGTTCCCGCCAATGCGCAGGCCGATATTGACGTGCGCATTCCGCGCCTGGCCGACGCCGCGCGCATCGCGCGCAAGTTTGTCTCGCTCCGGCCTGCCGATCCGCGCTGTACGCTCACCGTTACGGGCGGCATCAACCGCCCGCCCATGGAGCGCAGCCGCGGCGGCGTCCGGCTCTTTCGCAAGGCGCAGGCGCTCGCCCACGAGCTCGGCTTCGAGCTCCAGGAAGCCTCGACAGGCGGCGGCTCCGATGGGAATTTTACCGCGGCGCTGGGCATTCCCACGCTCGACGGCATGGGCGCAGTGGGCGAAGGCGCGCACGCCCCGCACGAGTCGGTCTTCGTGGAGCACCTGGCGGCCCGTACCGCGCTACTGGCCGGCATGTTGCTTGGCTGAGATTCGCTCGGCGACAACCTGGGCGTTGGGCGACGCGCGCAATGCCCACCCCAACTGATACACTCCCACTTGAAGTTCAGTCGGAGATTTGCTCAGCTATGAATCGTTTAGTTCTTGTTCTCACCCTGGCGGCAGCAACGCTCGCCGCAAGCGCCCAAACTCCAACCAAACCATCCACCCCCACATCGACGGCTCCCAAGAGCACTCCTGCCGCGAGCGCCGCTCCCAAAACCACCAGTTCGACCGCACCCGCGCCTGCGCCCTGGATCAAGCTCCCGAAGGGCGTGCCCACGGTGACGCACCTCCCCGTCAAGACCATCACCCTCGTCGTGCACTACGAAGACCTCGTGGTCGGCAAAGGCGCTTTGGGCGAATCCGGTAAGCTCTGGCATCTCAAGTACACCGGATACCGTAAGGCCGACGGCGATGCCGACGCCGTCGTGTTCGATGCGTGGGACTGGCCGCAACACAAGCAGCCCGTCAGGGGTCCCGACGGCAAGGTCGTCATGGACCCCGATGGCAAACCCAAGATGGAAGCCCAGCCCGCGGCGCTGCCACAGGGCCTTGGCGGTGTGATTCCCGGCTTCGACGCCGGGCTCGCCGGCATGAAGATTGGAGGCCAACGCCGCATCTTCATTCCATGGCAGTTGGCCTACGGGTTGCGCGACCAGCCGGCGCGCCCGTCTCCGGCTGCAGGGGGTCCTGGCTTCCCTGGCATTCCCCCCAAGTCCGATCTCATCTTCGACGTGGAACTCGTGGACGTGACCGAGATGCCGGCGCGTCCGGCCATGCCGCCCATGCAAGCCAGGCCTGGTGTTCCGCCGCACCCCGGCACCGGCGCACCACCGAACGCCGCGCCCGCTCCGCCGGCAAAGCCCGCGACCCCCGCGCCTGCAACCGCGCCCGCTCAACCCGCGCCGCCTGCACCGTCTGCTGCTGCACCGCCAACCGCGCCCGCTCAACCCGCGCCGCCTGCACCGCCTGCTGCTGGACCGCCAACCGCGCCGGCTCCGCCGCAGCCGAAGTAAGCATCTTCTGGAGGGTCACCGTGCCCCATCCTTTTCACAAAGAACGTGAAAAGGATGGGGCACGGAGTTTCCTTACACCATCAGTGAAAATGCTCTAATCCAGCTTCGGATGCAGCTTCTCGAATCCCGTCGCCTGCTGATACGCGCGCGCAAACGCGGCCACCTTTGCGTCCCGGTAGAGTCCGCCCAGAAACGTGAGCGAAACTGGCGTGCCAGGCCCGCCGATGTCGTCGTGGTCGCCATCGTCGATCGCCGGCGGCTGGGGCGCGTCGGCCCCGCGCAGGCCGTTGGGAACAATCACCGCCGGGTTTCCCGTGAGATTGGTCGCGATCAGTTGCGCGTCGGTCGAGGGCGTGACAATTACATCCACCTGCTCGAAGAGCTTCGCAAACTCCCGCACGGCGAGCATGCGCGCGCGGTTGGCCTGGATGTACTCGACCGCCGGATAGAATCGGGCGACGCGAAAATCATTCGGCCAGTCCTCCGGGCCCTGCTCGGTCAAGAGGCGGTCGCGGCCTGTCATGGTCAGATCGTCAAAGGCCGCGGCGGCTTCGGCGGTGAGCAGCGGAACCATCGCGTCCCATGGCAGCTTGGGCAGCTCCATCGGAATCAGATTCACTCCCATTGCGCGCAGCTTGTCCAGAGCGGCTAATTCGAAGCGCCGGTCGTACTCGCGCCGCGCCCGCCCCGCCACCATCTCGGCGTTCGACGCTCCGCGTTTCTCCTTTTGGTCAGGTGTTTCGCCGGGGGAAGGTTCCTTAAGCTTCAACGGCGGCAACGGGTCGAACTCACTCTTCAGATAGCCCACGCGCAGTTGCTTCCAGTCAAATCCTGGATGCCAATCAAAGCCCGCCGTCGCCACCGAGTGATCCTTGCCATCCGGCCCGGCAATCGCCTCCAGCACCAGCGCGCAATCCTCCACCGAGCGGCAGATCGGTCCCAGCTTGTCCATCGTCCAGCTCAGCGCCATTGCGCCCGTGCGCGGCACCAGGCCAAAGCTTGGCCGCAGTCCCGTCGTTCCGCAGCGCGTCGAAGGCGACGAGATCGATCCCAGCGTCTCCGATCCGATCGCAAACCCCACGCACCCCGCGGCCACCGCGCTCGCCGAGCCGGCCGACGATCCGCTCGACCCCTGCGCCGGATTCCACGGGTTGCGTGTCCTGCCGCCAAACCACTTGTCACCCATGGCCAGCGCGCCCAGCGTGAATTTGGCAATCAGGACGGCTCCGGCAGCGTCGAGCCGTTGCACGACCGTCGCGTCCTCGTCGAACGACTGGTGCTCGAACCCTCCCGCACCCCACGTTGTCGGGTAGCCCTTCACGGCCAGCAAATCCTTCGCGCCCCAGGGAATCCCGTGCAGCGGCCCGCGACATTTCCCTGCGGCAATCTCTTCGTCGGCCTTTTTTGCCTGCGCCAACGCCCGCTCCTCGGTGAGCGTAATGACGAAATGGAGCTTTGCGTCGTAGCGCTTGAGACGGGCGATATACATCTGTGTAAGCGCAAGGGAAGTGACCTTGCGCCCTAGGCCGTATCGACATATACACTTTGCAGCGAGGTTTCAAGCTGTTGAAGTGGGAGTATGTCACCTAGCCGTTATGAATTGAGTGATTTGCAATGGGAGAAGATCAAGGATTTTCTTCCTGG
>Ga0326728_10019351_pt1 | contig 13220 bp, 10 predicted proteins | sample MB3enrmetagenome_FD_207602 | JGI IMG/M metagenome (GOLD analysis project Ga0326728, IMG submission 207602) | Lab enriched peat soil microbial communities from McLean, Ithaca, NY, United States - MB31MN | ecosystem: Environmental > Terrestrial > Soil > Wetlands > Peat | place: USA: New York...
TCCATCAGCCGGGGGAATATTTTGCCAATGAACCCCTTTGCGCAAACGGATTACATGGGTTCCCGGTTCGGGAAATTCCCAGCTTTCGGCCAGGTTCCCTTTCATGTATGCGGCGGGATGCCAGTGCGTTTTATAGTCAAATACGGACGGGGCCAACGTCCAATCATCGGCGACCAGCCTTTCCATCCAGGCGGAATAGATATTCGCCTGATTTTCGGTGATATATGGGTCAAAACTGACGATATTACGGTTAGCGCGAATGACTAATTCGCCGCCGTATTGTGGAGTACCGAGTTTATTCCACCACGCCGCCTGGCTGCTCATTATATTTCACCATACAGAGAATTCAAAAAATACACCTATTTGTAGCCGTTCAAATATTTTTTCCCGGCGGCGAACAATTCGTCAACCATCTGCCGAGTTTCATCAATCGTCAGCATGGAAGAAGTTAATGGGTCAAGCAGCAGGGATTGGAAAATTTTCGTTTTATCTTTTTCCACAATCCCTCTGACTGCCAGTTCCTGACAATTGATGTTCGTTCGGTTGAGCGCCGCCAATTGCGAGGGTAGGTCGCCGACATAACAGGGGTGAATACCTTCCCGGTCAACTAAACAGGGGACCTCGACACAGCATCCTTCCGGCAGATTGGGAATCAATCCTTTGTTTTTAACGTTAGCGTTAACCCGTAAAGGTGTGCCGGTCTCGAGAGCGTGAACGATCATAATGGCGTACTCACCGCTGCGTTGGGTGGGGAATTTAAAATCGCTTTCAATTTGATGTTTTAGTTCCGCATCCGCATCCGCCTGGGATTTGATTGTGGCTTTTGAATTCACGCCGCGCAGTTTGTACAATTCAAACAGCTCAGGGCGGTTCCTTTTTCTGAAATAAGGAACAAACTCGGCCATTATCGTGCTGGACTCTGTGACATAATACCCGAAAGTCTTGAAAACCTCTGCGCGGACGATATCCGGTCCGTCCCATTGCGCATCAGGGGCCGAATAAACTGCGGTGTCTTTTAGTTTCTCCCTTAAACGCGGGTACGCATCTTCGCCGCGCCATTTAAATTCCAAAAACCAGGACATGTGGTTGATGCCCGCCACCCAATAAGATACTTCCTCATACGGCACGCCGATGTATTTCGCAAGCGCGGCAGCCGTACCCTGAACGCTGTGGCATAAGCCGATACTTTTAATCCGGGTGTAATCATGCACGGCCCAGGAGATAATTGCCATCGGGTTCGAATAATCAATTAAAAAGGCATCCGGACAAAATTCTTCCATCTCGTGACAGATGTCCAGGATCACGGGAACCTGTCGTGTCCCCAGAAAAACGCCGATAGGACCGATAGTGGTGCCGGTATTAAGCTCATACTTCGAGGTAATGGCCAGGTCCGCCTGATAGGCCGGTTGACCGCCAACACGAATCGTAGTAAAGACATAATTGGCGCCAGCCAATGCTTCACGGCGGTTGGTGGTGGACTCTATCTTTGTCTTGAATCCCTGCTGCGATACCAGTTTACTGGCGAAAGCCGTGATAAGTTCCAGCGGTTCTGCGACGATATCCATCAACGTAATCGTGCTGTTTCTGAGTTCAGGGTATGAGAGGATGTCGGTAATAAGTTTCTTAGAGAATGTATGACTTCCCGCACCGATGATGACAATCTTTACCATTTTCAATCTCCCCCAATTATCAGATAATTTTTATTTTATCTTTAAATTATACCTCTTAATACGGATTGTTTGGGCCGGCAATAGAAAACACTGCCAGGCCGCAGGATGGGACTAATCAAATTGTTTTAATTATATAAACGTATTTGATTATATTCTATTCTCATTTGAATTATCAATATCATCAACTAAAAAAGGTTCCAGGGCGTTAAGACGGACCGTGACCCCATGGGATTAAATTGCTTGTGTCAGTAAATAGTGTTAAAATCTACGTGAATTTAGATTTAACGATGACATGAATTTATCGGTAAAAACAGGTATAATGAAAGCTGAAACCGTCAAAAACGGCACTTAACATAATATTTGAAGTGATTGCTTTGCTCCTCATCGTGACGATGCTATTTGCGTTTATTCCGGGATTGGGTTAGTTGTTTTCCGTTAAAATATTAGATATCGTAAGATTGTGTCTTTATTTCACTAATTCAATATATTAGCGTGTAATGTACAATAATACCTGCGAAATACCGAACGAAGTTTATTATCCAAAAATAATTAAACCCCTGATACAAAAAATAAAACATTTGATGATGTGTGTACCGGACCATCTGCGGATTTATTTTGTTGCTGAAGAATTATTAAGTGAGATTTTATATTCGTGAAAAATAACTGGCGATTACTTGTTTTCGGTGTCATTCACTCGGCAATTTTACTGCTTCTTTTCAACTGCGGTCTATATCATAATTCAGCGCTGACAGGGGACGTAAAACTATTTTTCGAATATTCCTCAAAAATATTCCAGGGTTTGTTACCTTACCGTAATTTCACAGTGGAATATCCGCCGCTAGCACTGGTGTTTTTTACTATCCCGCGGTTGGCCGCTTCTACAATTGATGGCTACTGTTACGCCTTTGCGGTGGAAATACTGGTGTTCGACCTGGTGGCTTTATATCTGCTGGACAAATTATCGCGCATTATTAATGTCAAGCCGACCATAACGCTGATTGTTTATACGTTATTGATATTAGTAATCGGCCCGCTGTTAATTTACCGATTCGACCTAATTCCGGCGGTGATGGTTTTGGCGTCGTTGTACTTTTTAAGTCAAAAGAAGTACGGTCTTGCCTGGGGGATGTTGGCTGTCGGTGTGATTACAAAAATATACCCTGTGGTTATCGCACCGCTATTTTTAATATACGAATTGTCACAACGCGGCCATAAAGAAACCCTGAAAGAAATTGCCTATTGCGCACTGTTGACTGAAATAATTATCGCGCCGTTCTTTTTACTCAGCCCGTCCGGATTTGTAAAAGCATTTATGCTGCAAATGCAGCGCGGTTTACAGCTGGAAAGCACCTATTCCTCCTTCATTTTGCTGCTGCAAAACCTAGGTCTTACCAACGTTTATATTAAAACCACGATAACGCCTTTGGCGACATCAAATATCATCTCAGGCGCGGCGAGTGTTTTAGTCAAGGTTGCACCGGTGATAATGGCAGCGGCGCTTTTATCCCTTTACTGGCTTTTTTACCGCCGATATTGGGATACCTTTAAAACCAGCTTCAGTGCAGGCCAGGAAGACGCCGCTGCGATCATCTATTATGCATTTCTGGCGGTTCTCATTTTTGTGCTTACCACTGTTGTGTTTTCACCTCAATATTTAATTTGGTTTCTGCCCATAGCACCGATGATAACCCGCCAAAAAAAATGGGTGATATGGCCGGCGCTCGTCATAACTGCCCTTTTGACATATTATGAATTTCCACTGCATTATAGTCTGCTGCAGGCCGGCGACTCGAAAGTGGTTTACGTGCTGGCGGCCAGGAATATTTTGTTAATCGCTTTAGTCTTGTGGCTGATAGAATGGGGCACGATAAAGCGGAAAACAAGCTATAATAAACAATAATCACGAATTGGAAAAAATACTCGGGCGCTCAAGGGAGAGAAATCGTCTTGATGTCCGGTGAGAATAGCAGCACCATTACCAAAGAACGACCGCAAAATACCAAGCGGGAAATTATCAAATTACTGGCGATTCTAGCCATCGGTAAATTATTCGTATTACTATGCACATTCCTTTACCATCATTCAGCCAGTTTTCTGTATGCCATGAGCACCTCCTGGGACTGCACGTACTACCAGTCAATTGCGACATCGGGTTATACACGGATGACTCAATACGTGTTTTCCCCGATATACCCTGGCCTGATAGAAACCCTGGATATTATTATCCCGCGTGCCTGGGTTTCGGCGCTGATTATAACTAATATCGTCAGTTTTGTTTTCCCGGTGGTGGTATATAAGACCTTCGGTTACAAAACGGCGCTGATTGCCATTATTTTCCCCACTTACCTGGTTTTTACCACCATTCCGTATTCTGATATCGTGCCGTTGGTATTTTTTGCGCTTTCGGTTTTCTTGCTGTTGAAGGAAAAAATAATTGAGTCTTCGATTGCAGCCGGTTTGGCAGTGTTGTGTGCATTTCACGCGGTATGGATGTTACCGGCATATGCGGTAGACACCTTAAAAACCAAACGATTTAAAAATCTTGTATTCTATATCGCACCCGTTGGGGCGGCAATACTGGTGCTGCTCTGGTTTAAATTAAAAACCGATAACTTCATGGCTTACTTTTCGCTGGAAACTGAAGGTTGGCGAGAGCATTTCGGCACGCCGTTTTCCCAGGCTAAATGGCTGATTGACGGCTGGTTTACGAATGAATCGTGGAAGATATTCGGAATGCGCCTTGTACCGGCATATTGGCTGGTGCGAAATCTGATATTTGAAATATTTTACTTGGCCGGGGCTATTTTAATTCTTAAGAACCAAAATAAACACCGGATTTTTCTGTTTATATATTCATTGTTCGCCATTATTCCGCTGTTGTTCGTGACCGGCACGCCGGCGATATCCATCCCCAGACTTTTACTTCCGGCGTTTCCCGTTTTCTTTGGTTACACTGATTTGATGAAAAAAGATTGGCATTATCGGGTGTACTGCGGCGCTTGTTTATTAGTTACGGCATGGATTGCAATCACGCAAACATACTGTTTCTTCGCATAAAAATCCAACTAATTTTCGTAAAACGGCCTAATTATTTCGTATTTTGAGCGCTTTTTTATCACAACTCTCAATTCTTCGGGCGTTAACGGTTTAGCAAGAAAAAGATTGTCCTTATCAGTTAAAAAGGCCTTTATTTCGTGGTTCAAAATATCGCCGGTAGTAAATATTACTTTGCGTTCGCGGTTAGGATGCAGCCGGCTTAAATAGTTATAGAATTCGATGCCGCTCTTCGTCGGAGTTCTGATATCGCAAAGATAAAGGTGATACAACTCCCTATCAATCATGTTTTTAGCGACTTTGCCATTGTCTGCCGCTTCGACTCCAAAACCTTGCGCCGATTCAAAAATCGCTTTATAAATACTTTCATCTTCAAACGGGCCGTGTTTTTTCGCGTGACCGGCGGCTAGCAATGCTTCCAATTCGGCGACACACCGTTTTGAAGCCTCAACCTCATCGGAAGGTTGCGTATTTGAAATATGCTGGGCTTTTTTTGTCATGTCAGCCTCCATGACAGGATTGTTCTGTTCAAGGTTTTAACAGTTCGGCAAATACCAGGCTGCCGGCAGGCGACCTTTTAAATCAATCAGCCTAGTAACGCCTATAATCAATATCCTGTCATTAAATGGAAAATAATACTGAGCCGAAAGGTTCACTTTTGTGAACCGGGAGTATCAACGCAATGTAAAACGGCAATAATACTCTAAAGAATTGATTAATTAATAAAGTTTCTGAGTATGTGTGACCTGTTAATAATATTTGGAGCAATTTGATGCCGGTTCTGCCGGTCAATTTCAATTCAGTTTAAAGATGACAGGTCCCAGGTAATCGATCAACTTCGGTTGGAAAACAAATGATGAACGCAAGAAAATGATAGTGTATCGAGTTTCTGTATTGCGTCGATCGAAATTAGTTAGTTGGCGGTTACATAGATAATGACTTTATTACTGACAACACCCGGCATGGTGGCAGTAATGATGGTCGTACCGGCTGTTAGACCGGTAGCCAGCCCTGCGGTAGTAATGCTTGCAACCCCGGTGGCAGAGCTAACCCATGTAACCAGGGTAGTAATGTTGCCCTTTGACCCATCCGAATAAGTTCCGGTAGCGACGAACTGCTGGGTAGGCGTACCGGCTAATATCAGATTTATGGATGGTGTTGACGGTTGGGTAATAGCGATAGACACCAGCGCAGGTCCTGGGTTGGTGGTTGTGGTTACAGGCGCGGGGATTACCGGCAGACTCACTGCCGGGCTGGTGACACCAGCAAGGGAGGCGGTGATATTGGCTTGACCGGCTGCTACGCCGGTAACTAAACCATTGATATCAATGGTGGCAACATTGTCATTGTCACTGCTCCATGACACCTGTCCGGTGATGTCCGTGACAACACCGTCTGAATAAGTGCCGTGCGCAAAAAACTGCATCGTCGAACCGGCCGTTATCTGAGAAGGATTCGCCGGCAGCAAAGCAATTGACGATAATTTCGGTGTCGGTGTCGGCGTGGCGTTTAGCGAACAGCCGGCAGCGCCCAAAGTAAAAACTGCCGCGGATATCAGGGCCAGGCAAAAACCGGTAAAACCTAAATGTTTTTTCCCCATGCTAATTCTTTACTCTTCTTTTACGAATTTATGTTTAAAATCAGCGCACAAATTACGGCGAATTGGCTGCTTAGCAGTTATTTTTACTGCAACCTACTCCCCATTATATACCAAGATGGTTGTATTTACCCCGATTAGCCCCTTTTTATCCTTAACAGTCATTGAGCAACAACTGTGACCATGATTGCCACGCTGGTTACCCCGGAATAATAAGCAGTGATATTAGCCTGGCCGGGTCCAACCCCCGTAACAACCCCGGTTGAAGAAACGGTTGCCACGCTTTGGTCCGTACTGGCCCAGGTTGCTTGAGACGTAACATTCCTAATGGAGCCGTCTGTTGACAGGGCTTGCGCGGTAAATTGCTGCGTAGAACCGACCGTTAAATTGGCAACTTTATCACGGGAGACAGCAATCGAAGATATTGAGGGTCCGGTCGGAGGAGCGCCCACCACCAAAACGAGCGGGGCGCTGGTCACCCCATACAAAGTCGCGGTGATATTGGCAGTTCCCGGCGCATTGGCAGTGAGCGAGCCGCTGGTGGTAATTACCGCGATCGTGGGGGCAGAACTGGCCCATTTTGATGACAGGGTACAATCTTCCTTGGACCCATCCGAGAATGTTGCCATTGCCGTAAATTGCTGAGTACCTTTTACCAGTACGTTATACGGTGATTTTTGTTCTATTACCACCACTGAAATCGTCACCACCGGTAAGGCAGTTGCGGCTGAGGTGATGCCTGAAAGCGATGCCGTAATATTCGTACTGCCCAGAGTTACGGCGGTAACCTGGCCTTTCGCGTCAACGGTGGCAACTTCCGTATTCGAACTGGTCCACTTTGCACGGGAGGTAATGTCACCGGTAGTGCCGTCGGAATAAGTGCCCGTGGCCGTAAACTGCTGGGTGGTCCCTAATTGAAAGCTCCCGGGTTGCGAAGATGCGATTGCGATGGAGGTTAATTTTGGTTTTGGCGTACAGGCACCAAGCAGCAGGGAGAGAGAAATTAAGCCCGCCGCAAAACAATAACTGAAAGAACGTAAACGCTTACTCAACATTTTAAATCTCCGCTTGTTATTGACTTATTACTGGTAGTATTTTAAAACCCAATAAAACGGTTAAGAGCAATGAAAATCATCTCAATAGTTCTTAAGCATGCGTAAATTTTTCAATCACAGCTAATTATACAAAAAATAAATGAACACAAGATGAATGCAAGTCTTTTAATTATATCAGACACAACGACATAAACTGAACTAAATATCAGTTTATTAAGTTTCAACACCGCACTCAAAGGCGGAATAGTATTTTAATGAGTCAACATTCACTAAAAGGTTAATTGGTCTAATCACTAATCACGGACAATTGACCGTATCTGAGACTATGGTAGCGAGCCGGGGGTAAAATATTAATTTTACCTTGAATCAAATTCCGGCACCTTATTTTATAAAATAATCAGACTGAAAAATAATATTTATTCAAGATTTTCTGTCAGGAATGCCCGGTTTATTGTATAGTAATACTTAGTATCAGTAATTATTGAACTAAGTACATCAACGAAAAATCATGGTTATAATGAATCAAGACGGAGGCAATGCATGAAAAGGAATCTCATCTGGTTGAATTTAAGTATATTATTAACGGCAGCGATACTGCTTGGTTCCTGCGGGACGTCAACAACAACTACCCCAATTCCACCGCCGTCTACCACATCCGGCCCGACTATTCTCACCGTTACCAATGGCACTAAAGTTAAGACATATTCGATGACTGATATCCAGGATGATAACCAGCAAACCGGATTCGGGGGCGAAGTAGAACAGAATGGTACAATTTTAGGGCCGTATCCCTATATCGCAATTTTACTGACGGACATAATTTACCCGGTGGGCGGTGTTACCAACGGCGAAAGCGTCAAGCTCACATCCGCCGACGGCAGTTCTCAGACATTGACTTATGACCAGATCGTTAACGGCAATTTTAATGTCTATAACTCCACCGGTACCCAGATAACCACCGCGACCAAGCCATTAATCTGTATTATTTTTTCGGAGAACGGGAACCCGCTTGCCACCTCAATCGGGCCGCTGCAATTGGGTACCGTTTCTACGATGAATTTTATTACCGACCAATCGATGTGGCTAAACAACGTGCAGAGAATAGATATTATCCCGGCACAGTAAAACTGCCTGCGCCAAAATTAGCGATAGCAAAATTAAGTTTAGATACAAACGGTTACGGGTAATTTTATGCTTAGCTTAAGCTAATTTCCAGGGCGGTGATTGAATGTGGTTCAAATATAAAAGTAAATGATTTTCCGGTCACTCGAACCGTTGAAACACGCGTTTCAACTACATTTGGGTTTTCTTCGTTATTCTCGGCTTTGATATCCGGTCCGTTAACAACCGACACCTTCATGGTTCCGGTAAAAACCCCGCTGTCCAGTGCAATTGCAGCTTCCACGGGTTTGTCCTTTTCCTGGTTTACAACAAAAACAGCCAATTGTTTGGATGATGTATTGAGTGTGGCAGCCACATCCAGTGTCCTGATAGCGGAATAACTCCGGTTTTTGTAGCTGCCGGAGAAAGTATCGCCATCCCAAAACACGTCGAGGGCAGTTTGTCCGCATGTTTGACTGTAAAGTTCAAAAGGACAAAATATTGTCTCCATGACAACTGGTTTATCGGGGCGGATGTTCATGCCGAGGGATGCGGGCATCGAACTAAAACTGGCCAGACTGACAGACCCGGCATGGCGGATAAAAGCGTTCAAATACATTCCGGTCACCAGGGCTGTCTCGAGATTCGGTATTTTTCTTTTTCTGCGCGGGCGGACAATATTCTCGGCATTGGTATGATTAAGATTGATGTAAGGCCCAGCGTTGACAATAACAGGGGCATTATTGCGCATCTCGACCGGCAGCCGCGCGACCGCCCACTCGTCCACTGCAATTTTGATTTGATGACTGATGCCTCTTTCCAAGCTTACGGCGCGGATTAATCCTTCATAAGCATTCAGTCGCTCATTCAAATCTGCAGTAAAAGCCATGTATGTTTCATGCGGGTCATCTTCATAGGGATGCGCATACCGGTGAACTGCCAAGTAGTCAATGCGGTCGCCGGCTTGTTCCAGCAGCAGTTGCGCCCGTTCAACCCATTCCGTACTGCGGTAGAGGAACTGAGACCCAAGTGGAAAATCTTCCCAACTGCAGACTGCCGAAGCAATAAGTTTGATGCCCGGGTCCACCCGTTTCATCACCTTACTGAACTCAGTGTAAGCCCTGGCGTATTCCTGAGGGGTTTTGTATCCGATTTGCTCAGGACTGTCAGCCTCGTTGCCGATTCCCCAGTATTTTACTTTATGCGGTTCAGTGAAGCCGTTTTTACGCCGCAGATTGGCCGGTGCAGCCGCGCCGGTACCGTTGCAGTATTCAACCCAATCCGCCGCTTCCCGCATGTCGCCGTCACCGCAATTAACACACAGGTAAGGCTCGATATCCATGGCCCGGCAAAACCGTACAAATTCATCGGTCCCATATTCATTCGTTACGAGGCAGTCATGAGCCAGGTCTTTGCGGGTCGGGCGGTTTTGTTTGGGGCCGACCCCGTCCATCCACCGGTAACCGGATGCAAAATTCCCACCCGGAAAGCGGATATTGGATATTTTAAGCCGTTCAAGTGCCTTTCGCACGTCAGTACGTAACCCATATTTATCCGCCCGCGGCGAATCTCCGATATGCAGAAATTTGAATCTGGTATCCAGATGTCCGATTTCCATATACCCGCCAAAAATATTGCGGTCGATATCACTCAGTGTGCGTTCGAGGTCAATTTTAATCCGGTTCACGGTTCTGCCTGTTTACTCTAAATTTAATTGTTGATTTGTTCCATACTCATTTCATGGTGAGATATGCGTGCGCTGCCTCCAGCAAATCCGGAATCGGCAAGTGCTGGGGGCATTTTTCCAGGCAGATTTCGCACTTGATGCATTTATCGGCAAGTTGTTCTTCCGTCAGCATATGCCGGTCGCTATACATGCGGCGCCGCCGGTCGGAGTCGTTAAAAAGAATCGCTTCGTTATAGAATTCAAGTATGCGGGGAATTTCCACTCCGTTAGGGCAGGGCATGCAATACCGGCAGGCGGTGCACGAAACCGGCCCGAGCGAACGGTAGGCGTCACGGACCCGGCCAATCAAAGCCACTTCGTCAGCAGTCAGGTTGTGCGGTTCGGAATGCCCCGCGAATTTTACATTTTCGATGACATGTTCCATTTTACTCATGCCGCTGAGCGTCACCGCTACTTCGGGATGATTCCAGACCCAGCGTAAAGCCCACTCCTGCGGCGTCCGCTGCACCGGGGCACTGGCCCAGATCGCGGCTACTTTGTCCGGTGGGACGGCAATCCGGCCGCCTTTAATCGGTTCCATGACAACCATTGCCAGCCCTTTTTTAGCGGCATATTCGAGCCCTTTAGTGCCTGCTTGGACCTCTTCATCCATGTAGTTATACTGTATTTGGCATACGGTCCAATTATCATAGGCGTTGATGATTTCCAGCAAAGCTTCGAAATTGTCATGGTAGGAAAAACCAAAATACCCGATACGCCCGTCGGCGATGGCACGGTCAGCCCATTTCAGAATGCCCATATCGCGCATTTTCGGCCAGACCAGGCGGTTCAGATGATGCAGCAGATAAAAATCAATCATGTCGGTCTGCAGCTTTTTCAGCTGGTCGTTTAGAATACGGTCGAAATCCTGCGGGGAATGCGTTTCATGGCAGGGGAGTTTGGTGGCAATTTTCATTTTTCCCCGGTAGCTGCCCTGTAATGCCTTGCCAATCGCAATTTCGCTGTTACCGCGGTGATAGCCGTAAGCAGAATCAATGTAGTTGACGCCGTGGTCGACGGCGTAATGTATCATTTTAATTACCTGTTCTTCATCCACCTGACTCTGGTTGTTATTCAGTACCGGCAGCCGCATCGCGCCGAATCCCAGCGCGGAAACCTGCCAGTCCAATTTGCCGAATTTACGATATTTCATATCTTGCCTCTGTCAATTCTCCGCAATAAATGACTGTTGATGCTGTAGAATTTGAAGATATTTTAGTACAATCTCAGTAGATTCGCAATCAAACGTCCTAATACAATAATCAAAATCCAATAATCAAGAGTTAAGAAAATTCAAAATATCAATATCGAAATCTTTGTCCTTTAGATGAATTAAAAGACACTTCGGCAAATACAAAATATAAAGTTAAAATTATCTGCGCTTTTTGAGAAGGGGAAAAGGAAAGTACAGGCACGGACGCCTGTACAACTAAAATCCCACTTAGTACCGCCCCAGTTTGAAAAGAGTAGGGTACAGGAAGAGGACGCTTGTACAACTAAATAACTTTGCCGATACCTGATCGTAAAAAAAATAGCAGGGCTATTTATAGCCTTTAACAAATTTGGCTTCGGCGGCGAACATTTCAGCCACCATACTGCGGATTTCCTCGATGGTCAGCACGGCAGCGGTCAAGGGGTCCAGAAGAATCGAGTGGAACATTTTCGTTTTATCCTTCTCGGCAACCCCGCGCACAATCAGTTCCTGCATGCCGACATTATTCAGATTTAAGGCCGCGACATGGGGCGGTAAATTCCCGATATGGCAGGGATGAATGCCCTCTTTATCTACCAGACAGGGCACTTCGACGCAGCAGCCTTTTGGCAGATTGGTAATCAGGCCGGTATTTTTCACGTTGCCGTAGACCACGGCCGGTTCGCCGGTCTCGATGGAATGGATGATAATTGAACCGTATTCCCCGCTGTGGTCCACGGGGAATTTGAAATTGGATGCCAGCTCCTTTTTCAGTTTCTCATCTTTTTCTCGATCCTGTGCGAGCCAAACCTCGACGTTGCTTTGGTATTTTGTCCCCAAATCCAGTTTATACTGCTCGATGGTTGCCGCTTTCTTGCGGAAATAGGGGGTGTATGAAGAACAGTGGTTGCTGGATTCCGTGACGTAATAACCGAAAGTCTGGAAAAGCTCCGCACGCACAATATCCCGTCCGCCGTTAGCGCCCGAATATATTGCAGGGTTTTCAAATTTTTCCCTTAATAGCGGGTAAGCATCCTGCCCATTCCATTTGAACTCCAGAAACCAGGCGAAATGATTCAAGCCGGCCACCCAGTAGGAAACTTCTTCGAACGGCTTATCGATGTACTTTGCCAGTGTCTTGGCAGTGCCGAAAACGCTGTGACAAAGCCCGACATTTTTAATTTTAGTGTAATCGTTAATTGACCAGGAAATCGTGGCCATGGGGTTAGTGTAGTTTAAAAGCAGGGCCTGGGGACAGAGCTCTTCCATGTCACGGCAGATTTCCAGAATCGGGGGGATGTGCCGGATAGAATCAAAAGCCCCGCCGGCACCGACGCAGGCCAAATCACCCTGGTCGAGACCATATTTGAGCGAAATTTCCCGTTCCTTATCCAGATGGTGACCGCCACCCACTTTGATGGTAATCAGCACATAATCGGCGCCTTCCAGCGCCTTCCGCCGGTCGGTGGTGGACTCGATTTTGGTGCTGAATTTATTTTGTTCGACTATCCTTTTAGCGAACCCCGTGGTCAATGCCAAAGGTCCGGCGGCGATATCCATGAGAGTAATGGTACCGTCTCTCAGTTCGGGGTAAGAAATGATGTCCGTGATGAAGCGGCTGGCAAATACATGGCTGCCCGCGCCGATTATAACTATTTTAGCCAAAGCGGACCTCCTGAAAGCATACAATTTAACGTGAATTTTAAACAGGTATGTTAGTAACTATGATAGCTTAAGCATTTACCATTGTAAAGGTAATTCTGATTGAATAAACTACCGGTTGATGTGAATTTCGCGGAACAAATTTTCCTAACACAGACATAAT
>Ga0326728_10019352_pt1 | contig 13219 bp, 12 predicted proteins | sample MB3enrmetagenome_FD_207602 | JGI IMG/M metagenome (GOLD analysis project Ga0326728, IMG submission 207602) | Lab enriched peat soil microbial communities from McLean, Ithaca, NY, United States - MB31MN | ecosystem: Environmental > Terrestrial > Soil > Wetlands > Peat | place: USA: New York...
CTACCCGATTGTGCGGATGTACGCCGGCGCCCAGCAGGCGGCGGCGGCGGTGAGTAGCCTGAAGGCCGCGCGCTTCGCGGCCGACGCGATCAGCGTCATTGTCGCGTCCGAGGCATTGAAGACGCCGAAAGACATCGAGGCAGCCCTGACGGCGGCATTCGTACCACGGGCAGAGACCAGCCGCTACGTACAGGGCGTTCAAGCGGGCAGCACGGTTGTCGTGGTTCGCGCGCCGTTCGGTGGCGGGGTGCTCGCCAACAAGCTCCTGGACAGCGCCGGACCGGTGGATTCTGGCCTGAAACTGCACGCGGAACCCTTCGAAGGCTGGGACGATGCCGCGCCGCTGTCCTCGGCGCTGCATATCCCGGTGCTCTCGAGCAAGATCTCCTCGCCCTACTCGACTCCGTGCCTGCTGACCCGCAATGGGGGCACGTTGTCCTCGGCCCTGGGCTTCGCGGAACTCAAGGAATCGGGCACTCCGAGCACCGAGGGCCTCGGTATGCCGATGCTCTCGCGCAATCCGGCACCGCTGTCGGCGCTGCTGCGCCTGCCGCTGTTGCGACGCTGAGTATCCCCGGCGGCTCCGAGTCGGGGGGCGCCAGCCCGTCGGAGCCATGACCGCTCGTGTCAGGATGTTCTGACACCATGTGTTGACAATTAGACTTTACATTTCTAGTATCAAACCAGTTCAGGGGATTTTCCTCGATGCGAAGGCAATGATCGAGGGCTTGAGGTTGCTCGGAACGTGGGCGCAGAACAAGAAAAACGCGGCAGCAGGCTGGCCGCTGGCATCGGCAGCCGCGAGTCGCCGCTAACCGCAAGATCACGTCCGGGATTGCGTTCGGGAAATTTCGGATGCCCTGGATCACCTTTTCAGTTTTTCATCGCTGCAGGATGTGGCGATGACAAACCCGCGTGCGGGGTGCGCACGACAATGGCCATTGTTTCATCGAGGTAGTTGAGTCCTTATCCTTTAAAGGAGTAAATGATATGGCAGATGATCCAAACAGAGTCTGGCCAACAGGCCTGACGATCCCGGAGGCCGAGGAGTTACACAAGCACGTCATCGACGGTTCGCGAATCTTCTTCGTGATCGCCGTTGTCGCGCACTTCCTCGCTTATATCTATTCACCGTGGCTGCATTGACGGGGGCTGATCATGAACCAAGCTAGAATCTGGCTGGTGGTCAAGCCCACCGTCGGCCTGCCGTTGTTCCTGGGCACCGTGCTGGTGATTGCCTTGCTGGTCCACTTTGCGATCCTGTCGCATACGACCTGGTTCGGCGCGTACTGGCAGGGTGGCGCGAAGGCGCACGCAGCGACTACGGTCTCTGCGCCGGCGCCTGTGGCAATGGTGGATCACTAAGGTCTGAGTTCATAGAAAGTCGTCAAGATGGGGACGGGATGTTTGATCCCACCCCATCTTCTCGACCCCGGATCCGGGATGAATAGACTCAGCCGCAAATTGCTGCAGACTTGGGTCGGATACGGCCCCCGCTTCCTGCCTTTCGCCGATGCGGCGACGCCGGAGTTGCCGCTGAGCCGGCTGCTGCGCCTCTCGCTCTTTCAGGTCTCGGTCGGCATGGCCCTGGTACTGCTCATCGGCACGATGAATCGTGTACTGATCGTCGAGCTGGAAGTGCCGGCATCGCTGGTCGGCATCATGATTTCCCTGCCGCTGCTGTTTGCCCCGTTCCGGGCATTGATCGGCTTTCGTTCCGATACGCATCGTTCCGAGCTCGGCTGGCGCCGTGTGCCCTTCATCTGGAAGGGGACGCTGATTCAATTCGGCGGGCTCGCGATCATGCCATTCGCGCTGCTGGTACTCTCCGGCGCAGGAAACGCGGCGCATGCGCCGGTCTGGATCGGGCGCGCCGCCGCCGGTCTTGCGTTCCTGCTGGTCGGCGCCGGCCTGCACACGACACAGACCGTTGGCCTGGCGCTGGCCACCGATCTCGCCCCGACCGAATCCCAGCCCAAAGTAGTCGGCCTGATGTATGTGATGCTGTTGATCGGCATGATCGCAAGCGCACTGTTTTTCGGCGCCGCACTCGTGAACTTCTCGGCCGCGCGGCTGGTACAGGTCATCCAGGGCTGCGCACTGGCGACCATGGTGCTGAACGTGATCGCCCTGTGGAAGCAGGAAGCGCGCCGTCCCCGGCGCGGCGCGGCGGCGCCCGCACGCGAGCCGACCTTTCGCGAGGCCTGGAAGAGCTTCAGTACCGGGGACCGCGCAATCCGCCGTCTCGTCGCCGTCGGCCTGGGCACGATGGCCTTCAGCATGGAAGACGTGCTGCTCGAACCCTATGGCGGCCAGATCCTCAACCTGACCGTCGGCTCAACCACCAAATTGACCGCCACGCTGGCGCTGGGCGGACTGTGCGGCTTCGGCCTGGCATCGCGCGTGCTCAGCCGCGGTGCCGACCCGTTCCGCATGGCCAGCATCGGCGCTCTGGTCGGGGTGCCAGCATTCCTGAGCGTCATCGCCGCAGCGCCGTTTGCATCGCCGCTGCTGTTCGCATTTGGGACGCTGCTGATCGGATTCGGCGCCGGGCTGTTCGGTCACGGCACGCTGACGGCGACGATGAATCGTGCGCCTGAACATCAGCGCGGTCTCGCGTTGGGCGCCTGGGGCGCGGTACAGGCTTCGGCGGCCGGCATCGCGGTGGCCATCAGTGGGGTGATTCGCGACGTGATCAGCGGCCTCGCCGGACAGCACGCCGTGTTCCGGGGTTTGAGCGGCCCGGCCAGCGGCTACGTCGCAGTGTACGCACTGGAAGTGCTGCTGCTGCTGATGACCATGGTGGCGATGGCACCGCTGATCCGCCGCTTCCCGACCCTCGTCAGCGACCGGGCACAACCCGGCATCGCATGACCCGACTGAACATTCTCGAATACCCTGACCCGCGACTGCGGACCAGAGCGGCACCGGTCACGGCCTTCGATGCGGGTCTGTCGCGCCTGATCGACGACCTCTTCGAGACACTGTATGCATCGCGTGCGATCGGACTTGCCGCGACGCAGGTGGGTGCACATCAGCGGGTGATCGTGATCGATGTGTCGGCCGAACGCACCGCGCCGCAGCTATTCATAAATCCGCAGGTCGTGGCGCGCGAAGCACCGGGCATCGTCGAAGAGAGCTGCCTGTCGTTGCCCGGCGTCATCGCGAATGTCAGGCGCGCGACCCGCGTGCGCGTGCGTTCGCACGATCGGGCAGGCGTCGTCCGAGTCCATGCGCTCGAGGATATTGCAGCAGTGTGCGTCCAGCACGAGATGGATCACCTCGAGGGGATCCTGTTCGTGGATCACCTGTCCTTCTTTGCGCGCCGGCGCATTTACAGACAGATGCGCCGCAGCGCGCGCAGCTTGCCCGCTGCAGTCGCCGCATCGGGATCGTAGGATCGCAGAGGGCGACAAAGCGACCGCTGCCTACAGAGGGTCGCGCAGGCGGCGCGTTAGCCTCCCGGGAACAGGTGTACTTCGGTTGAGGCAGGCACATGAACGATCCATCACCACAGGCGCCCAGATACGCCCAAGTCACCGAGCTTCGACGGCTTACCCAGCTCGAGCAGGGTCCCTACGGTGTACCCAGACGGCACCTGCAATCGCAGTCCAGATGCCTGAGCGAGCCACCCCCCAAGGCGCTCCGACCTGCGCAGATCCTCGAGCTTCGACGGCTTTACGATATGCTGGCGGACAGCTCCGCGGCGGCCTCGGAAGCGCTGGGCAAGGCGGGAGGCATGCCGACGGGCCTGCGAGCCGAGAGCTTCAGGGCGCTCGACGCGCGCGTACGCAAGACCCTCGAGCGGATCAGGATGATCTTGGGTCGGTAGACATGCGCAGCGGCGTAGCCGGGCTTGGCGCCCCCGGCCGGAGTTGAACCGACGACCTACCGCTTAGGAGGCGGTCGCTCTATCCACTGAGCTACGGGGGCTGCAACGCCAATGTTACCCCGTCAGACCTCGACTATGCGATTGCGCAACTCGCCGATGCGGTCGATGCGCGCAACCATTTCGTCGCCGCCCTTGAGGTATTGGGGCGGGTTCATGGCAAAGCCCACGCCCGATGGAGTCCCCGTGGCTATGACGTCGCCGGGCTCGAGCGTCAACCCGGCGGATAAATTCGAGATCATGAGCGGAATGTCGAAGATCATCTGAGACACGCGCGCCCGCTGGCGTTCCTGCCCGTTGATGAACATCGTGAGTTCCAGGGAGCCCGGATCACCGATCTCCTCACGATCGACGATCCACGGCCCCAAGGGCAATGTGGTATCCAGCGACTTGCCCTTGAACCACTGATCGTGGCGCTTCTGCAGATCGCGCGCGGTGACATCATTGGCGATGGTGTAGCCGAAGACGTGGTCGAATGCGGCTGCCGCTGGGATGTCCCGCCCGCTTCTGCCGATGACGATGGCAAGCTCGACTTCATAATCGAATCGGCGCGTGATCCTGCTGTCCAGCCGCACATCCGCACCCGGCCCCACGAGCGTATGCGTCGCCTTCGTGAAATATTGCGGAGCTTCGGGCAGCTTGAGGTCGACCTGACGTGCGGCTGCGCCTTCCTTGACATGATCGACATAGTTGCGACCCACGCAGAACGCATTGCGCACGAGTGCGGGCAAGGGAGGCAGCAATCGTAATGTGTCCAGCGGCAGCAGCGGTACCGGTGCGCTCGCTGCCAGACGGCGGCAAGCCTGCAGTGCCCTCTCTGCGCCGCGAATCACGGCAAGTACGGAGCCCAGATCGATGTCCTCGCCTCGGGCGTGCGCCGCGTCGGAGAGCGGCATGACGCCCCCTGGCAACAGGAGCCCCGCCTTGGGCTCCCCCCGATCTTCGAATGTCAGGAATTTCATGTCGTCTACTACGCGGTGGAAATTGGTGGAGCGGAAGGGGATCGAACCCTCGACCTTCGCATTGCGAACGCGACGCTCTCCCAGCTGAGCTACCGCCCCACGGTGGCGCGCGATTCTAGCACCCACCGGAGGCGCCGCAACCCGCATCCAAAACGGCCCCGAAGCTTGCAGCTGCGCATCATCGGACAGCACCGACATCCGGTGTGGACCTCCGAGCGTTGCGGCAATGCCCCTCGGCAGGGATCCTTGAGAGCAAGCGGCACCGTGAGGAATCCCCATGAATTCAATGATATCCGAGTTGCGGCAACTGATTGAGCGGCAAGTGGAAATCCGCGAGGCGATGCGCCGGCCAGGTGGCATCCGGGTGACGGTGGAGCGGGAACTGTTCGCCATTGGCGAGAAGCTCAAGAGGTACCCGGCGACCGTGCGCAATCCGGTGGTGCAGTCCGTCACCGCCAGCCGCCGTTCCTGAACATCGGGCGGCCAGTGACGGCCCTGAAACTGCGGCCGGGGCTGCGCTACCCGTGCGTCGCGACATGAACACGGCCCTGCGGCCGCTGGCCGCGCGTGTCCATCACATGCCATTCGGCGCGGAAGTGCGTCCCGAAGGTGTGCGCTTCAGGGTATGGGCCCCGCAGCACGAGCGCATGCGGCTGCGGCTCATCGGTCGGGAACAGTTGCTGCGGCTCGAGCCCGACGGGGCCGGCTGGCACGCCTTGCTGACCCATGAGGCAAGCGCAGGCACGCGTTACCAGTTCGTGTTGCCCGATGGCGTTGCCGTGCCCGATCCTGCCTCCCGCTACCAACCCGACGATGTCCACGGACCCAGCGAGATCATCGATGCCGCGGCCCATGCATGGACCGATCTGCACTGGCGCGGTCGCCCATGGGAGGAAGCCGTCCTGTACGAGCTGCACGTGGGTTGCTTCACAGCCGAGGGCACGTATCGCGCGGCAGCCGGGCGGCTCACGCACCTGGCGCAGCTCGGAGTCACTGCCGTGGAGCTCATGCCCCTGTCGGATTTCCCTGGTCGCTTCAACTGGGGCTACGACGGTGTGCTGCCATTTGCGCCGGATGCCAGTTACGGCCATCCCGATGAGCTGAAGGCATTCATCGAGGCCGCACACGCCCGTGGAATCATGGTCCTGCTCGACGTCGTCTACAACCATTTCGGCCCGGAAGGCAATTACCTCGGCCTCTACGCGCCCCAATTCTTCAGTACGCGGCACCAGACACCCTGGGGCGCCGCCCTGAATTTCGACGGACGCCACAGCCGTCCGGTGCGAGAGTTCGTCATCCACAACGCACTCTACTGGCTCGGCGAGTTCCATTGCGACGGCCTGCGCCTGGATGCCGTGCATGCGATCCTGGACGATTCACCGCGCCACCTGCTCGCCGAACTCGCCGATCGCGTGCGCGATGAGTTCCCGGACCGGCACATCCACCTGGTGCTGGAGAACGAGCACAACGAGGCACGATGGTTCGAGCGCGACCGCAGCGCACGCGTGCAGCACTTCACTGCGCAATGGAACGATGATGCGCATCATGTCCTGCACGTGGCGGCCACGGGCGAGAACGAGGCTTATTACGCCGAGTATGCGGGACGGACCGACTGGCTCGGTCGTGCCCTGGCCGAGGGGTTCGCTTTTCAGGGTGAATCCATGTCCTACCGCGGCAGTTCGCGCGGCACTCCGAGCGCAGACCTGCCGCCGGGCGCCTTCATCGCCTTCGTGCAGAACCATGACCAGGTCGGTAACCGGGCACTGGGAGAGCGCATCGGCCTGCTGGCCGATGCAGCCGCAGTGCGTGCCGTCACGGCCACGTACCTGCTGCTGCCGCAGATCCCGATGCTGTTCATGGGCGAGGAATGGCAGGCGCGCGAGCCGTTCCTCTTCTTCTGCGATTTCGAGCCATCGCTGGGTCAAGCCGTGGTGCGCGGACGCCGCGCGGAATTCGCGCGCTTTGCTGCCTTCAGTGACGAAACGGCGCGCGCGCGAATTCCGGATCCCCAGGCGACCTCGACATTCCTCGCCAGCAAGCTCGACTGGAGTGCGCTCGAGGAGCCTCACTCTGCCCTGACGCTCGAATGGTACCGGGAACTGCTGGGCGTGCGACGCCGGCACATCGTGCCGCTGCTGGCGGATCTCAGGTGCGGTGGTCGCTTCGAAGTCATCGAACCCGGTGCGGTCCGCGTGCATTGGCAGAGCACGAGAGGCATGGAACTTACGCTCCTCGCCAATCTCAAGGCCAGCGGGGTCGATGCTCCGCTCACGCCGGGTGGCCGGCTGCTGTGGCAGGAAGGCCTTTGCTCCACAGATCATCTTGCGCCGTGGACAGTGCGCTGGAGCCTGCGTACCTGAGGTACGCCCGATGATCCCGCGCGCAACCTATCGACTGCAGCTGCACGAGCACTTTGGCTTCGATTCCGTGGCGCAGTGCGCGCCGTACCTGACGGCCCTGGGCATCAGCCACGCTTACCTCTCACCGTATCTCAAGGCGCGCCCTGGCAGCGCGCACGGTTACGATATCGTCGATCATTCCGAGCTCAACCCCGAACTCGGCGATCATGCCAGCTTCCGCCGCATGTGCGGGACGCTCGGATCCCTCGGCATGCACCAGATCCTCGACTTCGTGCCGAACCATATGGGGGTCGGCGGCGCCGACAATCCTCTGTGGCTCGATGTGCTCGAATGGGGCCCGGATGCACCGCGCGCCGGCTGGTTCGACATCGAGTGGGAGACGCAGCGGCGTTATCTACACCACAAGCTCCTGGTGCCGCTGCTGGGCAATCACTACGGGATCGAGCTCGAACGTGGGATGCTCGAGCTGCGCTTCGACGCGCAGGAAGGCAGCTTCGCGCTTTGGGCATATGGCACGCACAAACTGCCGATCACCCCACCGCATTACGCGCGGCTGCTGGGAAGCGAGAACGCAGAACTCGAGCAGCTCGCCGATGGCTTCTCCTGGCTGCCGAGTGCACGTCGACAGATGCCGCGGCGCGCTGCAGAGCTCAAGGCCGAGCTGGCCAATGCCGTCCAGACGCGACCGGAGGTGCGCGAGGCTCTGGAACAGCGCCTGGCACGCTACCAGGGGCGGCGTGGAGACCTTGCCAGCTGGCGAGAGCTGGACGCTCTGATCCAACGCCAGTACTGGCGGCTCGCATATTTTCGCGTGGCGGCGGATGACATCAACTACCGACGCTTCTTCAATGTCAACGATCTGGCCGGACTGCGCGTCGAGCTGCCCGAGGTGTTCGATCATGCGCATCAGCTCGTGCTGCGGCTGATCCGCGAGGGTTGCCTCGACGGACTGCGTATCGATCACATAGACGGCCTGCTCGATCCCAAGGCTTACCTGCAGCGACTGCAGGAAAGAGTGGCGGCACTGCGCGGCGCCGCAGCGCAGTCTCCCTTCTATCTGGTCGTGGAGAAGATTCTCGCCTCCCACGAAGCCCTGCGCGAGGACTGGCCTGTCGACGGCACGACCGGCTATGAATTCCTGAACCAGGTCAACTCGCTGCTCATCGATGCAGGTGCCGAGCAGGCGTTTTCTGACTGCTATCGGCAGTTCACCGGCGAGCAACGGGATTTCGCGGAGATCGGTCGGCTCTCCAAGCTGCACATCATGGATCATGAGATGGCCGGGGAACTGAACGTACTGGCACGCGATGTGGCGCGTCTGGCGCGACAGAACCCGCGTACGGCGGACTTTACCCAGCCGGTGCTCAGTCGGGCCATCAAGCAGCTCATTGCATGCTTTCCCGTGTACCGCACTTATATGGATGGTTCTGCGACGCTCGCTGCAGCGGGCCGGCGCGACCTGGACTGGGCGCTGGCACAGGCACGCCGGTACGAGACCGAACTCGACCCCAGCGCCTTTGATTTCCTCGAACAGGTGCTCACGGGACGCCTCATCGACCATCCGCACAATGGTTATTCCCGTGTCACACTCCTGCGCTGCGCGACCCGCCTGCAGCAGTACAGCGGACCGGTGGCTGCCAAGGGGCTCGAGGACACCGCTTTCTATCGATACAACCGCTTCATAGCGCTCAATGAGGTCGGCGGGGATCCGCACCGCTTCGGCGGCACGATCGCCGCCTTCCATCGCGCCACCCAGTTTCGCGCCCAGCACTGGCCACACGCCATGCTGACCACGGCCACTCACGACACGAAGCGGGGAGAGGATACCCGCGCCCGCCTCGCGGCGCTCTCGGAGTACCCCGAGGATTGGGCCCGGAACGTACTGATCTGGAGCCGCATAGTGCGCGGTCCGGACAGCGCAGCGCAGATCCAACCGGATCGTAACGATGAGTATTGGCTCTACCAGCAGCTGCTCGGCAGCTGGCCCGCCGAGCAGCTGGAGGAGCCGGCCTGCAGCAGCGAGTCGCTTGCGGAATTCGGCGGACGCGTGCGCGAAGCGGCACGAAAGTCGATGCGGGAAGCGCGCGTGCATACCAGTTGGGCCTTCCCGGATGCGGCCTACGAAAATGCGATGATGCAGCTCATCGACACCGCGCTGACGGGTGCGCGGGCCGACGCCTTCCTGCCCGCATTTCTTCCATTTGCGCGGCGCGTGGCGGCCACGGGTGTCCGCAACAGCCTGGTGCAGACCGCGCTGAAGCTCACGACCCCCGGCGTACCGGATACGTATAACGGTGCGGATCTGTGGGATCTCTCGATGGTCGATCCCGACAACCGGCGAGCCGTGGACTATGCGATGCGGGCCGGCCTGCTCCGTGCCATCGACGTGGATCTGCAGGACGATCGCGCGCGGCACATGGCGCATTGGCTCACAAACTGGCCGGACGGGCGCATCAAGCTGGCGCTGATCGTGACGCTGCTGCGCCATCGCCGCGAGCAGCCCGCTCTATATGCCGACGGGGACTACCAGCCGCTCCCCTCGAGCGGTCCACGCGCCGAGGAGATCGGTGCCTTCGCTCGTACGCATGGCAGCGAGCGGGTGATCATCGCCTTCGCGCGCTTCCCTCGACGGCAGGAACTCGAGCCGTTCGATGGCTCGACGGTACTGCCCCTGACGGACAGTTTCGGCTCGGGAGACTGGCTCGATCTGCTCAGCGGGCGGCGCATCACTGCCGACAGCCGGGGATTTTCAGGACAGTCGCTGTTCGCGTTGCTGCCGGTCGCAGTGCTCACGCCGGCCTAGCGAGCAGCGCCCCGGAAGTATCGAACTGCAGCGCGGCGAGCCGCGCGTACAGCGGACTGCGATCGAGCAGCTCTGTGTGCGTTCCAATGGCGACGAGCCGCCCCTCCTCGAGAATCGCGATCCGATCGGCGTTGAGCACGGTCGCCAGCCGGTGAGCGATCACGAGCGTGGTGCGGCCGCGCATGAGCTCGGCGAGCGCGTTCTGCACCAGCCGCTCGGATTCCGCATCGAGCGAGCTGGTCGCCTCATCCAGCAGCAGGATCGGCGGGTCCTTGAGGATCGCACGCGCAATTGCGATGCGCTGGCGCTGACCGCCCGACAGCCGCGTTCCTCGCTCGCCCAGGAAGGTGTCGTAGCCCTGCGGCAATGCCCGCAGGAACTCATCGGCGGCGGCGGCACGTGCGGCAGCCTCTATCTGGGCCGCGCTCGCCTCCGGGCGACCGTAGGCGATATTTTCGCGTGCGCTGGCGCCGAAGAGGACCGTGTCCTGTGGCACGAGCCCGATCTGCCGGCGCAGCGTCTCGGGCTCGAGTTCGATCAGATCGGTGTCATCGATGCGGATTGCCCCACGCGCGGGATCGTAGAAGCGCAGCAGCAGCTGCAGCGTCGTGCTCTTACCGGCACCGGAGGGGCCTACCAGTGCCACGGTTTCACCGCTGCGTATGTGCAGATCGAGATCCTGCAGCGCCCAGTGCTCAGGACGTGAGGGGTACCGGAACCATACATGATCGAAACGCACCTCACCCCGTACGCGCAGCGCCAGGGGTCGCGGGTGCGGGGGCGCCTGGATCGCCGGCTGTGCCGCGAGCAGTTCTGCCAGACGTTCCATGGCGCCGGCGGCGCGCTGCAGCTCACCCCACATTTCAGTAAGCGCCGCGGCTGCGGTGGCGACGATGGCTGCATAGACCAGGAACTGGCCCAGTTGGCCCGAGGTCATGCGCTGCTCGAGCACAGCATGGGCTCCCAGCCAGAGCACGTAGGTGATGCCGCTGAACACCATGGCCGTGCCCAGCGCAGTCAGTACGGCGCGGACGCGACTCCTCTGGATGGCTGCCTCGAAGCTGCGCTCCACGGCCTGCGCGTAGCGGCGGCTCTGCAGATCCTCGAGCGTGAATGCCTGCACGGTCTGGATCGCATTGAGCGTCTCATCGACCAGGCTGCTGGTGTCGGCGATGCGGTCCTGTGCGGCGCGTGAGAGGCGACGGACTCGACGGCCGACGAGCAGGATCGGGCCGATGACGAGCGGTATGAGCACCAGGATCACGGCCATGAGTCGGGCGCTGGTCAGCGCCAGCATCGCGAGCGCACCGGCGATGTTCAGCATCGAGCGCAGCGTGATCGAGAGATTCACGCCGGAGATGGCCTGAACCAGGGTGGTGTCGGCCGTGAGCCGCGAAAGCACCTCGCCCGTGCGCGTGACCTCGAAGAAGCTCGGATCCATGCGCACGACGCGGGAATAGACCGCCTCACGCAGGTCGGCCACGACGCGCTCGCCGAGCCAGGTCACCAGGTAGAAACGCAACGCGGCGAAGACGCCGAACAGCACCGCGGCTGCCAGGAATCCGGCAAAGTAACGATTGATCACGCCCGCGTTGCTGGTCGCCATGCCGTGATCGATGAGCTGTCGCAGCGCGACGGGTACGGCCAGCATGGCCGCAGCAGCGATCACGAGCGCCGCCAGGGATGCCGCCAGCAACCACCGATGCGGCATCAGGAAGGGCACAAGGGCCTGCAGCGGGCGGAGCGATTTGGCTTTCGGTCGGTCCTGTGGCTGAACCATGCGCCATGATACTGGGAGCCAGAGCACACAATGCGGTACGATTCGGCTTGTCTCCAGGCCGAGACAGTGGTTTTCTATGGGGGATTGCCGCTAACGTGCCCTATTCTGCTTTCTGATAACTGGAGGGATCGCTCATGGCGCTTTGGAAGGAAACCGGCTCGAATCCGAGCCCGTCTGCGAGCGGCACGTCTGCCGCCGGCTCTTCATCGACCGTCACCGAGATCACGAATCGACCGGCGGCGGCGGCGGAGCCACCCGCAGCCGACACCGCGCGGCGCGCGCCACCCCGTGCCGCTGGTGCCGAGTCCGTCATTGCCGCCGAGCTTGCCATTGAGGGCAAGATCGTTGGAGGTGGCGACGTAAGAATTGCAGGTCGCTTCAAGGGTGACGTGCAGGTGGATGGCAATTTCCGTATCGAGCCCGGTGCCCGCCTGGAGGGTCAGGTTCGCGCCGGCGTGGTCGTCATCGGCGGCGAACTGCAGGGCAATATCGATGCCGCCAAGCAGGTCGACGTGCTGGCGACCGGCGTCATCATCGGGGACGTGAAGGCCGCCTCGATCACGGTGGCGGCCGGCTCGCGCATGCGTGGACATGTCGAGTTCGGTTGGGATGACAAGCAGGCCGCGGTGGAACTGAAAGGCTCCTCGCGCTCGGCATGAGTCTCCTGCGCTCAGGTTCGTCCGGTGCAACGCGGGTCTGCCCGCACTGCAAGGCGACTGTGCTCGAGAGTGCGGCAGTATGCCCGGGATGCCGGCACCATCTGCGATTCGGTGGTGCCGGCCAGGCGCTGGAGACGCAGGAGACTTACTGCGCCCTCAGCGTGGACGGCACCATCGCACACACCCAGGCCGTCGAACCCTGCGAGTACTGCATCGTGCTCGACGTCAAGGATGACCGCGGCACGCAGCTCACCAGGCAGGTCGTCGGCGTTGGCATCCTGCAGGGCGGCGAGCGACGTCGCCTGAATGTGTCGGTGGAAATGCTGCCCGTCAGGTCGGCCGCGGCAGCGAGGGCACAGGCGCCGGCAAAGCCGGCGACAACGCCGGCGACGGCCGCGCCAGCCACCCCGAGCCCGGCGCAGAAGCCACCCGCCAACCCGACCGGCCCGCAGCAGCCGGCCAGTCTGATCACCTCCCAGGCCAATACCCACTCGATGCGGGGCCTGGGTGTGATCCGCAAGCCACGCTGAGTTCTGGCCCGCGGCCGCGGAGCGCGTATCGGCGCGCGTCAGCGCCCCGGCTTACGGAAGCGAAAGAGGAACTTGTCGCTCCGGCCCTTGAGCTCGAAAACCTTGAGGGTGTGGGCATCATCGGGATTGCGAAGGGCCTCGCTGCTGCCATCGAGCACGAAACCCGCGCTCAAGGCCTCCCGCTTCACGAGTTCCGGGTCGATCCTGTGCAGGGTCTGCGTATCGCGGGCTGCCGA
>Ga0326728_10019354_pt1 | contig 13218 bp, 13 predicted proteins | sample MB3enrmetagenome_FD_207602 | JGI IMG/M metagenome (GOLD analysis project Ga0326728, IMG submission 207602) | Lab enriched peat soil microbial communities from McLean, Ithaca, NY, United States - MB31MN | ecosystem: Environmental > Terrestrial > Soil > Wetlands > Peat | place: USA: New York...
TGTATAGCACAGCCCGCCCTCACCGCCGCCACAGTCATTGGAGCTCAGCGCCCCCTCCATTTATATATAACATTAGGCTTGAAGGTCTATCATGGCCCGTTCAAATATAGGCCAGCCTGTACTATCCCCTCACTTTCTCACAGGCTATTATTGGGGCTCAGCGCCCCCTCCACGAGCAAAGCTCGTGGAGCCTCCCTGCTCAGACAGACAAAGATGCCATATAAACTGAACGACGTTTTATCCAACTCCACAAATATAGTAAAGCCCGCTCTTACCGCCGCCTTATGGATGCTCCTTATTCGATTGCGGCGGTCGCGGCGTGGAGGAGCGCCTCCAGGAATCGGGAGGTGTGGATGCACTGTGAGACGTGTTGGTCGGAGATCCAGCCATATCAGTTCAAAGTAGGTTTGCGGGCACCCGCACGTTCCGAGAGTGCTGAAAAGGAACCACCATCCATGCGGGTCGTAAACATCGAAGGCCACACGTCGAGCTTACGCGCCGCAGATCGCGATTCTGCAAGAGGCGCGAGTCCAGCCGCAAAAAGCATTGGTTTAGCTTTATAGCTTTATTGCCTTCCGCGCCGCGCCCGTAGTCCGACCGCCTTTAAGCTCCCGCAACCCCCGCCGTAATGCCGACGTACAAGTACGTCGCGCCGAAGGTCAGCTTGTGCCTCTCGACCGCCGCCATGCCTGTCTCCCGCATCATCTCCGAGAAGCGCTCGGGCGAGGGAAAGGTCATGATCGAGTCGGCCAGATAGTAATAAGCGCCGGGGTTGATCGAGAAGCGGGAGGCGATGCGGGGCAGCAGCCGGTTGAGATAGGAGCGGTAAAGCAGCTCGGAAAACCAGTTGCGCGTGAAGGCCATCTCCAGCACCATCACCTGCCCGCCGGGGACGACGACCCGCGCCATTTCCCTGAGCGCGCCCACCTTGTCAGGTATGTTCCTGATGCCGAAGGCGACGGCCGCCACGTCGAAGGAGCCGTCGGCGAAGGGCAGGGCCAGGGCGTCGGCCCTCATCAGGCGCACCCTGTCCGGGAGGCCCTTTCTTTCGACCTTGAGGCGCCCGGCCGCAAGCATCTCGGTCGAGAAATCGATGCCCTCGACAGTGACGCGGGGATAGCGCAGGGCTGCCCCAATTGCCAGGTCGGCCGTGCCCGTGGCGACGTCGAGGAAGCGCCAGGTCCGGCCGAAGGACATCTTCCGCACGGCGAAGCGCCGCCACGCGATATCCCGCCGCATGCTCAGGAAATGGTTGAGGAAATCGTAGCGGCCCGTCACGGTCGAGAATATGTCTTTCACCATCTCGACGCGCTGCGCGTCCGATGCCTCCTGCACGGGGACATATCTCTTTGCCGGGCGGTCTTCCCGCGGGGGGGCGTCGCGGTGCGGGCCAGGGGCTTGCGGGAGCATCAAGGCACGGCCGGTACGAGGCCGCCGAACCTCTCGAAGCGGTCTTTTTTAACCTTGCAGATGGGGCATACCTCGGGCGGGTTTTCGCGGGCGCAGAGGTATCCGCAGACGCGGCACCGCCATACCGGATACGAGGCGCCGGACTGTGGGGCTGGCTGTCGGCCGGCGGCCGGGGGCGGGTTGAGCGGCTGCGGGGGCTGCGATGACTGCCCGGCGTCCCTCCTCTCCGGGACGGGGGCGATCAGGCCGGGGTCTTTGGCGGCGGCCTCCGACACGTAAAGGGCGCAGTAGCAGGCGCCGTAGTCGGATAAGTCGGGGTCGCGGTAGTCGCAGGGACAGACGATGTCCCGGTCTTGGTCGATCTCGCCTGAGGCGAGCCTGCAAGGGCACGAAGGGTAGCCGTACCGCCTTTGGTTGGCCGCGAGGCCGGCGGCAAGGTCCCGCGTGAACGCAGCGTCGGGGTTGAGGAAATAGCCGGACGAGGTCGCGTCCGCCGCGAGCTCGCTCAGGAGGGCCTCTGTCTCTTCGCGGCTTTCGTCTGCTTTCACGGCCGCTGCAATACCTCCCTGATCCTCGCCTCCTGGTAGCCCACTATGCACTGGTCGTTTACAACGAGCGAAGGGAACGAGCACCGCGGGTTGACGGCCCGCAACGCCTGCATGGTCCTCTCCCTCTCCTCGCCTTCGAGGAGATCGACATCGACGTATTCATAGCCGACGTCTATCTCTTTCAGCAGTTGCTTCGTCTTCTTGCACCAGACGCAGGTGCTTAAGGTGAACAGCCTGACCGAGCCGTGGTCGCTTCCTTCGACGCGCTCCATAAGTGACTCCTTATAAATGCTTTCGGTACAATATAACACAGTGACAGCCCGATTTCAGCCTGGATTGAGAAGGGCGGACGGGCTGCCTCCCGAAGCGGGGAATACCCTCAAGGGGACTGCCCAGAAATATCTTGTGGTAGAATGCCCAAATCTGTTACCGTAATAGACATACCGGACAGGAAAAAAATAATAACATGCCGAAGCGCAAAACCCCCTCCCATCGCATAGCCGTCATCCCCGGCGACGGCATAGGCAAAGAAGTCGTGCCTGAAGGCATTAGGGTCCTGAACGCCGCAGGGCGCAGGTTCGGCTTTAAATGCGCGTGGGAGATGCTGCCCTGGGGCTGCGGGTACTTCAACGCCACGGGCCGGATGATGCCTGCCGACGGGCTGGACATACTGAGAGGCTTCGAGGCGATCTTCCTGGGCGCTGTGGGCGCGCCGGGCGTCGCCGACCACGTGTCGCTCTGGGGGCTGCTCATCCCCATCAGGCGCGCCTTCCGCCAGTACGTCAACCTGAGGCCGGTCAAGAGCATGAGGGGCGTGACAAGCCCGCTGCGGCGGGTCGCGCCCGGAGACATCGACTTTTACGTCGTCAGGGAGAACAACGAGGGGGAGTACTCGAACGTCGGGGGCATGATGTACGCCGGGACGGAGCAAGAGTTCGTCGTCCAGGAGAGCGTCTTTTCGCGTCACGGCATGGAGAGGATCATGCGCTTTTCCTTCGAGCTTGCCCGTAAAAGGGAGAAGAAGCGGGTCACTTCCGCCACCAAGTCGAACGGCATCGTCTTCACGATGCCTTACTGGGACGAGACGTTTGCCCGCATATCGCGGGAATACCCGGACATAATGACGGAGCAGTTCCACATCGACGCCCTCGCCGCCCTCTTCGTACAGCACCCTGAGCGGTTCGACGTGGTAGTGGCGAGCAACCTTTTCGGCGACATACTCTCCGACCTGGGGCCTGCCGTAGCGGGGGGCTTAGGCATAGCACCCTCCGCGAACCTCAACCCCGAAAGGGACTTTCCCTCCACCTTCGAGCCGGTCCACGGCTCCGCCCCGGACATAGCAGGCAGGGGTATCGCCAACCCCGTCGGCCAGATACTCTCCGGGGCGATGATGCTCCACCACCTGGGCCACCCGGAGGCCGCCGCAGCGGTCGAGAAGGCCGTAGAGGAAACGCTGGGGGACAAGGGCATAAAGACGCAGGACCTCGGCGGCACTGCATCGACCCAGGGGGTCGGCAAAACCGTCGCCGACCTCGTCGCAGAGAGCAGATAGTAACCTTCCCAGCAAGTGACGGGGAATTATCGACGCCTTTATATCCCAACCATGTACTCAGTGCAGCCCACACTTGCCGCCGTATGGTTTGGTCTTCGGGTATCCCACATACATGTAAGAGTTGGGATTCGACCTATTCCAGTTCGGTAGTCAGTGTCTCGTTGTCGCCGGCTTCAGGACGCCAGGACGGGGCCGTCTTAATGGGACCGCGCGAGATGAACTCCCGCGGTTCCGTGGACGGCCCGTTGACATCAAGAACCGGGATACGCAGTTATATAGAAGCCTCCGAGGGACGGCTACGCGGCCAATTCGCCGCTGAAACACGGACAGGTGGTCTATGATGAAGATCATCGATAATGCCCGTCGCTCTTACGACGGCGGAGGCGCATGAAGGGAATTGCGATGAAAGATACCGACATCCGGACGGCGTTGGATCGGCACTGGGCGGCATCCGCGGCGGGAGACCTCGCCGCAGAACACGACATTTATCACGATGACTCTATATGCGACTACCCTCAATCCGGGGAGCGCATCCGGGGCCGGGCAAACTTGCAGGCCCTTCGCGGCCACCATCCGTCCAAACCGTCAGGGTTCACGGTGAGAAGGATCACCGGGACCGGCGATCTCTGGGTCACCGAGTATACGATCACTTATGGCGAGCGACCGGTCAACACGGTGAGCATCATGGAGTTCAGAGACGGCAAGGTGTTCCACGAAACGCAGTACTTTGCCGATCCGTTTGAGGCCCCTGCGTGGCGCTCGCAATGGGTCGAGCGGATGGCCTGAGGATGCGGCCGGATACGCGCCACATCCGCCGTCTTAGTCGAGGGGAGCTGCCCGTGGACACCGCGGGGATGGCCCGCTATCTCGTCGGGAAGACCCTGGTCCATGTGATTGCGGAGGGTAAGATGAGCGGGCGCATCGTTGAGACGGAGGCGTATGTGGTCGGCGACGCGAGCGGTCACGCGTTTCGCGGCCCAACGCCGCGCAATCGTTCGCTCTATCTCGAGCGCGGCTATGCGTATGTCTATTTCGTGTACGGCTCGTCGTACCTGCTCAATGTCACGAGCGAGCTGCCGGGGGTGGGTGCCGGCGTGCTCCTGCGCGCCCTCGAGCCGTTGGAGGGGATCGGCCTGATGCAGGCCCACCGAGGCACCACGCGGCTGCTTGACCTCGCAAGAGGGCCGGGCCGGCTGGCAGCCGCGATGCGGATCGACAAGGGAGACGATGGCCTCGACCTATGCTCGAACAGATCACTTTGGCTCGGCCACGCAGTGCGGCAGCCAGGACCAATCGGAGAAAGCGTGCGGGTAGGCTTGACGAGAGAGGTGAAGAGGCGGCTTCGCTTCTACGAGTCCGGCAATCCGTACGTGAGCGGTCCGAAACGGCTGCGCGCATAAAACCCTTGCGTCTGCACCGCAAAGTGTCCCCTACGGAGTCCAGCGCCATCTCACTATAAGATCATAGGCCACTCAACAGTTCATTTTCGGCCGGTCGGAGGTCTCACTTTCCGCACCACATTTCGCAAGTCGCATAGAAATGTGTGGCCAAGGCAGCGCTACCACTGCCTTGGCCAACGCAACTGATGAAGTAAGCTTACGCGCTCGTCAGCCGGAATCCACTCTAAGCGGCCTTCCTCGCCGCGAGCAGCTTCAAGAGAGCCTTGGCTGCGGACGTTGACGAGGCAGGGTTCTGTCCCGTAACTATACCGCCATCCACGATCGCAAAGGGCTCCCAATCACCCGCCTTCTCGTAGAGGGCGCCGACTCTCTTCAGCTCATCCTCGACAAGGAAAGGCACAACATGGGTGAGATGCATCGCCTCCTCTTCTCCGTTGGTGAAGCCGGTGACTCGCTTGCCCTTTACCATGTGATCGCCCTTGTACATTACCCGATGGAACACGGCCGGTGAATGGCAGACCGCTGCGACCGGCTTGCCGGAGTTGTAGAAAGACTCAATCAAGGCGATGGAATCGGGGTTGTCGACAAGGTCCCACATCGGACCGTGGCCGCCCACGTAGAATATGGTGTCGAAGTCCTCCGACTTCATATCGGATAGCTTGAACGTCCGGGACAGCGCCTTTTGCGCCTCCGCGTCCTGCTTGAACCGTGCCATCGCGGGAGTCTGATTCTCCGGCAAATCGCTCTTCGGATCGATCGGCGGTTGACCTCCTTTCGGCGAGGCCAGTGTCAGATCCACACCAGCATCCCGGAACACATAGTAGGGCGCCGCGAATTCCTCCAGCCAGAAGCCGGTCTTGCGGCCGGTGTTGCCCAATTGGTCATGGGATGTCAGCACCATTAGTATTCTCATTGTTCGTCCTCCTTTACTCTCATATTAGTTGTCAAGCTTTCACCTCAAATTCCCTCGTGGGATCAATCCTTCACTTTGAGCACGACCTTTCCCCTGGCCCGTCCGGACTCGGCAAGCTCGTGCGCCTCCCTCGCCTTGGCGAGCGGGAGCACGGTACCTACCCGGAGCTTCAACCTGCCCGCGTCGATCAGCCGCGAAATTTCCGAGAGCTGATCCCCGTCCGATCGGACGAAGAACTCCTTCGCCTCGACCCCCAGCGCTTTCGCTTCCGAGGCAACGTTGATGCCGACGGTCGATACGAGAATGCCGCCCGACCGCAGGACTTTCAGCGAGCGTTCCTGGATCTGCCCGCCAATGACATCGAGAACAACGTCGACAGGCGAGATGCGATCCTCGAAGGGCCCCGCGTCGTAGTCTATCACCTCGTCTGCCCCGAGCGCCGATACGGAGTCGATATCCATCCCCTTTGCTGCACCGGCGACCCAGGCACCTTTCTGTTTCGCGAACTGCACGGCAAACCCGCCGACACTCCCTGCTGCGCCGTGGATGAGGACGCGCTTTCCCGCCGCAAGCCGCCCTGCTTCGAATAGGGCCTGCCAGGCCGTCAGCGATGCCAGGGGAGCGGTGGCGGCGTGGATGTGGTCGAGGGACGAAGGCTTCTTTGCCGCGATACGAGCATCACAGACCGTGAACTCGGCGTAGGCGCCGTCACGCCCCGTGTCGAGTCGGGCGAATACTTCTGATCCGGCCTCTGGGCTCTTTGTACCAGTGCCGAGCGATTCGACGACACCGGAAACGTCCCAGCCCAAAATCAGTGGAAGCTTATGTTTCAGCCTCTCCCTCTGGCTGCCCGATCTGACTTTCCAGTCCAGGGGGTTGACCGCCGCCGCATGTACCTGGATGAGAATCTCTCCCTCTCCCGGTTCGGGGCGCGGTATATCCTCAAGAACAAGTACTTCCGGACCGCCGTACTCGTGTATTCTGACCGCTTTCATCGTAGCCACGACCGCCTCCTCGCGTCGAGCGGTATGAAATGGACCCAACTGCGACCTTGAGTTCCTGGTAGGTTTCGCGCTTCCCTCGTTTTTTGGAATATAAGGCACAATGCTGTGAGGTCAAGGAGGCAATGCGTATCGTTCGTGTGACCGTTTGCTCGGTTTATCGCACATAGCCCTAATGTCGATTGGCTCTGTCGATCGGTTCTCGAGCTCCTTCTTCTTAATCTGAGAATGCTTCCGAGTATTGGGGCTGGTTCAGAATGGCTTGAGCTCTTCGAGCATGATAGGGATGAGCTCGGAAACGGTCGGATGGATGTGCATCGCCCGCTCCACGACGGTGTAATGCGCTTTGGCATACATCACGTCCAGGAGAGTGTGAATGACCTCGTCCCCGCCCGTCCCCAGTATCGCCGCACCTAGGATCTGTTCTGTCTGAGCGTCGACGATTATCTTCATGAATCCCTTTGTTTCGCCCTTCTCGATGGCCCTGCCCACGCGCGTCATGGGCCGTTTCGCGATAAGGGCGGGCCTGCCGGATGCCCGTACCTCAGTCTCCGTGAGACCAGCCCTTCCCAGAGGAGGGTCGGTGTAAAGGGCATAGGTTGTGATGCGGTCGCTCACGCGGCGTTTCTCCCCATCGAGGATATTCGCGGCAACGATCTCGTAATCGTTGTACGAGGTATGGGTAAACGCCCCCCTGCCGTTGCAATCGCCGAGCACCCAGATGCCCGGGACGTTCGTGCGCAGCTCTTCGTCGACCGTTATGAACCCTCGCTCATCCATGAGCACACCGGCTTTTTCAAGACCGAGATCGTCAGTGTTAGGTCGGCGCCCGACCGCAACGAGAAGGTGCGAGCCTACGCTCTCGGCCGGATTGTCCGGGCAGTCGACACGCATCCTCACATCATTGCCCTGCTTCTCGACGGCAATGCATTTCGCGCCAACGCGCACCTCGATCCCTTCGGCCTCCAGTATCTCCTTCACCCCCTGAGAGACATCCTCATCTTCCTTATGCATCAAGCGGGGAGCCATCTCGATAATCGTTACCTCGCTTCCGAAGCGGCGGTACATCTGAGCGAACTCTATGCCGACGTAGCCGCCCCCCACTATGAGAAGACGGCCGGGAAGAAAATCGACCTCCATCATCGAGGAGTTGGTGAGGTAGGGGACCCGGTCGAGCCCTAGTATCGGGGGGACGGAGGCGCGGGCGCCTACATTGATGAATATCCTGTCTGCCCCAATTACCTCCGTTCCGACCTGCACCTCATGGGCCGACTCGAAGCGTGCATGATTCCTGTACACGGTGCACTTCTTCATGTTCCCGAGCCAGGCTGCGAGACCGTCTCTCGACAGTGCCGAGATGTAGTCCTTGCGGGCCTTCGTCCGCTTCATATCGACGGCCACACCGCCCCCGACGACTACGCCGAAGTCCGCGGCCCGTCTCGCGAGGTGGGCCGCGTGTGCCGACGCTATCAAGGTCTTCGTCGGTATGCACCCCGTATTGACGCAGGTGCCCCCGAAGAGCTTGCGTTCGATAACGGCCACCTCCATCCCATTCTCGGTCAGACGTCCCGCGAGGGACGGCCCCGCCTGTCCGGTCCCGATAATAATCGCGTCGTATCTCTTCATACAGGCCCCCGCTTTCCTTAGATCTCTCAATGTAACATCGTGCGAGGAACTTCGGGTGTCAAGGGTCTATAGATCAGACCGTGCGCTATTTGTGTGGGCTGCCAAAGGGTGCGGAGGCAGGCGAAGGGCGGCCACATAAGACCCGTCAGATGGAGGGGCTACAGCCTTAGCCCCTTAGGAACGAGTATCAGTTCCGCAGTTCAAAGACTTCTTGCACAAGAAGGGCGAGACAGACCGCTGGCCTCATGTCTCAATACGCTCAGTTCTCCATTATTTGTGGTAATGCTTAGAAATACAGGTTAACCGGAAAGCGCTAGTTGTAGGTGCTATACGTAACATATCCTGCTTTCTCTTTTGATATTGTTTAGTTACACCCTAGTTTCCTCTTTGTGTTTTTTACTCACTCTCATACCCGTCGTTCGACTGGGTCCGCTGCAACACCACCTCGACGGCCTTATAGTAGTCCCTCTGTACCTTGAGGTTCGATACCCAGCAGTATCGTTGGGTCGTAGTGATCTGGCCGTGTCCCAAGAGGTCCTGTATGGTGGCTAGGTCGGCATCCGCATTGAGAAGCTGGGTTGCCATCGTATGTCTCAACCGGTGACACGACACCTTCACTTTACTCCTTTTCGCATAATACTCAATCCTCTTCTGGATCCCCCTCACCAGGGAGAGGGGTTGTTCCAGTGGTTTCGCACTTTTTGCACCCTCGCCCCTTAGGGGAGAGGGTAGGGGTGAGGGGTGTCTGTATCGAAGCCCTGATTTTTTCACACGTTCGCACCCGCACGGCGGCAAGAGCGGGCTGTACTATATTTGCGGGGTGGGATAAAAGACGTTAGGTACAGGCCTTACGCCGCCTGAAGGAAGGAGAATTGATGTTCGTAGAAGGCCTTGGCTTCGGCCTGTTTATCCGTGACGATCTTTCTGATGTCGTCATGGTTCTCGATGAGATCGCTTACTATCCGCCGGTCGAGAAGGCCCGTATCGGACGACCCTTTCAGGATCCCGACGATCTCCTTGTCTGCCATCCTCGGGCGGTACGGCCGGTCTTCCGCCAGGGCCGTGAATATGTCGGCCGCGGCCACGATCCTGGCGCCTGTATCCAGGTTCGCGTCTTTGCAGTGGAAGGGGTAGCCTGACTCGTCCAGCTTTTCGTGGTGATAGGCGGCCCACTCCGTTATGCTCTCGGTCCCAAAGATCGTCTTGAGGACGGAGTACGTGTAGTACGTGTGCGATTTCATGACGGCCATCTCTTCTTTTGTGAGAGGGCCCGGCTTGTCCAGGATGCTGTTGGGTACGACCAGTTTCCCTATGTCATGCAAGCTGCCGGCCACTTCCATAAGCTCCGTCTCCATCTCGGTCAACCCGAATATCCTGGACAGCTCCGAGGCGGCAACGGCGACCCCGGAGGAATGGGTTGCGGTAAAACGGGATCGGAAATCGATGATGTTGCGGAAAAGCCGCGAAATAACGGATATCTCGGAAAGCCCTATCTCCGTCTTCGGGAAAGGACCTTCGTTGAGGAGAATGGCGTAAAGCCTGGGAGAGCAAAGGTCCAGCCAGAACTCCTCCCTCGTGCACGCCGTCCTGACCAGATCGAGTATATCGGCGTGGAAGGAAGTGCCCGCCAGTGCGTAGACCTGCGATAGTATGTCTTCGTACTGGTGAAGGATGTAGCGGTTCCGGTCGATGAGCCGCTCCATGTAATCGGCCAGGAACAGGAGCTGCGAGTCGAAGACTACGGGCGATTCTATCGTCTCTTCCCACCGGCGCCATTCCGTATGATGGAACTTGAGGAGCCGCGCCTCGTCGTTCAGCCAGGGCACCGTCTCCAGAAGCGCCGCCCCCCGCGAGCAATGGGGCTCGGTGTCGGTGGTCTCCCAGTTGTGAAGGGCGATTTTCTCTTCCAGGGATAATGCGCCTACATCGTGGAGAAGGGCCGCCACGAAGATGCTCTCGAGACGACTGTTCGGAAGGCCGGCCGCCCTGCCTAGCTCCGCTGCGATGAAGCCCGTCCGCTGCTGGTGCTGGGCCAGTTGCGGACTTGCCAGGTCCATGGCGTCGGACAAAGACAGGACCATGTTGCCGAGGCTCACCGATACGGCACGTTGCATCACTCACCCCTGAAGAGGCCCCGGCTGAAAGCCCGGGCGGCCCCTTATGATTATCACCAGCGATATTATAAAGTAAGGGCTGCATAGATGTCCGCATCGCCCCGGACCCGGCGCGAGGGGGGTGCGGACGCGGGATACGCAGTAATGAAGCCGGTTCTCGACAAATCGTGGGAGTCATTGTACATTATAGGGCCGTAAATTTCTTCGGACAAAGGGGACATCTTTGGACACGGCGGGATCGGAGCTGAAAAGGATAAGGGGCTGGCTGTTGCTGCTCTGCCTCTGCCTGACCGTCCTCGACCCTACGGCCGTCCTCGTCAACCTCTTCCTCGTGAGCGAGGTAGCGAGGCCTTTTTTCAGCCGGCAGCCAGGGTTCTTCCATCTCATACTCGTGAACGGGGTAGCAGGGATAGCACTGGCCGTCTTCAGCCTATACGCAGGGGTATCCCTTTTCAGGCGCGTGGCCGGCGCGCCTGCGATTGCCCGCAAATATTTTGCCGCGATCTCCGCCTACGCTGTAATCGCGCCCTTCCTCCCCTTCCTCCTGCGCTCCGAGCAGCTCGCAACGCGCGAAAACTTCTATATAAACTGCCTCAACTCGTTCTTCACGATGGCCTATGCCTTGATATGGAGGCTCTACCTGCAAAGGTCGCGGAGGGTGCAACAGACCTACGGCCCCGACCTGCATTAACGCAGGTGGTGGTCCTTCCACTCGTCCGCTATAATATCGACGACCGGCACGGAGATGTCTTCCCAGGGGCTCCTCTGCCAGTCGGGCGTCTGCCCAGGCGCCTCTATCCAGGGCGGCACAGACAGGAGGAAATGGCGGGCCAGGGACTCGACATACGGCTCGTAGAGCCGGCGGAGCAGGTCTAGCCTGCTCTCCGATTCGGCAGGGTCCGCCAACGTCCGGCCGGAGGCCTCGAACACCGACTTGAGCTTTAAAAAGTCCCCTTCAGCTAGCCTGTCGCTTTGCGGCTTTTCCGGGGGCCTGTTGAAGACTACGGCCAGATCTACGACTGCGTGGCGGGCGATGGCGAAGGTCCGCTTAGCCTGCCTAGCGCACGTGCCGCCGGCGAAGACCATGAGCACGGCGGAAATATCGAGTATGACGGTAAGGGCGGCAAGCCACGACTGGTCCTCGTGCTGCGATCGGTAGTAGGCGAGGACCGGAAAGGAGAGGTGGCTTTCGAGGAGCTCGGCGCACCACCGCTCCCACTGGGCAAGCTGCCCCTGCAGCTCGTCCATGCCCCCTTCGTGGTCGTGCCTCTCCAACATGCAGGCGGCGCTCGGCGGAGAGCCGGCCCTGGCGTCGAGCATTGAGATGTCCGTCTCGCGGCGCTGGAACGACTGGTTGAGGGCAGGCAGGTAGGCGATGAGCAGGGCGAGGAAGCCGAAGCCCATCCCGGCCTCGATGACGGTTACGAGCCTTGCAGCCGTCGTGACCGGTCTTACGTCCCCGATGCCGAGGGTGAAAAAGGTGGTGCCGCTCATATAGAGGTCGGTGAGGAAGCTCCACTGCCCGAAAGCGTTAACGGAAGGGCCGAGGGAAAAATAGATGAGGGCGAAGCCGAAGACGAGCGAAACCGCCCAGACGACGATGAGGAGCAGCAGTGAAAGGGGACCATAGTAAGCGAGGACGCTTTCCAGGTGGCTTTTCGATAAAAGCTTGCGCGCAGGGACGGAGCAGAGGAACCAAGTAGACCGGTAGAAGAGGCGCGTAAGCCTGAGGCGGCGCCTTACGCGCCGTGGGAGCACGATGGTTTCGAAGCCATCCCACAGGACGACCATGATGAGGAGACCTGCAAAGATAGCTATCGGAATTGCGATCCGGCCCATTTCTAAGAGATAACTCGGGCGGGCCCGGCAGTCAAGGTTTTTTAGGGCGTGCTCGGTCGCCGGCGCGCGGCGCTTCCGGTTCGAACAGGCCCTTTCTTCAGTGAGCGCGTCTTATCGCGCCTCGACCTTGCCGGCTTCCCCGGCTATCTCCCCGGGTCTCTCTCCCGGGGGCGGCGGGACCCCGGCCCCTTGCCCAAGCGCCTGCGCCCGTGCCTGTGCCCTGACCACTTCGATGCGGTCCCTGACCGTGCCGTTCACGTCCATCACAGTCAGCACGTAGAAGTCTCCCGTCCGCTCCGCGAGCATGTAGCCGAGGGAGTTTCCATTCTTGCCCGGCCAGCTCCTGCCGCCCGCCCTCCCGCATATCACGTACACGATGCCGTCCCTGACCGCCCTTTCGTAGACGTGGTCGTGGCCCGCGACGACGAGGGAGACGCCGCTTTGGACGAAGAGGCGGTGCAGGTCATCCCTCTCCGGCCTGTGGCGGTCGAGACCGTGATGGGGCAATGCCGGGAAGAGGGGCTCGTGCATGAAGACCAGCTTATAGCGGAATGGCCTGGCAAGCTCCGTCTTGAGCCATGCGAGCTGGTCGCCCTCTATTCTCGATTCCTCCCCCGGCATCTCCGTGCAAAGGAAAAGGAGAAGGGTATCTCCGTCGGCGAAGGACGAGTACGGCGCGTCGAAAAACTGGAGGAAGGTCCGCAGCGACCATCGGCCCCGGATGTCGTGGTTGCCCGGCGCCAGATAGAGGGTCTTGCCCGGTCCCGTGATCTCCAGGAATCTTTCCCACTCGTAGGTGTTGCCGGGGTCGTTTA
>Ga0326728_10019356_pt1 | contig 13217 bp, 11 predicted proteins | sample MB3enrmetagenome_FD_207602 | JGI IMG/M metagenome (GOLD analysis project Ga0326728, IMG submission 207602) | Lab enriched peat soil microbial communities from McLean, Ithaca, NY, United States - MB31MN | ecosystem: Environmental > Terrestrial > Soil > Wetlands > Peat | place: USA: New York...
TACGTGCCAGGTTTTGTCATGTCATAGTAGTCGCTCACGTCCAAAGGGGTCGTCCAGCTTTGACCCGTTTCGAGAAATCGCGGGTTCCGTATCGTGGGTTGGCCGTCTACGCGTCGAAACGCTCGAAGATCCCGCATGGCGTCTGTCTCCCGGACACGAAAACCGTCACGCAGAACGATTATCTCGTACATCCCCTTTGCCTCTTCGTGGAACTCCTCGACTTCGACCCCGATGGCTACGCGGGTAAACTTGACCAGCACACGATGAAGGTCTGGGTTTATCCGCGTCGCATCCTTATCCTCTTCGATGGACAAGGTAAATGCAGGTTCCGGCCTATTGATCTCCTGGGCTAAGGGGACGCTCGCCTGCATTGCGAACAACAGCACCAGCAAATGGGATGCATGTCTTCTCATCTTGTTCTTTCTTCCTTTCGCAGGCCCGCGAGCTCGCAGGCGCACCGGAGAAGCCCCCACCCATTGATGGCGGTCAATGGAGCAGCTTTACTGCCTCGCCGGTGTGTCATCCGCTGGGAGCACTGTGACGATGAGGGTGTTGGATCTGACGGCAACGCCCTTAGTGGCGCCTGTCCCGACTGTCCCCGGACGGTTGCCGTCACCCAAGACAGGTCGTGAAACCTGAATCGAGTACTTGCCCGGACGGCTGAAATCATAAAGAACACTGACCAGTCCCCCTGCGGCATGGGCGGCTTCTCCTGGCTTAATGATGCAGGGCGCTGCGTCAAAGCTGCCATGAAATCTCTTTTCAATCTTCGGCACGGGCTGACCATCCTCCCGGGTTACGTCGTAATCATAGTTCCGGTCCAACGCGTTGCTCCAATTACTGGCGCAGTCTACATCATGATCGGAGATGTTTGTCATCACAGCATCGACGAGCACATCACCGCCCGCGTTCACGACGGGCTTGTCCGTGCTGAGAGTGATTGAGAATGGCAGCCTTGAAGCCGGCTTCGCCGCCGGCGTATCGTCCGCTGGAAGCACGGTGATGTCGATGGTGTTGGATTTGATTTCAATCCACGGGTCTTTGTGCATCTCCAAGGTGTCCGGACGCTGGTCGTCCCCCAATACAAGCCGGCTAGCCTGGATGGTGTATTTGCCCGGACGGCTAAAGTCGAAGATCTGGCTGATCAGTCCTCCGGATTGGCTGGATTCCCCGGGATCGAGAACGCATGCGAATGAATCAGAAGATAATCGCTTATCGATCTTAGCCGCAGGCGTCCCGTCCTCGTAGAAGACTTGATACCCATAGCGCTGGTCGATCTGAGAGTGATAATACATAGTGCAGTCGATCTCATGATCGGAGGTGTTGGTCATGATGACATCGAGGATCACCTGGCCGCCCACTTTGACCTGGGGCGTCTCCGCTTCGAGGGTGATGGTGAAGGGTTTCGTTGGCGTTTGCGTGTGCGCGATGCCGGCGATCGCCAACATCAGCCATCCAAATCCGAGCAAAACCTTCCGCATAAATCCTCCAGTTTCTCATTGTTACGAGCAACCACCTGGTCCGCTCCAAATTGGGTATCCATTTTGGAGGGCAGTGTATCCGTCCCAGCTATTACCCCCCCAGTCCGGCACAAAACCTCCTATCGTCCCTGGCGGTGGCCAACCACTTACCGTCGGTATCCAGGTTCCTGAAGCATCCTGATGCGCCCCGCCTGAGAATCCCCATGTTTGATAACCAATTGGAACAGGGATCGAGTTCTTTGTCTTAGATGTCCACATAAGAAACATGGTAGCTATGAAGGATCCGCTTTCAACGTCGCCGTTCCCCAATGGGTCAGCCGGTGCATCTTCGGCCTGCGGGGTGGTCGCGCTGGTCTCACAGGCAGCCCTGAGCCGGGGCAACATTCAACTTCCGGGCCTGTTTCGAACCATCCTCCAATATTCTGCATGGCAAGAGCCGGCCAAACGCGAAGACGCCAGAGACCGGAGCCTCTGGCGTCTTCAAAGCAATGAACTCGCAGGTTACTCGAACCATGCATCGTCCCGCTCAGCTTCGGTATGCGGCTCCGAATCTTCTCGAATCCAGCACCCTCCGGCTCGGCCTACGGTGAGCGCCGGGGTCGCCCCCGACCCTCGCCCCACAACCGCGCCATCCGATGGGGTCTTCGAGCCTCCTCGAATCTCACACCCCTGGCTGCGCCGCAAACGCGTCCTCGGGTCGCCCCGAATCCTGCATCTGCGGCAGAGTCGATGATGACTCCCCGGCTTGACTCGAACTTTGCATCCTCAGGCTAGCCCGCGGATGAATCTTCAAGTCCGGCCGGGTCTTGCACATTTCAATCCGGCTCTGGGTGCATTCTCAATGTGATCCTGGCCTTCCACTCGCCGGTTTTGCCGGCCATGAACTGCCAGGTTCAATCAAATTCGCATCGTCCTGCCAGACTGAAGCTGCGTTTCCGATCCCCTGCGTGGTCACCAACTGGTAGCGAGAGTAGGCCGGCTCAATCTGTGGAAGCAAGTGCAAAAAGCGGCAAAACCTGTGGATTTCACCACTCCCTGTGCATTATTCGATCCAGCCGCGGTGCCGATTCAATCGGCTCTTGAGCAGATCGGCCGCCACTTGGGGGCGCGTGAACAAGCCCAAGTGCTATTTCCACGAGATTTCGTAATCCAAGCGGGGGCCCTGGGTGCCCCAGGTCCCTCGTCCGCCGCGGCGGAGGGACCTGGGAAAGCACGAAATCATCAAGACACGGTACTAGATATCCAGGTTCTTCACGTCCAGCGCATTGTCCTCGATGAACTTGCGGCGGGCCTCAACGTCTTCGCCCATGAGGGTGGTGAAGATGGCTTCGGTTTCGGCGATGTCTTCCAGCTTGACCTGAAGCAGGGTGCGGCGCTCGGGGTCCATGGTGGTCTCCCAAAGCTGTGAGTCGCTCATCTCGCCCAGCCCCTTGTAACGCTGGACGATATAGTCCTTCTTGCCCTGCTCGACGATGTAGGTGAAAAGCTCGCGGGCGGTCAGCTTTTCTACCGGCTCGCGCAGGAGGCGGGCGGTGCGGCGAGCGGCCTTGGCTTCAGCCTGGGCTTCGGCGCCCTCGGCTTCCGCGCCCTCGGACTCTTCCGGGTTGCTCTCAACGGTTCCCGCTTTGGGGGCGTACTCCACCAGGAACGGCGGCTCCAGGAAGTCCTTGATGAGCGAGTACTTGGACATCATCTGGCGGAACTCGGGGCTAGAGGCCAGGGTCCAGTCAATGCGGCGTTCGGCGCCCTGCGCGTCAACCAATCCGATCGACCAGGTGTGGTGCTCCTCGTCCTCGACCGGCTCGCCGACGGCCTTGAACTGGAACTCGCCGGCCAGCTCCGTCAACTGTTCATGAAGCAGGGCCAGCTTGGGCGGAAGGTCGCTTTCGGCCTGCGACGCGAAGTCGGCGCGATGCACCAGCTCGGCGCGCGCCAGCAGTTCCGTCAGCCTTTCATTGCGGATGCGCTTGTCTACTCTTTCGACGAAGCCCAGGTACTCGCCCAGGATGCCCATGAAGCGGGTCAGATCGGCGCCCTGGATGCGGCTGGCCGCCTCGCCGTGGCGCACAATCATTCCCTCAGAAGCGCGGTTGACCATCACCTTGACAAACTCGCGCTCGTCCTTGATGTACTGCTCGAAGCGGCCCTTCTTGATCTTGAAGAGCGGCGGCTGCGCAATGTAAATGTTGTCGCGCTTGATCAGCTCCGTCATGTGGCGGAAGAAGAAGGTGAGCAGCAGGGTGCGGATGTGCGAGCCGTCCACGTCGGCATCGGTCATCAGGATGATCTTGCCGTAGCGGATCTTGGTGGCGTCGAAGTCGTCCTTGCCGATGCCGCAGCCCAGCGCCGTAATCATGGCGCGGATCTCCTCGTGGCCCAGCATCTTGTCATAGCGCGCCTTTTCCACGTTGAGGATCTTGCCCTTGAGGGGCAGAATGGCCTGGAAGCGGCGGTCGCGGCCCTGCTTGGCGGTGCCGCCGGCGCTCTCGCCCTCCACCAGATACAGCTCGCAGCGGTCGGGGTTGCGCTCGCTGCAGTCGGCCAGCTTGCCGGGCAAGCCGCCGCCGTCCAGGGCGCCCTTGCGGCGGGTCAGGTCGCGAGCCTTGCGGGCCGCCTCGCGGGCGCGCGCCGCCTCGATGGCCTTGTTGATGATGCGCTTGGCGATGGGCGGGTTCTGCTCCAGGAACATGCCCAGCCGCTCGTTGACAAAGGCCTGCACCGTGCCCGCGATGTCGGAGTTGAGCTTGCCCTTGGTCTGGCCCTCGAACTGCGGCTGCGACAGCTTGACGCTGACCACGGCCACCAGGCCCTCGCGCACGTCGTCCCCGCTCAGGTTCTCCTTCATATCCTTGAAGAGGCCGAGCTGCTGGCCGATGGCGTTAACGGTGCGGGTAAGCGCGGTGCGGAAGCCGGAGAGGTGCGAGCCGCCGTCCACGGTGTTGATGTTGTTGGCGAAGCTGAAGACAGTCTCCGAGTAGCTGTCGTTGTATTGCAGCGCAATCTCTATCTCGACGTTATCGCGAGAAGCCTCCATGACGATCGGCTTTTCGTGCAGCACCTGCTTGCCGCGGTTGAGATGCTTGACGAACTCGGCGATGCCGCCCGCGTAGCGGAATTCAGTCCGGCGGGCTTCGCCGGTCTTGGGGTCGGCCGTGCGCTCGTCGGTGAGCGTGATCTCCAGCCCCTTGTTCAGGAAGGCCATCTCCCGCAGCCGCTGGGCAAGCGTGTCGTAGTTGAATTCGGTGGCCATCATGATGCTCTTGTCGGGCAAAAAGTGGACCTTGGTGCCGCGACGCTTGCTGGTTCCCGCCTGGCGCAGTTCGCTGGTGGGAAGGCCGCAACCGAAGTCCATCTCCCAGGTGTGGCCATCGCGCCAGATCTCCACGTTGAACTCCTGCGAGAGCGCGTTGACGCAGCTCACGCCCACCCCGTGCAGGCCGCCGCTCACCTTGTAGGTCGAGGCGTCGAACTTGCCGCCGGCGTGCAGCTTGGTCAGAACCACCTGCACCGCGGGCATCATCTGGCCGTTGGGCAGCGCCATCATGTCCACCGGAATGCCGCGGCCGTCGTCGGTCACGGTGATCGAGTTGTCCACGTGGATGACGACGTCGATCTTCTTGCAATAGCCGGCCAGGGCCTCGTCCACGGAGTTGTCCACCACTTCGTAGACCAGGTGGTGCAGCCCCATCTCACCGGTTGAGCCGATGTACATGGCCGGGCGAAGGCGCACCGCCTCCAGCCCTTCCAGAACCTTGATGTTTTCGCCGGTGTAGTTGCCGTTATCGCCGTTGTCGCCGGAATGGGGGATGCCGCCAGGTAGGTCAGTCGCCATAGGATTCCGCTCGCGGGATTTTCGCTTTTGAGCCCCAGGCCGAGCGCGGATTCCGGAGTGGTTTTCCGGGCTGGGATGAAGGGACGAACCGCTTGAATGACAGGGGCTTTATGCGAATTTGCCTGGGTCTATTTTAGCACGCGGACAGGGCGCCGGGAGCGATGAGAATCGGCGCTGGGCGACTCCCGGAAATCGTTCACCGGCCGCTGTCCCGAAGGCGGGATGGAAGACCAGAGCGCAAGCGCGCCGGAGCAACTCCGATTCGCGCTCAGCCACGACGTGAGATAGGTGTAGCGCGCAACAAGATGCGCGGAATCATACGGTTACCGGCAAAGAGAAGCGGAGGGTTCATATTACCGTAGTAATAAAACCTGTTACTAGTTGTTCATCGTCATGAAAAAACTGGACTTAGAATGATTTACATAGTACCATGCCAAGCAGTCGGGATGCCCGTCTCCCGCCAATCCGAATCCACCAGAGGTTACCAACGATGAAACTCGCTGTCCGCATCTTCGTTCTCACTATCGTCTTTGCCGGCGCCGCCGCCGCCGTCTCGCCCGCCACCACTCGCGCCCTCCCCAGCCACCAGTCGGCCACCGGACCCCTGCCGACTCCAGACACCTTCCCAGGGCCCGTTTGCGCACCTGGAATACCGGGTTGCCCTGGTGTCGTCTAGCCCGCCGGCCGGCTACAGCATTTTCGCTTTTCCTGTAGACTTCCGTACCCCATCCTTCCCGCTTTCTTCTGCGGAAAGGGTGGGATGCAAATATACCTCTGGTCTACACAATCCCCGAAAATGCTCTGAGAGCGGCGGATATGGCACGAAAGAGTCAGGAAGCAAGGCCGCATTGCTATTGAGCAGCGGAAGATTTGGCGCTATTCTGAGGACGTTCAGAATGGCGTGAGGGTGATTATGTCTTCGCAGCTTGCCATGTCCCTGATGAGCGCGGTGGAGTTCCTTCTTTGGGCTGTGCTCGGCCTTCTGTTCTGGAGAAAGAAGCTGCATCGCCGCTTTCCAGCCATGGGGGCCTATCTGGTTCTGCGCGTTGCGTCAGCGCCTCTGCTGCTGGTGTTTCTGCTCAACGGGAGCCTGCTGGGGTCCAGACGAACCAGCATGGCTGTCTACTTCTACCTCTATTGGGCGGTTTACATAGCCAGCGCCGTGTTGCTGTACTTCGTCTGCATGGAGGTCTTCCGGTCCGCGCTTTCAGCGCTGCCAGGGTTGATGAGGCTGGGGATCGTGGTCTTTCGCTGGGTGTTTCTGGCCTCGGCGATCGCCAGCTTCTCCACTATTTCCTTTTCGCATTGGAACATCCTCATTATTGCGGATATTGGGTACAGATTGATGCGTGCGGTGAGCATCCTGGAGCTGTGCCTGCTGGCCTTTCTCTGCTTGACCATGAATGCGTTCCGCCTTTCGATCCGCGACTTGGCCTTCGGCATCGCTCTGGGCTTCGGCTTGATGTCCACCGCCGACTTTATCCTCGCTGCCACCTCCCACTCTTCTTTGACCGATCAGGTGCAGTTCGTCTATGAATCGCTGATTCTGGTTGTGCTGGGACTATGGGTTGCCTATGTTGCTCTCCCTGAGCCGGCCCGCGAGCCCATGCTTCTGCCGGTGAACTCCACCATTTACCGCTGGAACGAGATCGCTTCCGCCCTGGGCCACACGGGAACCCAGGTTGCCGTGCGCCAGCCCGTCAACAGCTCTCTGCTCACCGATGTGGAGAGCGTGGTGGACCGGGTGCTCGCCAAGAACCTGAAGGATCGCAAATCGGAAACCTAGGTCTCTGACCGCATGAAGTTGTACCAACTCTGGGTGCCCCAGGTCCCTCGTCCGCCGCGGCGGAGGGACCTTGTATCTTCTCCTCAGAGGCGTGAGGATGGATCACGTCTTGGCGGCAAGGCCGTTCGGACCTAAGGCCAGCGCGAGTTGAGCCTGTTTCCCGGATCGGCCGCCGCCCGGGAAAGCACGAAATCATCAAGACGCGGTACTAGGCGCGGGTGCCGCTGCGATCAAATGCAAGAAAAAGGCCGCGGCATGCCGCGGCCTTTCCCGTTGAATCGGAGAACATCTACTCGGTTGCAACCGGCTCGATGGAGGCATAGCGCCCGCGGCTGCCGCGGTCGGTAAACTTCACCCAGCCGGTGACCTTGGCGAAGAGAGTATCGTCGGAGCCGATGCCCACGTTGACCCCCGGCTTGATGCGCGTGCCGCGCTGGCGCATGATGATCGAGCCCCCGGAAACCAATTGGCCGGCAAAGGCCTTCACCCCCAGCCGCTGCGCATTCGAGTCGCGTCCGTTTGTGGAGCTGCCTCCACCCTTCTTATGTGCCATTGCCTTGATCCCCTTCCGATTCTCTCGCGCTGCCTGCTAGGCGGCGGTATAGGTCACGCCTTCGGCCTGGATGGCCCGGATGCGCACCTCGGTAAAGTTCTGCCGGTGGCCTTGCAGCTTCTTGTACTGCTTCTTCCGCTTCATATGGAAGACCAGGATCTTGTCGCTGCGGCCCTCGTCGAGCACCTCGGCTATCACCTTGGCGGTGGACGGCTTGGACATCGATCCGGGCTCGCCGCTGACCATCAGCACGTCGTTGAATTCGACGGTCTTGTCCGCATTGTCCGGGGCAATCACACTCTCCACCTTCACCACGTCGCCCAAGCCGACCCGGTACTGCTTGCCGCCGGTGCGAATCACTGCGTACATAAAAAACCCTCCAGCGCTCCGGTCTCAAAACGAGGCGCATTCAAAATCGGATACCCCAGGACTGGGATAGTGTCCTGCATCGGGGCGCATACAGAGAGTCCTGCATCGGGAGGCAGGCCGCGCACACGCTACGGCTTCCGAGCGGTTAGGCCGGCATAGCCCCGCACACCCGCAAAGGAGTGCATCGCCAAACTCTACAATTCTATCGTCAAACCGCGATTCCGGTCAATTCTCCGCCCCGCGGCCCGGCAGTTCCAAGGTAAGCGCTATTGAGCGCCCTGTGACGATGCAACGGATGGGGAGGGCGGTTGGTTAACCGGAATTCGCAGTCAATCTGTCCAGGGTTTATCATCTGATGTGGCGTAGGCCGCGGTGGTCTGCGCCTTTGTTTTGCGGCCTTGGCGCTGCCGGCTTTCGCTGGGGCGCCGCTGGGACCAGGCAGTCCTCTCAATGAGAGACAGAAACAAGGGAATCGGGACGAGATGCGAGCGAAAACGGCGGTGGTGCTGGGCGCCCAGTGGGGCGACGAGGGCAAGGGCAAGATTGTGGATGTGCTGAGCGAGCGGTTCAGCGCCGTGGCGCGCTACGCCGGCGGGCACAATGCCGGCCACACCGTGGTCATCGGCGGGCACAAATTCGTGCTGCAGTTGATCCCCTGCGGGGTCTTGCGGCCGGCGTGCAAGTGCGCCATCGGCAATGGCGTGGTGCTCGATCCCATCGCCTTTCTTGACGAACTCGGCAGGCTGCGCGCCCTGGGCTTGAACGTGGATGAGCGGCAGCTTTCTGTCTCCAACCGCGCGCAGGTGATCCTGCCCTACCACCGCATGATCGAGCTGGCGGCCGAGTGCGCGCCGGGGCGAAAGAAGATCGGGACCACCAGCAAGGGGATTGGGCCGGCCTACGAGGACAAGATGGCGCGGAGCGGCTTGCGGGTGGTGGACCTGCTCAGGCTGGATCTGTTGAAGACCCACATTGAGGCTGCGTGCGCTGAAAAGAACGCCATTGCGCGGGCGCTGTTTGGGACCGGGACGGACCCGCTGGACCCGGCGAAGATGTATGAGGATTATGCGGCCGCGGCGGAGCAGGTGAGACCGTTCGTGGCCGATACGGGACGCTTGCTGAACACCATTCTGGCCGAGGGCGGCAGCGTGATGTTCGAAGGGGCCCAAGGGACGCTGCTGGACATCGACCACGGAACCTATCCGTTTGTCACTTCCTCGTCGGCGACGGCGGGCGGGGCGGCGACGGGAACCGGGGTTGGGCCGACGGCGATCGGCACCGTGATCGCCGTGACCAAGGCCTATGTGACGCGCGTGGGCGAGGGGCCTTTCCCCACCGAGATTCAAGACGCGGTGAGCGACCGCCTGCGGGCGCGGGGCAACGAGTACGGAGCGGTGACCGGGCGGCCGCGGCGGTGCGGCTGGCTGGATATTCCGCTGCTGCGCTACTCCAACCAGGTGAATGGGGCCGAATGGCTGGTGATTACCAAGCTGGACGTTCTGGACGAGTTGGTCGAGATTCCCATCTGCATCGGGTACGAGATCGACGGCTCGCCGGGACGGGTGACGGACGTGATTCCCGCGGACGTGCGGGGGCTGGAGCAGATCAAGCCGCGCTATACCATGCTGAAGGGTTGGAGGGAATCGACCGAGGGGATCACGGAGTTCGACAGGCTGCCCCTGGCTGCGCGGGAGTACCTGCGCTTTCAGGAGCGGGAGAGCGGGGCGCGGATCGGCATGGTCTCGACCGGCCCGGATCGGAACCAGACGATTGTGCTGCCGGAGTTTGCCGAGGCTCTCGATCGGATTCATGCGTAAACTTGAGAACGCAGGTTGAGAACGATCCCGAAGCTTTGCTTGCAGGAAAGAGAGAGACGGATACTATGGTCAGCTTTACGGTTCGCATGAAGTTTGCTCCCGAAGATCGCGCCGATGTAGCCGAGACGCTGCGCCAGTTGGCGGCGGCCTCGCGCCAGGAGCCGGGATGCGTGAACTACATTCCGCATCATCTGGAGGACGACCCCGATACCGTTCTTATCTATGAGCAGTACCTTGACGCGAAAGCGCAGGCTGCGCACCGCGAGTCCGACCACTTCAAAAAGCACGCGGTGAAGGGCCTCTACCAGAAGATGCGGCTGCGGAGCGTGGAAAACCTGGTTGCTTTCGTTTGAGCATGGATTCCGTCCAACCGGCGGAAGCCCCGCTGCGGGACGCGCGGTTGGCGTTTCTTTAGGAGCGGGCGATCGGCGATGGAAATGCGATTGCTGGAGCCTCAGTGCTTGAGCGGGATTGACCGGCCCGGCCTTCGGGGGGTAGTATCCGATACGCCTATGCGGGGTGCCTCGACCAACTCCTCTGTTCGCATCAACCGCCGGACGATGCTGGCGGCGATGCTCGTCCCCGTGCTCATGCTGGCGCTGTGGGCGAGTCCGCTTCATGCCGGATTGCCCGTGACCCAGAAGCACGAGCGCCACCATGAGATCGACCAGCTTGAAGAGGCGTGGCGCAATGCCGTGCTCACCGGAAACACCGCGGCGATGGACTCCCTGCTGGCCGACGACTATATGGCCATCACCGCCTCCGGCATCCTGCAGACCAAGGAGCAGGCGCTGGCCAACCTTCGCTCCGGCCGGACGCATCTTACGCAGCTCGATATCTCCGACCGTAAGGTGCGCTTCTACGGAACGACGGCGGTGGTCACCTCGCTCGCCGAGGTGAAAGGGACGAACCCCGAGGGCGAGTTCTCCGGCAGTTTCCGCTACACTCGCGTTTACGTGCGCGATGCGCGGGGCGTGTGGAAGATCGTGAGCTTTGAGGCCAGCAGGATTCGTGCACCAGCCGAACACAAGCAGTGAAAGGCTTGGCGGCGCATCGTTTGCGTGTGCGGGCAGCCATTCGATGTGTTTGTCGCCGACCGCGCCTGCCTGTCCGGCTGAGTTATAGTACTGCAGTTGTAAATCGAAGATTCCGGAGGGAGCAGGGGGTTTTAACCCCCTGAATGATGGCGAATTGACGTGGCCTTTAGGCCCGGGCCTTTGCGGGTCTTCCAGGAACTGGGTGAAATACAACTGTAGTTATAGGCAGATAAGATCCATCCCGGATCGAGCTTGCACCCATGTCATTCCCGCCGGGATAGCAGCCTCACCACGCTCCACAGACAAGGACTCCCTACCCGCGATCTGCCGGCGCCTGTCAGCAGGCGCTAGGTCTCTGACCGCATGAAGTTGTACCAACCCTGGGTGCCCCAGGTCCCTCGTCCGCCGCTGCGGAGGGACCTGGGAAAGCACGAAATCATCAAGACGCGGTATTAGTGCGGTCGTCCGGGCAGCACAAAGTGTTCCGCGCAGCGCGGCTCGTAGAAGTCGCCGGCCATGATGATGGGGCTGTCGTAGGGGGCCGGTTTCCCATCGATCAGCCGCTGCGGATAGATCGCCTTGGCCCCGCAACTGCAATACGCCACCAGTTCGGTGATATTCCCCGCGTAGGTGCGCACCAGCCAGGAGATTTCGATCATTTCGCCGAACGGCAAGCCGCGAAAATCGAGTTCGAGACCCGAAACCATCACGTCGTAGCCCGACTCAAGCAGGCGCTTAGTGAACAGGAAAAGGTCCTGGACAAACTGGCCCTCGTCGATAGCCACACATTCGACCCGCTTGCCGATCTGCTGTTCCGTGGCCGCCAGAACCGGCAACACCGTCCACGGATCCGAGGACCGGAATTCTATGGCTTCCATCTTTCCACAGCCGTTCTGGTTCCGGCTTTCCACCAGGCCGGCCGCGGCTTTGGTATCGTCGCTCGGCTTCAACAGAAGAACATGCTGCTTGGCGTACTGCCGGCGTATCTCAATTCTCCGCAGCAACTCGGCGGTCTTGTTGCTCCGCATCGGTCCAACGATCAATTCCAGTTTCCCCGGCATGGCTGTCTCCAGCATCTCCTCACATTCGCAGTTGCCCGATGCGCTCCATCGATGTCATGTATTACAACGCAATGCTGCCGAAAGATGCAACAGAATCCCGGCGCCCTAGCGTGAACGTGAGCTATCGCTGCTTGGCGTAGGAAGGACGCCGGTCGTGAACTCCTTGACCGAAAAGTTGTTTGGTTGGCAATCCGGCGCACGGCCCTCGGTGTTATATCCATCCTAGACTCATGACGCTAGATTTGCACGACGTTCCGGTCGCGCCGGTCATAAGTTGGGCCATAGGGATTCTCCCTGCTTCGCGGAGCTATGTGAAACCCGATCCGCGGATTGTCGAAAGGATGTTGAAACGTCTCTTGACCGCCGGTCCCGCCCCATTTCAGGCGGTAGTATTCCAGATTGCGCCTGTGAGTTAGCGCATCGACTAGCCGCCCTCCGATTTCCCCTCCCCAACCGCACCCCCTACAATGTGAACAGAACGTTGAACCCCGAGGAAAATCATGCCCCTCTCCGGAGAAGCCATTCGCCTGATGAACTACATTGACGACGTCGCCGTAACTCTGCGCCGCATCCTTGCCACCGTCCCCGCGCTCTCCCATGAGGAGCGCGCCCGCGTCGCCGAGCACCTGCTCAACGCCAAGCCCAGCGCCGACGACGTCGTTGAAGCCCTCTCTGCCAAGTAAGCCCGGCTTGTCCACCGTCGCCATCATCGGAGCCGGCCCGCTGGGCCGCTGGCTGGTCCTGAGCGCAGCGCGCGCCGGCTTCCGCGTCCTGCTGGAAGACGTGATGCCGGCCAACCTCCATCACGCGCGCGAAGCCCTGCGCGGCCAACTCGGTCCCGAGGCCTTTCTAGGAGCGGCGCCGAACGTCGCCCTTGTCTCCACCATCGAGGATGCCGTCCGCACGGCCGATCTGGCCATCGACTGCGTGCCCGACGAGCTGGAATCCAAGCTGGAAATCCTCTGGCTGCTCGACCGCATGGCCCCGCCTCGCACCGTCCTGGCCACGCCCACCACGCGGCTGTCCATCGCCGACCTGGCCAACTGCACCTGCCGTCCGGACAAGTGCGTCGCCATCGCCGCCGAGGCCTCCAGCCTGGCCGCCGGCTCCAGCAACCAAATCCTCCTCCGCACGACCGCCCGCACCAGCCCTCAGACCGTGGCTCTCGTCGAGGATTTCTGGCGCCGGCTGGGCTTTACCCCCACCTGCGCCCCCGACCCCGCCGAGAAACCTAACCCCTAACCCCTATTTCAAGCAAGCACTTGCTTGTAATAGTTCACG
>Ga0326728_10019357_pt1 | contig 13217 bp, 5 predicted proteins | sample MB3enrmetagenome_FD_207602 | JGI IMG/M metagenome (GOLD analysis project Ga0326728, IMG submission 207602) | Lab enriched peat soil microbial communities from McLean, Ithaca, NY, United States - MB31MN | ecosystem: Environmental > Terrestrial > Soil > Wetlands > Peat | place: USA: New York...
CTTATGGATGGACAGACTCGCCGGACCTGAAAGGAAACAACGACATTATGAAAAAACCACTTACCAGGATGCTTGCCCTCGTCTGCGCAGCCGCCCTGTGGGCGCCCGCGCTCACGCTGGCCGACGCGCCTTCGACGATCAATGCTGATGAAGCCCTCAAGTTGCTGCTGGCGGGCAACCAGCGGTTCGTCGCCGGCAACCTCAACTCGGTCACGCGGGACGAAATAGCACAGCGCCGGGCCGAACTCGTCCAAGGGCAGAAGCCCTTCGCCATTATTCTCTGCTGTTCGGATTCCCGCGTTGGACCGGAAATCGTCTTCGACCAGGAGCTCGGGAACATCTTCGTGGTCCGCACCGCCGGCGAGGTGCTGGATGCGGCCGGCATCGGCAGCATTGAATATGCGGTCGCACATCTCGGTTCTCCGCTGTTGCTCGTGCTGGGGCACGAGCATTGCGGCGCGGTGGCGGCCGCGGTGGCCGACGCCAAAGAGCCCGGCCATATCGCGAACATCGTGAAGGCCATTCGCCCCGTCGTGGCCAAGACTAAAGGCCAGCCGGGCGACCCGCTGCAGAACGCAATCCGAGCCAACGTGCAGGACATCGCAGCCCGGCTTCGAAGCGCCGGTCCGGTCCTTTCGGAAAAGGTGAAAGCCGGCCAGCTCAAGGTCTTGGGTGCGACCTTTTCCTTAAGCACCGGCAAGGTGGAGCTAGTGCCCGATGAACCTTAGCGCGCGCCGCGACCGTCTCCAAATGTCCGCAATGGGCTGCCTTGGGACTTGCCACGGCGCTGAGGATGTAGTTTGCGCCTTCGGTGCTGGCGAAGATCGTGTGGTCCGCAATGCCGATGCTGCCTGGGTCATCCTGGCCAGACCACTGAATCTGGGAAGTGGTTCCGCTCAGAGCCGGTAAGCGCTGGGCACTGCTGGTGGGCGCGCCGACATCGAGCGTGTTGAAGACCTCGGGTGTGTGGATCGGGTCGTTACTGCGAGAGCACCAGCCGGTAAAACCGTCGCGGGGCGTTCGTGACGGAGTCGGTGATGCTGAGCGTCGCTCCAGCGGCGGTGACGGGGCCGCGCAGATTGGTCCAGTTGCTCGAACTCAAGTCAGCATTCCACTGCAACTGATACGTCCCTCCAGCCTCCGTACTCCAGGTCAGACTGAGCGTGCGGGTTAGCGTCATGGCCTGGAACTCTGGCACAATGGTCAGCCAGAAAACGGTCCAGGCTCCGGCTAGGCCGCGGTTTGCAGTCGTGCCATAGAAATTGCCGTCGCTGCCCTGCACCAGCAGAGCCAAGACCCACTTCCTGCCCAGGAGCGGCTCGGTCATGGCGCAGGCTCTACTTCCGTTATGGAGTGTCGTGTGGCGGGTTTTCATAGATGTGAGTTTGGCTTTCATTTTTTCACTGCCCTTGGATTCGGTAAAAGGCGGCGGGGTTGGTGGGGGCCAGCAGCAGCGTGGTGTTGGTCACCGGGTCGCCGAAATCCTGCCAGGCTGGGTTGCTCAGATTGGTCGCCATCTGCACCTGACACGGCGGTTGGCCGCCGTCCCAGCTCAGCAGCAGGTTGGTGCCCTCAAGGCCCAACCCCACCGTGATCAATGGCGACGGCGCCACCACGATGTTGAGCGTGGCCGCGCTGGACCAGCCGTTGGTATCCGCGAGGCTGACCGTGAAGATGTTCGGGCCGACATCAGAAACCGCAGGCGTGCCGGACAGAGTGCCGTCCGGGGCGACTGTGAGCCAGCCCGGCCCGGTCACCTTGGCAAAGGTGAGCGCATCGCCCGCGGGTTGGACCGCGTTGGCGGACAGTGAAGCGGCATACGGCACGCCGACCGTGGCAACGGCTTGGGTTAACGGATTGGCCAGGAACAGCGGCAACGTCAGGCGGAACACCAGACCATCGCCGGTCTGAGGTGCGCCTTCGTATTGGCTGCCACCGAACTCGACCGTGCCGTAGAACGATCCGTCCCGGGGCTGAATGAGCGTCCCCTGCGGGCTGGCGCCATTGGGACCGTTGAACCAGAACAGCGTGGTCAGCAACCCGTTGGTCGTGATCTGGAACACCGTCCCCTGGCCCCCGACGCCCCCTTGCGAAGTCGTGCCGTATAAGTTGCCATCCGTGCCCCACACCAACCCGCCCACCGGCACTGCCCCATCCTCGTAATTGAACGAGTGCAACCCGGCGAGGCTGCCATCCGGCGCGAGTCGGAACACGGTTCCCCAGCCGCCATTGGTGCCCCCGGCCGAGGCCGTGCCGTAGAAACCCCCATCCACCGCAAGCACCAGGCCATTGCTTGGGTAAGCTCCTGCCATGTAGTTAAAGGACGCCAGCGACGTCAACGCGCCGTTGGTGCTTAGGCGAAAGACGGTGCCCAGGTTGTTGCTGCCGCCGAGCGTGGTTGTGCCGTAGAGCTGGCCCTGGCTGTCTGATACCAGTGGGCCAGCCGGGGAACTGCCGTCGCTGGAGCGGAACGACCAGAGCGGCGTGAAGACCCCGTTGGTGCTCAGGCTGAAGACGGCGCCAAAGCCATTGCTGCCGCCCGTGGACGCGGTGCCATAGAGCAGGCCATTAATGCCTGGGACCAGCGACCCGATGGGGTTGCCGCCATCGGTGCCGCCGCTGAAACCATACAGGGGACTAAAGGCGCCTGCTGGAGCCAGCTTAAAGAGCGTGCCGAAGGCAGAACTGGCGCCCGGAAAGGCCGCGCCGTAGAAGTTGCCGTCGCCGGCCTGGACCAGGCCGGCCAACGGCGCCGCCCCATCGGCCCGGTTGGTGAACGAGTGGAGCAACACAGGCGCCCCCGAAGAGATCAGTTTGAAAAGACTACCAAACCCCTCCGACCCGCCGTTGAGGGTGGTGCCGTAGAAATTACCATCCACGCCTTGAATGACTCCGGCGTAAGGATTGAAGGCATTGCCGCCACCGTTGAAGGAGTGGAAAACGTTCAGGGTGGTGCCCGGGGCGCTGACCGGCAGGACCGCAAGCGCTACCGGGCCGCTCGTCACTGAGCCGACACTGTTGCTGATCACCACGGCATACGTGCCGGCGTTGGTGGCCACCACCGAGGCCAGCGTCAAGGTAGGCGTCGCCGAGCCGGAGAGGTTGCCGCCATCCACCAGGTTCGTGCCATTCTCCTGCCATTGAAAGTAGAGCGGTCCGTCGCCGGTGGCTTGCACCGGGAAGGCGACGGTCGTTCCCGCCAGCACGGTTTGGGACTGAGGCTGAGCCACAAGCTGCGGCGCCGACTGGTTGACCTGGAGGACCGCGCCCACACTGCTTACCTGCCCGTAGCTGTTGCTGACCACGACCGAATACGTGGCCGCATCCGCCGCTAAGACGTTGCTCAGACTCAGCAGCCGTGCGTTGGAACCCAACACATTCCCGCCGTCCATCAGGTTGGTGCCGTCTCGGAGCCACTGGTAGGTCACCGGCAGGGCGCCGAAGGTGGCGACGCTGAAGGTGACGCTGTCACCGGCGTAAGCCGCCTGGCTCTGCGGCTGTTCCGTGATCTGCAAGGGGCCATCAAAGCTCAATCGGAAGATGGTGCCGTAATCGCTGACCCCGCCGAATTGCGTGGTGCCGTAGAGATTGCCGTCGGTGGCCTGGATCAGCGTGCATTCCGGTACGGCCCCTTGGTAGCCGTCAAAGCTCACCAGCGTACTGAGGACGCCCTCCCGCGAAATGCGATAGACGGTGCCCAGGCCAAAGGCGCCGCCCTGCTCGGTCGTGCCGTAGAGGTTGCCGTCGCTGGCCAGGAGCAGGCCGCCATAGCAATTGCTCCCATCGTCTCCGCCGGTGAAGGAATAGAGGGAGGTGAAGGTGCCATCGGGGGCAAGCTTGAAGACGGTCCCGGCGTTGTAGGCTCCGCCGGCATAGGTAGTGCCGTATAACGAGCCGTCAGTGTCGGGAGTCAGGCCGGCGGTGGGATTGGCGCCATCAAGGCTGCTGAACGAATGCAAGGCCGTGATGGTGCCGGACGGGGTGATTCGAAAGATGGTGCCCAGCCCGGCATAACCGGGGCCAGCCTGAGCAACGCCAAAAACCTCCAAGACTTCAAGTTTCTCGTAGGCGCCGCCGATCTGGGCGGTACCATAAAAGTTGCCGTCAGCGCCTTGAACAAGCGGCGACGCGGGTTTGGCACCATCGTCGAAGTTGAAGCTCCCAAGCGCGGTCAGCGCCCCACCCGGTGTCAATTTGAAAACGGTGCCGTAGCCGACGTACGCAGCCCACAGGTCGCCGTAGCGATTGGCTCCACCAACTAGTGTTGTTCCATAGAAATTGCCGTCCCGGCCCTGAATCAGTGCTCCGTTGGGCTGTGAGCCGGTGTTAGAGGAGTTCAGAGAAGACCCGACAAACGATCCGGAGGTCGTCATTCTAAACACCGTCCCATCCCCGGTCGAGCCGGCTTGACTGGCCGTGCCGTAAAGCACGCCGTTGGTGCCTTGGATCAGCGCGCCGTAGGGTGCTCCCCCATCGTCGCCGGCAGTAAACTCATACAGGAGGCTGATCACCCCATTGGTGGTCCAACGGAAGACCGTGCCCCACCCGTCGGTGCCGCCCGCCCGGCAGGTGCCGTAAAAGTGGCCATCTTTGGCCTGAAGCAGAGCCGCCATGGGGTACACGCCGTTAGCGATGTTCTTGGGGAACGAATAAAGAGTCTGCAGGGTAACTCCAGGCACCGTGACGCTGGTGATCGTCAATACCGCCACCGCGCTGGTTACCGAGCCGTAGCTGTTGCTGACTACCACAGAGTAGCTCCCGGCGCTACTCGGCGCGATGCTCCCCACGTTCAAGGTACCGCTGGCTGACCCGGAAATGGTCCCTCCGTTGGCCAGGTTGGTTCCATTGAACTGCCACACATACGACAGCGGCGGGTCTCCCGACACTACGACACTGAAACTGGCGCTAGCGCCCGGCACCACGGTCTGATTGGGCGGCTGATTGACAATCACTGGCGGCTGGTCTATCAGCACCGTCAGAGTTGCCCAGGCACTGGTGACCGCCCCCGCCGGATTGGTTATTACCAGAGCATAGATCCCGGCGTTGGTGACCGTGAGATTGTGGATAGTCAGGGCGCTGGTGGCTGAGCCGGTCATGGTCCCGCCATCTTCGAGGTTAGCCATCAAAGTGCCGTTGTTGAATTGCCATTGATAGCTCAGCAGGGCGTTGGTGACCACACCCACGCTAAAGCTGGCGGTCATTCCTTCAGAGAGCGTCACATTGGTCGGCTGCGATGTGATCACGGGCGGACCGGCCACCGCCAGGGTTACCTGGCGGGCTACCACCGATTGGTCGCTCAGGTTGGTAAAATAGAGCGTGGCGCTGTAACTGCCCGGAGCCAGGTTGCTGGCCAGGACGCTGGGTGTGAGCGAAATGGTGGTGGAGGATCCCCCTGCCACCAGCGTGCCGTAGGTAGTCGAGAGGCTGAACCAGGGAACGGTCTGGCCTGCCACCCAAACCAGGGAGCCGAGCCGGTTGCTCAGCGTCAGGTTGAGAACGGGGGGATTGATCGTCCCACCGACGCTGCCGGTGAACGAAAGAGCGGAGCTTGGCGTTACGGCGAGGCGCTGCGGGAACGCCAAGGCATAGATCAAGTTGCTGCCCGTGGGTGTACCCCAGCCGGTGCACAGGTCGTAACCCGGCACGGCGGGATACCAGATGGTGCCAACGGGACTGGCGTCGTTGTTTCCAACGGTAATGTCATGGAAGCAGTTGGTGTAGTTGGGACTTTGACCCAGGGCGTAGAGGGCGGGATTGAGGAAACCGACTGACGGCTGGCCATTGGCTTCGGCTTCCTGATTGGCCAGGGCGGTGAACGCAGCCCAAAGCGGGGTGGCGCAACTGGTTCCCCCCCATTCAGTCTCGACCAAACCATTGTTCACAATGGCGTAGCTGCCGTCGGCATTCATCGCGACGTCCGGGAAGTTCCGCCTGGTTGTGGACCCGTGGTTGGCCGACATGTCGAGGTTGGTCTGCCACCAGGGAATCGCATAATCCGGACTGATGCCCCCTCCGGTTCCGACACCGGGTGAGTCGCCCCAGTTCGCCAGATAGCCGCTATTCCAGACGGTTTCCGAGGTGTACGCGGCCCCAGAGCCGGACATCTTTAAGGACGTTCCACCCACGCTCGTGACATAAGGAGCCTCTTGCGGCCAAAGCACGTCCGGCACGCCCTGGGTCGCCGTGAGGATCGGCACGGCTTCACTGTTCCAGGCATCGCTATCGCCAGCGCAGGTGAAGAACGACTGGCCCTGCAAGGCCATTTCTCGGAGAATATTGTCGTAGGTTCCGAAAGGGGATGCAAAACCAATATACGACATACTGAACTGCTTGATCGTGGTATTGGTGACCATGGTATTCAAAATGTCAGTCAAGTTTCCACCTGGACCGGCATCGAAAACCACCAACTTCGCCAATCCAGGGGCCATGGCGACCGCTACTTGGATGTCAAGGTTCGCCTCATCCTCAGCGTAGCCACCGAGTGCGCCATTGTAACCACCCAACAGGATGTGCTGCAAGGGAACGTGAGGTAATCCCGCCAGGTCTTCATACATTGTGACATCGCTAGCCGAGTATGAGGAAAACTCCACCAGGCCTAACATCTGCCCGACGCCGGTTTGGGTCACTCCAGGCGCATAGGCGTTCCTCAGGTCTTTGCCCAGGAAATTGCTGCCGGGCCCCGATCCCCCGGCCAATGACGGTGAGGCCGACGCGGCACCCCGGTGCAGCGCGGGTTTCGGACCCGAGTAGTTGTTCAGCCCGCTGATGTCCAACACCGCCAACCCCGCCTCCACTGACGGCTCGCGATCCGGCGCATAAAACGTCCGCGACTCCGTCGGATGCGCATACACTTGCAGCTTTATGTTCAAGGCGCTCTCGATCGCGGCGACGGGCCCGGCCACGTCAAGGACCACGCGGTTGGGGTGCGTGGCCGTCACTTGGAGCCCATTCTTGAGCGCGAACTGCTTGACCGCTTCATAATCCTCTTTGGTCGGCCCGAACCTTTCGGTGAACTGCTCCAGCGTCAGGTAGTGCCGGAACTGGGGGCTGGCCGGGTCGTACATTTCCTGGAGCAGGCGCGCCATCTCGTTGGTGTTGCGAAGCGGCAGGCCGATGGCCAGACGTAAGTGGTTGGTCGCCGGCAGCCGCCCGATGGGTTGGAGCTTGAGTTTGGCCACCGCCGGCGGCACATGGCCGGGGAGGACTTGCCGCTCAACGGCTCGTGCCGACACGCAGAGGAGCATTGCCCCCACAAGCGCGGTTGTGGGAATGACAGCGGACCAGCGTCCGCCCAAAATGGAGTCAAGAGTTTTGGTTACCATAAATTGAAAAGGTCACGGGGTCCTCACCTAGTCCGATAATATTATTGCCGCGGGTGGTTCGAGTTGGTGAACATCAAGCAGGTGCGGACAAAGGCGTAGCGGTCACCTACCTGTTGGCTATCCTTTCGACTGCCGCTTTTAGTTCCGCCACGGACTGCTCAAGGGCCTGAATCTTGGCATTCTGCTCCTCGACCTTGCGGTGTTCCTTCAGGAATTCGTTCAAGAGCATGGCGTTGACGGCTTCGTATCGAACGCCGAAGATTTGGCCTTTCTCGTCCCGGACGACCAAATCGGGCTCCGCCTTGGCCACCTCCTCAGCGACCAGCCCCCATTGCCGACTGCCCGTGGGATCAATGCTGCGCTTGTAGCGGAACGTCACCGGTTGCAGCGAGTAAAGAGCCTCGCTCGCGGCGTCCATACTTCGGATGTCCTCTTTGAATCGTCGCGAAGAAGGGGGGGCGCCGGGGGCATAGTAGGAGGGCGGGAGCCCGGGCCAGAAGCCAATGCGATAGAAACGAGCCGGATAGACTGCTTGGTTCGAGTCAGTGAAGTGGAACGAGCCGTTTGTAAGTATGATGAATTGGAGCGGCACCCAGTCTTCACTAGCCAAGTTTGTGGCAGCCTCCACGCTGACCGGGATGTTAGTCGTTCCAGCGATGTCGAACCCGAACTGGTTGCTCTGCACGCCGGCAGCCTGCACCGTCGGGTTCCACAGCAGGGCCTGGCTGTCGAAACCTGAGGTCCAGCCAGTAGCCCCTTGCAAATAATAGACGATTGGATTGTAGGACCCGCCATAGTAAGGGACGCCAAAGAGCAAATTATCAGGCGGTATGCCGCTAATAGACAAATTCGCATTGGGACAATTCCCCTCACAGAGGATGGCACTCAGGTTAGGGCACCAGAAAAACGCGCCCGCGCCGATGTTGATGTCGCTGCTGGGAATGGTCACGCTAAGCAGGGAGGCGCAGTATGCAAACGCCCCGACTCCGATGCTGGTAACGCCGTTGGGGATGGTGTAGCTCACGGCTCCGCTGCCTACGGGGAACTGAATAAGCGCAGTCTGATCCTTGTTAAACAAGACTCCATCAACGCTCGTGAAGAAACTGTTGTCCACGTTTACGTTTATCGCCAGGAGGTTGGTGCAGTCCAAAAAAGCAGCATCTCCGATGCTGGTCACGCCGCTACCGAGGCTGGCGTAGGCCAAATTAGGGCACTCGGAGAAGCTGTTGGTCCCTATGCTGATGACACTATTGGGAATGGCGATGCTGCCGAGGGCAGTCTCAGAGAACGCATAGTCCCCGATGTTGGTGACGCTGCTGCCTATCGTGACGCTGGTCAGGCCGGAGCAGCCATTAAATGCATAGTCCCCGATGTTGGTGACGCTATTGGGAATCGTGACGTTGGTCAGGCTTCCGCAGCCCTCGAACGCCCCGTCCCCGATGCTGGTGACACCGTCGTCGATTGTAACGTTGGTCAGGCTGTAGCACTGCTGGAACGCATAGTCCCCGATGCTGGTGACGCTGTCGGGAATCGTAACGCTGGTCAGGCTGGTGCAATCGTAGAACGCCAGGTCCCCGATGCTGGTGACACCGTCGTCGATTGTAACGTTGGTCAGGCTGTAGCACTGCTGGAACGCATAGTCCCCGATGCTGGTAACGCTGTTGGGGATGGTGATGCTGGTCAGGCTGGTGCAATCGTAGAACGCCCCGTCCCCGATGTTGGTGACGCTGTTGGGGATCGTATACGAGGTCGCGACATTGCCTTCCGGGTATTGGATGAGCATGGTTTGGCCTTTGTCGAACAAGACTCCATTCAAACTGCTATAGGCGGAGTTGGATGGGTCCACCACTATATTCGTCAGGCTCAGGCAAGAAGAGAACGCCCCGTCCCCGATGCTCGTGACGCTGTTGGGAATCGTGATGCTGGTCAGCGGACAGCCCGAGAATGCATAGTCCCCGATGTTGGTGACGCTGTTAGGGATCATAACGTTGATCAGGCGGGTGCAGTACTCGAACGCCCCCCACCCGATGCTAGTGACGCCATTGCCTATCGTGACGCTGGTCAGGCTCCTGCAATTAAAGAACGCGTTGTCCCCGATGCTCGTCACCGGCAACCCGTCAATCGTGCTCGGGATAATCACATCGTCGTTGGTGCCGGTGTATCCCGTAATGGTGATCGTGCCGTTGGTGGTGATGTAGGTGAATTGGGCGTGGACCGCAGCCGGTGTGGCCAGAAGCAGCCAGCCAAATAGAGCAATCAGGGTGTTTTTCATTTTGTGTCCTCGTTGCCGATGGAAGGTAGATATGGGTTTGCTGGTTGCGGTGTGCCGGTGACCAGCTCGGTTTTGCGTCGTGTCGTTCATAATCTCAATGCATTTTCAGTCGTGGTTGTTCGGGTGAAGCGTCACTGCGACCTCACTCGATAAAATCGGCTCGGGTAGTTTCTCCACTCGGGGTCGCTGAAGTTCACCACGCCGTTGTTGAGGGCGTTGGTCAATACGGGCGTCCAAGTTTTCCCCGCCAGATCGGTGGAAGCTTCAACCACCACGGAGAGGTTGGTCGCCCACGAGACGGTGAAGCCGAACAGGTTGGACTGAACTCCAACGCTGCCTTGGAGAACCAGCGGATACGGCAGCGTCCAGAGCTTTGTTGAAGTGCCCGTATTGGTTGCGAAGGCAGCCCAGCCGGTCGTTCCTGGTAGATAATAGGAATAGGGGGGATAATGGCTGAACGCGTTCCAACCGACGCTCGGGGCGTTGCCTCGGAAATAGACGTTTGTCAGGGTCGTGCAATCCCAGAACGCTTCGTCCCCGATGCTGGTGACGCCGCTGCCTATCGTGACGCTGGTCAGGCTGGTGCAGCCTTGGAACGCATAGTCCCCGATGCTGGTGACGTTGTTGGGGATAGTGACGCTGCTTAAGAGACAGGTAAAGAAAGCAGAATCCCCGATGCTGGTGACGCTGTTAGGGATCGTGTAAGCTCCGGCTATGCCCGCAGGATATGTGACAAGTATGGTCTGGCTCTTGTTGAACAGAACCCCATCCACACTGCTATAGGTGGGGTTGAGTACATTCACCGTGATCGCTCTCAGCCTATCGCAGTTATCGAAGGTCCCTGTCCCGATGCTGCTGACGCTATTGGGAATCGTAATGCTGGTCAGGTTCCCGCACTCATTGAACGCTTCATCCCCGATGCTGGTGACGCCGCTGCCTATCGTAACGTTGGTCAGGCCGCAGCCAAAGAACGCAGCGTCCCCGATGTTGGTGACGCTGTTAGGAATCGTGACGCTGGTCAGGTTCCAGCAGTAAGAGAACGCGTTGTCTCCGATGCTGGTGACGCTGTTAGGAATCGTGACGCTGGTGAGGGCGGAGCAGCCATCGAATGCAGAGTCGCTGATGCTGGTGACGCCGCTGCCTATCGTGACGTTGGTCAGGCTGGTGCAGTTCTCGAACGCATTGGTCCCGATGCTGGTGACGCTGTCGGGAATCGTCATGCTGGTCAGGCTGGTGCAACCTCCGAACGCATTGTCCCCGATGCTGGTGACGCTGTCGGGGATCGTGACGCTGGTCAGGCTGCTGTTGGGGAAGTGTTCGATAGCAGTCACCGGCAGGCCATCAATCATGTCGGGAATATTCACCATCTGGTTGTTGCCGGTGTAACCAACGATGCTTGCCGCTGTGCCACTCAAAAGATAGACGCAATTGCTGGCGATTCCTGAGTATGGGAAGGCAGGAAGACCAGCAAAGGTATTGCTCCAACCCGTCGTCGCGGGCAAGTAATAGACGGTTGCCGGGGCGAGCGGGTCCCCAGGCCCCCCCACCGAACGGATACCCAACGACGCTTAGGGCGTTACCCTGAAAATACACGCCCGTCAGGCCGTCGCACCTGAACGCGTCGTCTCCTATGCTGGTGACGTTGTTGCCAATCGTGACGCTGGTTAGGCCGGTCCCTGCAAACGCCAAATCCCCGATGTTGGTGACGCCGTTTCCGATCGAGACGCTGGTCAACCAGGCGCACGACAAGAACGCTGAGTCCCCGATGCTGGTGACACTGTTGGGAATCGTGACGTTGGTGAGGGCGCAGCCTTCGAATGCCGCGTCGCTGATGCTAGTGAGGCTGTTGGGAATCGTAATGTTGGTCAGGTTGCCGCAGTCGAAGAACGCAAAGTCCCCGATGCTGGTGACGCCGCTGCCTATCGTGACGCTGGTCAGGCCCCAGCAGTTATCGAACGCAGAGTACCCGATGCTGGTGACGCTATTGGGGATCGTGACGCTGGTCAGGCTGATGCACCCATCGAACGCATTCCAGCCGATGCTGCTGACGCTGTTGGGGATTGAAACGCTGATCATGGTTCCGGGGAAACCCGATCCACCCAAATTGCCAATAATGCTCGTGACGGGCAGACCGTCAATCGTGCTCGGGATGACCACGTCCCCACTTGAACCGGTATATCCCGTAATGGTGATCGTGCCGTCGCTGTTCGTGTAGTCAAAACCGTCGTAGGTCTGAGCCGCAGCCGGTGTGGCCAGAAGCAGCCAGCCAAAAAGAAGCAATGATGGGCGTTTTGTATTCATAACGTTTAATTCATAATTCACTTGTTCTTGGATTCGGGCGCTGTGAGCGTGACGCGGATTCCTTTCACGGGCTGGCCCGCCGCGTCGGTGAAGCGAACCGAGCCCTCCCATTCAAGAGTTTCATTCACCACCTTGAATACCAGCACGTTCAGCCCGGAATTTAGTTCCACCCCCTCGACCACATCCTGGTCGGGAAGAAACGTCCGGGCTCCCTGGTTGCGGTAAATCTCCTTGCCGTTGAGATAAATTTTGGCTTCGTCATCACTGCCCACTTCCATCCGCAGTCCTGTCCGGTCGGCGTCACTCTGGAGGTAACAAACGGCGTAGGCCACGCTCCACTCGGTCGGTTGGTTCAGGAGCTGATTAAAGTTGATCAAGTATTGTCGCACCTCGCGCCACACCAGTTGTCGCCCACCCACGATGATTCGGTCACCGGCATGGGGGCGGAGATGGGCCTCCTGGGGGATTTGCTCTTGGTCCAACGCCTGGACGGCCGCCGCATTCGTTCGGCCCTCGAACGGTATTGGCGCCAACACCAGCCACGGCTGGATACCACCAGGATCTTGGGCGTGGATCAGCCGCTCGCGCTCGTTCACGTCCTCCGGGGCATATCCCACCCCGATCTGCCCCGCCAGCCGTTTGGTATCAGCTTCTTCCTCTCTTTGCCAACCGGTGACTTGGTCCGCCGAGGCCGCTTCCGACATCCTGGCCGTGTTGTCGTAACCACCTGTGGCAATCCGCCGGCCATCTGGAGAAAATGCGACCGAACTGACAGTGTTGCCGTGGCCTCTGAGCGTGAGCAGTTCCTGGCCGCTGCCGGCATCCCACACCTTGGCCGTTCCATCCGCGCTGCCAGTAACAATCCTGCTTCCGTCCGGGGAAAACGCCACGCTGCAGATCTCCATGTCGTGCCCTGCCAGCACGACCCGTCGCCGGCCGCTCGCCGCGTCCCAAACCGCCGCAGTCCCGTCGGCACTGCCAGTGATGATCTGCCGGCCATCGGGCGAAAACGCGGCGGTCCAGACCAAGCTCTCGTGCCCAGCCAGAGTCAGCAACTCACGGCCGCTGACGGCGTCCCACACCTTGGCCGTGTTGTCGAAACCACCAGTGGCAATCCGGCGTCCATCCGGCGAAAATGCGACCGACAAAACGTAGGAAAGGTGACCCTTGAGGGTGAGTAGTGGCTGGCCGCTGGAGGCGTCCCACACCCTGGCGGTCCGGTCTAAACTAGCGGTTGCAATCCGACCACCGTCTGGAGCAATGGCCACCCCACGAACGATGGCGGTGTGTCCCCGGAGCGTGCGCAGGTCATTCCCGGTTGT
>Ga0326728_10019358_pt1 | contig 13216 bp, 12 predicted proteins | sample MB3enrmetagenome_FD_207602 | JGI IMG/M metagenome (GOLD analysis project Ga0326728, IMG submission 207602) | Lab enriched peat soil microbial communities from McLean, Ithaca, NY, United States - MB31MN | ecosystem: Environmental > Terrestrial > Soil > Wetlands > Peat | place: USA: New York...
GCCGCCGCAGGCTTGTGCGGCCCCCAGACGCGGCTGTAATATGTATCGGCCGTTTGCAGCGCTGCAATTGGATTGTGGCCGAGCACTCGATCCTTGGCGATCAAGACTGTGCTCAGCGCCTTGGAGTACTTGAAGAACAAGCTGTCATGGCCGAGGCACAGGCCCATCACGATATTGAACTCGCTGCCATGGCTGTTCAGCAATTCGGCTTGCGCCACGGGATTGCACATCGGCTCGAACCCGCCAGGCTTGACCTTTTCGCAATCCGCGAGCCCGATCTCTTCCTTTGGGATATTGCCCGATTTGCACGCCACCGAAACCACCTCGAAGCCGTGGCTCTCAAGGATGCGCTGGAGCAAGGACGCCTGGTCCATCATGCCGATGCAATTTGCGATGCCGAGCTTCTTGTAGCCCATGCGCTGCGAAAACCTTATGACCTCCTCGACCCGCGTCCATTTGCAATAGCCTTCGGCTTCGACACGCGCGGACTCCTGAGCAACTTTCCGCGTTTCGTCATCTTCGTAGACCGCGTGCGCCACTTCGAGCGTGCCCGGATCGACTTTGCTTGGACAAAATCCCGGACCCCGGCCGGCAGCTTCTCCTTGCCGGCATGCTTGAACGGTTGAAGGGCATAAAGCGCAAGAAGGGTCTTCGTATGCCACGGCGCTCTCCTGACATTTGGCGGTGTAACTTGAATTTGCGCGGCGCTTCTGTGCGCCCGCGCGGCATGCGGGGGCCTTCCTAGCTCCAAACGCCAGTGCGGCGGTCTTCCACGCGCTTGGCCTTGTGGGTCTCGCGCGGCAGCGTATCGGGCGGAAGCACGTTGATTTCCGCGCGGACACCGGTTGCGGCCTGGAGCTGCCGGCCGAACTCATTCGCCAGCTCCTCATCCGGGCCGTTATAGCCGTGCACGCGCTCGACCTCGACGGTGAGCCGGTCGAGATGGTCCACGCGCTCGACGATGAGCTTGTATTCGCCTGTGAGATTGCGGTCGAGCCGCACGATGGCTTCGACATCGCTAGGGAAGATGTTTACGCCCTTGATGATCAGCATGTCGTCCAGCCGCCCATGCACGCCCTGCAGCCGGATGGAGGTGCGCCCGCAGCGGCAGGGCTCCTCCGTGAACGATACGATGTCGCCGGTGCGAAACCGGATGAGCGGCCTTGCGGCCTTTTTGAGCGTGGTCAGCACCATCTCGCCGCGCTCGCCGGGCGCCACGGGTTCGAGCGTATCCGGATTAAGCACCTCGGCCAGGATATGGTCCTCGGCCCAATGCAGCCCGTCCTTCTCCTCGCACATGCCGGCGCAGGAGCCGAAAATGTCGGAGAGGCCGTAATAATCGTACACATGCGCGCCCCACAGCGCCTCGATGCGCTGGCGCGTCTCGGGGATGGAGCCGCCTGGCTCGCCCGCAACGAAGATGCGCTTGACCGCGAGGTCCTTGCGCGGATCGATGCCCTCCTTGACTGCGGTTTCGCCGAGATACCAGGCGTAAGAGGGCGTGGTCCAGATGATCGTAGCTTGGAACTGGCGGAGGATCGCGAGGAGCCGCTCCGAAGGCACGGTGCCGGCGTGAATGCAAAGCGCGCCAAGCTTCTGCGCGCCGATCACGCAGGGGCCTCCGACAAACAGCGAGAAGTTCAGCGAGTGGCAATAGCGGTCCTCTGGCCGCATGCCGGACGACCAGAACTGCCGCGCCTCGTAATCCATCCAATCGTCGAAGTCGCCTGCCGTGAAGGGCGAGGCGGTCGGCTGCCCGGTCGAGCCGCTGGAGGCGGAGATGTAAACGATGTCGCGCTCGGGAACGGCAACGAGATCGCCAAAGGGCGGGACCGCCAGCTGCCGCTCGCGTATGGTCTGCTTGGTCATCAGCGGGAAGTGGCATAGGTCTGCGAGACTGCGGACTCTATCCGGATGCACGCCCGCAGCGTCGAAGGACTCCTTGTAATGGGGCGAGCCTTCGTAGGCGTGGCGGAGATGCTTTTGCAAAAGGCTCAGCTTGAGCGCTTCCCACTGGGCGCGTGATTGTGTCTCAAGGCTCTTGTCCCAGTATTTTTGCTCGCTGGGCGGCGAGGTGAACGGATGTGTCACGGCGCCCCCCTCAGCGTCCCTGCCACACGGGCGCGCGTTTCTCGATGAAAGCCCCGATACCTTCCTGGGCGTCTTGCGCTTCCAGATTGCGGATCATCACTTCGCTCGTATAGGCATAGGCTACGGCCAGCGGCAGCTCGCTCTGCCGGTAAAACGCTTCCTTGCCGGTCGCCAAAGTGAGCGGCGATTTGGCCGCGAGCTGGCGCGCGAACGCCTGCGTCTGCACCACAAGCGCAGACGCAGGAACAGCCTCGTTGATGAGCCCGATGCGCAAAGCGGCCTCCGCATCGATGAGCCCGCCGGAAAGCAGCATCTGCATGGCATGTTTGCGCGAAACGTTCCGTGAAAGCGCCACCATCGGCGTCGAGCAAAAGAGCCCGATGTTCACTCCTGGCGTCGCGAAGCGGGCATCTTCGGCCGCAAAGGCCAGATCGCACGTAGCCACCAATTGGCACCCCGCCGCGGTCGCCACGCCATGCACGCGCGCGATCACGGGCTTGGGCAGGCGCACAATTGCCAGCATTACCGCAGTGCATTCGGAAAATAGGTCTTCCGAGTAAGCACGGCCGAAATTCCGGATGCGGATCTCTTTCAGATCGTGACCGGCGCAAAATGCGGGGCCGGCACCTGCGATTACCACCACCCGGACGCTTTCATCCGCCGCAATTCCGGCAAGCGCCGAGCGAAACGCGCGAAGCATGCCAAGCGAAAGGCTGTTGCGCGATTGGGGGCGGTTGAGGGTTAGCGTTGTAACGCCCGCGTCATCCTCGCGGATGAGGAAAGGCTCATCGGTCATTGCTATTTTCCTTAGTTTTTTCGCAAGGCGCCCGTTTCATCGACCTGGCGGAGCGCTGCGAGCTCAATTTCCGTGGGTGCCGCGGCGATGTGGGCTTCGGCGGACACCTTCAAATCCCAGCCGGTGTTCGCCTTGATTTCCTCGATGCTGGAGAAGGGGAACCATGCGGCCAGCTCGAATTCCTTCGTCTTGGCGTTGGGACGGAGGATGCCCAAAGTCGTGACGATCGCGCTGGGGCCGCCGCCCGGGAAGCCGAAGCGCGAGCGGGCCGCGCCTCCCTCCAAATAGCCAGGAGAGCTTATATAGCTCACCTTTTCAGCGAAGCGTTTCCGCTCATGCGCGGCCATGATCAGCAAGCGCTTGGCACCGCAGGCGATGTCGTTCGCGCCGCCCGCGCCAGGAAGCCGCGTCTTGGGCGGCCGGTAACGGGGACCGATCTCTCCGTCCCAGATGCCGGTCGTGTTCACGTTCCCGAATTTGTCGACCTGCGCCGCGCCGACGATGCCAACGTCGCAGCGGCCGGAGGCGACCAGGAAGCCGAGCGCGTCGAGCGCGGAGGTAAAGCTCGTCGCATTGGCGGAAATGCGGTTGCACTCGATCCCCCACGGCAGGCCGCCGGCAGGGGTGGCGCCGTAGACGCCGCCCTCGGTCATAACGCGCACATTGGGAGCGTGGCAGGCCTTGGCGAAATAGCCTGCGAGCATGGAGAGCCCGACGCCGAAAATCGCCAATTCGCCATCGCGGATCTCGCGGCCGGTGGCGATAGCCATCATCTCCTGACGGCTGTATTCCAGGGAACCGCCTTCGCTCATGCTGCCTCCGCGGATGGTTGAAGCTGGGCTATTTCTTCGGGAGGCAGAATCCATTTGCGATAGGGATCGAGAAGGAAACTCGTGACGCTCTGACTCAGCGCGGCGATCTTCTCGCGGCCGATGCGATCGAGATAGCTCTCGATACCGTCGTAGCTTTCGACGAAGTCCCGTATATACGCTGCCGTGCCTTCCTCGGTGGCCAGCGCCTTGTTCATGAATTTCATATGCTCCTCGTCGGAATCGTACTGGCCCGGCGAGCTTTGCGGCCAGGCGGCAAACGGCCAATAGACTACGGCCTCGACGATGAGGCCGGGAATCCGGACAAGGTTCGGGTACTGACGGATGCACGCCGTATCGACGATGGCGTCGGCGACCACGATCACGCGCTTCGCGGCGCGCGACAGCTCGAAGCGGCTCCATTCTGTGCCAAGGATGATGGAGTTCCCCTCCGGATCGGCGAGCGGGACGTGGATCGCCGCAAGCTCGGGCTTCAAGGGGCTGAGCGCGCCAATTACGCGCCCGGAAAAGGGATCGGTCACCTCGGGAATTTTGCTGCGGGCCGGATAATCGTCCGGCGCAAAGGCGCTGCGGTATTGCAGGTCCGAGCCGATGTTGACCGTGGCGGGAACGAAGGGCCAGTTCAGAGCGCCGCCAAGCAGCCTGAGCGGCATCGATAGATTGGAATAGTCTTCCAGCGCGAGGCGGCCGCTTTCCACTGCGCGGCGCAAGCCATTGGCAAAGCCATAAACCTCAAGCGCAGCGAAGCCGCATTCGGCCTTCGTTACCGCACCCGCCGCAGCCAGGAGATTAAGTTGCTGCGTGTTGCAATGGAAAACGGCGTGAAGGTCTTTCCGGCCCTGGCGCAAAAGCTCGCGGCCGAAAATGATCGCGTCCGAACCAACCGGAAGTGCGGCCCCGCTCGCATATTGCATCCCGTCCCAGGTAAACCGGCGGACGGCCTCGGACAGGGAAATCAGCTTCGAGCGCGTCATTGGCCGCTCCCTGCTGTCCCGGCCCCCCCGCCCTGCCAGGCAACGTCCTTACTCATTTGCACGGTTCCCCTCTCACCCTCAAATCTTCTCAAGCGCCTGATCGAGATCGCCGATGAGATCGGCTGCGTCCTCGATCCCCACGGAAAGGCGCACGAGCCCGAAGCCTATGCCAAGCGCAGCGCGCCGTTCGGGCGGCAGCGAGCCGTGGCTCATCGTGAACGGATGCCCGGCGAGGCTCTCGACGCCGCCGAGGCTTTCCGCCAGCGTGAACAGCCGCAAGCCTTCGAGGAAGCGCCGCACGCCGCCTTCATCCGCGTCCAAGTCGATGGTGACGATGCCGCCGAAGCCCTGCATTTGCCGCCTGGCGAGCGCGTGCTGCGGATGGCTTTCAAGGCCCGGATAGATCACGCGCTTGATCTTCCTATTCCCCTCCAGATGCCCTGCGATGGCGAGCGCATTGGCGGAGTGGCGCTCCATTCGCAGGGCAAGCGTCTTGAGCCCGCGCAGAGCAAGGAAGGAAGGGTAAGGATCGAGCACTGCGCCCGCGGAATTCTGCAAAAAGCCGATCCGCTCTGCCAGCTCCGGATCGCGCACGGCCACGGCGCCCGCGACGATATCGGAATGGCCGTTCAGATATTTGGTGGCCGAATGCAGCACGATATCGAAGCCAAGCTCCAGCGGGCGCTGGATCATCGGCGAGGCAAAGGTGGAGTCGGCCAAGGTGAGAATGCCCCGCGCCTTGCCTATCTCAGCGATGGCAGCGAGATCGGCCACCTTGAGCGTGGGATTGGTCGGCGACTCGACCCAAATCATGCGCGTCTTGGGTCCGATGGCAGCTTCGAAAGCGTCGAGGTCCGATGGGTCTGCATAGGTCACGGCGAGGCCCGACGAGCGCCGCCGCACGCGCTCGAACAGCCGCCAGCTCCCGCCATAGAGGTCGTCGGCCGCGGTGATATGGGTGCCTTGGTCCAGAAGCTCCAGTATGGTGGCTTCAGCGGCTAGGCCAGAGGCAAAAGCGAAGCCCGCCACGCCGCCTTCCAGTTCCGCGATAGCCGCCTCGAAGGCCGCGCGGGTCGGGTTGCCCGTGCGCGCATATTCCCAGCCCGTGTGCACACCCGGCGAGGATTGCGCGAAGGTCGCGGAGGCGTAAATGGGCGTCATCACGGCGCCGGTCTTAGGATCGGGCTTGACGCCGGCATGCACCGCGAGCGTTGCGGGGCGGTCTTTGCGAGTGCGCTCGGGCATGGTCAGGAGATCTTTCTGCGCAGATGATTGAGAAGGTCGATGCGGGTGACGAGGCCCAGGAAGCGCTCGCCGTCGACCACGATGGCGACCAGCCCCCTGTCGAACAGCGGCAGGAGGCGCTCGGGCGGCGTATTGGGCTGCACGGTCACAAGCTTGCCCGCCATGGCCCGCTTCACCGGCAGATTGAAATCGAGCGTGCCGTCCGTCAGCGCAACAAGAATGTCGGACTCATCGAGGAGCCCAACGCAGCGCTGCCCATCGAGCACCGGCACCTGCGAAACATCGTAGAGCTTCATGCGGGTGTATGCGGTGTGCAGTGTGTCCTCCGGGCCGACGGTGACGACGGCTCCCTCATCGTGAAGCCGGGCGATGAGGTCGCGCAGATCGCCATGGACCGGGCGCTCAAGCAATCCCTGCTCGGTCATCCAGCGGTCGTCGAACATCTTGGAAAGGTACTTATTGCCCGAGTCGCAGACGAAGGTGACGACGCGCTTGGGCTCGATCTGCTCCCGGCAGTAGCGGAGCGCCGCGGCGATCAGCGTCCCCGAGGACGAGCCTGCTAGCAAGCCCTCCCGCTTGAGAAGCGCCCGCGCCACCGAAAAGCTTTCGCCGTCCGGGATCGTATAAGCCTTCCGCACGCGGGAGAGATCGCTGACCGGCGGGATGAAGTCCTCGCCGATGCCTTCGACGAGCCAGCTTCCGGCCTCGCCGATGTTGCCGGTGTGGATGTAGTCCGCGAGAATCGAGCCCTTGGGATCGGCCAGCACCATCTCGGTCTTCGGAGAGACTTTCGCGAAGAAGCGCGAAAGCCCGGTGATGGTGCCGCCGGAGCCCACCCCCGCAACGATGGCATCGACGTTTTCGCCAAGCTGCGCCCAAATTTCGGGACCGGTTGTGCGCTCATGGGCCGCGGGATTGTTCGGATTATTGAATTGATCCGTGTAAAAGGCGCCTGTCTCTTTGGCAATGCGGATCGCCATGTCCTGATAGTAATCGGGATGCCCCTTCGGCACATCCGAGCGGGTAAGCACCACCTCCGTCCCCATGGCGCGCAGATGGGCGATTTTCTCGCGGCTCATTTTGTCGGGAATGACGAGCGTCAAGCGGTAGCCGCGGCGGATCGCCACGAGCGCCAAGGCGAGGCCCGTGTTCCCTGCGGTTGCCTCGATAATGTGTCCGCCGGGTTTCAAGGCGCCGGAGCGCTCCGCGGCATCGATCATGGAAACCGCGATGCGGTCCTTGATCGAGCCGGTTGGATTTTGGCTTTCCAGCTTAACGAAAAGCCGGCAAGGCCCGGTATCGAAGCTTTTCAACTCGACGATTGGGGTATTGCCCACGAGAGCCAGAAAATCCGCATTCTTCAGCATGGACGTTCAATAACCCGATGTGGCCACGAGTTCCCCCGCAAGCTCTTCCGGCGTCAAAAGATCCGCATAGTGGGCGCGGGCTACATCGGGATGCGAACGCAGCCGGCTTTTCAGGTAATTCTGCCCAACATGGCGGAACAGAGGATTGAGCGGGTCTTGCGTGAGCCCGCGCGCCTTGGCGGCATATTCGGGGGCGAGCTTGAGCAGCGGCACCGTCGCATCGAGGTTAGCGCCGAAGAAGAAGGCGACGGACAACCTGTCGCTTGCGCTGGGCGTCACCACTTGATGCACATTCGCGCGGAAATAGCCGTCAGACGCCAGCTCCAGGAGCTCGCCTATGTTGATGACGAAGGTTCCAGGTATCGGCGGCGCATCGATCCACTCTCCGTCGAACTCAACTTGGAGCCCTCCGACCGTATCCTGCAGCAGCACCGTCAGGAATCCGCTGTCCTTATGCGGGCCGACGCCCTGATCGCCGCCTGTGTCTTGGCGGCCCGGATAGCGGATCACCTTGAGGCGCTGGCTGGGCGGGGTATAGATCGCCTCGAAGACATGCCTGCTCTGGCCCAGCGATTCCGCTAGCGCCTGCAGGATACGGATGGCAAGCGCCGTGACCTGGGCCTGATAGCCGAGCAGAAAGGGCTTCAATTCCGGCAAAGAGGGCGGCCATTGGTTTGGCCCCTGCAGCCGGCTCCAAGGCGGAAGCGACGGATCGGTAAGCGCCGGGCGCTCGGCGGCGATATCGAACTGCTCGCGCCAATCGGGCAGCCCGCGCGTGCGCTCGAAGCCCACCCGCGTGTAGCCACGGAAATGCGGGGAATTAATCTGGTCGATTGAGAGCTTCTCTTCTTCGCTCAGATCGAAGAAACGGCGGGATAGGTGGAAAAGGTACTGAACCTGGGTCAGGCCGGCGCCGTGACCCGTCACGTAGAAGAAGCCGAAACGGTGAGCGCTCTCGCGCAACTCACCAAGAAAGGCATCGCGCTCGCTCCCGGATAAGGCCAGCCGGCTAAGATCGAGCAGCGGCAATTGCAATTCGCTCACGGAAATGATCCTTCCTGCAGCTATTCGCCTGGAGTTTCAGCGATGGCGAAGGTTTCGAAATATTCGATGTTCGGATAGACGCCGTAGCGTTCGAGAATTCCGGCCAGCCAGGGCCCCTGGTAGAACGCCCGGGCTGCCTTGATGTCCCGCCACAGGTAAACGCCGCCCGCCACCCCGCTTTCGGCCCAGATGAACTGTTTGCGGATGAGGCCTGGAACGGACTCGAAACGGGGAGCGATTGCCTCGTAATGGGCCCTGCAAGCCTCGCGTCCTATCGATGACGGCAAGGGGTAGGTGACGATGGCGGTGATCATGGCAAGCCCTTGTCTTGCCCTCAGCTCAGCACGTCGGCGTAAATGCGGTCCGCATACTTCGCGGTGTCGGTGCTGGGCTTCATCACGTTCACGAGCTTCAGCTCATCGGCGTAGAGCGCGAGTTCCTTCTTCAAGTCTGCGCCTAACGGGTGATAGCCATGCGTGTGGTACTTCGCGAGCGCGGTGATGTCCTCCTTGGTCGCCTTGCCGGCGGCATAAGGCAGGTAGGTCTCGGCGGCCTCAGCCGGATTGTGATGCGCGAAGTCCTGCGCATCTATCAGAGCCCGCACCAGGGCCGCGGCGGCAACCTTGTCCTCGCGCAGCAGGCTTCCGCGCACGCCTAGGATGCAGCAAACGCGGTGCTCGTATTCACCCGTGAGGTTCGAGGAGACTTCCGCGAACTGGCCGTCCTTGATCCACAGATAGGTGATCGGATCGTTGTCGGCGAGCGCGTGCGCTTCACCCTTCTCGACCGCGGCTCGCAGCAGCGGCCCGGGAAACTGCTTGAACTCGACCTCCGTTACTGGATCGATGCCGATCTTCTTGAGCCGCACCGAGAAGAAATTCTTTGCAGGCGAGTTCATGTCGCTGACGGCGATGGTCTTGCCCTTAAGCTGGGTCAGATCCTTAATGCCTCCCGCCACCGGCGCGAGCAGCCTGAGGCAGCCCCCATGCGTGCTGCCCACGATCTTCACGTCGAAACCCTGCTCCAGGGGCTTGAGCCAGCGCAGCGCCATGCCAACGGCGGCATCGGCCTTGCCCGTTGCGAGCGTTTCCAGAAGCTGGTCGGTGGACCCTGCGAAGTTCACTAGATCGACATCGAGGCCATGCTTGGCGAAGAACCCTTTCTCCTTGGCCACGGTCACGCCCACAAGGCAGGATGCCCCCGCATTCCAGGCAAAATTGATCTTCTTGAGGGGCCCCGTGGCAACGGGCGCGCTATCCGTGGCTTTGCAAATCGCCGGGGCTGCAAGATCGGAAGGAAGCGAAAAATTAGGAGCCGCGCCGGCCCGGTGGATGGCGATGCCGAAGGGAACCGAGAGGCCAAGCGCGGTGGCTCCGGAAAGCAAATTGCGGCGGCTAAGCGCCAGTTGCTTGCCAGGCTGCCCGGACTCCGGGCTGGATGATGATTGGGTCATGAATTTCCCCTGATCGTTCGAGGTCCTGCCGCTCAATGCGGTGAAAATTGCCTACCCATCTCAAGGAGCGTTCACTTCCCAACATCTCTCCGCTCATTATTCAGACCCGATGGCCGCGAGCTTTCTTTCCGCGATACTGGCTCCGCTTCCTAGCTCTGTCAAAGCGATTTGCGCAATAATATGCTGCGTAGACCGCTTATAGCCGCTAGAGATTGGAATACACTTCCGATATAAGGCGAACGCATGGTATGCATTTGTTGCCGTGCATGGATCCGGGTGTGACTCTTGTCTCACCGGCAGAGAAATCCTGGTGCGTTTTGCTTTTTTTGCGCTGCCCACGATGCCTCCGGGCAAGCGCGGGCAGCGCGCGAAATTGCTACGTATCCGCGCCGTGGACGCACATCGAGGAACGATATTGCTTTTTACAAAGAGCATCTGCGTAGTTATTCGCGCAAAACTGGTCTTCCGAATATTCGAAGCGTCTAATTCGCCGATAGAACGCCACTTGATTCTAATTTGACCGGGCCGCCCCTCCCAGATGTGGCGTAAGCCGTTCCCAATTTCGATTAGTTGTGCCATATTCAAAGCATCTAGATGGGACTCGGAATCATGATCGTGTTCTCAGAGGTAGACTGCCTCTCCGGCCAGTGCTTTTCTGTAGTGAACGCGATGTGTGCATGCTGATTGAAATACCACTCTAGTTTGTAAATACTGTCATTTAATCCGAACTTGTGCTATGTTAGATGTTTACGTCATCGAAGTGCAGGGAAGCACTATTGGAATAATTATACGTCAACGATTTAACGAAGGCCGTTACAAGTTTTTATCCTAGCTGCACGCTTGCAATAGCTTGGAATGGCTTGAATTCGCTGTGCCTTTAGAGGCCGAGGGTGCAGCCCGCAAGCTGCGCTTCATCTAGCATATTACGAGTGAGGTCATTGGCATGAGCGCGTCTTTCTTCGCTGTTTCCGGCTCGAACGCGGCACACGAATTCTCTTCCGAATACATAGTGCAGACCGAGGGCCCACGCGCTCCAAATGTGCCGATGCCGCCCGAGGCGGAGAGCCGGGAAGCGGATGCGCTCAGGGGCGCGATAAGCTTCCTCTTCATGCTGATTGCATCCTATAACGAGTTGATCGCAAAGGACGCGGTCGCCCGGGGGTTCGCAGGTTGCAGGGACCGCGGCCTGCATTAGGTACGTTTGCGTGCGTAGCAATCCGGTGTGCAAGGCTGCTTCGCACAGCCGATTGTCAGCTCACCAAGTGGATTCGAGGCCGAGCAGCCCCAGGATCTCTCGGCGCAGGGCCACGAGCTTCGGATCGTCGCGGTGGCGTGGATAAGCCTTATCGATGGCAATATCCGCCTTGATGCGGGCCGGGCGCTCGCTGAACACGATGACGCGCGTACACATCAGGAGCGCTTCCTCGATGTCGTGCGTGACCAGGAGCGCGGTGAAGCCTTTCTTCTGCCAAAGCCGCACGATCTCGCCCTGCATGGAGATCCGCGTGAGCGAGTCGAGCTTGCCGAGCGGTTCGTCGAGGATGAGAAGCTCCGGATCGTTCACCAGCGCGCGGGCCAGCGCGACCCTTTGCGCCATGCCGCCGGAAAGCTGGTGCGGATAGGCTTTTGCAAATTTCGAGAGCCCAACCAAGCTCAATGTCTCGTCGACGCGCGGCCTGTGCGTTTTGAGGAGACCTTGCGCCTCGAGCCCCAGCGCGACATTGTCCCAAACCCTGCGCCACGGATAGAGGGTCGGGTCTTGGAAGACCACGACGCGGGAAGGATCGGGGCCTTGAATGGGGTCCGCTCCCCAGCGGATTTCACCGCGCAAGGGCGGCTCCAAGCCGGCAACGAGCCTCAGAAGCGTCGACTTTCCGCAGCCGCTCGGGCCTAAAAGGCCCAAAAACTCGCCGGGCTCGACTTGGAACGTGATGTCCTCCAGCACCGGCAAAGGATGCTCTTCCAGGCGGAAGGCGTGGGATACGCCGCCAAAATCGAGCAGCTTTGCCGCAGCAGCAGGGGCCGGGTCTTGATAGGCGGGAGCCGCTACCATTTCACTTCCTCCTTCTGGTAGGACAGCACCCGGCCTCTGATCTTGAACAGAAGGGTGATGAGCCCCGAGCACATCAGCGCCATGACAGCCAGCGCCGCGTACATATTCGCGTACGCGCCCCAGCCTTGCGCCCATTGCAGATAGAAGCCGAGCCCGGCCTTGACACCCATCATCTCCGCCGTGACCAGTACCGCGAACGAAGCTCCAAGCCCCATGAACAGCCCTACGAACACATGGGGAAGAGCTGCCGGTATCGCCACTTTCAGAATAAGAAAGCGCGGATTGGCGCCGAGCGTGCGGGCCACATCGTAGTAGGCGGAATTGACGCTCGACACCCCGGACCAGGTTAGGACCGCGACGGGAAAGCCCGTGGTCAAGCCGATCAGGAAGATGCTGGCGCTGAAGCTCGACGGGAACACGAAGAACGCGATTGGCAGCCAGGCGATGGACGGCAGCGGGCCAATGAAGCGCATCACCGGATGCACCCAGTAGCCGAAGCTCCGCGACCAGCCGAGGCCGACGCCGATTAAGAACCCGAAGAATGCACCGAAGGCGAAGCCCAGGAGTTCCAACCTCAGCGAGGCAATTACGCTTTCCAGAAGTCTGGCGTAATCGTCAGCGTAAACCTCGAGCAGGCCGTGTGGCGGCGGGAAGAACGGCAGAGGCAGAATGCCGGTCTTGGCGGTCAGGGCTTCCCAGGCGGCCACGAAAAGACCGGACGCCAGCAGCCAGGGCGAGAAATGGCGCACCCGTTGCGCTATTCCCTCGTGCCAGAGGCTGGCCAGGCCTGCGGCTGTCAAGGCTGCGGCGAGAACCGCGCTCGCAATCGCGAACTCCGGGGCCCGCCCGAAATCGCCCTGATCCGGCAGGAAGTAGGTGATCCAGGCTTGGGCGAACCACACTGAAGCTGCCAGCTGTGCAAGCACGAGCGTGGTCAGCCGGGCCCGGCGGATAGGGCGGCCGCATGGGACAAGGAGGTCTGCGGTTTCCTCGGGGTCGTTACAAAGGGTGGCCGTGAGCGCTGGCATTGAAGGCCCTCCAAAGCTCGCGAGTGATTTTGGGGACAAGCGTGATACTTGAAATTCAGCAGCCATCCTAGTGACGGGCCCTAGTTATGGCAATGATAGTTTTCCAAGAAGGGCTTTCATAACACCGTTATCGGCAAATCTGTTCCCTTTTGTAGTCAAAACTAGGGGTGCTTTTCCATCCTGTGCCGCCTGCTAGCCGCCATTGCCAGATTGCGCCCAAACTTTGGATATAGAGCGTCCTTTGCCAATCCGTTCGCGGCCCCGGGCATTCAATAATGCCTCCAACCTCGCGGTGGCCAAAACCCCATGCCTCCCCCGCAAACTTCGACTTGAGT
>Ga0326728_10019361_pt1 | contig 13215 bp, 9 predicted proteins | sample MB3enrmetagenome_FD_207602 | JGI IMG/M metagenome (GOLD analysis project Ga0326728, IMG submission 207602) | Lab enriched peat soil microbial communities from McLean, Ithaca, NY, United States - MB31MN | ecosystem: Environmental > Terrestrial > Soil > Wetlands > Peat | place: USA: New York...
GCCGCCGACATGGAGAAGCTGAGCGTCGAGGCCACGCTTTCCCGCTTCCGCGAGATGGAGCGGGAGCACGGCAGCCTGATCCGCGCAATGCGGGCTCAGCGGAAGCGCCGCCCCAAAGATGCCGGCCGTGAAAGCGGGGCCCGCTACAGCATGTTCGTCACACTCCGCGATGGCCTCTCCAGCCTGGTCGAGGCGCTGGCCGGCCGCCTGCCGCCCGGCTCGGTGCGGCTGAACTCGCCGGTCGGGCGGATCACGCCCGTCGGCGGCCGGTGGCTCGTCGAGCCGGCCTCAGGGGAAGGCGCGGCCGAGACCTTCGACGCGGTAATCCTGGCCACGCCATCCTACGAGGCTGCCCGGCTGCTGGGGCCGACCGATCCCGAGTTGGCCGCCGGGCTGGGCGGGATCGAGCACTCCGGCACGGCCATCGTCTCGTTGGGCTACGACCGCCGCCAGGTGGCCCACCCGCTGGACGGCATGGGAGCGGTGGTGCCGCGTGTCGAGCGGAGCCCCATCCTGGCCTGCAGCTTCAGCAGCCAGAAATATCCGCACCGCTGCCCGGAGGGAAAGGTATTGCTGCGGGTCTTCGTGGGCGGGGCCCGGCAGCCGGAGTTGGCCGAAATGCCCGACGAGCAGCTCCGCACGCTGGTGCTCCGTCACCTGGAGCCGCTCTTGGGCATTAGCGGGCAGCCGGAGTTCTGCAACCTGGCCCACTGGCCGCGGACCATGCCGCAATATCACGTGGGCCACCGCGAGCGGGTAGCGGCGATCGAGGAGCGGGTGGGCCAGTGGCCCGGGCTGGCGCTGGCCGGCAACGCCTATCATGGCGTCGGCATCCCCGACTGCATTCACGGCGGGGAGTCCGCAGCCGAGCGAGTGCTGTCGGGAAGGATGAAGGATCAAGGATAAAGGATGAAGAACGTAGGGTTATGGTGAGGGTGATTGGCTGCTATATCACGTCGCCCTGTTTGCGCACTCTCCCCAGACCCTCGCTTCCTGCCCCTCTCCCAAAGGGAGAGGGGACGGACTTGTGAAGGCCCAGGTCTGATCGTGTGTTGCCGTTGCGGTTATGCTTTCTATGGGAAACCGCCCGGGGCCAGCCGGTGATTCGGGCCGACTGCTTGGCGTGGGCGGTGGCCTGCGCGGCGCCCCCCGACGTGTCCGAGGTGGTGTCCGTGACACCCTGCGACAAAAGGACCTTCTGTGAAAGCAGCCTGGGCCGTCCTGCTTCTGATATCCGCCGCCCCCTGCGCTGCCGCCGATGCACAGGACCAGCGGTCGTGCGGCGAGAATCCCTGGAGCCGCTATCGCTTCGCGCCGGATGCGATTCAGGAGATCGACTTGGCCTCCGACACCGCCTGGACCCTGTCGGTTGACGACCGCCCCGCGCGGCCCATCAAGGTCACGGCCGGCGGCTGGAACTCCGATCGCCAGGAGCCCGAGATCCGCGTGGACGCGGTCAAGGACCACGTCGTCTACCAACGCCCGATCGCGATCCCCGCCGCAGCCAAGGGCAACGTCGTCAAACTGCTCTTCGGCGGGTGCAACTACGGCGCGGAGGTCTGGCTCGACGAGCAGAAAGTCGGCGAACACCACGGGCCGATGACGCCCTTCGCGGTCGACCTGACCGGTGTCGCAGCGCCGGGACGGACCCACGGGCTCCGCGTCAAGGCCTGGCACCGGGTCCACTACGGCACGCCGCCGATCGTACCCGTGCCCTTCGACTTCAACGCGGGCGTGAGCAACATGTACTCCGGCCATACGAAGTTCGCCTACGGGCTGACGGGCCACGTGCGGCTGGCGATCTATCCCCCGCTGCACATCGCCGACTTGTTCGTGCGCCCTTCGGTCGGCCGCGACCAGCTTGAAGTTCGCGTGTGGACGCGCAACGCCGCGGCGCAGGACAAGCGGGTTACGCTGCGCGCTTCCCTTGCGGCATGGCAAGGCGGCACTTGGAAGTATCCCGACTTCCCGGCGGTCGAGACGGTGGTTCCCGCCGGAGCGGTCAAGGAGTCGACCCTCGGGCCGGTGAAATGGGGGCTTGGGCCGGAGAGCTACTGGTGGCCGAACATCCCCTTCCGCGACGACTATCGCGCCACGCTGCACTGGTTGTGCCTGACGGTGAGCGTGGACGGCAAGCTGTCGCACGAGCGCCGCGAGCGGTTCGGTTTCGTCGAGCACGTCGAAGGACCCTACTACTACACGGTCAACGGCGTGCGCTACACGAGCTTTGGCGACAGCAACAGCTACGGCCAGGTGGGCGAGTACGACTGCTGGACCGAGACGCCCTGTTTCCAGCCGCCACACGGCCAGTTCAAGGGCTGCCCGGAGACGTGGCGCCGTTACCAGCAGATCGGCTTCAATTCGATGCGGCTCTCCACCTCGCTGCCCACGCGCTACATGCTGGAAACGGCCGACGAGGCCGGCTACATGCTCAATCCCGAGGGCGGCTCGTGGGGCAACGGCACCGCGCAGTTCAATATCGAGCACTTCGGGCGGCAGTTGCAGGAGACGATCCGCGCGAGCCGCAATCATCCGTGCGTGGCCCGCTACTCGCTGGCCAACGAGTCGCTGCCCGCGGGGTTCGAAAAGACCGCTTGTCCCTGGCGGGCGCTGGTCGACGCCGCCCGCGCAGCCGACGACACGCGGCCGCTGGTGTTCGAGGTCAATCCGGGGGTCGGCACGGGGCCCGTTCCCGGCATGAAGGGCGGACACGCGCAGCGGATGCAGCACTACGATCCGGTTGTCCCCGGCGGCGATCATCTCCGCGGCATGGGCGAATGCGCCTGGGCCACCGAAGGCATGGGGCCCTTCGCCGACATGGCGATACAGATGCGGCTCTGCGACTGGGCGCACTTCGCCCCTTGGAGCTGGCTCAACTTCTGGCCGAACTTCTTGGAGGGCATGAACCACCAGCGGCATCCCTGGAAGACCAACGACCATGGCGACCGTACCGACCGCGTGGACGGCTGGCGCTCGCCGATCGTAACGTCCGTCCAGCGGGCCTTGCACCCATACCTCGTGCTCGATCGCGCCCAGGTGGAGGCCCAGGCGCCGCTCCCGCGCGCAGCGCCTGCCGCCGGGCAATCCGGTTGGCCGTCCCGCCCGCCCCACTACCGGGCTGGCAGTACGGTCGCGCGGGCCGTCGAGCTGTTCAATGGCGGCCTGTCGGGACGGGTGATCGAGCTGCACTGGCAGGCACGCTGGGACACGCCCGAGGGTGCGATCCTCCGCGAGGGTCGCAGCGGACCGATCGAGGTCGAGCCCGGTTTTCACGCCACGCGCTGCGTCGAGTTTTCCCTGCCGCGGACCGTCGCCTGCCCGCGGAAACTGTGCCTGGTGCTGGAATCGGTCAAGGCGGGAAAGGTTTTGTATCACGACGACCGTTTCTGCTTGCAGATCGATCCGGCGCAGTGAGCCCGTCAACAGTGGCAGCATCACGATGGATGTCCCCAATTCCCCGAAAAACCAGCGAAAGGTCACGACCATGAGCAATCAATCCGATCGCCTCACCCGCCGTCGCATGATGCAAGCCGGTGCCGCAACCGTCGCCACCGCTGCCGCCGGCAGCGCCGTCGTCCTGGGGGCCGACGAAAGTCCCGGCGAGGCGGCCGGCCAGCGCGTGGTCAGCAAGGGCCGCATCCGGCAGTCCGTGGTGAGCTGGTGCTACCAGCCGATGAAGTTGGAAACGCTCGCCCGGCATGCCGCGGCCATCGGGCTGCAGTCGGTCGAAAACGTCGATCCCAAGGATTTCGGCATCCTGCAGCGCTACGGACTGCTGTGCGGCATGACCGTCGGTCACCTGTTCGTCGACGGCATGAATCACAAAGAGAACCATGCCATGTGCATCGAGAAGCTCAGGGCGTGCATCGATGCCAACGCCGCGGCCGGCTACCCGAACGTCATCACCTTCTCGGGCATGCGCCGCGGTATGCCCGACGACGTGGGGCTGGACAACACCGTGCTCGGGCTGAAGCAGGTCGTCGGCCTGGCGGAGAAAAAGAAGGTGACGCTCTGCCTGGAAGTGCTCAACAGCCGCGTCGACGCGCCGATGAAGGGCCATCCCGACTACATGTGCGACAAGGTCGAATGGGCCGCCGAGGTCTGTAGGCGGATCGGCTCGGAGCGGATGAAGATCCTCTTCGACATCTACCACGTGCAAATCATGCAAGGCGACATCATCGCGCGGATCCGGCAGTACCACCAGTACATCGGCCACTACCACGTGGCGGGCGTGCCCGGCCGAAACGAGATCGACGATACGCAGGAGCTCAACTACCCGGCCGTGATGCGCGCGATCGTCGCCACCGGCTACGCCGGCCTCGTGGGCCAGGAGTTCATTCCCACGCGCGATCCGATCCAGTCGCTCCGCGAGGCCGTGCGGCTCTGCGACGTGTGACGCCCTCTTGGAGTGCGGCGGAGGGTGGAGGGGGGAAAGGGGCTTAGGACTTGGGTCTTTGGACTTTGTAGCCAAGACCAAGGCCCAAGACCAAAGTCCCAAGGCCCAGGGCCCAAAATGGCCGCGGCCGGGGCGAGCGGGAGGGACTCCGCCGGGCCCTTTCCAGGGCCGCCGGCGGCGGCTATGATTGTGCTGCCGGGTACGATCCCGGCGGACACGTCTTAAGGAGGCGACTCGATGGCAATCTCCAGGCAACGGTTCGGGCGGTCGTGCGGTGCGGTGGCGCTGGTGCTGGCGGCTGCGCTGGCCGCGCAGGGCGACGAGGGCATGTGGCTGTTCAACGCCCCGCCCAAGGAGGTCCTGCGGAAGAACTATGATTTCGAGCCGAGCGGTGCCTGGCTGGAACACCTCCAGCGGTCGTCGGTGCGGGTGAATGCCGGCGGCTCCGGCTCGTTTGTCTCGTCCGCGGGCCTGGTGCTCACCAACCACCACGTCGGCGCGGACGCCATCCAGAAGCTCAGCACCCCCGAGAACGACTACATGGCCCGGGGATTCTACGCCAGAACGCGGGCGGAAGAGCTTCCCTGCGCGGACCAGGAACTCAACGTGCTGGTGAACGTCGAGGACGTGACCGCCCGCATCGAGGCGGCGGTGAAACCCGGGGCGAGCCTGGCCGAGGCGGAAAAGGCCCGCCGCGCCGCCATGAACACCATCGAGCAGGAGTCGCTGGAGAAGACCGGACTGCGCAGCGACGTGATCACGCTCTACCGCGGCGGGCTGTATCAGCTCTATCAGTACAAGAAATACACGGATGTGAGGTTGGTGTTCGCGCCGGAGGAGTCGGTGGCCTTCTTCGGCGGCGATCCGGACAATTTCGAGTATCCGCGCTACGACCTGGACATCTGCTTCTTCCGCGCCTACGAGCACGGCCAGCCGGCCAAGATCGAGCATTACCTGAAGTGGTGCCGCGCGGGGGCGGGCGACGGGGAGCTGGTGTTCGTTTCGGGCCATCCCGGCAGGACCGACCGGCTGGACACGCTGGCCCACTTGGAATACCACCGCGACCGGTCGCTGCCGGACATGCTCCGCCTGATCTTCCGCCGCGAGGTGCTCTTGCGCTCCTACGGCGAGCGGAGCGCGGAGAACGCCCGGCGGGCCCAGAAGGACCTGTTCAACCTGCAGAACGCGCGGAAGGCCCTCGTCGGCCGGCTGGCCGGATTGCAGGACCCCGCGGTGATGGCGCGCAAGCGGGCGGAAGAGGAATCGCTGGGCCGGGAAGAAGCAGGGCACCCCGGCGCCAAGGACTTCCAGTCCGCCTGCGCGGCGGTCGCCGCAGCCCTGCAAACCCTGCGGAAGATCGAGAAGGACTTGATGCTCCTGGAACAGGAGCAGGCCTTCCGCTGCCAACTGTTCACCATCGCCCGCACGCTGGTGCGCCTGGCCGCGGAACAAGCCAAGCCCAACGCCGAGCGGCTCCGCGAGTACCGCCAGTCGAACCTGGAATCGCTGCGGCAAATGTTGTTTTCGCCCGCCCCGATCTACGAGGACCTGGAAGCGGTCAAGCTGGCCGACGCGCTGAGCTACTACATGGAGCGCGCCGGGGCCGGCGATGCGTTGGTATGCAAAGTGCTTGAGGGCAAGTCGCCGGTGGAGCGGGCCGCGGGGCTGGTGCGCGGGACGAAGCTCCGCGACGTGGCCGTGCGGCGGAAGCTGGCCGAGGGGGGGCTGGCCGCGCTCGATGCCTCGCGCGACCCGATGATCCTCTTGGCCCGGCAGGTGGACGGCCCGGCCCGCCAGGTCCGCCGCGTCTTCGAGGAACAAGTCGAGGAGCCCCTGCGGCAGGCCTACGCGAAGATCGCCAAGATCCGCTTCGCCGCCCGGGGCAGCGCGGCCTACCCGGACGCCACCTTCACGCTGCGGCTGGCCTTCGGCGTGGTCCGCGGCTACACCACGGAGTTCGGCCAGCCGGAGCCGCCCTGGACGACGCTGGCCGGGGCGTACCGCCACGCCGCAGACCACCATAACCAGGAGCCCTTCGCCCTGCCCCGGCGCTGGCTCGACGGCAAGGATCGGCTGGCAGGGCGGACGCCGCTGAACTTCGTCTCCACGGCCGACATTATCGGGGGCAATTCCGGCAGCCCGGTGGTCGACCGCCAGGGCCGCTTCGTGGGGATCATTTTCGACGGCAACCTGGAGTCGCTGGTCTGGGACTACGTCTTCAGTGCTCAGCGCGGCCGGGCCACCGCCGTGCATGCCGCCGCGATCGAGGAGGCCCTTCGCAAGCTTTACGACGCTGCGCCGCTGGCCGACGAGCTGGGACGCTGATCCGGGGCCGCCGGGTGGGAGGTTGGCCGTCCCCGCCGGGCTGGCAGAATTGGGTTCCGGGGACCAAGTCAAGGAGTTGCAGAAACCAAGCGCGTCACTTCCGCATCCCTTTAATTCGCACGGTACAATAGTGGTATGGGTTCACGAGGCGAAATTCGCAACAGGGCACAGGCTCCGGAGAAACGTGGCGCAAGGCGGGGCTCCCTGTCTGCCATCCGCCGTTGGGCCCGGCAGATCGCGGCCCGCTTCCATCCCGAACGGATCATCCTGTTCGGCTCCCACGGCTGGCCACACGCGGACAGTGACGTGGATATCCTGGTCGTCATGTCCGCGGCGAACGAGATCACCCAAGCCATCCGGCTGACGCTGGCCCTTAATCCCCCCTTTGCCTTGGATCTGATCGTCCGCACCCCGGAACACCTGCGCCGCGGTCTGGAGGACGGTGACTGCTTCCTGCGCGAGGCCGTCGCGGAGGGTCGTGTGCTCCATTAAGCGGACTATCGATATCCGGGGCAAAGCGCGACTGCGCGGCAATCCCAGTCCGCCCTACGGCAATTGAAGAACGTGCGTCGCGCCATCCGGCAGCGACTGGGCCTACGCCCGTGACCGGATCGCCCCGCGGGTGCCCCGACTGCCCACCGCCCAGTGCATGTGCCCTTGCGGGTCTCGCAGGGGGCTGTATAATGGGCAATTTGCGGCCCCTGGAGGGCCCTTGCCCCGGCGCGAAGCAGGCCATCCTTCCATGACCATCCGCCCTTCCCGGATCCTTGGCCCGCTGTTGATTCTGCTATTGTTCGCCGCGGCCGTGTACCTTCTCTCGACGCAGTTGACGGCCGACAAAGTCCGCGGCATCGCCCGCCGGTTCGCAGCGATGATCCGCACCTCGCCCGGCACGATCGTCCTGGCGGTCGGCCTGACGGCGCTGAACTACCTGATCCTGGTGGGCTACGACCTGTTGGCGGTCCGCTACGCCGGGGTATCGCTCTCGCTGCGACGGATCGCGCTGGCCTCATTCACGGCCTACACCTGCGGCTACAATTTCGGCTCGACGCTGGCGGGCACGTCGGTCCGCTACCGGCTCTACTCGGCCTGGGGCGTCCCGGCGCTGAAGATCGTCGAGTTGCTGATTATTCTCGCCTTGACGTTCTGGTTCGGGATGCTGTTCCTCGGGGGCATCGTGTTCATCGTGGCGCCGTTGGAATTGCCGGAAGCGCTGTGCGCGACGCTGGCAAGACTACACCTGCATTTTTCGAACACGCGGCCGCTGGGCGTCATTTTCCTGGCGATCGCCCTGGCCTACGTGGCTAGCAGCGCCCTGCATTACGCCTCGGTCAAGCTGTGGCGCTGGCGGCTGCCCGTCCCGCCGTTCAAACTGACCGTTTGCCAGATACTCATCGCGTCGGCCGACCTGCTGCTGGTGGCGGCCGTGCTCTACGTGCTCTGGCCGGCGCGCGTGCCGATGAGCTACTGGCAGGTGCTGGGCATTTATATGCTGGTCTTCGTAACCGGGGTGCTGACCCACGTGCCGGGCGGCTACGCCGTCATGGAGACCATGCTGATTTGGATCATTTCGCAGATTCTGGTCATTTCGGGAAGTCAGCAGAAGGACGTGCTCGCCGCGTGGCTGTTGTTCCGCGTGATTTATTACATTGCCCCCCTGTGCTGCTCGCTTGTGCTGCTGGGATGCTACGAGATGGTGCTCCATTATCGCGCCCGCAAGGAGCTTGCCGCGCAGGCGGCGGAAGGCCGAGCGGCGGGGAGCGACGGCCCGCCCACCCACGCCCGCCCCAGCAATTCCGTCGATTCCTGAGCGTGCATTGCCCCTGACCCCCGTCCCCCGTCCCCTGACCCCTACCCAGCCGTGAACTCCAAACAACGCGTGCATGCCGCCCTGCGGCGCCAGCCGGTGGATCGGGTGCCCATCTTCATGTGGTTCCACCCAAACACGGTGACGATGCTCGCCGCCGAGTTGGAGATCCCCGCCGCCGAGGTCCCCTGGGTGCTGGGCAACGACGTCCGCATGACCTGGGTCAACAACAACTACGCCATGGAAGGCATCACCCACGAGCGCGACGGCCAGGGGCACGTCGACGAGTGGGGCATCCACTGGGTGAAGGCCGGGCCGTACAACCAGATCGCCCGCTTCCCGCTGGCCGGCCTGCCGCCCGACGCCGTGCGGCAGTACCGCTTCCCGACCCAGCGGCAGCCGTGGCTCTTGGCCCGTATGGAGCCGCTCCTGGCCGGCGGCGGCGAGTATTTCATCGGCTGCGACGTATCGCCCTGCGTGTTCGAGATGTACTGGCGGCTGCGCGGGATGGAGCAGACGATTCTGGAGATGGCCGCCGAGCCGGAGCTTACCGGCGAGATGTTCGCCCGCGCGGCCGATTTCGCCGTCGAGCTTTCCGAGGCCGCTTGCCGGCAGTTCCCCCTGGACTGGCTGTGGGCCGGCGACGACGTGGCCAGCCAGCGCTCGCTCTTGATGAGCCCCGCCACCTGGCGGCGGATGATCAAGCCGCACCTGGCGCGGGTCTTCGCCGTCGGCAAGGCGCACGGCCTGTGGGTGGCCTACCACTGTTGCGGCGCGCTGCGGCCGATCATCGCCGACCTGCTGGAGATCGGCCTGGACGTGCTCAACCCGGTGCAGGGCAATTGCCCCGGCATGGACCCCTGGGAGCTGAAGCGGGAGTTCGGCGGCAAGCTCTCGTTCATGGGCGGGGTGGACACGCAAGAGCTGTTGCCCCGCGGCACGGTCGACCAGGTGCGGCGGGCGACGCGCCACTTGATCGACGGCATGACCAGCGACGGCGGCGGCTACATCCTGGCGGCCACGCACACCATCCCGCCCGAAACGCCGCTGGACAACATCTTCGCCCTCTACTCCGAGGCCGGCCTGAGCCGCGAAGCCATCTTCGACCGCGCCGCCACCGTGCGGGCGCGACGCGGGGAGCCTCGGAGAGGCGGAAGTAAATAGCCAGGGGCGTGGGCCCCTGGTAGGCACCCCGGCCAATGATCCCAGCCCCGCAGCGGCGACAGGGTAGGTCCGGTCTGCCGGGCCGGACTGGATCGACAATGATCCCAGCCCCGCAGGTGCGACAGAGCCGGGGCGTGACGCCTCTGTCACCCCTTCGGGGTTTTCGGTGGGGACCGGCGAATCCCGCCCAGGGGCTCACGCCCCTGGCTATTGACTCTGGCCCCTCCGGGGCCGCTCATTGCATCGGCGGCACGCTGCTTCGCGCCGGTTTCCCCCCAACGCAACGTCAACTCGCCGGCGCGCGCAGCACCCAGAGGGTGCCCGGTGGCACACAATCCCAGCCCCCCGCCGCGAGCCGTCCCGGTCTGCGGCACCGCGATCAGAGGCACGTGATTGGGCATAAGACAACAGCCGCAAATCTCGACCCCTTCGTCCCGGCACCACTCGTCCATCAACTCCAAGTACGCAACATAGACCCCGTCGTTGAAGAACGCCCGCTGCCGGCGATTGCCGCGTTGCGTCACATGGTGCGGCAAACCGGGAATAACCAGCCATGCCAATCTCGCCGTGCCCGCAGATTGCCAGGGTTCTCGCCGTTCGTCAATAGTTCGGTATTGTGTCCCCCGAGCTGCCCGCGGCCATCACCCCTGGCGACACGACTGCCCTGGAAGCCTTGCTGCCGGATCGCTGGGTTGCCGTACATCCTGAGCATCGGCTGGAACAGCGGGAAAAAAATCCCGCGAGGCGCAGGCCCGTCGCCGCCGAAGGCGGGTCGCTCGCCGCGCCGCCGCCGCTGCCCCCCGCCAAGCGGCATCGATTCTTTGATGGTTACCACTTGCCCACGTGTTGAGGGAAGGTGACCTGTATGGGTCCCGACGTGAGTTCTCCCTTCCACTCGGACAGTTCCTGATCCACCTTCAGAACAGCGGTCACCTCGTATGTGCCTGGCGGCACCGATTCGGATTTCTCCAGTTGCCACGAATAGGATTCGTTCTTGCGCAAAGTGAAAGCAACATGGGCGACACGAGTCTCTCCCGGAGCGAGCACCGTTGTCATTCGTTTGGCGTCATCAGGATTCAGTTGAATGTCTGTCTTGCCGTAGGAGCCATTCAACGTCTGCTGTGGTTGTTCGGATTTGGAACGGCGTTTGTCCAACAGGCTCAAGTGATTCCATGCCTTATAGACTATGAAAAACGGATCGCCCCCCGCCTTCGGTTTCAACACCAGCCTTGAAACCAGAAGCGCATTTGATCCGCCGTCTCCCAGGAGGCATGTATGAACAGACGCGAGTAATCGTATGGGGGCCTTATCCGTGTTTCGCAGGGAGACTTGCACAAGCACGCTGGAACCATCGGACACCGTGGCTGCGGGCGCGTTGGTTTCGGCTTGCCGTGCAAGTCCCAGTCGCAGACCCTTGACGGTATCGCCCCACGCGATTGTCGCTGTCGCAGCGTCACCTCTGTGATCCTGCGGCTTGGCGCCGGCCTTCGGCTCGGGCAGCTTCGGCGCTTCCGCCGACGGAGCCTCCTTGACGCCCGAGGTTTGTGGGACGGTGTAGCCCGGCGGCACGTCGAGGCTGAAGAGCGACTTGTCCAAGTCGACGTTGGTCTGGAAGTCCGTCATGACGAAGCTGACTTCGAAGCCACTGCCCGACACGGAAGTTTCTTCGACGCGGATGGGCAGCAGCGTTTTCGGGTCGGCCCATAGCTTGGTGTCCATGGCGCCCACTTGGATGTGAAAGCCCTCGGCCGCGTGGCCGTCGATGATCCCGGCGCCGAGCCGCTCCACCTTTCCGGCCTTGCCGCTTTGGGCGTTCACAACGAGCTCGCGCAAGCTTTGGAACGTCCTGCCAATGGGACTCGTCGGCGGCAGGTTCGTGAAATTCTGGACCACCGCCGTTTTCGTCCCCGGCGTGAGGCAGATCACTTTGCCCGTCTGGCCGTCCACGATTTGAATCGCCTCCTCGCCCGGTTTCCCGAACCCGCCGGTCGTCTCCGTCCGTTCGTGGGATGGCGCCAGGAACATTTTGACCGTGTGGAATGTGAGGGTTTTGCGTTTGTGTTTGTGTGCGGACCCTTGGCTCTCCTCGATCACCGACGTGGTCTTCCACGTCGCGCTGTGTACGTTGTTCAATGCCTCGGCCACGTCGGCAAACGCCACGGCGGCCCCGCCGCCGGGCACCAGCAAGGGCAGCAGCCCGACAAAGGCGATCAAAACGGCGGCAGCCGCGACGATTTTCGTCCTCAGTTTCATGTTCCTGATCCTTTCGATTAGCGTGACGGGGTAAGGCCGGTCGGCGGCCTGCCGCACGGCGGCAATCAATTGGGCCACCTGATCCGGCGGCAGCTCTCCGGGGATCGGCTCGCGCAGCACGGCGTCCACCGCGCGGTCCAGCAAGTCGTCGGGATTGAAGCCGTTGCGATCTTCCATCCTTCCGGTCCTCAGTTGTTCCGGGCCACCGTGCAGTCGAGTGGCTCCAAGAGGCGTCGCAGGCGCTCACGCGCACGAAACAACAACATTCGCGCCGCAGTCGGGTTGATTCCCAACCGCTCGGCAACCTCCTCGCTGCTCATCTGCTCGAAGCAGGTGAGGCAGAAGACCTCGGCCTGCCGGCGCGGCAATTGGGTCACGGCAAACCGCAGTCGCTCGGCAAGCTCACTTGCCTCAGCGTCACGCTTTGGGTTCGGTTCCCGGCTGACCGCTTGTGCAGGGTCCACTTCTGCGTTGCATCGGGCACGTTGCCGAAAGCGGCTCCGCAGCAGGTCTAACGCGTTGGCTGTGACCAGATGCCGAAGCAGCGCAGACCAGTTGCGAACCGGTTCGCGGCGGTCCACTTTCACCGCTTCCAGGAACGTATCCTGGGTGCAATCCCATGCGTCTGCATGATTTCCGACAAGGCGATAGGCCGTGCGCTGCACGATTCCCACGTACTGGCCTATAACCGCTTCCCAATCGGTCATGCTCAGGTACTCATCAATAACCGCGGTTCAACAGGATAGTCGATCCAAGTGGCCATAGTGTAACGCGAAATCTTGCATTGCTGGCATCTCGGGCGTCCGCTCCTGATCGCATCCCGCCCCAAAGTCGTTTTCACCAAAAGACTTCGGGTGAGTTACTTGGGTGAAAAGAATGAGCCGGAAATCACGGTCGGCTCGGCTATACCGCTATTCCAAGGGCCACAGCGTGGGACTGACCGCGTAGTCGGGCACCAGGGGACCGCCCCGGATGCCAAGAGGAAATCGAAATCCTCGAAGCGGAGCACCGGGCAGAGATAGTCGTTCGGTTTCCGGTGGTGGACCAGGAAGACCGGTAATTGTACCCTGTCGAGTCTCGGTCTGGCGTCGGCCGGGGGGATGGCTGGGGCTTTATTGTGGTAGCAGTGCATTCCGATCGGCGCGGGACGTTTGCGATTTTTGGCTGCGATTGGCGATGGCGATTCTTTGACGCTTACGTTAAGGCAACTCCCCCTTGAGCAATGTCCACCCTCGCGGCACTTGAAATCGGGCCAGGCGATCCGCTAACA
>Ga0326728_10019363_pt1 | contig 13213 bp, 13 predicted proteins | sample MB3enrmetagenome_FD_207602 | JGI IMG/M metagenome (GOLD analysis project Ga0326728, IMG submission 207602) | Lab enriched peat soil microbial communities from McLean, Ithaca, NY, United States - MB31MN | ecosystem: Environmental > Terrestrial > Soil > Wetlands > Peat | place: USA: New York...
TCGCAGTTTCTTCATAAATCTCTCGAAGAGCTGGAGTATCTGGTCAAACTGGAGGAAATTCGCAGGGTTGCCCGTCTGACGGCTGACATGTATTATGAGATTATCTCCCGGGTCGTACCCAAATCCCTTGGCTTTTACCGGCGGACAGTACGACCCCAGTGCGATCCGGTCAATTCGATGCTCTCATTTGGCTATTCGCTGCTCTTTGGCAATTGTTGTGTCGCGGTTATCGGCGCCAGAATGGATCCCGATATCGGTGTGGTGCACGAAGGACCTAGTTCTCTTGTGAATGATCTGATCGAACCATTCAAAGCAGGAATGATCGATCCGGTTGTTCTGGATATTGCCTGTAATTCGCTGGCATCCAAAGATTTTGAACAAACACAAAACCGCTGTCTGCTTTCAGATGCCCTTATACGAAAATTGACTGACGCATCTAAAGCTGCCATAGATAATGAAAAAATCGAAAAGCAGGTGGATAATTTCCTGAAGGCGATGATGAAGGCAGAAGAATTCAGAGTGATGTTTTAATCCGTCCTTCGCTTTTGATAACGGAAAAATCCTCGTACGAACGCAACGTAAGCTCAGCGGTTTTCAGATCCCGTATCACCGCCCGCGGACAACTGTAGAGCATCGAAACAAATTTATCTAATATCATGGGTTCTGACGTGGCAAAGATCTGTACTTTCCCATCCGGGAGATTCATCACCGTCCCTGTTACGTTTAAATCGGTTGCGATTTTTCGGATACACGCCCGGAATCCGACTTTCTGAACTCTGCCGGTTATCAGGATCTCAAGGGTTTTCACTCTTGCCCCCCTGCATAATCCTGATTGCCAGTTCAAGTTCGTTAAATACCGTTTCCCGTATGGACGACTGTCGGATATTGGTTGCAGCGTCCATCGCATGTTCGAGGATATCCTGTGCAATAATTTCACATCCTCCTGCATATGCCTTCATCGCAATGTCGCACAGAATGTATGCCCGTCGGGAAAGCGGCCGGATAATGTTTGCTTCCGTAATCGCATATTGGAGCATTTTTTTGGCTGTTTTTATATCACCATCACTCCTGAAAAGAATCGAAAGAGTGCAGAAAAAAGAGGCCTCTTTCCCGCGATCGGCAACAGAACGGATCAGGTGTTCAAGTGCCATCACATGACCGTGCCGGGCCCCGCCTTCAGTTATTCTGTTGTACATAGATCTGATTTTGCCATAAGGTGAGTTATTTTCTTTTTCATCAACTATTCCCATCTGTAAAAGACGGGATAACCGGAGTTCATCATCATCGATTGCCCTGATTATGTCAATGGCTTTTTTCCGATAGTTTTTATCTGTATGAGTCTCGGAAAGCGAAGAGAGAAGCCGGGCGATATCATCGCGGATTGAGTCTGCGATGAACGGAATGTTTATCGTTGTCGCGTTTTCTTTTGCCTGCATGAGCAGGGAAATCGGCGTATTGTCATCACAACTCTGCAACGCAAGGGGGAAAATTTCAAGATGGAGCCGCGCTTTATCATAAGGAGAAGAAATCTTGTTTATTGCTTCCGATGCGGATCGTATCAGCATAATCGCCCGTTCTTTGTCATCACGTACGATTTCATAGGCTGCAATAAGCGCATTGACATATTCAATTGGATCAGAAATTCTTTCTGTTATCTGCAGGACGAGTATGATCCGTTTGGGGTCCGGCATGACGGCGTTAAGGCTGACTATTGCAACTACGATCTGGCGACGGGCAACCGCATCCCGGTCAAACTCAACGAGGGTAAGTTGCTGCAATCCAAGATTAAGGCACGTTTTTGCTTTATTTGGATCGATATGGCAGTATAATGCCGTTAAATCGGCGAGAATCATCACTTTCTGATACTCAGTTTGAAGGGAGTTGACGGATTCATACGTTTCACCCAGAATTTTTTCTGCGTAAAAATTGTTTTTATTGCGGATGCAGGCATCGGCCAGACTGCACAAGCCATGCAATTTCACGTAGGGATCATTCACAAAATGAAGGAGGTGATCGATCAGTTCGACAATTTCATCCAAAGATTTTATATGGTAATTCTTGAGGAGAATATAAGCCAATATTTCATAGGGATCTGTTGAATCCGGGCGATCGAGGTCTTTATTAAGGTTTGTGACGATCCTTGACATCATCGCGTACCGCTCAATGGGATTGTCAATCTCAACAGAAAAAAGGGCCAGCGGGACGATATAATCAGGATTTGCACTTTTTCGTGAATAGAAGAGGATGATATCAATCATCCGGGCAATTTTCAGAGACAACTGATTTTTTTCCGTCTCGTTTTTGAGTAATTGTAATCCACGAGAAAACGGCTGGAGAAAAGTGGATCGTGCGCTTCTGTTGTCTTGGGTCTTCTGCTCCTGAAAAAGAGTGCACCCGATTTTTACAAAGCATTCGATAATATGTTCGCACAACTGCATCCGCAACGAGGGATCAGCAATATCTTTGGCTATCAGATAGGCATCTTCAAGGGCATCCGGGGATTGCTTGTCCGACGCATATTTGATGACACCATCGATAATATTTGCCATAGCGTAAAAGACAAGACTATCATTAAGAAGGGAAGTACTCCATGCCCTCATCCGCAACAGAAGATCGAGATCACCTTGGGTGGCGGCAAGGATTGACGCTTCATCGATAATACTGCTCAGGGTCGTGGATCTGATGTTTTGTCCCTCAACCAGGCAGGTTATCCCTACTGCCCTCTGGAGAAGGTCCCGGTTCCCGGTCTGCACCCCGATTTTTGCAATTTTAATGACAATCGCGGATATAGCATGCTCCCGGATGGATGGATCTCGGATGGATTCTGCGAGCTTCACCAGAATATCAGGATCGGCGGCATCAAGGAATCCCCGGTTGATCAAGGCAGTGATGCAATCAAGAAGGATCTGGTCTCGGTGGGGGTGCAGAAGGATAAGGTCATTCAGTGAATCGATATGCGCGATGAGATCCTGATATGAAGTCTTCTGGCTTGCATCGCTAACAGCCTTATTGATAGCCGTAAAAAATATGGTTTCATATGATTTTTTAAATACTTCTTCGGACAGTGTAATAATACGATCCTGAAAAATACCCTCTTTTATCAGATTCGTGAGTGAGTCTATATACAGGGATGGAGTCACATGTTCCGGGTTGATCTTTTTAAACGTTTCAACAGCCCGGTTAAAATCTCCGGATGAGAGCATAATCTGTGAAAACTGGAGATATATGCGCGATGACATTTCCGTATTGCAGACTGCACTAATCAAGGGGATGAGGTCGGTGAGAACATTCATCGAATGGGAACTACAGGCAACAGCAATTCCTGCATGAATGATCTCCCGGATTGGGCTATCCTCAGTCGGTGGAAGAAACCGTTGCAGTTCAATCGCAGCTGAAAGGTACCATAAATCACCCGATTTTTCTGCCTTTTTGAGGAGATTGAGAATAATGATGCCACTTACGAATGGCAGAGTCTTGCATAGGTCATTGAGGATCGTGGTAACTTGGTCCTTGGTCCTCACTCTGTCAAGAAACTGCCGTGTTACCGCTTCAATTATCATTGCTTGATCTTCCGGCGATGCATCTGCTAAATTTCGCATGAATTTCGGTATATCAAGAATCTCATTGGCGAAAGCGGTTTTTGCCCCTTTTTCGATGATAACGAAAATGCATACCTTTCTTCGGAATTTCTGGGGGATACCCGTTGCACTTCGGATACTATCATAGAAAAGACCGTGATTTTTCCGGTGAATTGCAATAGTGGCGATCGCTTTGGAAATTTCAGCGTGCAATACTGCCCGTTTTGAAATATCATTGATATCCTTTATAAGATCAAGCGAACGGTACAATAGATTGACGTCATGCTTATTGATGGCCCAAACGATGAGGAGCGGTATGATATCAATCATGCTGTCTGAACGGTATTTTCGAAAGCTGATATCGCCCAGTATTTTGAGCCCCAATTCGATGATTTTCTGGTTGGAATCGGAAACTCCGGTGGAAATTAGTTCCTTTGCCATCCCTGCAAATATCCGGGACCGGGTACTTTTTCTCTCCAGTTTTTTCGATATTTCATAGAATTCCAAAAGCCATTTCTCATCTTTTGTCGTTATATATCTCCTGATGATCCGGTTGAAAAGATCAGGGTTGTTGGCATGGGTAATATCCAGAAGAGCTGATAAAAATTCGGGATGGTTATTTTTGAATGATGCATCGACAATTAGGGAATTAACTTCATCTTGCAACTCTTTTCGTGCGCGCTTTCCCTTGGGGAGGTTGGTATCACTTACAATCTCCTCTATCAATTTTGGGTCCTTTTCAGATAACGCCTGTCGAATTTTATCAGTGACTAGGGAGGGCAAAATCATTTTTATACCATGTTTTGATTAATCTCTCTGGGTAAAGTCAATTTGATTAAAATATTATAAATTCTTTCCTTTTTCAATATCGGATAATTTTAATCCTTTTTGGATTACTGAACCATATTTTCAGAAATTTTACGTTTTTCCCCCTTTTGGTCATTTTATTTTGCAGAACCCGAAAAACAGAATAATTTCATGGTTATTTTAATCATTCGAAAAGTATCCTGATCAGATGAGGTAGAAATACCAGAGAAGTTTTGTTTTCAGGTCATCCGGTTGAGAATACGATTTATTACCTCTTTTATCTCTTGGGCAATTTCATAAGCTGCCTGTTGCCTGTCAGCATCTACCATGATGCGGACCAATGGTTCGGTGCCGGAAACCCGAATCAATACCCACGAATCACCCCGCCTTATTTTCAGGCCATCCATGTGTTCGGGGGCCTGATCTTCGTAGAGTTTGCCCAGATCCTTAAGGAGCTCGTTTCCCCGCGATGTCATAATCTTCTCCTTTATCAGGTATCGTTCGGGTAATTGATCGACAAGAGAAGATAGATCCTGTTGAGAGTTGGCGAGAAGAGCTACCATTACTGCAGCAGTCATTCCACCATCACGGCAGAACTGGTGGGACGGAAAGATCAGCCCGCCGTTTCCTTCCCCCCCCAATGCAACTCTTTTTCCTGCATCGATCAACTCCCGCATGGTTCGTGCGACATAAATGCTTCCCACCGGGGTATATACGGTCTCACAACCTGCCATACCCGCCACCATTTCGACCATCTGGGATGTACTGACCGGTGTGACGAGAATGCCTTTTGATTCGTTACAGATATGGCGGGCAATGAGTGCCAATTCCTGATTCTCCTCAATAAAACGCCCGTTCTCGTCCACGAATACGGCACGGTCAGCATCGCCATCGTGAGCAATTCCAAAGGAGGCATTGCTTGCGGTTACGAGGGCTGCAAGGCCGCTGAGTCCTTCAGGAGAAGGCTCAGGGAGGCGGCCCGGGAATGTACCATCCATGATAGCATTGATGGTGAGTACCCGGCACCCCAAAGCGCGGAGAATGGCCGGCGTCGTCAAACACGCTGGGCCGGATCCCGGATCAATGACAACAGTTATCCCATCCCCGAGCCGCCTACGAAACTGGCGGGCGATGGCCTTAACATATTCATCAACCATCTGAGGTGCGGCTACTTCCTTTCCCACCATATCCCAGTGTTTGACTGAGATCGATAATGGAGCAAATATCAGGTCTTCAAGTTGCAGAGTCTCCTCATCGCCCATTTCAGTACCGTCGGGTTCAATTATTTTGACCCCATTATAATCCGGCGGGTTGTGAGATGCAGTGATTATCACACCGCCATCATAATGCTCTTTTACGAGATACTGGAGTGCGGGTGTGGGGAGAATACCGCAGTCGACGACGTCACACCCTGCCGCCAGCAACCCTGCTTTTAATGCCCCAATAAACATCTCTCCGGATGTCCGGGTATCTCTCCCAACAGCAATCTGACCCTGCCTGAGGGTACCTAGCGCTTCACCGATACGAAGCACAAGGTCCGGAGTCATATCTTTTCCGACGACCCCGCGGACGCCGTTTGTCCCGAACAACCGTTTCTGTATCTTTTTTGTTTGCATTCTTTTCTGGTACATCGTCGTTTTTGGTTCTAATAGTCTTCGAACAATGGAAGCGCTTCCATAACCTGTCTAACAGTCGGATTCTGGAGGATGCGCGAGTCGCTCTGGAAGTCACCGAGGACAACGTGGGGAGACGACCGGGTCTTGAACCCCTCTATGAGGACAAAATTCATGCCGTTATCTTTGAGGAGACAGAGGATATCTTCAAGGTCGTTCTTCCGTATCGCAACCACTGCTTTATGCGAATCAATACCGACCGAGATATCGGCCCCATTCTCAAAAAAAGCAGTCGTGTCTTTTCCTTTTTCCAGGATATATTCATGGTCTCCTAGGTGTTTTATCACGGCGACATGGCCGCATTTCATCAGTTCCGGGATGAGGGATCGAATGAATGTGGTCTTCCCGGAATTTGACTTTCCGACAATCTGGATGATCCTCATAAGAATCGCCTTATTGGGGAGGATTCATCCCCGTCGGTTCTTGTGGCACCGGTACATCTGTTTCATGTTCCGGTTCTCCTGATGACTTTGCCGTACCGGAAGTATCATCAGTAAGAGATGGGGGATTGTTCCCTCCAGGTTCCTGCCCGGGAAGCACTTCTGGTTCTTGTGATGGTATTCTAGATGATCCATCAGGAGAATCGTGTAAAACCGCGGGTTTCTCCGGCCCTGCATCTGCCGGCGCTCGTTTTTTCCTGTCCCGACGGGATTTTGACGGCAAAGGGAGTTCAGGGAGCGCAGGCAGGTCTGACGTGTCGGCAACGTTCGTGTCGGCACTCCGTGTCTTCAGGATGGTTTTGGCAATCTCTCCAACACTCCGCATCACTTTTGTGATACGGTCTTCGATGTCGATCTCCTCATCGATATCGAGTGTCGTACCTTCAACCTCGAGAAGGAACCTTGAGACTTCGCTTGCCTCGAACAGCAGATCGTCCAGCTCATCGGTGGTAAAAAAACCGCACATCGCGCCATAGAAAAACGTGGCGCTCGCCTTCCTGATCTTCTTTTTGAACGAATGCCGTGCTTGGTTCACTGCCTGAGGCGAGTAGGTCTCTTCCATGAACGGAACCAACTCGGGGAGATGTTTCCCGATAAACGTCATCTCGGCCCCACCTGACGTGCGGAAATCGGTACACAACCGTGCCAGCGCCCACTCCCGGGCGGTGATATAAGTCCGTTTGCGCAAAAAGTGATTCACTTTCCGGTACGTGGCACCATCCACCTTCCTGAATTTTTTGTACTTGTTAATCTCCTGCTGGATAACAGGTTCATCCATGATACCCCTCCCTCTCCGGTTTTTGATTTATAGCGAATTGAGATTTTTTAAATAACCCACAAATTATTTGGCCTCTTTGTATATAGCAATATATGGTTTATATCGAGGTGAAAACATTGGCCCAGTACTTCCGAAAGTAACTTCAGATGAAAAATGGATGACTTTGATCCAGAATGTTGCGGCGGCGATATAAAAGTTATTTTGGTAGATTGGTAAAATCAACAGCCCAGTAAGCCTCATACGGTACAGGATTTGAACCTTGGAACCGGATGTGCAAGGCTGCGTTCTGTTTGAGCGTTTCATATGCGCCGGAAGGTAGGGAGATAGTCCCGGTTTGTGTTACGATTCGCCCTGGAGCGATCTGGCTGAAGAAGATCTCAGACCCCGGGTATTCCTCGCCAACCGGGTCGACCAGCGCCGGAAAGACGGCGAGTGTGATCCCTACGTTTCCCTTATTCTCTATGGTGATGCTTACAGTTACCGTCAGGTTTTTATTCTGCACATCGAGGTGACTGATTGAGGCGCCGAATCCATAAACCCCGTTTTCAAATATGACCTGTTCATTCAGATTGAAGGTTTGTCTGGATGCAGGGATTGGAGTTGAACATCCCGCCATGAAAAACAAGGCAATTATGATGAGCACTAAAAGAAGCGCTCTCATGCTGAACACTGACATCTCACCCTATAAAATCATGTCGGGTGGGGGTTCTGATGCATCTGCCGGATTGATCCAAACTCATATCGTGCGGTTCTATTGTGTTTCCCTCTTTAACGGTGATCGTATTTGCATGGCACTGTCCGGTTGCATCCATTGAGGCGGTTGTGGTGTGCAAATTCTTATTCTTCTCTTGGTGGAACGAAGGGTCGACCACGGGCATCCCGGCCGGTGATGCCGGGGCATTGGTGGATGAGGAGACTGTATGGCGTATTGCCGGTGTATTAGACACCCCCCTAGAAGTAAGAAATATCGATTTTATGTTAATCCTATTGGTTATCCCGATGCTCTTGTTTGCGGGACTAAAAACTGTAGCGAACCGGCTGTTATTTGGTTGGATCAAAAGGAGATGAAACAATATAAAAAAGGTGAAAGGATATTCCTCTCCTCAGCTATTCGGGCTAAATTTAGAGCTGACAATCACGGAATCAATAAGTACGAGTAATATTTTCAAATCTTCTTTAATGGAAGAGGTTAGATAAAACTGAGTCCAGACACCTTGACAGAACCAAAAATAACTGAGTTAAATTAATCGTTCCATAAATTTCTCAGAAGTTCATGGGCGACGCCATTGAAGAAATTGTAGAGGGTATAATCGCATTTTTTGTAGGTGGATTAGAGGGATTCATTGCACCGGTTTTTGAGTTAATAATTGTTATTTTGTTATTTACCGCGCAAACCATCCAGCAGTCGGTACAAGTAGCATTTCAAAATACTCCGGCATATTCAGGAAATCTACCACTTTTAAGTACTGGGGAGATATTTTCATTCTTCGCCATCATTATTTTTATTGAGAATTTTATTCTAGGATTGCGTGGACCACTGAGTTGGAATTTTGGTTATTGTATGGGCGCTGTTCTTGGGGTAATGTATTTCTGGAAAACTTTTACTACGGGAGTTTTCCAAGAAGCAATATCCAACACCATTTTTGCAGTTGTGATAATTGCATTTGGCATAGTTATACGGATATACGCAATGTCACTTTCACAAAAAAGACGAAGTAATGAGAGTTCAGGTTGGTAAAAAAATGGTTCCCCCCCAGACACCTATAACTATTACCCCCCCAAAAAGTAATCCTCCAACAAACCACAACATAATTATTCGATTATCTTCTATGGATTTTCGAGATAAAACAAATACCATTCCCGCAATCAGCAAAAGAAATTCGGCTTTTAGACGGGTAAGATCATAAAATAATGGAATAATACTTGCACCAATAACAAATATTGCCAACTGGTATATTGCTGGAGCCTCTTTTAGAACTTCATTTATTCGATTCAAAAAAGGACACGATGTCATTTCACACCACACTTAATCTATATGTCAAGTAATTCCATGCCTTCAGATATCGGAATGACACCGGCGGAATCCACTTCGGGCCTTGTGGGTTTTTTCCTAAGAACTTTGGAGGAACCTGAAGAGGTCCAATTGTATCTATTTTCCTTGTCGAATGATGTGTCTGAAATTTTTGAAAACCATTTTAACGTTCTTAAAGGTCGTTCCACGACTCTAATTTATACACATATCGATAGTGCGGGTTTTAGCACTGAACCGCATTTTATTTCTGAGATTTATAGCGAGATACTCAAAACAGTGAGTGCTCCAACAATTTGAATTTTTAGGTGTAATATTTTTGAACCACCCCACTTACTGAGAATCATACCTAAAGTCCCGCCACTTATCACCCACTCTCAAAAGTCCCGAAGTCCCTAAAACTTATCAAAACTGGATAATCTATAAATTTCCAATCTACTTTTATATCGTCAGAGATATCGTGAATTGGGATCTTTTTATTTGTATACAGGGGTCAGTTCTCAAAGAGATTTTCCAGAGGAAATAACAACGAAAATTACCTTGAAATCTCTAGGTCATGGTTCACGCAATAACCTGATTGTAACAAATAGTGTTCATGTTCATGATGTGATGTGATTTTCCCCTTCTTTGACCATTATCGACGTAATCTACTTTCGGAAGTACTGTGGCCTTTACGGTATTTGCACCGCAAATATCCATACGGGCCGGAAAAAGGGTGCTGCAAGTCACGGCAATCTTTTCTTTATACGGCTGCATGCGTTGGCTGTCAGGCACGTATGGTGCTAATAAAGTGTACGATCTTCGGGCGGACTCTGAGGATCTCTGACGCATCCATGATATACCGTGTTGCCATTTTTAGTGTAATCTAAAGGAGATCTGATGGATGGATAATGGTAGTAATATTCAGAAGAACCGGAGAATTTTCTTTCTATCTAGCCCACCATTCCATTCCGATGTTCTGCCATCAACGATCCGATCGGACGTATCAATATCGATGTACTTCACTGAACCAAGGTTCAGTATTTGGCCGGTACATCAGATTCTTTTGAAAAAGACTCCGGATCCGGTAAAAAATAACTATTTTATGTATAGCATCATATGGTTTATTCAGTCTCTTTTTGAACATACAGGCATCACCTTCTAATCTAATATAAGGGAACGATTTAACAAAAGAAGCCAAATCTGGAGTTTTCATGTTTTCCGGGAAGAGCGTTAAAAGGGTTTGTGGCAATCGATCGGTAATGTGATGGGCACTCTTGCACAGATGTTGCATACCGTGATTGTATGACAGACGATGCCTCTTCCTTAAGCTCAAACTGGGGTCTTTCATTCCCATAACATCAGCATTGCGAGAACCTATTACAAAGATTCTCGGCAATGATAAACGAAACGAGGTTTCTCCAGAACTGTTATCCTAAAAAAATTTTGACCAACTTAGCTTTACCTCCCTCCTTGTCAAAGCAGTGGCACGAGACAGAGAAGGTCTCATCTCATTCCAATGAAGGCGCCTTACAGGCATCCCCGCATCCAGTTTTCTGCAAGACCGGAAATATCTTCGCTCACGAAGGTTTCACCCGAAATACTACCCATATGAATACAACAGCGAACCTCAATCCGGCACCATTGGAATAAGGAGGAGAATTACCGCCCCCGCATTTAGAAAATAACGAAATGTATCGGCAGATAACAGAGAGTTATCAACGCGAGCTTTCTAAAAAAGATTGTTTTTGATGGAGAATATTACTATTTTCCTAGGGCATGGCAGAGCAGGGAAAATTTTCAGGGCATTTTCGGGGTGTAACTGAGGGGCGTGAGAAGGAAATCGTGAGAATCTCTGCGAGTTGTGATCCCGAAATAAAAGAAAATAGCCCCTCTGGTTGTCTTCGAGCAGCCAAAGTGGCGAAAACGACACCTGCTGAAGAATCAAAACTTTTCCCGGAAAAGTTTGCCTAATCCCCCTTGATTTCAACAATTGTTGATTCTCTCAATAGCAATAGAGGGGTTCCTCTCATGATTTCTACCAAGATAATAACTTTTTTTGGGAGAGTTCCTCGGGCAGATCTCCGTATTCGCGTTCTGTTGGCATTTCCCTGCACCGGATGGATAAAAGTATGCTGGAAATGAAACAAACCCCTGTTTTTGGAGATGATAATTTAGTTAGCCATCAGGAATTTTCCAAAGCCAAACAGGGCTTTTCGGCCTTATAGACCGTTTTCGTCCAGACTGACCCCGCATCTAACCAAATACCCAGAATACGGATTTCGATTGGAAATCGGGAAGTTCGCCGAATACCTAAGTCCAGCAAGATGCAAATTGCGCAGAATAAAATAATCTGTGCATACTCTTTTTTGGGGGTGCTGATGTGCGGACTTCGAGGTTGGATCTATGAACCCCTGGATAAAGGTGACAGAGGCAGTGAACCAGGCTCTTATCTGTGAGAAGTATCGGATGAGGGCCCGGTCCGTGGATACTGTCCTCCGGGTGCGGTTGGGGATTCAGTCGAGATACCATCCTGTGAAAATGTATTCGTTTGAGGGATCTTATGAACGAAACAACGGAATCCCAAATTGATGGCGGGGCCTCCCGATCTACGACAGTAGAAGAGTCCCACGCCGGAACTGAGTGTATCGCGGAAGACCATAAACTTTTTGACAGCCGAAAGCTGCGCTTTCTCACGGGTCTGTCGCCGGTGCGAAAAGTTCGGGAAGACCTGCTGCGGGGTCGAAATGCCAAGCCGGCATACAAACCGGGGGAAACGCCAGTATCCTGCCTTGATCCTCTGTGCTCATCGAGGCGACGGGGCACAGCTCATTGCGCCCTGTGCCGAAAAGCCGGCTTCGTAAGCGAGGGGATCCCAGCATGAAACCCATACACGGGAAACTTGCCATTGCGGTCCAGGTGTGTAGTCTTGCCCTCGCCGGCGTTCTGACAACGGGTCCTGCCGGTGCTTGTTTGATTGTTGCTGCTGCAGCTTCGTGGATTGTAGGTGTTCACGCCATGGCTCTCCCAATCGCCTCGGGGGTCCCAGCATGATAGCAGGATCTCCCCCCGCAGGCCAGCCTCCCAAATCGGTCAGCTGGGATGAGGCAACGAAACCGGCTCCGGAACCCGATCGGCATCTCCTCTTCGTGGGTTGCCCCCCCTTCTATATCACGGACGTTTTCATTTCTCACGAGACGAAGTATAACAAGGACAAGACAACCGGGGAAGGGAAGATCATCAGGATCAACGGGATCCGGGATATCAACGTGATCGGGGATCTCACCAATGTCGTGAAGTATCGGACCACGTCCCTGCCGGTGATCAATCAGCTTGAGAAGGTCCTCCCGAAATATGGATCCGGTGACGGTCATTTCCGGATCCCGCTGGGTCCGGTGACGATGATCAATTATCAGCCGCCCCCGACCAAGGAAGACCCGAACCCCAAGGCATACTATAAGATCGTCGCCGCACCGGCGCCGGCCTGATCCCCCTCTTTTTCAAGAGGTCAATGATCATGGCTTGTTTGACGATTAAGGACCCGAAAGGGGAACTTCCTCCGATCACGGTCGAGCGGGGGATCATCCACCAGGTGCACGGGGAAAACCTCGGGCCCGGTGCTTACCTGGTTGTCTCACTCTATGAGCGGGGGGTATCCAAGCAGATCGCGACGGTTCCCCAACAGGTCCGTGTCGAGGTATCGGTATGAGCACTCCGATCCTCCGGGTATGCCCTGAGTGCGGTCATGAAAATTGGGGGATGGTGCTCCCTTCGACCGTTCAACAACGAAGCACCATAACCATTCCCCCTCCGGCGACCTGTGAAGAGTGCGATGCTCTTCTTGTCCCCTCGGGCCATAAAGCCCGGGAAGGTCAGGTCCAGCTGCAGAAAGTATCTGACGATGATATCCCGGATGAGGTCCTCCCCTG
>Ga0326728_10019365_pt1 | contig 13212 bp, 14 predicted proteins | sample MB3enrmetagenome_FD_207602 | JGI IMG/M metagenome (GOLD analysis project Ga0326728, IMG submission 207602) | Lab enriched peat soil microbial communities from McLean, Ithaca, NY, United States - MB31MN | ecosystem: Environmental > Terrestrial > Soil > Wetlands > Peat | place: USA: New York...
GCCAATCCCCACTAAAAGTAGGGCCGGGATCGGAGTTGATAATAAAGAGTTGCGTGCTGGATACCCAATAGAACGTGAGGTCGGAGAGGTTTCCCGCCACCAAAAGAATCCCGGTGCCACGCCCATTGGTGTCCGCAATAGTATAGGTGTTTACCGTGGTGTTGGTAGTCGAGAGGGTATTGGTCGTGTTGGAGACGGTCCCGTTATCGTTGCAGTCTTGTTCCAGGTAACTAAATTCAAATTTGGCGCCCGTCACAATCCCGACGCAGGCGACGCGGCCGGAGGTGGAGGGATCCCAGCCAGCCGTCCGTAACGCGTAAGCTCCTGTGAGGGGAGAGGTAAATGCGATAGAGCTTTGCTGAAGGATCTGGCCGGCGGCAATATAGGCGCTGGCCCCTGGGTTGTCAAACTCGATGATGCGGCCTTGGGTTGCCACCCCTGCGGATAAGGCCCCCACAGCGAACCGGGTGAAAAAAGTCCCGAAAGGAGTCGCGAGGGTGGCGCAACCCCGGTTGTCGGGTCCCACCGAGTAGGAACTGGCACTGATGATGAGGCTACCGTTTTGGGCGCCCAGGACGCCGTTGGTGTCAGCTTCGCCTGCCGTAATATTGCCGCTACCGTCGGCGGTGAAGGAGCCCACCAAAGCAAGAAACCCTACCCCATTATATCCGCGCAAGCTGAAGGCGTATTGTCCTACCAGGAGAGAATCGTTACCTGTGCTTGAGCAAGTCGGCGCCACGGCATTGATGGTGATGCCCAGTTGTTGGGAGGAGGTCTGCTGCGGCACGCTTGAATCCGAAACTGTCGCGGTGAAGGAATATGTACCGGGCGTGGCCGTGGGAATGCCCGAAATCGCCCCCGTCGTTGGGCTGAGCGCCAACCCCGACGGCAGCCCCCCCGTGGTGACGGTCCAATTGAGGGGCGGTGCGCCGCCGGTCGCCACCAGTTGCCCCTGGTATACCGCATCCACCGTGCCGTCCAACAGCGAGGTCGTCCGCATGGTCAGCGGTCCTGAGGGGTTTACGGTGATGGTAAGAGCTGAGCTTATATAATACTGCTGTATGGGGCTGGAATCGAACACCTCCACAGTAAAGGAGGAGGTACCCGGTATTGTAGGCGTACCAGAAATCCCCCCCGTGCTTGCCTGCAACACCAGTCCCGAAGGCAGACTGCCGCTGTAAATCTTCCAGGTCATAGGGACCATTCCCCCTGAATAGGGGAGGGTCGCGCTGTAAGGGATGCCCACAGTGGCGTCCGTGAACGAGGTGGCGGGGATGGTGAGCACGCCCAAGACGGTCAGGCTAAACGCTTGTTGCGTTGAGAGCGAACCCCCTGGCGCCCCCGATGAATCCGTCACCTTGAGAGTGAAAGTGGAAGTGCCCCCGGTGCTGGGCGTTCCATAAATTGTTCCCGCGCTGTTCAAGGACAGCCCTGCCGGTAGCGAGCCGCTGGCCAAGCTCCATTTCAGGGGCTGCACACCGCCGGCGGCCTGAAGAGTGGTGCTGTAAATATAAGTTGGCGTGGCGACGGGCAGATTAGTGGTAACGAAACTCGGCGGCGGCATGACGAAAAATGTCGACGAAGCGGTCTGGGTTGTTTGGGCCACGGAGGTGGCGGTCACCGTTACGCTCAAGCTGGCTGAAATCGACGCAGGAGCGATGTACGTTGCTGAGGTGGCGGTAACGTTGGTAAATGTTCCGCACGCCGTGCCCGCGCACCCCGGCCCGGTGGCGCTCCACGCCACGCCCTTGTTCGTAGTGTCGTCGGCCAAGCTCGCGGTGAACTGCAAGGACTGGCCTTGGTCGATGCTGGGCGGAGCGGAGGGAGTAATGGTCACGACAATCAGCGTGGAGGGCGGGTTGCCACCGCATCCGCACATCAACACCAGGAGCGAGAGTGCCAGCGCGAGCTTCTTCATTATTTGTGCCTTCCCTCTACCGTAACACATCCCTCAGGGCTTTGGGTATATCGGGATTTACAACCCGTTGAAGCAACGCCGGCTCGTGGCTATCGGCGGAAAGCCTCTAGGGAAAGATGATGAAACTCCACCAAACGCTGCCTCGCAGCTCGCCGAAATCGGGGAGTGCGGCCCTCCGGCCGGGGTGCCCTCAGCAACACCCGTCGCCCCACCGTCTGCGCGATCAGGAAGAGGTGTGATCGGTTGACGTGGAAGTGAACGAAACCTGAAGCACCCCCGCTAAAACGGGCGATCTAAAGTGGCGAGTACAGCCGTGCTTGCAGAACGCAAAAGTGAAACCTAACCTTCGACGGGATTGCCATCCAAGCCCCCCCAAGCAAAGGGGACATATATTTCTACCTGCGTCTAAAAGTAATGTCAATTCTTCTTGATCGCATCTTTCAGTCATCGGGTGACCCGGTGATCGGGTGATCGGGTGATTTAGCGATTGGCGATTGGTCCATCGGTTCATCGCGTAATCGGGCGATTTGAGATTTGCGAACTGCGATTTGCGAAGTCAGCAAATTGTTTCATTTCCTCACCTGACATTGCCGATAACCGATGAGGGGAAGTGTGATGCGCGAGGTTTGCCCGTCGGCGCTGCCTGTTCGTGCCCCGCCCGCAGTAGCCTACTTCGTCGCCCTGAGCCTCTCGCTGTCATCCTGAGCAGCAGCGAAGGATCTCGCCCTGCCCGCCTTTTCGCCCTTGGGTTTTGCCTATTCTCGTCACCCCCCACTGAGCCTGCCCTGAGCCTGTCGAAGTGGCACTTGGCATTTCTAATTCTGAATAACTCCCTTTCTTTTCATCAACATCATGGAGAGAAGGGTTTAACCCGCTTGTTTTCATCAACATCGTGGAGAGGCGGGAAATGGACATTTTTTCTCTATTTGTTTTCAATAACTTGAAGAAGTTTTCCACAGCTTTTCGCCCCCCCTTTTTCCACGACCCTGGCTACCGGGGATCGACTAACTATCTTAGTTTCAATAGGATATATTTTTCAGGATTTTCGGTATTCATTGCTAACCCATTTTGTTTCTAATACATCGTGGAGAGCCGCGCCCCTTTTTTTCGCCGCGGCTCACGACTTTCAAGCTAACTCTTTGTATTTGAATGAGATAAATCGCTTAGACATTTTGACGCTAAACGGGAGCCCCTTTTGTTTCTAGTACATCGTGGAGAGCCGCGTCTGACGATCCTGCGTTCAATCTTCAGCAGCAGATTGGTAACCCGCTGGACTTCCCGGAAGTTGGAATCTTGCATTCTCCGCCACCTATCCTTACTGCGCGATTTCACCCCGAGCCTACTCTCCAGGTTGTAGCCTAGCATTTTGACGGCCATTTTCAATTCCGCAGTTTACAAATTTCCTTGCGGTGGGAAAAAAGCAAAGACCTGTTCGCTAGGTCCGCGGCTTTCTGTCGTGAATAGGGGGGCGAACTGCAAACCCTCACAACAGGTCTGCATTGCGATACCGTAAATTCTTGTTTTTTTAGCAAGAATTTTCGCGCACTTCGTAGGGCCGAACGGCGTTCGGCCCAGGGCCAGCGCCGCTGGCCCCTACACGTTTGGTTGCGGCTCCGCCGCGCTGCGCTACACCTGCCCTGCTTGTCTCTGGTCACTCGTCACTTGTCCCTGCCTTTGCGCGGTCGTACCCTTCCTGATGGCTATGGTATTATCCACGGCACCGGGCAGTTAAACTTGCCAAGGAGCCCGATGCGCGCCTGCCCCCAATGCCAGAGAACGTACCCGGACGACACGGATATCTGTCCGCGCGACGGCGCTCCGCTTCGTAAGGGCAACCCTCGTGGTTGTCCCGTGGTTGCCCTTGGACGGCCACAAGGGCCGGCCCTTGTAGCGGCGGTCTCCGACCGCCGTTCGGCGATCGGAGATCGCCGCTACAACCGTGGGATTTACCGCTGTGACTGAGATCGACGCCCAACTCGCTGCGAGCCTTGCGCGCCGCTTCCGGCTAGTCCGCCAACTGGGCGCAGGCGGCATGGGTGCGGTCTTCCTCGCCGAGCAGATCGCGGTGGGCAACCGTCCGGTGGCGCTAAAAGTCCTGAGCCGCAAGCTGCTGGATGACCCCGAGTTCCTGCTGCGCTTCCAGAATGAAGCGGCTTCCACGGGGCGCATTCATCACCCCAACGTTGTCACCATTTACGAATCCGGCCAGGTCGATGACGGCACGCCCTACATCGCCATGGAGTTTCTGGAAGGCGAATCTCTCCGCCGGGCCCTCGCGCGGCGGGGTCAACTTCCCGTGCCGGAGGTTGCGGAAATTCTCCAGCAAGCGGCGCGGGGGCTGAACGCCGCGCACAAACTGGGCATCATTCATCGCGACCTCAAACCCGATAACATCTTTCTGACGTATCCCGATGACGCAGCGGCACCCCTCGTGGGTGCCCACGACGTAGGGGCAGGCCTCGTGCCTGCCCTCCCCGTCGGCATTGCCGACACCGGGCGGGCACAAGACCCGCCCCTACGACCCCTTGTAGTCAAGGTCGTCGATTTCGGCATTGCCAAGCTGCGCGAGTCCGGCGCACACACGCAGACCGGCATGGTGCTCGGCACGCCTGCGTATATGTCATTCGAGCAGGCGTCGGGCATGAAGAGCGATGAACTGGATGCCCGCTCAGATGTCTATTCGCTGGGCGTGGTGGTGTACGAAATGCTCACCGGTCGCACGCCGTTTCATTCCGACACGCCGGTCGGATACCTGCGCAAGCACATGCAAGAAGACCCACCGCCATTCCGCGCCGTCAAAACCGACCTTCCCGGTCTGCCCCAACTCGAAAGCGTGGTGATGAAGGCACTCACCAAAGACCGCAACCAGCGTTACGGCTCGGTGTTGGAATTTGCACAAGAGCTAAACAGCGCCGCTCAGCCTTTGCCCGCGGACCAATCCCCCGTCACGTTTCCTCCGACCCGAACGGTGCCAGCGCCTACGTTGGCCAAACCGCAGCATCTCCCGGTGGTGCCAAAGTATGCAATCAAGTTTCTCGTCCTTGGCGCGGTTCTGCTGGCCATCATCGCCGCCGCGATTTGGTATTTCCCCCGGTGGGGAGGGCAACCACCCGCGCATGCAACGAGCCCGTCGTCCGGCGCTACCGTCCGGGCCGGGCAAAAGCCCAGCGTCGAGGCGCCGCGAGCGGAGGTTGCTCCCACGCCGGGCACGGCGAAGGTCAATCCCAAGGACGGGCTAAAGTACATATGGATTCCGCCGGGTACGTACCAAATGGGTTGCTCGCCAGGGGACACTGAATGTGACGATGGCGAGAAACCGCCGCACCAAGTGACCCTCACAAAAGGCTTCTGGTTGGGGCAGACGGAGGTGACGGTGACGGCGTACAAACGCTTCACGAGATCCACAGGAAAAGCTATGCCCAAAACGCCGAGCTCCAACCCAGACTGGAGCAACGGGCAGATGCCGATAGTTAATGTTAATTGGGACGACGCGCAGGCGTATTGCGCCTGGGCTGGCGGTCGGCTGCCCACCGATGCCGAATGGGAGTATGCCGCGCGGGCCGGGAGCACACAAGCGCGGTACGGACACTTGGATGAGATTGCTTGGTACATCAGCAACAGCGGTGATCAAGCACATGTCGTAGCCCAGAAAAGAGCCAACGGATTCGGGTTGTTCGACATGTTGGGGAACGTGTGGCAGTGGGTAAATGACTGGTATGGCGAGGATTACTATCAGAGCAGCCCCTCCCGAGACCCTGCGGGGCCGACAAGCGGGCCGCTACGGGTTATACGTGGCGGATCCTGGGACAGCCCTCCCAACTGGGTGCGGGTATCGGGCCGCATGATGGGCTTCGGCTATCCACTGAATATAGGGGATAACAAAGGGGTTCGCTGTGTCGGGGAAATGTTCGCTCCTTCGGCACCGGAAAAAGAGACTTCGCGACCGGGGGTCTCCCCGCCCGCCGCCGGACGAGTAAAAGAGAACCCGAGAGACAGGTTGAAGTACGACTGGATTCCCCCTGGTACGTTCATGATGGGCTGCTCGCCGGGAGACGACGCGTGTACTGATGACGAGAAGCCGCCGCACCAGGTGACCATCACGAAAGGTTTCTGGCTGGGGCAGACGGAAGTGACGGTGGCCGCCTACAAACGCTTCACCGCGGCAACAGGGAGGCGAATGCCGCCTGAGCCAGATATTTACGGGAGGCCGCTTAACCCCGGGTGGCGTGACGATGCCATGCCTATTGTCGATGTGACATGGGATGATGCCCAGGCATATTGTCGTTGGGCGGGGGGGCGGCTGCCCACGGAAGCAGAGTGGGAATATGCGGCACGGGCGGGGAGTGCGGAGGCACGCTACGGGTCGCCTGACAAAGTAGCTTGGGATAGTGAGAACAGCCGAAAACAGACGCATCCGGTCGGCGAGAAACAAGCCAACGGATTCCGGTTGTACGACATGTTAGGGAATGTATGGGAGTGGGTGAACGACTGGTATGACGACAGCTACTATCGGAGTAGCCCGTCCCAAGACCCTGCGGGGCCTGCGAGCGGCGAGCTTCACGTTCTGCGTGGCGGGTCCTGGATCGATTCTTCCAGGGAGGTTCGCGTGTCGATCCGCAGTCGGATCATCAATGATGCCGGCTTTGACAGTACCAGCGGGTTCCGTTGTGGCGGTGAAGGCTTTCCCCCTTAGCCCTTTTTCTTACGTCATGTTGAGGGGACGTTGGGGCTCGTGCGCTGGCACGGATGGAAATGGGAGCGTGTCAAGAGGGTAGCGCAGCCCTCGACTGGTTGAGGTCCGCGGTATTCCCGCCAGCTGCAGTACGTTCATACGGAGGGGCCAATGAATACACTTGAAAAGCTGCGCTGGACGGTTCTTGGTTTCGTCATTGGATTCGCGAGTGGCTCCTGGCGAAGGGTACGTTCGGATATTGCTACTGATGGGCCCCACGAAGTGGTGCCAAGAGTCCTGTCTGATGAATGGGGCGTGATAGGTCAGCAACACCCTGGTTTTGTAGCTGTGCTATCGGACTTGTTGTTAGGCCTCCGCGGTCTCGTTGGGCGCACTGTACGAACGTACACTCCTGCTGATCGGTTGGTCTTCGCTATTTCCCAAATAGCGATTGAGGATTTTATGCAGATTCTGTTTCTCTGCGTTCACGGCTTTGGCATTGGAGGTCTCCAAATCCTTCGAAGCCTTTACGAACGGACAGTCACAATGGCATACATATCACACAATCCTGACGAAGCCGATACCTTCTTCGCCTATCACGCAATCAACCAAAGAAAGGTTCTGAATCACGCCAAACAACTGGGGCAGTTACATTCGCTTGGGCTTTCGGAGGAGAACATCAAAGAAATTGAGGAGCAGTACAAGATTTCCAAGCCGAATTTCGAAGAAATCCTGTGTAAGAGTTGTGGTACCAAACGGGTTCGTTTTTCGTGGTCAAAGCTCGATCTGGCCTCGATGGCGCGCAAGGCGGATGAAGGACTCCGCGATTTGTACGCAACCCTATATCTCTATCCAACATTGCATGCCCATGCGACAGTCCCGTCCGTGCTCAGTCGTATTGAAATGACCCCGGCCGGGCATTTCAAGTACAACGCCGAAGCTCAGCTTGAGAACGTAAAGGCATCCCTTATTGGTGGGCACAACCTAATCCTCCGCGTTTTTGAACGAGTGAATGGTCACTTTTCTTTAGGACTGGATGAAGAACTTGCGCAGCGCGTGGTCGACTTCAAAAAAGCTTGGCCCGAACCGACCAAATAACCGTGTAGCCAGTGGTTTGCTGACCGTTGCTTGGGATAAATTCACGATTTTCATTTCAATAGCTGCAGAAACTCATCAGTTTTGAAAAGAACGAGGTTCCTAAATAAACACTCTGGAGCCTTATCAACCACCTTAATAAATTCGACATATTTGTATATTCTCAAAGCCTTTTCAAAATTGCTTGGGGGGACGATTACTAGTCCGACCAGACCCATCATGCTCGCATTGGTGAAATCGCCAAGGATATGCTTTGATGAACCGCTGAACTCGATTTCGATTGCGAGGACGCACCGGGGATTAGGATTAAATTGTATGGTGCCGACCTTCTCTATGATCTTTCGTACTGCTGCGTTGTATTCAAAGGCTTGTATCAGCTGATGTTGGGTATCGCGATCGTCCACGCCCTTATTAAAGGGTCCGACGGCGATATCCAAACGCGGGGCATAAACGACACCGTGTCGCAGCAGATCCGTGGCTCCCCTCGCAACATCCCACTCTTTGTGAACATCCACAAAGTGCTTGGAAAGCGCTTGCAGGGCCGATTGTTGGTATTCTATTGCGGTCATTTATCTGAGGAGAATATCAAGACTTGAATTGGATTACAACATTCGCCGGTGGCGCAAACATTGCCCCTTATGCATGCGCCCCGCGAACACGGGCAGCATCTCTGTCACTGCGTCCTATCCGTGGCCTGTTCTGGCTTCTTAACGGTCGCCGACATAAAATGTCCGCCGCGGCGGATGGGCGGCACCCCTCTAAAAAGGACGGACGCACGTAACGCACTGTCATCCTGAGCCCCGATGCACTTCATCGGGGCGAAGGACCTCGGCAGTTTATCGCGGCGCACTGGGAAGAGCGAACTACAGGGGTCCTTCGCCCAAAGTACGGGCTCAGGATGACAGTGGGAGTGGTGCTCGCTCAAAATGAAAGCGGCAGCCACGATCAGGGCAGTCCTGACCGTGGGGTTTTCTCATCCCTGATACCCTTGGCATCTCACGACTTGTTCATGAGGGCTTTTTCCACTGCTTCCGCGTTTCGATCAATCACCGTCAAGTAGGCGCGCACCGCGCTTTCCGGACGCCGGCGCCCTTGCTCCCATTCCTGGAGCGAACGCGGGCTGAGGGCGTAGCGCCGGGAGAATTCCGCTTGCGACAATCCCAGCTTGGAGCGGATCGCCCTTACGTCCACATCCTCAGGAACCTCGACGTAGCGCATGGGCAGGGCCGCCCTCCCCTCCACATGATCGACAACTTCCTTCATGGCGGCAATCAGACGCTTCCCCATTTTGGAGTGCTTGGTCTTAGTCATTGGACACCCTTCAAACGATTTACCAGTTCCTTTAATTGTTGTTTGTCCGCCGGGGTCAAGTCTTCCTTCACCGCTTTGGCATAGATGTCGAGGAAGTAGACCACATCGGCCGCTGACCTGTAAAAGTAGATCACCCGAACCCCGCCCCTTTTTCCCTTTCCTTGGCGGCCCCACCGCGCTTTTCGAACCCCACCGGTGCCTGCCACCACCGGGTGTATTTCCGGGTTCTCCGCGACATGGAGTTCCATCGCGTCTCGCTCTTCTGAGCGCAGGACCTTCTCAACCCGCCTCGCATAGACGCTGGTGTACGCAATCGCCACGCTCATTTTTTAATTGTACGGCATTGACGGATTAGGGTCAAGCGCGGGTGACGCCCCGATACATCGGAACGCCCTGCGAACACGGGCAGCATCTCTGTCACCGCGCCCAATCCGTGGCCTGTTCTGGTTTCTTAACGGTCGCTGACATAAAATGCGATGTCGGCGCCACCCTTCTTAAACGAAAGCACATACGTAGCGCGCTGTCATCCTGAGGCCCGGTTCTTTCGGGCCGAAGGACCTCGGCAGTTTATCGCGGCGCACTGGGAAGAGCGAACTACAGGGGTCCTTCGCCCAAAGTACGGGCTCAGGATGACAGTGGGCGTGGTGCTCGCTCAAAATGAAAGCGGCAGCCACGATGAGGGCAGTCCTGACCGTGGGGTTTTCTCATCCCTGATCCCCTTGGCATCTCACGACTTGTTCATAAGCGCTTTTTCCACCGCTTCCGGACTTCTATCAATCCCGGTAAAGTAGGCGCGGACGGCGATCGCTGTAGGGGCACCAGGCCGTGTGCCCCTGCGTTTGATTTCGGCAAGGACGAAAGTGTGCGCGAGCCCGGCCTCACGGAATGCGTTTGGCCGGCACGTTAGCTCCGCTCTGGTGCAACGTCAGGCTGGTGGCGCGCCCGGTGGCGTCGGTCTCAAAGGTAATCTGCGCATCGACAACCTTATAGAAGAAATCTCGCTGGCTCTGGGGATAAATCTGAACCTTGGGTTGGCCGGTAGCCTGGGCAAAGAGTTGGTCGCCTTCGCGGGTAATCGTCAGTATGAAGCCGGGCGCCAGTTGATATTGGCCCACATATCCGTCGAAGATCTTCGGATCGAGGGTGATCTCCTTGTGCTCTTTCGGTGCCGACAGCAAGGGCGAACTCGAGTTCAGCAGGTGCATTCCGATATCGTCAACGCCGCCGCCCGTGAATGTGTTCGACAGCACCACGACCCCCACGCGGGCTTTTGGATCGAAGCCCACAAAGGACCTAAAACCGAAGGTTCCCCCGTTATGCCAAACGATCTCACCTGTCGAGAGCTTGGCAATAATCCAGGCAAGGCCGATCTCGCCCATGCCGGCGTTCCCAGTTGGCCGCCGGACCGCCAACATCGAGGTCATCGCCGCAGTCAGCGGCGTCTGTGAGTAGCCGAGATTCGCCGCCAGGAAGGTAAGCAGATCGTTAACGCTCGATCGGAGGGCGCCGCAACCCGCCAGGACTTGAAAATCCCAGTAGGGAACTGCGGCCAGCTTGTCATTGTGCCCCACAGCCAACCGGGCCTTCTCGTCCGGCGAGAGCGTGATTCCGGTGATGCTCATGCCCAGCGGGCCGGTGATGCGCGTCCGCACCAGTGCTTCGTAATCCATGCCGGCCCGGCGGGCGAGCACGTGTCCCAGCAACCCGCCGCCGAGATTGGAGTATTCGAATTGCGAACCTGGATCGCGCGTGAGCTGATAGGTGGAGAGAAATTGATAGAGTTGCTCCGCGGTATAGTCCGCGTATGGATTTGCCGGATCCTGGGGATGTAGGTTTGTGGGCAGGCGGGGCAGGCCGGAAGTGTGGGTGGAAAGGTCCACCAGGGTAATGGCATGCCCGCCGCGCTCCGGCACCTTAACTTCGGCGGGGAGGTACTTCGCTGCGGGGTCCGTCAGGGCGACCTCGCTACGCTGAACCATATCCGACAGCACCAGCGAGGTGAAAACCTTCGTCACCGAGCCGATTTCAAAAATCGTGTCGCGGTTGAGCGGCCTCGGATCGCCCTGATTGAGGCTGCCGTAAGCGATCACTCTGCGCCCCTGGGGCTCAATAACGCCTACCACAATGCCCACTCCCTGGTGAAAGGTATCGATGCGCTCGACGAGAATCTTCCGAATCTCGGAGTCCGGCGGCACAGGGGAATTCGGCGGGCTCTGTGCACCCGCGCTCGCGGCCAACAGAATCATCGCAAAGGTCAAGCTGATAACTTCTCTCATGGTCGTACACCTCCGAGCAGTCGGTTAGCGCTGGCCTTCCAGGGCATTCAATTCATCGATCCGGGATTGGAGCCGGCGCGCGGCCTGATGGTTCAACCACCAAACGAAAATAAATAACAGCGCAATCAACGCTGAGCTAAGGCCGATGGGCCGCAGGTGGCCGGGGTTGATGCGAGCCCTGGCCAACATTAGAACTACAAGCCCGGGAATCACTGGCGCCAGGTACCACGACCAAACGCTTCGGAGCAGGTCGCGCTGCCTTGCGAGTTCCCGTCGATGGAACTCGAGACCGCTGGCCAGCCCCATTTCTGCGGGCACGTTTCGCGAAGCGCCCCTCTGATGGAGGCGCCACATTACATACAGAGCCCCGGCGATAATCAATCCGCAAGCGACCCGGGTCAGCGCATCGGGCACGCCCCAGAACTCGATCCCGAACAATACTACTACGCCAATTCCTGCAACGTACTCGCGGGCATTGCGCCAGTACACCTTATTCTGAAATTTCCCCGCCCGATGGCGGATTTCCCCGACGGAAATGCGTATACCCTCCAATGGCTGATTCTGCCAAACAGCCTTCAGGCGATCATTGGGGGGAGATTCATTCATCATGGCGGCCTCCCTCCTGGAAGCGGCGAGCCAGGATGTTTTTGATCCGATGGATCTTGGTCGCCACATTCCCGGGTGATATCCCGGTGATTTCGCTGATCGATGCCGCGTCCAGGCCTTCCAGGTACGACAGGATCACCTGGCGGTCAAGCGGCATGAGATTCTGAACCAATTCCCAGAGCCGCTCGAGGGCATGGCGCCGATCGGCGGCCTGCTCGCCCTCCCGGTGGTCCGGTACGTTCTCTAACTCTTCCAGCCCGATGAACGTCTGCGACTTTTTCCGCCGCTGCGATATCGCGTGTGAGGCGGCGGTGTTGTGAGCCACGCGGTAAACCCAGGTGCGGAGCGAACACCTCCCGTCGAAGCCTTCAAAACTCCGCCACAAGGCAATATGGATTTCTTGCAGGAGGTCCCGGCGAATCTCCGCGTCGGCTTCGTAGGCGCGGGCCAGCCGCTCCAGTGCCGCGGCGTAAGAATCTGCGGCTTCCCGATAGAGCTCGTCCTGGGTGGGCGGCGGAGCCGGCATGGTCGCAATTCCTCTCACATCTAAGGTAGTCGATTTGCGGGCAACTTTCTTACATATGCATCAGGAAATGGAAAGCGGGAAATGGTTGGGTCCTGGGCGGGCGACTGCGGGCAGGGTAAATCCCCTTACTGACGGATTGTGAGCGGGGTTGAGCAGAGGTGGTTCCGCCGCGCTTCGTTACCGAGCTTTCTCTGCGACCTCTGTGACCTCTGTGGTGATATCCATTGTGTGCCGCGGCAATACTCCGCCACGTTTCTCGCTGGCAGCAATCCAAAATCGCCAATCGAAAATCCAAAATTATTCAGAACCACCGGCTCATGATGACTTTCTGCTCGGTGTAAAACGTTACGGCGTCTTTGCCGTGGGCGTGCAAGTCTCCGAAGAAGGAATTCTTCCATCCGGCAAAGGGGAAGAAGGCCATGGGGGCGGCCACACCGACGTTGATTCCCACCATGCCCACTTCAATTCGCGACGAGTACTCGCGCGCGGACTTGCCATTGTTGGTGAAAATTGACGTGGCGTTGCCGTAAGGTGAACGGTTCACCAATCGGATGGCCTCATCCAGCGTCTTGACCCGAATCACGGAGAGGACGGGTCCGAAAATCTCTTCTTTGGCAATGGTCATGTCGGGGGTGACGTTGTCGAAAATCGTGGGCCCCAGGAAAAATCCACCGCTAGCGGACTCATGCTTATCCGGTTGTTTCAGCAAGCCACAATATGTTGGGGTTGGCTGTAGCTCGGTGTCTTGCAAAGGTCCACCTGCATCGCATGTTCTTATAGGTCATGGACTTGTGCTTGGTCCCGAGTC
>Ga0326728_10019368_pt1 | contig 13212 bp, 8 predicted proteins | sample MB3enrmetagenome_FD_207602 | JGI IMG/M metagenome (GOLD analysis project Ga0326728, IMG submission 207602) | Lab enriched peat soil microbial communities from McLean, Ithaca, NY, United States - MB31MN | ecosystem: Environmental > Terrestrial > Soil > Wetlands > Peat | place: USA: New York...
ACGTCTGCTCATCTGCTCTCCTCTTCTCAGCCATCTTAGGCCGCCGAAGAACAGAACTCCCACTTACCCCCTGTCCGAATTTGCGGTACCGGCTCTCGGGGAATGCCCTGGTGAAACGATATCGTAAATGTCGCGCCTTGAGACACCCCCGGCGGGAATTCGCACGGAAACCATTCATATCGCTAGACTTAACTAAAGCTAGATTTAGTCTTGAAACTTGAAACTAGATTTAGTCTTGAATGAAATTGATCAAACCTCTTACTACTTGACAAGCCTCCCCCCTTCGTCTACACTGCGGTGCGACTTCGTAACAAAGTATCACCGATCCATCTACCGATGAATGACGGAGAAAGAAAGATGAACATCCGAAGGGTAGGAATATACCTGCTGGCTGTCCTATTGTGGGCAGTCTCTCCTGCATCGATGATTGGCCAGAACGTATACGGAAAGATTTCCGGAGTCGTGACAGACGCATCCGGAGCTTCAGTGGGCCAGGCACGAGTGACGTTAACCAACCTACAGACCAATTCGAAGAACGAGCTTGCCACCGATTCAACCGGCAACTATTCCTTCGTGAACATTTTGCCCGGCCCCTACAGGATCGAGGCTGAAAAGGCCGGCTTCAAGAAGTTCGTCCGCGAACCGATCGCGGTCCAAATTGAGAGCGGTCTCAAGATCGACATGGCATTACAGGTCGGCGCGGCCAGTGAAACCGTTGTGGTAACCGGCCAGGCGCCTTTACTTCAGCCAGAAACCAGCTCCCTCGGCCAGGTCGTTGAACAACGAACTGTGACCGAGCTGCCCCTCAACGGCCGCAACCCGATCGCCCTGGCGGAACTCGCGCCCGGCATCGTGCCTCAGGGGCAGCCCTCTGCCGGAAACTCATCGACCGGGAATCCGGTCGGCGCCAATCCTTTTGCTCTGGGTGATTTTCAGATGGGCGGAGGGCAGGCCGGCCAGAGCCAGATCCTTATCGATGGCGTTCCTACAAACGGCGCGTACCTGAACGTTGTCACGGTGGTCCCGACGCAGGACGCGATTGAGGAATTCAAAGTCCAGACGAACAACCTGGGACCGGAATACGGGCGGTTCGCCGGCGGTGTCATCAATCTCTCCACCAAATCCGGAACCAACCATTTTCATGGTTCGTTCTACGAGTTCATCCGCAACAAAGTGCTGAACGCCAACGATTACTTTGACAATGGGAATGGCGTCAAGCGTCCTCCCTTTACTCAAAACCAATTCGGCGTGAACGGCGGGGGACCGATCGTTCGCGACAAATTGTTCTTCTTCGGCACGTATGAGGGATTCCGGCTGCGCAAGGGGAACCCGTTTGAAACCTGGGTCCCAACCGACGCGGAGCGCAGCGGCGACTTCTCCAATGCCGGAACCAACGTCGGGGGTGTTGTGTACCCGATCTACGATCCAACGACTAGCGCCAATTGCACCTCAACCAACAACGGTCCCTGCCGCACCCAGATTTCATATAACGGCAAGGCCAACGTAATTCCTCCGGGCATGATCAATCCCACCTCGGCGTATATGGTGAAGACGTTTTTCCCGGAACCGAACATCACCCCCAACAACAACGGCAACTTCGCCGACAGCTTTAGTTCCGGCGGCAATGTGAACCAATACAACGGAAAGATCAACTGGAGCCCAACCGCCAAACAGCAGGTTTTCGGACGCTACACTTATTCACACATCCTCTCCCTTCCCGATGCGCCGTTTGGTCAGATCTGCACCGACCGTTGCACGGAAACCACCACGGCTCACCAGGTCTCCTTGGCTGACACCATTACTCTCTCATCCAAGTCGATTCTGGACTTGCATGTTGGCTACACGCGCTACGTCTACCTGCGCGTGCCACTCAGCGAGGGCATCGACCTGTCGCCGTTTGGCTCCGCCTGGAAGGCTCTGGCTTCCCAGATGACCTACACCCACATTCCCACGGTGATCGTGTCGGAGGCATCCGGAGACAACCGCTGGGCCGGCGGCTGGAGCGGAGTAGGAACGGGCAGCGGTATCGGCGCATTTGACGACACCTACAGCATCGACCCGTCGTTCTCCGAGATTCTCGGTAAGCACACTGTGAAGGTCGGGATGGAATACCGCATCCTGCGCAACAACTACTACCAGAGCAACGACCCGGCGGGCAACTGGAACTTCAACGCCAAAACGACCGCTGCGAACCCGAACAACAACGGACTTGGCAACATAGGTTCGAATCCAGCAGCGGGCGGCAACGGCTTTGCTTCCTTCCTTCTCGGCTACGGGGATAGCGGCAGCGTTACGGAACCGGCGAAAACCGCCGACCAAAACCTCTATACCTCGGTGTATGCCGGCGACACCTGGAACCTCACCAAGAAGATCACCTTCAACCTCGGCGCCCGCATCGACCTTCAGGGAGATTGGACGGAGCGCCACAATCGCATCGTGGTTGACGACTTCACCGAGGCCAGCCCATTGGTGGCAATGAGTAGCGCAGTCGCAGCCAAATTCCCGAACCTGAAGGGCGGATATGACTTGGTCGCCTCGAGCCGTCATTCAGGCCGTACGGCGTATCAAATGTGGAACCACGTCAGCCCGCGTCTCGGCGCGTCCTACCAGTTCGACGCGAATACGGTCGTCCGCATCGGCTACGGGATGTTCTACCTGCCCGTCGACATCCGCTGGGATGATGCGCCTCACAACCTGTTCATCAACTCCTTCAACACCAATTGGCTCACCTACCAGTCCGACGGAGTTACCCCGAAAAACTCGTTCTCGAATCCATTGCCAACTGGAATCACTCCGCCATTTGGCGCCAATCAAGGTATGGTCGATATCCAGGGCAGTGGAAACTCGGCCCCCAGGCCCGGCGAAAATGCTCCTTACGCCCAGCAGTGGAACCTGGACATTCAGCGTCAATTCAAAGGGGAGTTCCTGGTGGATGTCGCTTATGCCGGCTCCAAGGGTACGCATCTGCCGATGCATAACCAGGATCTCGATCAATTGCCCCCGGCAGACCTGCCCCAGAGTGCTTCGGACGTGACTAAACTGAACGCCCTGGTTCCCAATCCCTTCGCCGGCAATTGCACCGGCTGCACGGGACCGCTCGTGTCCGGCGGAGTTGGAAGCAATGCTACGGTGAAGGCGGCGCAGTTCATGCTACCCTACCCGCAATGGGATGACTTCGGCATTGCCGAACCGGATAACCGCGATTCGATCTATCACTCGATGCAGATGAAGCTGCAAAAGCGGTTTGCAGCCGGCGCGCAGGTGCTTGCCACCTACACAATCGCCAAACTCATCGACGACACCAGCTCGGAAATCAACTGGCTTGAGGCCTCCCCGACAAATTGGGGGGATGCCAACGCCTACAACCTCCGCGGCGAGCGGAGCCTGGACAACTTCGACGTTTCACAGCGGCTGGTCATCGGCAGCATCCTTGATATGCCCATGGGAAAGGGGAAAGCTATTGCAGGTAACGCGAGCCCGGTACTCGATAAGGTAATTGGCGGTTGGGGCATCAATACCATCATTAATTTCCAGACCGGCTACCCGGTGATCGTGGGTGGCTGTCCGGGTGCACTGAGCAACTCCGGTATTGTCAACGCTGGCTGCGCGCGGCCGACCAGAACCGCCCTTTCGCACAATATGGGCGGTTCCAGAGCCCAGCACATCCAGGAGTGGTTCGACACATCGGTATTCACCGCGGGCGCGCCAACATACTACGGCTATGGAACCGATTCGCGTACCGAGCCCAACATTCGCTACGACGGAATCAAGAACTTTGACTTCGCCGCGTTCAAGAACACGAAGTTCGGTCCGGATGGCAAACTCGCATTCGAGTTCCGCGGTGAATTCTTCAACCTGTTCAACCGGACGCAGTTCGATCCGGCGAACGCCTGGGGCGGAACCTTCGGCCAGGTTACCGGCCAATACAACCTGCCGCGCATTGTGCAATTCGCAGGGCGCGTAAGCTTCTAATCTCCTCACCTTTGTGCTCGGGCGGGTGTTGACCTGCCCGGGCACTTTGTTTTTGTAGAGCCACCTCTTTGCCTCTCAGTCGCAGTTTTCTTTTGCTCGTTTGAGAATTATCTTCATCAATGAGAATTACCAAGGACTTTCATCTGTGCCGTTTCTTCTTCGGTTCGTTCCCAGTCCTGGTGCCCAGAGGCTTGACAGACCGGTTTACCCTCGCAGCAAAGCCATTGCGCTCGCCCTGCTTGCTCTTTCGGCCCTCGCGCCCACCAGAGGGAGCGGCCAATCAACGCAGCCGGATATTCAAGCGGCCTTTCACGCGGGCCAGGCTGCCCTTCGGCATGGCGATCCCGCGCGGGCGGTTGAAGACTTTAAGAAGGTCCTCGCCTTCGACCCGAACCTAGTCGAGGCGCAGGTCAATCTCGGTCTCGCTTACCAGAGTCTCTTCGACTATGAGGCGGCAGCCCGCTACCTCTCCCAGTCGCTGCGCCAGCGGCCGAATCTTGCCGGCCTGAACACCATCGTGGGCATGGACTACATCAAGCTTGGGTCGCCCGAGAAAGCTGCTCCTTATCTTCAACGCGCAGCAAAAATCGACCCCTCAAGCCCTGATATCCACGATGCGATGGCCCTCTATTACCTGACTCAGAAGAACTTTGAGGCAGCGGCCGAGCAATACCGTGAGACTGCCGACCTGAATCCCGACAAGGCCGAGGCGCTGTTTAAGATTGGGCATCAATACCTGGACCTGTCCGTACGCCTGGCCTACCAGGGCGCCCGCCTGTATCCGGATTCCTCGTGGGGGCATCGATTTCTGGGTGACATGCTGTCCGAACGCAATCGCTGGGAGGATGCCGGACGGGAGTACGAGAAAGCCCTCGCCATCGAACCCCGGCAACCCGGGATGCACACCCTGTTAGGGGAAGTTGGGCTGCATAACGGCAAGTTGGACGACGCTGAATCGGAGTTCCGCAGCGAGCTCCAGCTTGATTCGCGGTCGGAGCGGGCCTGGCTCGGGCTCGCAACCCTGCAACTCATCAAAAGCCAGGCGCGTGAGGCACTCGCCTCGGTAACTGCCGTCTGGAAAAGCTCTCCCGATTGGTTGAAATTACATTCAGAATTCCCTTTGATCGAGATCAGTAAAGAGACTGCCCAGGCTTCGATATCGCAGTTGCTCGATCAGCCGGAGGAGCCGGCGAAGCATTTTGTTTTGTCGGCGCTTTACGCTAGTTTTGACAATGGCCTGTCAGACCGCGAATTGCAGTCCTTTCAAAGAGACCTGTCGAAATGGCAACTGGCGTCTCGCGCGCCTTCGCAACCGCACCAGGACTACTGCAAGATCCACCAATATGCCCGCTGCATCGTGTCGCTTCAAACTGCAAAGCCTCTGACATCCACTTCCTACCTCATTGTCGGCAGGGACTACTTCACATTGCAGCAATATGACCGCGCGGCCAAGGCATTGGCGAAAGTGCACGGCGACAAAGATTCGAATTCCGAAGCCAGCTATTGGCTGGAGCGGACATTCCAGGCCCTGGGCGCAGAGTCCTATGCGCAACTCGAAACCGCTTTCCCCGATTCCTGGCGAACTCACCAGTTGCGCGCCGAAGGCTTCGCCCTTCGCCAGGATCATGACAATGCCATCAAGGAATATGAAGCTGCCATTGGCTTGCGCCCGGATGAAGCAGAGCTTCACGAATCGCTGGGAGAATTCTATCTCGATAGCCAGTCTGCGACGGAAGCGCAGGCTGAGTTGGAAAAAGCCGCATCGCTCGACCCCTCGCGCACCAAGACGCTTTACTTGCTGGGACGCCTTTACATGGATAATAACGAAAGTGAAAAGGCAGTGCCCCTTCTCGAACGTGCACTGCAAATTCAACCCAATCTGGATGCAGCCAGCGGTCTATTGGGGACAGCATTTATGCGCATGGAAGACTTTGCCGATGCGGTCCCGAAACTGGAGAAAGCAGCCCCCTTGGATCATATGGGCAACATTCATTATCAGTTGTACCAGGCATATCGAAAGCTCGGACAAGCAGAACTCGCGCAAAAGGCGTTGGCGCGTTCCCAAGAAATTCGTAGAAACCGTCTTGAGCTTGACCAGACCCTGATTATGGGGCCCCAACAACCGGAAACCCAGCCAAAGTAGCAGAAAACCAATCGCCATTGCAAACCGGAATCACGGTCGGTTGACTACGCCTCCTTTTTCGGCCGCGGCTGGTTCGGTCCCGATATGCTCGGTAGATGCGAAGAAGATAGGCTGCTTTGGAGCGCATCTTTCGGCCATGAGTGCGGATGATTACTGCTCCTTTTGCGCCGGACGTGCTGCCTGGAATGCCTTCATTTCCTCGGCAGCTTCCTGCACCTTGCCTTGCTTGCGGTAGACTCCCGCCAGCCCGTAGTGCGCCTGGGAAGCGAGTTCGCCGGTCTTCTCAAGTTCGATGAGACGTCTCCAAGCCGTCTCGGCTCCGGCATCGTTCCCGTCCTGCGATTCGGCTTTGCCCAATGCGGACAAGGTCTCCGGCATATCGGGCTGCAGATGGTTGGCGCGCTCGAGTTGCTCGCGCGCGCCGTGCACGTCTCCATCCTGAAGAAGCGCCTTTCCCAACCCGTATGCGGCCTCGGCGTTTCCCGGTTGGAGCTTGATCTCTTCTCGAAACGCATCCTCAGCCTGCTTCCAGAGATTCGCGCTCGCATAGACATCGCCGAGCGACAACCAGACATCGAAAAGATCCGGCTGGTGGCGCAGAACCTCCTGGTATTCATCCGCCGCTTTCTGCAACTGGTGAACCGCCGAGTAGAATTCCGCCTTTGCCTGATGTGACCGGGGCGAATTGGGGAAATTGTTCAACAGCATGTCATAGAGTTGCTTCGACAGCAAACCACTGGCTCGTGCCAGGTAGTAGAGCAGATCCGCGTTTCCAGGGTGCTGGTTCACGGCGTCCTGAAGATTGTGAACGGCATTGACCAGGTCGCCGGTTTCCATTTGCGCGATTCCGAGGCCCGCCGGATCATTTGCCGCTGCTTGAAACTGAGTTACGGCTTCGGTGGCGTATCCCTGATACAGGAGCGCGTACCCGAGGGACTCGCGCGCGGCAACCAGCCCGGGATTGAGTTGAACGGCATTTCTCAGAGGAGGAATGGCCTCGGCGAAATTCTTGCTTTGGATATAGGCGACTCCAAGTTCGTAGAATCCCTCGGCGTTTTGGGGACTCACCTCCGTGAGCATCTTGAATTCCTCGATTGCGCTGTCAACCTGTCCGGCTTTCAACGCCGCCACGCCGGCTTTCTCGTGTTGCGGCGCGGCTTCGGCGCCCGTCTGAAGAGCCAAGAACAACAAGACCATATGAATCATCAATTCTCTCCAAACTTCTTCAACTCATCCAGCAGCTTGTTCTCGAGCGGCTGGTCATCGTTCTGAACCGCCATGTCCAAGGCCTGGTGAGCTTCCTGAATGGCATCCGCCGGACGCCCGGCCCTGAAGTAACATTCCGCCAGTGCCGACATGTAGTCGCCGTTCTTGCCTCGGCTGAGTTCCACTGCCTTCTGTAACGCCAGAATGGCAGGTGGATAATCCTTATCCAGTTCCAGAACTTCGGCAAGTTGGAGGCGGTACTCAGGGGAAAGCGGTTGCATGTCGATAGCATCCTTGATCTGAGTCACCGCTGCAGAGATCTGTCCGCTGCGCGCCAGGGCCATGCCAAGAAGGGAGCGGTAGGCCGGGGTGCGTGGATCGAGCTTCACCGCGATCCGATATTCTTCCAACGCTTCCTCGGGCTGGCCATTCTTCGTCAGCAGGGCTCCCATGTGAGAGTGCGAGGACGCATCTCCAGGGTCAAACTCGAGAGCCTTGCGCAAGGTCTGAATGGCCTCGGGAATTTTGTTTTCGTCCATGAAGTCGAGCGATTCATCCAGCAACTGGTAGAGTGCGGTGGCCTGCGGATCGATCTTGGCGATGCCGCCCGGCGGCACGTTTACAAATTCGGGAATATTGACCGCGCGGTTGGCGGCGGTCGCGTTCTCCACCACGATTGCCGGCGAGTCGTTGCCGTCTGCGTCGATGTGCGTCAGCATCAGGTGCGTGTAGGGCGACGGCGCCTTCGACGAAAAGGCCAGCCAGCGCCCGTTAGGAGAGAACGAGTGCCAGGAGTTCATCAGCGACGTGTTGCAGTTCATCCGCCGCGCCTTGCCGCCCGCAAACGGCACCATGTACAGCTTGCTGTCCGGGCGCATCAGCAACCCGTTGCGGTTCTCCACAAAAACAATCCACTTCCCATCGGGAGACACCTTGGGGAAGTTGTTGCTCATCCCATTCGCCGATGCGCCCTCGACGGGCTCGGCTTTGCCGCCCCTTCCTTCATTGAAGGGGATCTTATACAGATCGTATTGAATCGGCGGCTCACGGGGATCATTCGCGTATTCCGGTTTAGGCGCGCCCGGAGGATAGGGGTCGCGGGCCGTGGCGCGGCTGAAGATCAGGTATTTTCCGTCCGGCGACCAGAACGCGCTCGTCTGCACGTAGGCCGGGTCATCGGCGCCGGGCAGCGTCCGCATCCGCTGCGTCTTGCGGTCGTACCACGCCAGAATGCCCCGCGTCGGATAGAACACCTGCGAGAATCGATAGCTGGGGTAATTGGTGCTGTAAAGCCGATCCAGAATTCCCCTGGCAAAACCCGGGACGACGCTCCCGTGCGTGTCCCCCGCGTCCGGAGGCCCAATTGAAGTAACCACGTACTGCCCATTGGGTGAAACCTGCGACATGAAACCAAAGCGCTTCACTGAAGGATCAAAGCTCCTCACGCTTGGATCAAGTTCGAACGAACTCCAGCGGAGCACATCCTCTGTGCGAATGATCATGTCGCGCGAAACCGAGGTAAGAGCGTATAGCCCCTTGTCGTTTCGCGGTCCATCGAGATCCAACCCCATCGTCTTGCCGTCCAGCGAAAACGAATGGCAGTTTGCGCACGTGTGCAGGCCCGTCATCAGCGTGCGGCTCTCCGGTTGCCCAATATCGCGCAGGCTCCATTTGATGATCGGCAAAGCCGATGTTGGCAGAGGCTGGATCGAACCGTGTCCGCCGCTGGGAGTGGTGATCAACGGGACGTCACGATAGAAAATAGGCGCCCCAACGGGATCAGCCGACGTGGAGATCGTTACGGCACCCAGTGCGACAGGCGTGCTTACGCCACCGGCCTCATAGCCCAGGATAGTAATGGTGGCGGGAGATTTTACGCTCTCTCGTTTGATCCGTTCCCATATCTCGGCAGAAGGTTTCCAGACGTGAGTGAGCATTTGCTCCGGAGTCAATTCAATATCCGGACCGGCCGCGGGATCGATGGCTTCCGGCTGGAAAAACTCGCCTCTTACAGGAATATGAATGCGGCGGGACGGGTCTCCGAAAGAGATATCAACAGCCCACTGCCTTGCAATCTCACCGGGGTCGCGCCACCGAAAAAGCGGAGCTGTTATTTCGGGTGGAAAGATCGAGCCTTCAGCGGGATAGTCAATCGTGATCTTTGCGGTGCCGGCCGCGGCTTGCGCCGGTGCGCCAGCTGCGACCCCCAGCAGCGAGGACACGCACAAGTAAGCTACGCCCCCGCCGATGATTGCTGAAACTAGGATCCTGGCCCAGCGCAGGGAATTCAACATGAGCCAAAACCCCCTTCTAACATAATTTCATCGAGTATAGCGCCGCGGCGGCTGACGGGCAACCCTTTTGTCCTGGCAGCCGCTAGGTATCTGACCGCATGAAGTTGTTCGATCGCGCGGGGTCCGCGCAGCTATCGTTTCCACATCCAGCCCGTGCTGGCCAAGCGCTATCGCGTGGGCTACGTCTCGCAAAGCTCGCTTGTGCCGTTTACCAGCGCGGTCGCCGACAATCTGATTGACGCCGCCTACGCAGGCGATGTGGACTTGCTCGTGCTCAACAACAGCTACAGCGCGACCACTGCTCTGCGCAATGCCGACCGCTTTGTGGCCGAAGGCGTCAATCTCGTGATTGAATCGCAGATTGCCACCAAGATCGCCCCGCAACTGGCCAGGAAATTTTCCGATGCGAAGATCCCGTTTATCGCCATCGATGTTCCCCGCTCCCGGAGCCATCTATTTTGGCGCGGATAACTAAAAGGCGGGCAACCTGGCCGGGCAATACCTGGGGCAGTGGGCAGCCAGGAACTGGAAAGGCGCGGTCGATCAGATCGTCTTTGCCGAAATCGACGCATCAGGCCATGTTCTGGATTCCAGGCTCACAGGAATGTACCACGGCATCCTCAGGTCCCTGCCGGAAGGCGACACGATCCCGTGTTTCACTACGACACCAAAGGTCATTTCGAAAACACGCTGGATGCCTTCAGGAAGCACATCCGGCTTCGGGCGCACACCGGGTACTGGTTGGCGCCGTGAACGATCAGTCCGGGCTGGGTGTATTGCAGGCTTCCCGCGAGCTCGGAGGCGAAGAAAACTGCGTGATCGCAGGACAAGGGGCGGTTCTTGAAGCTCGCGAAGAGAAGAGGCGCCGGGAAACGCGATTCATCTGCTTGGTGGCATATTTCCCAGAAACCTACGGCAATCGCGTAATGTGCCTGACGTTGGATGTCTTGAATGGCCGGCAGGTGCCTCCGGCGGTATTTACTGAGCACGAACTGGTTACCTGTAGCAATGTCAACCGCATCTACCCCAACGACATGCTGTCGAGGCTACTTGGCGCGAACAAGAACCGAAGCTTCGGGACCTTCTGAGCACAGCCCCTTTCGCTGCGCTCAGGCGCGCATCTTCGTCTGCAAGATGCGCAGCAGTTCGGCATCGAGCTGGTGGCCCTGCCAGTCGGTGTAATGGGTGTCAAGCCTGTTGGTGTCGAGAATGCCGAAGGGCCCGCGGAAGTTCCACAAAGCCCAGCCGGAATTCAGGCCGGCGATCATATCGAGCGCGTCGTTGAACCAGGCATGGACGATCTCTGTGGGAGTGTACCGATTGCAGCCCATTTCGCCGAAGTGAATGGGAATGCCGTGAGCGACAAGGTCTCCCCACGGGCGAAAATGTTCTTCCATCATGTGCTTGTCGGCAATCACATTGCCTTGCGCGTCGTGCAGCGGCCAGGTGGGAACGGGCAAGCCGTCACTGCCGGGGCGCGCCCACTCCGCGTGATAATGCGTAAGCTGGAAGGGCGCGTAATCATGGCAGCTTTGCAGGATGCCGGTGTCGAATAATTCGGGGATGAACGCGCCGCCGCCCTTGCATCCATCGGTGACGATCCGGCGCGACGGGTCTTTGCCGCGGATGCCGGCGATCGCAGCACGGGCCACGCGTGCATATTCCCTGGGTTCGGCAATGGGCTCATTGACGAGGTTGAAGCTCAGCATCTCATTGGCGATGCCTTTGTAGCGCGCCGCAAAAAAAACCCATTGGTGGACGAAGGCGTCGAGCGGCCCCTGGTCGCGAACGAAGCTGTTTTTTTCGCGCGCGATGCGAATGCCGGTGAGGTTATCGTCGTTGCCGTCGAGAATGCAGTATCCCGGCGCGCGGTGCAGGCAGATATTCACGTGAACGCCATATTTCTCGCCGAGGCGAATTGCGCGGTCGATGGGCTCTACTTTCTTCTCGTCGATTTTCATCGGATCGCCGGCGTCGGTCCAGAAGCGGTAGTCCATTGGCAGGCGCACCCAGTTGAAGCCCCAGTCGCGTATCCAGCGGAAGTCGTCTTCCTTGAATATGCCGTCGTTCTGATAGGGGAAGTGCTTCATCCAATCCGGATCGGTGGAGAAATATTCGAGCAGGTTGAATCCGTACCAGCGCGGATTGATGGAGTTGGCGAATGTAGCCTGCACGGCCGATGCGGGATAGGAATCGAGGAACGCTGCGGCGGCTGCCAGGCCTGGCATGGACTTCAGTACGGCACGGCGCGAAACATTCTCGAATACTTGCGGCAGATTGTGGTTGCGCATACTCCCCTTTGCGGGCACGCAAGCTTGCGTCGGCCCTGGCGACTCGGATCGAATCAGCTGAGATCAAGCCCAAAAATCTAGATCAGCTGGAGAAGGTTGTCAAGCAAAGGGGCTGAGGAGTCAGGGCAAACGCATCTTAATTTCCCAGCAAGTGGAGCAGGGAGTCATTGTCCCACCCTGCTTTCAGGCGTTTTCCGTGGATGCCGCGCTTTGAAGTCTTATCTTGCTTGAGCATGTTGAGGGCGATGCGATTCAGCACGGAAAAGTTTTGCGCCGCATAGCCGGCGCGTTTGCGGTCAAGGTCTTCGCCGAAGCCCACATCCAGCACCCAGTGCAATTTGTTTTCCATGCCCCAGTGTAGGCGAATGCATCTATTCAGCCGCGCTGCATCGGGTTCGAGGCTGGTGATGTAGTAGCGGATTTCGGTTTCTGTTTTACCCGTGGCTTTGTGGTGGCGTTCGGACTCGATGCGCACCAAACCCCGTATTGACGCCCATTCTGCAGCTTTCTCGATCAGGCCAAGGTCTGCAATCACCGAGCAGCGGCGTTGCTCCACTCTCCCGTGGCCGTAGTCGATTTCCTCAGCAACCGCATCGGCGGACAGCATTTGAAACGAGTCCTTGATCTCCTCCAGAAGATGGCCCTGGTTCTCTTTGACCGCCAGAATATAGTCGGCCTGTTTGTCGACGATCTTCTCGGCGATGGCCCGCTGGCAGCCCATGGCATCGATGGTTACCACCGTTCCGCTCAACTGCAGTGCATCGAGAAGCTTTGGAATCGCCTTGATCTCATTGGATTTCTCATCAACCCGACGCTGGCCGAGCACCAGGCTGTTGGTGTTGGCCCAAGCCGAGACCATATGCACGATGGCCTTCTTGTCCGCTCCCTTTTTACTTGGCTCCGAGGCGCCCCGCAGCGTTTTGCCGTCGATGGCCACCACTTCGCCCACCGTCAACTTGGCAATCGACGATACCCAGGCCACGAAACCCTTCTCCAACTCCTCCGGATCGAGCGCCGAAAAGACCCGATTGAAGGTATCGTGCGAAGGGATGCTGCCGGGAAGAGTCAGAAATCCCTTGAACCACCCGTGTTTGGAATGACCGTAGTCCTCGATCTCGTTCCATCCGTTGCATCCGCTCAAAATCGCCGCAATGGTCATCAAAAGGATCTCTTCCAACAAATGTTCCCGAGTCCGTTTCACCCGCGGATCACGCAAATCTGCAAAATGCTTCATGGGGCTGTTCATCTCCCCATCTCACCGCTCCAAGCCCTTCTTGCATATGGCAATTAAGATGCGTTTGCCCTG
>Ga0326728_10019369_pt1 | contig 13212 bp, 4 predicted proteins | sample MB3enrmetagenome_FD_207602 | JGI IMG/M metagenome (GOLD analysis project Ga0326728, IMG submission 207602) | Lab enriched peat soil microbial communities from McLean, Ithaca, NY, United States - MB31MN | ecosystem: Environmental > Terrestrial > Soil > Wetlands > Peat | place: USA: New York...
GCTTCTGGTCCTACAAGCGAGGCTGCGCGATGCCAAAGCGGCCCGGGCCTCCCTCTAATGCGGGGGCTTCCCTTAAAGGGGGGGCAAACGGTCTCCAGGACCGTGTGCCAGCGAGAGGGCGCGATTTTGACTCCGCGGGTAGCCCCACGGTAGCCCCAAAGCACTCCCCTACCATTAGGGCATAACAAAAGCCTTGCGTAACTAACTGTCACGCAAGGCTTTATCTAGTGGGCGCACGAAGAGTCGAACTTCGGACCTCGTCCTTATCAGGGACGCGCTCTAACCAACTGAGCTATGCGCCCAAGACATCGCAAGTCGTTTCTGATTAACAACTTTCGTAATCAGCCACAGCAACCTGGCAACGTCCATTCGCGGCCGACCGACGACACACGAGTCAGCAGACACCCTCGGTCGTAGTCCGCCTCGCAATAGACCTCAATTCTACCACGCGGTGGCCCATTGCCAAGTGCGGCCGCCGTGAGTTGCCGCTGCGAGTTATTTCACCGGGGCGGGGTTGCCTTTGACGAGGGTTTCGTTCCATGCCTTCAAGCGGGCAGAGTACGGGGCGTGCGAGCCCTTCTTCTGGCCATGTTCGCCGAAGGGGAGCACCACGATTTCCTTGGGTCCCTGCAATTGATTGTAGGCGGCAAAGACGCCCGGCGGGGGACACGTGGTGTCGATCAGGCCCGCGCCGATGAGCACTGGGCACTTCACTCGCGGGGCGAAGTTGACCACGTCGAAATAGCCGGCGGTGCGGCGGACCTTCGCCACGTCCCTGCCCTGGGCCTTCCAGTACCACATCGGCCAGCCAGGCATGCGACCGGCCACTGGACCGCACAGATCGCAGCCGGCGGGCACTTCGGCCAGCACGGCTGAGATTTTCGGGTGCAGCCCGGCCGTGACGATCGACTGCAAGCCGCCCTGGCTGCCGCCCGCGACGACCAGCGTATGACCGTCCCACTCGGGGCGTTCCGTCAGGTACTGCGCGGCGCGGAAGCATGACAGGTACATCCGCAGAAAGTAGCTCGTCTCACGGTCGTCGTTGCCGATGGCCGGATAGTCCTTCAACGGACCCGCGGCCTGATCCTTATAAAACTGTTGGGACTCGTCGATGGGCAGGTCGTGGGCGTTGACGTTCAGCACAAGCCAGCCTTCGGCGGCCGGATCGACGACCCAGTTCTTTTGCAGGGGATAGACGCCGGCCCATTGGACGATGAGCATGGCCGGCAGTTTATCGCCCCGCTTCGGGCGCGCGAGCTGGCCGCGGATGTGGGAACCGCGAATGTTGTCCAGCGTGATCTTGTAGTAATCGACGTTGGGTTTGCCGCTGTCGGCGGGTTCGAGTTTCGGGTTCATCGCCACGGCCGCAAGATCTTTGAGTTTGGCGTCCCAAAAGGCGTCGAAGTCGTCCGGGCGAGGCAAGGCGGGCTGGATCTTCTCCGGCGAGACCAGTGCGCCACCCAACGCCGTGAGCTTCTTATCCTTGTCGGGCTTGACGCTCACCTCGAGCAAGAGCCAGCCCGGCTCGTCGAGCTTGGCCTCGATCTGTCCCCGGCCGTCCGCGAGGGGGACCTGGCCCTTGCTCAATTCCGTCAAGCCGCCTTTCTTGAGCGTGTAGGCGGCCTCGGCAACGTCGGCGCCTTTGACCTGGATTTCCCAGCGAATGATCTGGCCAGGTTGGTAGATGCCCTGGGCACTGTCGGGGGCGACAAGGAGTTCCTGGCCGATGGAGACGGCCGGGAGCAAGAGGCAGATGACAGCGGCCAACAACGAGCGGGAGGTACGCCGGGTCATAGGGCGTTCTTTCTCGTCCAGATAGATGGGTTTCGGAAATGGTTGATTACCGCGAGTAAACTTGGCTTGTTAGACTCGTCCAGTCCGCCTGTGCTTGCCCGGTTTGGTCCGGCTGCGCTGTTGGCGTGCGGCCGGACCACGCACGGGCTCGGCTCGCTCACTCTACTTCTCCGCCAGCACTTGGGAGACGCGGAAGCCCAGGTCGCCGCTGCGCCACCCGGGCGCGCTGCTGTTGCGGTACGCCGACCGGCAGCACCCCGCCGGCTGGCCGCAGCCACCGCCGCGAACCACGCGGCCTGTGCTCCCGGGGGGACCGCCCGGGTCGTCCGGGGGTGATGCCGCGTAGTAATTCTTGTCCCAGACGTCCTGGCACCGCTCCCACACGTTCCCGTGCATGTCACACAATCCCCATACGCTGGGCCGCTTCGCAGGTGCCCATCACCTGGCCGGTGGTGGTCAGGCGTTCCGCTTCGCCCATAACCGCCTCCGCGCCGGCGATGCGGGCCAAACCCATGTCGAGAATCTTGACCGTGCCCTTCTTATCCAACAGCAGATTGCCCGGCTTGATGTCGCGGTGGATGATGCCCTGCTCGTGGGCATACTGCAGCCCGCGCGCGGCCTGCAAGATACACTCGACTGCCTGGGGGATCGGGAGTGGCCCATGCTCCTTGACAATACCGGCCAGGTCCTTGCCATCGACGTATTGCGTGGCCAGGTAATGCACGCCTTCGTGCTCGCCGGCGTCGTAGGCGGCGACGATATTGGGGTGTTCCAACTTGGCCGCTGCCTCCACCTCGCGGTGGAATCGCTCGACGGCCCCGGCCCGCTTCATGGCCGCGGAGGAGATGACTTTGATCGCCACCGTGCGTTTCATGCGGCGGTGCTGGGCCTTCAAGACCACGCCCATGCCGCCTTTGCCGATCTGGTCCAGCACGGTGTACTCGTCGAAGACCAGCACCTTGGTTTTGCCCTGGTAGACGGCCTGGGCCTGGTACTTGGTCAGCTTGCCGTGCTGGACGAGGGCCTGGGCAAGCTGCTGGACATCCTTGGGCCGCCGCTCGGACGGCAGGCTGTCCTGAAACTGGGAGACTTCGGCCGGCGACATCAGGCCGCTCGCGCTCAGCCGCTCGATGAACTGTTCGACGGTGATCGCCATGCACCAGCCCCACCACAGGACCAGTAGAAGGCACCATTATACATATTTGCCGGCCATGCCGGAATCCCCCCGCCATTGCGGCAACGTTGTAGGGTCGCGCCCAGGCCAGTAGAATGGGGACCGTGTCGCACGCCCCAGGGCAGGTCCACAGGAATCAACGGCCATGAACACCCATCAAACTCTCTTGTTCTGCGTCTTGGCGATTCTGGCCGGCCACCCACAGGCGGGTGCCCAGCAGGCGAATGCCCCGGCCGCTGGAGCAGCTTTGGAGGTGCCGCCCGGCAAGATCCCCGGCCAACGGCCGGGCACGATGATGACCCGCCACTGGTTGCGGCAGGCGGACGAGGCCCTGCGGACCCGGCAGGCGGAGTACGAGGCCCGCAAGACGCCCGCACAAATCGCGGCGTATCAGGCGCGGCTGCGGCAGAAGTTCCTTGAGGCCATCGGCGGCCTGCCGGAGCGGACCCCGCTGGCCACCCAAGTCACCGGCACGGTGGCGCGAGACGGCTATCGCGTCGAGAAGATCGTCTTCCAGAGCCAGCCCAAGCACTTCGTAACCGCCCTGCTCTTCCTCCCCGACGGCAGCCGCTGCAAGCCGCCCTACCCCGGCGTGCTGGTGCCTTGCGGTCATGCCAAGGAAGCCAAGGGCCATGGGCCATACCAGTCGGTGGCGGCCGCGCTGGCCCTTGCCGGCATGGCCGCCCTGGTGGTCGATCCGATCGACCAGGGCGAGCGGGGGCAATATCTCGGGCAGGGCGGCTGGCCGCAGCGGTGGGGCGTGCAGTCGCATTTCCACATCGCCATCGGCACGACCCTGCTGGGCCGCAATGTGGCCCGGTTCGAGATCTGGGACAACATGCGGGCGATCGATTACCTGCAATCGCGGCCGGAGGTCGATCCGCAGCGGATCGGCTGCACCGGCAACAGCGGCGGCGGTACCCAGACCAGCTACATGATGGCCCTGGACGAGCGGATTCGCGCCGCCGCCCCGAGCTGCTATCTTTGCGGCTTTGCCGCTTTGCTGCGGACCATCGGGCCCCAGGACTCGGAACAGAACATCTTCGGCCAACTCGCCTTCGGCATGGACCACGGGGACTACGTGATGATGCGGGCTCCCACGCCGATCCTGATGTGTACGGCGACCAAGGATTTCTTCGACATCGGCGGCGCCTGGGACGTTTTCCGCGAGGCCAATCGCCTTTACACCCGCCTGGGTTTCGCGGAACGGCTGGCCCTCCTGGAGAACGACGCCCCGCACAACTACGACAAGCTGCAACGGGAAGGCGTGGTCCGCTGGCTGTCGCGCTGGCTGCTGGGCAGGGACCAGCCGATCGTCGAGCCGGCCATTCGGCTGCTCTCGGCGGAGGAATTCCGCTGCACTGCGGACGGCCTGGTCATGCGGCTGCCCGGCGCGCGATCGACCTACGACCTGAACGCGGAATACGAGGGCCACTTGGCCCGCCGCCGGGCCGCCGCATGGAAGAGCGGCCCGCGCGACGGGCTGCTGGCCAAGATCCGGCAGCTTGCCGGGGTTCGCCCCCTGGCGGAGTTGTCCAAGCCGGCGGTTGAGAAAATCGGCGCGCAGCAGCGGCCCGGCTACCGCGTCGAAACGCTGCTTCTGGCGCTGGAAGGCGAGATGGTGATGCCGGCGTTGGAGTTCTTGCCGGACCAGCCCGCCGCGGGCCCGGCGGTGCTGTATGTCCACGACCAAGGCAAGGCCGCAGACGCCGGCCCCGGCGGGGCCATCGAGCAGCTCGTCCGCCAGGGCCACCTCGTGCTGGCAGTCGATCTCCGCGGCACAGGGCAGACGAAATCGGCATCCGCTGAGAATGACGTCGGCATGGCCTATCTCTTGGGCCGCTCCTACGTAGGACTGCGGGCCGAGGACGTGCTGGTGGCGGCCCGTTACCTTGCGGAGCAATCGCCGGCGGGCCACCCGCCGGCGGCTGCCCGCCAGGCGGGGGCCCGGCAAGCAGGTGCCCCGGGGGCGGTGCGCCTGGTGGCGGTCGGCCAGGTAGGCATCCCCGCCTTGCACGCCGCCGCGCTGGAACCCGGCCTGTTTCAGTCCGTGAAACTCGCGCGGACGCTGCGGAGCTGGTCGGAGGTGATCTCCGATCCTTTGACGCGGGTCGAGCCGGACCAGATCGTACACGCCGCGCTGGAAACCTACGATTTGCCCGATCTGGCCGGGCTGCTGGGCGACAAGCTGGCGGTCGAAGAGCCCTCCGGCAGCAGCCGGTGAGGTGGACTGCCTGCCTCGTGCCGTGATTCGGAATTGCGGGAACTTATCGCACAGGGAAGTCTTGTCGCCCGGGAAGGGCGGTCGATCGTAGCTCAGCAGTTCAAAGGCTTAGGCTTAAGGATAAGCCTCAATCAGTCTGAATCACCAGACTGCCTCTCAGGCACAGCACGAGCTGCTGAACGCCGCGCGGGCCTATTCTAACAGTGCGCTAACATTCCCCTAACACTGATGCCTGGTCTCCGCCACAAAACCGTTGATTTGGTCACTTTTTCGTGCGATGGGTGGTCAAGTTTTTTGTAGAATGGGCGGTGGAAGGCCCGGCGATGACTCCGCATCAGATGAAGGGACAGGGGGCCTGCCCAGAAAACGCAGGGAGGATCTGCCATGGCTCGACTCGCCGGGGCTGTGCGCGGCGGGAAGCCCCGCCGCCGTCGCCAGGCAAGGCGTCGGGACGGCCTCTGTGTCGACTGGCGCAAGTTGCGGTTCGAGGCGATGGAGGAGCGGGCGCTGCTCAGTGCGGTCCTCCAGCCCTGCCACGTCATCTACGATCCCTCCACGCACTTGCCCTGCGCCGCTTCCAGTGGCCCACGGTTGCTGGCCGCCGCCATGCCCTCGGGAATCTCCCCCTTGAGCTCGGCGTCGCCGATCGGATTGACTCCTCAGCAGATCTGCGGGGCCTACGGGATCGACCAGATCAGCATGGGATCCATCACGGGAACCGGCGCCGGCCAGACGATTGCCATCATCGACGCCTACGATGATCCGGCACTGCTGGACAGCACCGATCCCAACTTCGCCAGCAGCGACCTGGCCATGTTCGACGCGGAGTTCGGCCTACCCGATCCGCCCAGTTTTCAAAAGCTCAATGAGTTTGGGGGCACGGCGCTGCCCGGCGTTGATCCGTCGGACGATTGGGAACTGGAAGAGGCGTTGGACGTGGAGTGGTCCCACGCGATTGCGCCGCAGGCCAATATCGTGCTCATCGAGGCCGCCTCGGCGTCCGACGCGGACCTGATCAGCACGGCGGTCGACACGGCCCGCAACCTGCCCGGCGTCTCGGCCATTACCATGAGTTTCGGCCGCGGCGAATCGAGCGACGATGTGTCGGAGGGCTCCGTCTTCACGACTCCCCTCGGCCACGGCGGGGTGACGTTCCTGGCGTCGACGGGCGACGACGGCGCGCCGGGCCTGTTCCCGGCCTATTCGCCCAACGTGGTGGCCGTGGGCGGCACCACGCTCACCGTGAGCGGCAACAGCTACGTCAGCGAAACCGGCTGGAGCGACGGCGGCGGCGGCCAAAGCAGCTACGAGGCCGAGCCCGCCTGTCAGAACGGCGTCCAGCAGTCCGGTTGGCGGCAGATTCCGGACGTGTCGTTCGACGCCGACCCCGATTCGGGGGTGGCCGTGTACGATTCGTACGATGGCGGCAGCTCCCCGTGGTTCCAGGTCGGCGGCACCAGCGTCTCGTCGCCATGCTGGGCGGGCCTGGTGGCCATCGGGAACCAGCTCCGCGCATCCATCGGCCTGGCGGCGATGGACGGCCCTTCCCAGACCCTGCCGATCCTGTACGCCATGCCGGCCGGCAACTTCCACGACATCACCAGCGGGTACAACGGCGGTTTTTTTGCCGGGCCGGGCTACGACGAAGTCACGGGCATCGGCAGTCCCGTGGCCAACGCCCTGGTGCCCGGTTTCATCACCGCCTCGTCCCGCGGCGTCGTGTTTCTCTCGGGGCAATCCCTCTACATCGGCACGACGGTGACGCAATCCGTTGAAATCGGCACGGCGGCCACGATCACGGTGCTGGACAGCGATCTTACGGGCGATGCCTTCTGCTCCGTCACGGCGATCTCCAGCGCGGGCGATAGCGAGAACGTCACCCTGGCGGCCCAAGGCGACGGCGCTTTTCTGGGTACGTTGCCCATTTCGGCCGGCCCCGTGACGCCCGGCGACGGCGTGCTGGAAACGGTGCCGGGCGGATCGATCACCGCCATTTACCATGACGCGAACGACGGCACGGGCCATGCCGCGGTGGCCACCGCCCAGGCGATCACGTACGACCCTCTGCAGATCACCACGCCCGCTGCGCTACCGGCGGCCGTCGTCGGCCAGGCCTACGAGGCCACACTGGCGGCCGGCGGCGGTCTGGGTGCGTACACGTGGTCGACGGCAGACACCCTGCCGCCCGGCCTGGTGCTCAGCCCCAGCGGCGTGATTGTCGGCACGCCGACGGGCGGCGCCGGCGCCTATGATCTCTCCGTCACGGTCGCTGATGCGGCCTTACCGCCGCACACCGCCACGGAGTCTTTCCAGATGGTGGTCGCGGTCCTGCCCGGTCTGGCGGTCAGCGTGCCGGCCAACGCGACCGCAGGGGACGGCACGGTGACCGGGACCGTCTCTATTCCCGCGCCCTTGGGCAACGATCTGAGCGTGAGCCTCACCTCGGCCGATGCCACTCGGGCCGCCGTGCCCGGCAGCGTGACGATCCCCACCGGCCAGACCTCCGCGACGTTTCCCATCACGATCATCGACGATGGGCTGCTCGATGGGCCGGAGGCGGTGGCCATCGCCGCCGCGGCCGCCGGCTACACGGGCGCCGGCGGCACGATCACCGTACACGACGACGAGACGGCGGTGCTCACGGTCAGCCTGCCCACCGCTGCGGCCGAGATGGCCGGCATCGTCACCGGCACGATTACCTCCAGCGCGGCCCCCGCGCGGGACATCACCTTGCAACTGGCTTCCAGTGACACGTCGCAGTTGACGGTGCCGGCCACGGTCACGCTGCCCGCCGGGCAGACGACCGTCAGCTTCACCGCCACGCTGCTGGACAACCAGGTGATCGAGCCGGGCCCCACGCCGGTCACGGTGACGGCCGGCACCGAGAACTGGACCGCCGGCTCCGCGACCGTTTACATCCTGGACGACGACCGCACGATGACGGTCACGCTGCCGGCCTCCGGCTGGGAGGGCCAAACGCTTGCGGGCGCCGGAACCGTGCAACTGGGCGGGACCCTTGCCTCGGACCTCGTCGTCTCGCTGGCTTCCAGCGACCCGAGCGAGCTGAGCGTGCCGGCCAGCGTGACCATTCCCGCCGGCCAGTTGACGGCGAGCTTCGATGTGACGCTGCTGGACAACGGCCTGCGCACCGGGCCGCTGGACGTGCAAGTCGCGGCCACGGCCGCCGGCCTGCCCACCGCCAGTGCCGGCATGACGGTCGACGACAGCGACGTGGACTATTTCACCTTCGCCGCGATCAACAGCCAGCAGACGGCGGGCGTGCCCTTCCCGGCGACGGTCCAGGCCTGCGATCTGCTGGGCAATCTTGTCACCACCTTCAACGGCACGGCCACCTTGTCCGCGGCGGGGCAAAACGGCACGATTGGGCTGACTCCGCAGTCGGTGACCTTCGTCTCGGGCGTGTGGACCGGAAACGTCACCTTGAACACCGCGGACTCGGGCGTCGCGCTGCAGATAGCGGGTGCGGGGGCCGCCGGCACGAGCAACAGTTTCACGGTGTTCAATCCGTTGACGATTACCACGCCCAATCCGCTGCCGGCGGCCAGCGTCACCATGCCCTACAGCGTCGCCCTGGCGGCCAGCGGCGGTGCGGGCAATGACACCTGGTCGCTGGCCAGAAGCAACAACTATGTCGAGAGCAGCATCGCACCGACCTGGCTCGGCGGCGGCACCGCCCAGGACTGGAAATCCGAGTACGCGAGCTGGCAGTTGACGTTGCCCTGGTCCTTTCCTTTCTACGGCACCAATTACACTTCCGTCTGGGTCTGCAGCACCGGTTTCCTCGACTTCACTAGTTCCACCAATCCGTATGAGGCGGACAGCGACGCCCTGTTGGAGAAGGGCGATGCGCGGATCGCGCCGTTCTCGGCCAACCTGGCGACGTATGGGTGGGACAACGACATCTACATCACCACCACGGCCGACTACGTGGCCGTCCGCTGGGCGGCATGGCAGTTCTTTCTCAACCAGGAGAACTTCGAGGTGCTGTTGTATCGCAACGGCAACATCCAGTTCGACTACGACGGCTGCTCGACAGGCTCGTGGTTGCCGACGATCGGCGTTTCCGCGGGCGACGGCGTCCACTACACCCTCTCCAGCCTCGACGGCACGGACAACATTCCCGCCGTGACCTCGCTCTTGTACACCTACTCCGTTGTGCCGGCGGGGCTCTCGCTCAGTTCTTCCGGAGTGCTCAGCGGCACGCCCACGGGAGCCACCGGCGACTACGATTTCAACATCAGCGCCTGCGACTCGGGCACGCCGCAGCACAGCACCTTCGAGGTCTTCTACCTGGACGTCATGCCGCTGCCGGTGCTTTCCATCACGGTGCCGACCGACGCCGCCGAAGGGGACGGCACGGTGACCGGGACCGTCTCCATCCCCGCGCCCTTGGGCAGCGCCCTGACGGTGGACCTGTCGTCGGCCGCCGCCACCCGGGCCGCCGTGCCCGAGAACGTGACGATCTTCGCCGGCCAGACCTCCGCGGCGTTTCCCATCACGATCATCGACGATACGCTCTTGAACGGGCCGGAGGCGGTGGCGATCAGCGCGGCGGCCACGGGCTACACGGGCGCCAGCGGCACGATCACCGTCCACGACAACGAGACGGCCACGCTCACGGTCAGCCTGCCCGCCAGCGCCGACGAGACGGCCGGCGTCTTGACCGCGGCCGGCACGGTCACCGCCAGCGCGGCCCCCGCGCGGGACATCAGCGTGCAGCTCGTCTCCAGCGATACGACGGGGCTTACGGTGCCGGCCACCGTCACGCTCCCTGCCGGTCAGACCTCCGTCAGCTTCGACGTGACCATGCACGACGACCACGTGATCGACGGGCCGCGGCCGATTACCGTCACGGCCCGCGTGGAGAACTGGACCAGCGGCTCGGCGACGCTCATCGACCTGGACGACGACGCCACGCTCGGCCTGACGCTGCCGGCCTCGGGCTGGGAGGGGCAAACGCTCGCGTCCGCGGGCACGCTGCAACTGGGTGGAACCCTCGCCTCCGACCTGGTCGTCACCCTGACCTCCTCCGACACAAGCGAGCTGACCGTTCCGGCCAGCGTGACCATTCCCGCCGGCCAGATGGCGGCGACTTTCACCGTGACGCTGCTGGACAACGGCCTGCGCACCGGGCCGCTGAATGTGCAAGTCACGGCCACCGCCGCCGGCCTGCCCGCCGCCACCGCCGGCATGACGGTCGACGACAGCGACGTGGACCACTTCACCTTCGCCGCGCTCAGCGGCCAGCGGACGGTGGGCGTGCCCTTCTCGGTGACGGTCCAGGCCTGCGACATGCTGGGCAACCTGATCACCACGTTCAACGGCACGGCCGCGTTGTCGGCTGTGGGTCAAGGCGGGCCAATCTCGCTGACCCCCGCCACGGTGACCTTCACCTCCGGCGTCTGGACCGGCAACGTCACCGTCAACACGGTCGATGCGGGCGTGACCCTGGGGCTGAGCGATGCCGCAGGCGCGAGCGGCGCCAGCAACGCCTTCCAGGTGCTCAACCCCGTGCAGATCACCACGTCCAGTCCGCTGCCGGCGGCCAGCGTTACCATGCCCTACAGCACCACGCTGACGGCCGTGGGCGGCATGGGCCCTTACACCTGGTCGGCCACGGACCTCACCTATCTGCAGAGCCAGCCCAGCTCGGGCTGGATCTACAACGGCAACCCGCAAGGCTGGCACGGCGAAAACGAAACCTGGGCCCTGGCGCTGCCCTGGGCCTTCCCCTTCTACGGCAAGCAGTACACGTCGGTGTATGTCTGCAGCAGTGGTTACCTGGACTTCACCACGCCCGACGTTCCCGCCGTGAGCAGCCTGGCCGCCTTGGAGGCGGCCGTGCGCATCGCTCCCCTGTGGGAGACGGACCTGTTGACGTGGTGGGGCTACGACATCTACGTCACCAGCAACGCCAAGGACGTGGTCGTTCGCTGGCAAGCCTACACGTGGGACTTCACGGGCTGGATCAATTTCGAGGCCGTCCTCTATCCCAACGGCGACGTTGCATTCAACTACGGCCCGGCCAGCACGCTGCCCTTGCCGGCCACCATCGGCATCTCGGCGGGCGACGGCGCACACTACACCATTTCCAGCCTGAACGGGGCCACCAGCATCCCCGCCGATGTCTCGACGCTGATGACCTACTCCGGGCCGCCGACCGGGTTGACGTTGAACTCGGCGGGCGTGCTCAGCGGCACGCCCAGTGCCGTCGGCGGGTCGCAGTTCCTGGTCACGGCCGCCGATTCCGCCGCGCCGCAGAACAGCCAGACGCAATGGTTCAACCTCAACGTCCTGGCCCTGCCCGTGCTGACGCTCGGCGTGCCGGCCAATGCCACAGAAGGCGTCGGCACGGTGACCGGCAGCGTCGGCATCTCGGCCGCACCGCCCAGCGATCTGACGGTGGACCTTGCGTCGGCCGACGCCGCTCGGGCCACGGTGCCGCAGAGCGTGACGATACCCGCCGGCCAGATCTCGGCCACGTTTCCCATCACGATCATCGACAACATGCTGTTGGACGGCCCGGAGGCGGTGGCGATCACCGCCACGGCCGTGGGCTGCACGGGCGCAAGCGGCACGATCACCGTACACGACAACGAGACCGCCGTGCTCACGGTCAGTCTCCCAAAAAGCGCCTATGAGCTGGACGGCACGATCGACGGCACGATTACCGCCAGCGCGGCCCCCGCGCGGGACATCACCTTGCAACTGGCCTCCAACGACACCGCGCAACTGACCGTGCCGGCCACGGTGACGCTGCCCGCCGGCCAGACGACCGTCGGCTTCACCGCCACGCTGCTGGACGACCACGTGATCGAATCGGCCCCCACGCCGGTCACGGTGACGGCCGGCACCGAGAACTGGACCGCCGGCGCCGCGACCGTTTACATCCTGGACGACGATCACACGCTGACGCTCACGTTGCCCGCCTCGGGCTGGGAAGGGCAGACGCTGTACCTGGACGGCACGGTGCAGTTGGGCGGGACGCTGACCTCGGACCTTGTGGTCTCGCTCACTTCGGGCGATACGAGCGAGCTCAGCGTGCCGGCCAGCGTGACGGTCTTCGCCGGCACGCGGACGGCGAACTTCACCGTGACACTGCTGGACAACGGCCTGCGCACCGGGCCACAGAGCGTCGGGGTCACGGCCGCTGCGGACGGTTTCCTCACGGCCACCGCCGCCATGCTCGTCAAGGACAGCGACGTGGACCATTTCACCTTCGACGCCATCGGTGACCAGGCGGTCGACGAGCCGTTCTCGGTGACGGTGCGGGCTTACGACTTCCTGGGCAACCCGATCAGCGTGTACCAGGGGACGGCCCTCTTGAGCGGGAGCGGGCAAACGGGCAACGTCGTCAGCCCCACCTACGTGGCCTTCACCGCCGGGGTCTGGACGGGGACCGTCACCGTCGGCGCGCTGGACCCGGCCGTGACCCTGCGACTGGGCAACGGAGCGGGACTAACCGCCACGAGCAACACGTTCGCGGTTCAGCCCGGGCCGGTGGCCGGCTTCCAGTGGAGCACGGTGGCTTCGCGGCAGATCCAAGGCGCCGGGCTGTCGGCCACCTTGACTGCCAAGGACGCCTTCGGTTACACGGCCACCGGCTTCAACGGCACGGTGGCCCTTACCGGCCTGATCGGAGCAGGCGTCTATGCGCCCCTGGTAATCTCCGAGGTCTATGAAGGCACAGGTGTAGACACCAATCCGTCCTGGGTCGAATTCACCAACACTACCACCCAGGACCTCGACGTCAGCGGCTGGCAGGTCTATCTCTACGACCGCAACACCTGGCCGGGGCCCCTGCCGGTGTGGACCTTCCCCGACGGGACGATCATTCCCGCCGGCGGCGTCTGCCAGTTGTTCGAGGACGACGAGCTCGACGCCCCCGGCCAGTACCCGCTGTTCTACGGCGAGTTTACGCTCGGCTGGGACAACCAGTTGACCGGCGACCCGGTGGGCGTGCTGCTGGAAGACGCCGCGGGCAACATCGTGGACTTCA
>Ga0326728_10019370_pt1 | contig 13211 bp, 10 predicted proteins | sample MB3enrmetagenome_FD_207602 | JGI IMG/M metagenome (GOLD analysis project Ga0326728, IMG submission 207602) | Lab enriched peat soil microbial communities from McLean, Ithaca, NY, United States - MB31MN | ecosystem: Environmental > Terrestrial > Soil > Wetlands > Peat | place: USA: New York...
CACTTGTTCACGATCCAAATCCGAAAATACTCGCGCGCCGCCCCGCTGAACTCGAGTGGCATCGCCTGGGAAGCGGGACCGTCGGCCTTACTCTCCACGGTCGGCACGCCATCTTCCGAGACGGGCTCCCGGACGTTTCCGGTGCTTGCCGCCTGCTGCGAGGCCGCATCGATGTCGGCTGCCCGGTCATGACCGGCGCCGCATGAGCATGCAACAGTTTCTTCAGGATTCAGTGAACCACATTTTGGACACTCCCAGGCCATACCGAAAATATCCTCCCGGAAAACTTGAGCCGGCCGCGTAGTTGGATTGCATCAATTTGATGAATTGTAATATTTGAACCGTTACTTGCTGATACCTAAGTTCTATTTCTAAGCCAGATGAGCCGAATTGCGACAAAAAATAGAAAACTGCGTCATAGAAGTAATGGTAGCAATCCACATCTTCATCTGACCCGTTTCTTCATAAATCAGGGATGATGCTCATTATATATGAGTATGTAAATTAAATGAATATTATCTAGGTTTGATAGATGAAATATCGCGAAATAATATGACCCGGCAATCGAATTTTTTTGGTTTCTTCCCCGGTTCTTTTCAGATCGATATCGTACCCTCCATGTATAAGGCGGCTTTCCCTGCAATGCTTACTCGCTCCCCCATGGCCCTGCAAAAAAGCTCCCCTCCTCTCCTGGAAACTTGTATGGCATGCAGGCGGCTCTTTTTCAATACCCCCGCCCAATATGGCGTCAGCACACAGTGTGACGATCCCGTAACGGGATCTTCGGCGATTCCTACTGCCGGGGCAAAAAAGCGTGAAACAAAATCGGCCTTCACGCCTCTGGCCGTTACAATCACTCCGCGGCAGTCCAAACCGGCGAGTGCGTTGAAATTGGGCTTCAGGTCCCTGACGCATTGCTCGCTCACGAGCTCTATGAGAATATCCTCTTCCGATCTGAACACTTTTATCGGAGCCGCGCCCAAGATTTCGAATAAACTGTCTGCTTGCTCTTTAAGGGTTGGCGGGCGTGAAGGGAAGTCCATCTCGAATAGATCCCCCTTTTTTTCTACGACCAGCCGGCCGCTCTTTCGCGTCTGGAAGCAAACGGTCTTCTCCGGCCACCTCTGCAGCTCGTAGAGAACGTATGCGCTTGCGAGTGTGGCGTGGCCGCATAGCGCCACCTCCGTGACGGGCGTGAACCACCTGAGCTCGTACCCGTTGTTCTTTCGGACTGTGAACGCTGTCTCGGAAAGGTTGTTTTCGGCAGCTATGGCCTGTAGAATTGGATCCGAAATCCAATCGTTCAGCAAACATACGGCGGCAGGATTTCCAGAAAAAATCTCGGATGTGAAAGCATCGACCTGATAGATTGGTATTTTCATCCGGAGTCTTCCTCCGCGATAGAACTGTGTAGAATGCCAAGGCCTATGTCCATCTCATTCCTGGTGATATTGAGGGCCGGGAAAATCCGGATGAAGAAAGGCGGCATGTGCCTGTTTTCGATTCCGAAAGTTTCAGCGTTTCCCATCGAAAATCATCACTTCAGGGCTTCAAAAGAGGTTTTCGCTTCCGGCGAATACGCGTGGAATTTTATCAGCTTTTCACACGGCCGATCCGCGCAGCGCACGCAATGTTCGACACCTCGGGCGAGAGCGCATAACCGGATCGCACACGTATGGGAATGTCCTATAAGCCTCTTGCCCTCGTTCAGACACCCGTCGCAGTTAATATCTTCGGGCTTCAGATGAATTCCGAACTTTTCCGACCACAAGGCCGCGGTCTTCTCTCTGGCAGCGTCGTCGTCGTTTTGGGTAGCAAGAAAGGCGGGACACTTGGAACAAACAAGGCCGCAATACGCGATCATCTTCTCCATGATTTCTCCTCTCTTTCTGCCCGGGTGGCTTCCGATCGAGTGTGGGTCCAAGTCTGCCTGAACTTACCCGATCTTGTTGCTGTAAAGCAAGAAAATGCCGCATGACAGCTCTTCACTCCCTGCGCTCTTGACCCGCGACTCCAAAAAGGCTGCTTGCAGCCACGTGACTTTATGTGAAGAATACTTAAACTGCTTGTAAGAGAGATATATAATTGATAGAGGTCTTTATTGGCCCATGTTCGGGTCGGTGCGCGTGGTTTTTCAGGCGGGGCGCAGAGATATGTTGTAGGAAGAAGCGGGTAAACCCTTTTTGACGGGCTTCAGTCATGGCGTTTTAAATCCTGAAAATCCTGTCGGTCAGGACTGAAAGAAGGTTTCTCTCTTCGAGACACTCGCTCGCTGCTGCCTCCCTTGATGAGGTTATTCTTTGCATGCATTGGCGGTCGTGGAGCGATTATGGAATTGAATGAAGCAGCTTCCTGCGCAGTTTTCAGAAGTGGTGGGAGCGTTTCCCCCCAGGAACAGTCGTACTGCATCGACCTCAGGGTGAAACAAAAGAAGGAAAGCTACAGACGTTACGATTTCGAGCGTTCTCAGGAAGAAGCTTTCGCAACCTTCTTCGATCTCGCCCAGGAATTTACCACTATCGAAAGCCTCTACAAGATTTGCGTGGCCGTTCCCAAAGAATTCTTCGACCTTGACAGCAGAATTTTCATCATCGAACCGAAACACTCGGTGCTGGAGTTGGTCTGCACCAGCAGGCGAGGCATCATTCCACCCTCTGAGCGGCGGGATCACAGTGTGGTGGAGGTCGAAAACATTATGGAAACTGAAAAGTCGTGGATCTTTCCCATACGGGCAAACCACGCCCTTGTGGATACTCTTCCCTTTTTAGGTCACAGGTCTATTCTGGGTCTCTTTGAGGTGTTTCCGAAAAATGCGGTTGATCGGCGTAAGCATTTCTTTCTGGAAAAGTACACCAACCGGATCGGGTATAATCTCCACCAGAAATTGCTGGTCCAGCAGAATATCGACCATATCAAATTCATAAATCAACTTGTATCGGACATCGAGCACAACGTCATCACACCGAATCTGTATTACAAGCTGTTCTTGATCAAACTCAGGAAAATGATTGAAAACTTCAAAAACGTTGAAAACCTGGCCGCAAAAATGGTCGAAGATGCTTCGGTTTGCAGCGCCGTTGCCAAGTCTCTGCAAGATGCCGCCCAAATCCTGCATAACACCAACTTTGGACTCCAGACCGAGTTCGTCGCTCTCAGCAAACATTACGAGCACACCAGTTTGTTTCTGGAGACTCTTTTCCGCAAGGACCACTTCCAGAAGGGCACTTACGTGCTCAGGAAGCAGTCATGTAATTTTCGCACCGAGATAATCAAGCCTCTTATCGACCGGTACGCCGGCCAGTTTGAAAAAAAAGGGATTACCGTTGACGATTGGATCGAAAACGTTCCGGACGAGCAGGTCACGTTGTTTGTGGACAAGGGACTGATATCTCAGGTGTTCGATAATTTTTTCTCGAATGCTCTCAAGTATACGAGGGAAGGAAAAACAGAGTCGGGCCGCACCGAGAAACTATTCTCTTTGAACCGGCAGATAGTACAGGACGCTTTTGGAGAAGACAAACCTGGCGTTAGATTCGATTTCTTCACAACGGGCCAGCCCCTGACCCGCGAAGAGTGTGCTCGAGTATTCGAGGAAGGCTTCCGCACAGGCACTGGTCTAGCAACGGGAAGCGGGCACGGCCTTCATTTTGTAAAAAACGTAGTCGAAATTCATGGCGGTACGGTGGGTTGCAATCCCCAACCCAATGGGAATTTGCTATATATTGTCCTGCCCTTCAAGAAGTAGAGAAGTAGAAGAGAAAACAGAAAAGCGCTTTTCCCGCTCATTTTTCTCACTGCTCATGTTCCCCTCTCCGCGCTCGATTGACCTTCTCTCAGGTCAGGGTTGCCTCTTCTTCTCATTAGGGCTAGACTGTAATCCTTGCGAACATAATTTGAAGTAGCTTAATTCCTTTCCGGTGGTTATAATAAGCAGGCTCGCCTTCCCGGAAGTAAAATTTGTTTCACAATAGACCGAGATTAACCCGATAGTATCTTTTAAGATCACGAGGAAAGTGCGGGCAAGGAGGAATCTTGATGGCGAGGAAACGCGACGACCGAGGTGGGGAGCTTAGATGTTCCTTTTGCGGAAAAAGTCAGGATGAAGTCAAAAAACTGATCGCCGGTCCTACGGTTTATATCTGCGATGAATGCGTTGAGCTTTGTAATGACATCATTGCCGAGGAATATGAAAGAGAAGGGGCGGCACGGGCCACACAGATTCCCAAGCCAGCCGGAATAAAACAAGTTCTTGACCAATACGTGATCGGCCAGGAAAGGGCGAAAAAGGTCCTCTCGGTGGCTGTTCACAATCATTACAAGCGCATTGAGCTCAAAGTCGACAAGAACGAAGTCGAGCTCCAGAAAAGCAATATCCTCATGATCGGTCCTACCGGGTCGGGCAAAACTCTTCTTGCGCAGACGCTTGCCCGCATCCTGAACGTGCCTTTTACTATAGCGGACGCCACCACGCTCACCGAGGCAGGTTATGTGGGCGAGGATGTGGAGAATATACTGGTAAGCCTGATCCAGGCGGCCGATTATGATATCGAAAAGGCGTCCAGGGGAATCGTCTATATCGATGAGATAGATAAGATCGCCAAAAAATCAGACAGCCCTTCAATAACCCGGGACGTATCGGGCGAGGGCGTTCAGCAGGCGCTTCTCAAGATTCTGGAAGGCACCGTGGCAAATGTGCCTCCCAAGGGCGGCAGGAAACACCCGCAACAGGAATTCATAAAGATTGACACAACGAACATTCTTTTCATATGCGGCGGGGCCTTTAACTACCTCGAAAACATTATTCGCTCCAGGATTGGAGTGAAAGGAATGGGATTCGGGGCTGAAATCAGGAGCAAGGAAGAAAAAAGCATCGGGGAAGTGTTGCGGCATGTGCAGCCCGAAGACCTTCTCAGGTTCGGTATGATTCCGGAGTTCGTCGGTCGCCTGCCGGTTATTGCAACCCTCAGCGAACTCACTGAAGACGAGTTGGTCAGCATTCTCACCGAGCCTAAGAATGCTTTGGTCAAGCAATACAAGAAACTGTTCGAACTCGAAAACGTGCGGTTGCGCTTCAATGACGGGGTTTTGAGGTCGATCTCCAAGGAAGCGATCAGGCGCAAGTCGGGTGCGCGAGGGCTTAGGTCAATTATGGAAAACATCATGCTGGACATCATGTACGATCTTCCGTCCCACCCGGAAATTCAGGAGTGCATCATAAACGAGGACGTACTCACCAAGAGCGCGCAGCCTTTGCTCCTCTTCCGTGGCCAGGACCAGGAATCGGCTTGATCTTCGGCTGAGTCCTATTTTTCGAAAAGAGAGCATGAGAGAGACGGGTAAAATGTTCAAACTAACGCGTACAAAAGACGGTCAGCAGAATAATGTCTTCACTATGCCTCTTCTGCCGTTGAGAGATATAGTGGTGTTCCCATCGATGGTGGTCCCCCTTTTCGTGGGGCGTGACAAGTCCGTAAACGCCCTGGAAAAGGCCATGGGGTCCGACAAGAAAATATTCCTGGCAGCACAGACGAAGGCCAAAACCGACACGCCCGGCGAAGGGGATATCTACCGCTTGGGCACCGTCGCCAATATTTTGCAGATACTTCGCCTGCCGGACGGGACCGTCAAAGTGCTTGTGGAAGGTGATTACCGCGCCAGGATAATAAATTTTGTCCCTCATCCGGACCATTTCATGGCGCAGCTCGAATCGCTGGAAGAAACAGATGAAAAATCGGTCGAAGCCGAAGCTCTCATGCGGGGGGTGAGGTCTTCCTTCGAGGCTTATTCAAAGCACAACAAAAAGATCACCCAGGAGATCCTGGATACGGTTGCCGCGATCGATTCCGCTTCACGGCTCGCCGATACCGTTTCTTCTTACATGCCCTTCAAGCTGGAGACCAAGCAGAAGCTGCTCGAGACCCTCAACGTTTTGCAGCGCATCGAAAAACTCTTTGGGCACATAAGATCTGAGATCGAGATCATCGAGACGGAGGAGCGCATCAAGGGCCGGGTCAAAAAACAGATGGAAAAGACCCAGCGCGAGTACTACCTCAATGAGCAGATGCGCGCCATTCAAAAGGAGATGGGTGAGAAGGACGATTTCAAGTCCGAACTGGAAGAGATTGAAAGACGCATAAAAAGAAAGAAACTCTCCTCGGAAGCCGCAGCCAAAGTCCGCGCCGAGTTCAAAAAACTCAAGATGATGTCTCCTATGAGCGCGGAGGCAACCGTGGTGCGAAATTACATCGACTGGATACTTTCTCTTCCATGGTATGAAAAAACCAGGGACAAGCTCGATATAGACGAAGCCACCCGGATTCTGGACGAAGACCACTATGGCCTGGAAAAACCCAAGGAGCGCATTATTGAGTACCTTGCCGTGCAGGCGCTCGTGAAGAAGATAAAGGGCCCCATCCTTTGTTTCGTAGGGCCTCCTGGTGTCGGTAAAACTTCGCTCGCGCGTTCCATTGCAAGGTCTATGAACCGTAATTTCATCCGGCTCTCGCTCGGGGGGGTGCGCGATGAGGCTGAGATCCGCGGCCACAGGCGCACCTATATCGGCGCCTTGCCGGGCAAAATCATCCAGTGCCTCAAGAAGGTGAAGAGCAATAATCCGGTATTCTGCCTCGATGAAATCGACAAAATGAGCATGGATTTCCGCGGAGATCCGTCTGCGGCGCTGCTCGAAGTGCTCGATCCGGAGCAGAATTTTGCCTTCAACGACCATTATCTGGATCTGGACTATGATCTGTCGGAAGTCTTCTTCATCACGACGGCCAATACGCTGCATTCCATTCCCGCACCGCTCCGTGACAGAATGGAAGTCATTCAGCTTGCGGGTTATACGGAATTCGACAAGCTCAACATCGCTAGAAACTTCCTGATCAAGAAACAGTCCAAAGCTAACGGCATAAGTGACGAAAATATCGACTTCAGCGATGAAATTGTGCTCTACATAACCCGCCACTATACCAAGGAAGCCGGAGTGCGGAACCTTGAGCGCGAGATCGGTTCTGTTTGCCGCAAGGTGGCCAAGGAAGTGGTGCGTAACGGCCCTGAGACCAGGGTGGAGCTTACAGAAAATCATATCCAGGAATTCCTGGGCATTCCGAAATTCCACTACGGGCGCGCCGAGGAAAAAGACGAGATAGGTCTTGCGATGGGTCTTGCCTGGACGGAATTCGGAGGCGACATTCTCGGGATCGAAACGGCGATCATGCCCGGCAAGGGAAAAGTTACGATCACCGGCAAACTCGGTGAGGTCATGCAGGAGTCGGCGCAGGCGGCATTGAGCTATGTAAGGTCCCGCGCAAAGCAGCTCGGACTTGACCCGGATTTCCATCAAAATCTCGATATCCACGTTCATGTCCCGGAAGGGGCAATCCCAAAAGACGGCCCGTCAGCAGGCATTACCATGGCTACCTCCATCGTGTCCGCTCTCAGCCGCATTCCCGTGCGGAGCGACGTGGCAATGACAGGTGAGATAACCTTAAGAGGCCGAGTGCTTCCTATCGGTGGCCTGAAGGAGAAAATTCTCGCCGCGCACCGGGCCCTCATCAAGACTGTTCTGGTTCCGAAGGAAAACGCCAAGGATCTCAAAGAGATTCCGGCAAAGATCCTCCAGGAAATCAATATCGAACTGATGACCCACATGGATGACGTGCTCAAGCAGGCGCTGGCGCCCGAAGAAGCGGGAAAACTGTTCGAAGAAGCTGAAGTGGAGGCCCCGGTCATTCTCCCCAAGGAAAAGGCCGCAGATGAGATTCGAGCGCATTGACCCGGGAAACTCCGCTTGACATTTACGTCCGATTTCACGCATAATAAGCGTTCCTTGGGGCGCGAAAGGGCGCAGGGCCTTCGATAGTTCTGAGGTTCTTGGTTTTGAGCGAATCGGCTCAGAATTGAAAACCGGCAGCTATGAACTCGCAGAGGGCGGGTAGCTCAGTTGGGAGAGCATCGGCCTTACAAGCCGGGGGTCACAGGTTCGAGCCCTGTTCCGCCTATTTAAGTCTTTTGAGTCAGGGGTGGTAGTTAAGTTGGTTATAACGCCGGCCTGTCACGCCGGAGGCCGAGGGTTCAAGTCCCTTCCACCCCGCCAGAAAATTCGAGGGGTTACGTGATGAGCGTAACCCCTTTTTGTCCCTTTAAGCCGCCGAATGTATCTTTACTTCCTGCTCCAACTTCCCGGCCAGACGGTCCGACTCTACCTCAAGATCATAATGGGTCTGAAGATTCATCCAGAACTCGGACTCGATTCCAAAGTAGCGGCCAGGGCGCAGAGCCGTATCGGCAGTAATGGCGCGCTTTCCATGAATGTTCGCGTTGATCCGCCGGGGATCGACTCCGATGTCCTTGGCCAAGAGGTACTGGCTGATTCCCATGGGTGAACTCGATCCCTGCCTTGGGCCGGAATGATACCTGCTTAAAAGATTATTGTTGTTGAAGGTGTGCCGGGCTTCGACGTCCGCTAAGGACTCGATCAACTGGCCTTTATTCGTAGCGTCGTGCTTGCCGGCGCGGAGCACAGAGAGCACGAATCAGGAAAACAATAATGGTTCACCGGTGCCCACGAAGAACTCAGGACAAGCTCAAAATTTCCTCCCGCTGCAATACATGGAAACCTGTGGCGCCGCGTACACAAAGAACAGGGGCGGTTTGCTGGCAGGATGAGCTCAAGATATATAATCAAATTGGCGCAAAATTGTATCAATATTAGAGGAATAAACGAAATTGTGCCAGTTGTGACCGGAAAATTCATATGAATTGCCGCATTTGGCTTTATAGAACGGGCTTGGCATAGAACATGAAAGAAAACCTACAGAAATTACTCTCACTTGTATTTTAAATTACATTATAGAGCGCTCGCCAGGAGTGACGCATGGACAAAGAAGAGGTTCTGGAAAGAATCAAAGCGGCTCAGATAGACACGGTTCGGATTGAGTTCTCCGATATGCACGGGGTTAATCGAGGCAAGATCGTCCCCGCGAAGCGGATCGAAGAGGTCCTTGAGGAGGGAATAAACTGTGCCAAGCCGACCTTCTCTCTGGACCTCAATTACAATGTTCTTAGCGGAACCGGGACGGCCGAAGAAGTTAATTATGCGGATATGACAATCATTCCAGATCCTGCGACCTTTTCCATTGTCCCTTACCAGGAGAAAACAGCCCGATTTATCGGCGACATTTACGCGGATGGCGAGCTTTTTCCTTATTCTCCAAGAGGTCTCCTTAAGAAGGTGCTCAAACAATACAAATACAAGGGATTTGACCCCATCGCCGCGGTCGAATTGGAGTTCTACGTCTTCAAACAAGACGGTGGAGCTTTCGAGTATTATTGTGACAGGCCCAGTAATGTGTATTCCATGAATCCGCGCGTTGATCCCACTGACTTGGTGCGGTCCATTCAGAACATTTTACTCACCATGGGATTCGAAGTCCTTTACTGCAACCATGAGTTTTTCCAGGGGCAGTATGAGATCAACTGGAGGCACTCGGACGCCCTGACCGTCGCCGATCAGGCGTTCACTTTCAAGGCCGTGTGCAAGGAACTGGCTGCCATAAATGGCCTTTACGCGACTTTCATGGGGCGTCCAAAAAACGAAATGGGTGGGAGTGGCTGTCACCTTCATTTCTCAATCAATGATCTAAGCACTGGAAAAAACCTGTTTGACGATCCTAATGGCAAGGAAGGCCTGTCGGAACTCATGCTTCATTTCATTGCCGGCCAAATGGCCCACGCCAAGGGAATGGCCTCATTTTTAGCACCGAATATTAACTCCTATAAGCGGTATGTGCTCAATAACTTTGCCCCTTACTACCTGGCTTGGGGGCTGGACAATCGTACGACCTACATCCGAGTTCCTCGCGAAAGAGGCAAGGCGACCCGCGTTGAAAACAGAGCTCCTTGCGCCTCCGCCAACCCTTATTTGGCCGTTGCCCTGGGATTGATTGCCGGGCTTGATGGGATTGAGAAAAAGATGGATCCCGGCGACTTCTATGTGGGCGATATCTGCAGTGAAGAACCCGGCAAGTTCGAAACAATACCCTTATATCTGCACGAAGCTGTGCGCGAGCTGAAAAACGATGCCGTCCTGTGCGATGCGATAGGACCGGAGATCGTCCAGAATTTTACCACGATGAAACTGGGCGAGGCCGAGCGATTTCGAACCCACGTCACCGCTTGGGAATTCAGCGAATATTCTTACCATCTGTAGGTACTTGAACTCTAATCCGGGAGGTGTGCTCTATGTGCGGTATAGCGGGGCTGATTGCCAAGGACTCTTCCACGCTAGGCCAAGATCTGATCGCCATGCTGAAGGAACTTGAACACCGGGGAAAAGATGCCACTGGAATTGCGGTTTATGAAGAGCGTGATGATGTCCAGATTAGGGTGTCGCTAACGGATCCGGGATGGAAAAACGATTTGGAAGAGGCTATCAATAAATTTGGGGTCATTTCCGATTCAAGAATCTACAAAGGGGAAGGGAAATACACTTTCTATGAAGCCTCCATAGGAATGGATCTGGTAAGGATATCGGATCTCAATTGGGAGATAGATTCCAATCCCAACCTCTGTGTGCATTCCCTGGGTCAGCACATTAAGGTTTACAAGGATGAGGGTTCAGCAGAGGATCTCGAGCGCCGGCACCAGATCGCTCCAGTGAAGTCCACGCACGGCATTGGCCATGTTCGGCTCGCCACGGAGAGCGTGGATAATATCAATTTTGCTCATCCTTTCATCTCCTACCTCTATCCCGAACTGGCAATCGTTCATAACGGGCAGTTTACTAACTATTTCAATATGAGAAGAAAACTGCAGAGTCTGGGTGTTCGTTTCAAGACAAACAATGATTCCGAGATGGCCGCCCACTTTCTGGCCTACCAGATGAAGAACGGGAACATGGGTCTGGAAGAGGCCCTCTACTTGGCTTTGGACACTTTTGACGGGGTTTTTACCATCTTGGCGAGTACCTCCGATCAGATCGGCGCCTTGAGAGATAGGCTCGGGATCAAGCCCATGCTTTTTTTTGAACAGGACGATGTCTTTGTGCTCTTTGGATCGGAGCAGATCTGTCTAACCCCAATAGTCTCCGATGTATATGCCACGGAGATGGATCCGGGAGGCGTGAAAGTATGGTCCGTTTAGATTTTCAAGGTATGAGCTCCCGCGAAGTCAATAAGAAGCTCAAAGAGGTGATCCAGAGCGAAAGGGAGATCGAGGTCGTAAATCCGCACTCCATGCACAACTTCGCAACAGCACTCATCGGCCGGGCGACCATTACCGTGCATGGCAGCACCGGCTTCTACACGGGTGGATTTCTGGATGGCCCCGCTTTGATCGTGAAAGGCAATACGGGCTGGTACACCGCCGACAATATGTCCAGTGGTGAAATTATAATCGAGATGAACACAGGAAGTAATGCAGGTCCTTCGATGCTTGGCGGCACACTGCTGATCAAAGGGAACAGCGGGAGCCGGGTTGGCTACGGAATGAAGGGTGGAAATCTAATCGTGTGCGGGAATGTCGGGCGCTGGCTCGGTCAAATGACCTTGGGTGGCCGCATTATTGTGTTTGGTGAAGTGGGGGAGGGGGTAGGGGAGTCCGTGTACAACGGAGTCATCCATGTGCTCGACCAGGGTGTGGAAGAAAAACTGGGCGGCAATGTGAGAGTGATTCCGATAGAGGATCAAGAAAAAAAAGAGGTCGAAGCTCTTTTCAAAAAATACGGAATCGAGCGTGGTGTCGACGACTTTCGCAGTGTTGTTCCCAAGATATATGGGCGGCATGAATATGTTCTATTCAAACCTACTCACAAAAAAACGGTGCTGGCATGACGGGAAAAGAAGACAAGCAGGCTAAGGCAAAAGATGTGCAAAGGGGTGTCTGGAATCCAGAGACTATCGCGAACATCAAATTTGCTGCAGAGACGGGCAAGCACCGAATTCGAGGCTGTGGGACTCCGAGGAAGTTTCCCAATTTCGACGACTTGCTTGTCTTGCCGGCTCAATTGACGCGAATGTCCATCGACACCTACAGAGAGGACTGTAAGACGCAGACCGTTCTGGGGGCCCGCTATGCAAAGAAGCCTCTGATCATTGAAACGCCTATCATGATATCAGGCATGTCTTACGGCGCGATCAGCAAAGAGGCAAAGACCGCACTGGCAAAAGCAACGGATATCGTGGGAACTTCAATCAATAATGGTGAAGGCGGGCTGCTTCCCGAAGAAAGAGCCAATTCATACAAGCAGGTCGTCCAAATCCTCCCCGGCCGCATTGCGTTTTCACTTCGCAACATTCAGGCGGCGGATGCCCTGGAGATTATCTCCGGCATTGGAGCCAAGCCCGGCCTTTCCGGGCATTTAATGGGAAGCAAGATCACCAGGGAGATAGCTGCATTCAGGCAACTGCCGGAGGGAATTGATCTACACAGCCATCCGCGGCATGGGGATATCTTCGGCGCCGATGACCTCTGCCTCAAAGTCTCTGAATTAAGGGATGTAACGGATGACCAGATACCGATCTTCTTCAAGCTTGCGGCAGGAAGGGTTTGGGAAGACGTTAAAATTGCCGTCAAAGCAGGTGTGGATGGCATCGTCATTGACGGGGCGCAAGGGGGGACAGGAGCGGCCCCTGTCATCGCATCCAATAACCTTGGCATCCCCGCTCTGCCCGCGCTGGTTCAGGCGGTTCGAAGTCTGGAGGATATGGGCGTAAAAGAGGAAGTCAGTCTCATCATTTCAGGAGGCATAAAAGATGGGGCGGATGTGGCCAAGGCACTCGCTTTGGGCGCCGATGCGGTCGCCATTGGGACAGGTGCATTGGTAGCTATGGGCTGTGTTGTCTGCCTGCGTTGTCACGAGGGCAAGTGTGCTTTCGGCATAGGCACGCAGGACCCGGAACTCAGGAAAAACCTCAATATCGATGAGGCAGCGCAACGAGTGGCGAACTACATCCAGGCAATGACTTATGAGGCTGTTGTACTGGCCAAGGCCGCCGGCAAGACCAAGTTGCAAAGTATGGAAAGGGAAGATCTCAGAAGCTTGACCTTGGAAGCCTGCGCCATGACGGGTATCCCTCTGGTCGGTTCGAACTATGTTTTCGGCGAAAGATTCGGTTTTTGCTAGCCCGGTCAAATGATGCCGGCTGGCGCAGAGGTGCTCGATTGCAGGGAATTCTATTCGTGGGATGGTGAAAATGAGAATAAAAGAG
>Ga0326728_10019371_pt1 | contig 13210 bp, 8 predicted proteins | sample MB3enrmetagenome_FD_207602 | JGI IMG/M metagenome (GOLD analysis project Ga0326728, IMG submission 207602) | Lab enriched peat soil microbial communities from McLean, Ithaca, NY, United States - MB31MN | ecosystem: Environmental > Terrestrial > Soil > Wetlands > Peat | place: USA: New York...
GCTCGGCCGACGGGCAGACCTTGGTCACCCGATCGCTTTGGTCCCGTAGGTACTTGAGGGGCTCCACCGAATCCAAGACAAATTGGGGCAAGTCGTGGCTCTGACGAAATCCCTCGACCGCGTCTGCGAGTGCACGGAGGTGCTTCGCGATGGCTCTGACCGTGCTCGAGTGCACCTTATCCGCGCGAAGTCTCGCCTCGATGCCCAGGGCGCGGCCATCCTCGAGCGAGAACGCGTCGAGGGCGGAGCGGAGCGCCGCTTCGTCGACATGGGGGCGCATCTCGGCGTGGGCGCGGGCGCACTCCCAGATGAGTTCTTCCACCTTCGTCGCCGAGCAACCCGCGCCCACGGCCGCACGAAGCCACCATCCCCCTGCATTGTCCTTCGCCAGGCCATTCCGGAGCGCTTGCCGAAACGCTCTGCCGAACATCTCGCGTGCGTCCACGTGGCGCTCCTCGAACAACCGTCCACTGGAGAACGCATTCTCTTGCAGGACGCGCTGGCAGAATGAGTGAATCGTGGCGATCGTGGCGACATCAAGTCTGCGCAGCGCCTCCGTCAACGTGTTGCGAGCGTCGTCGTCAATACGAAAGACGCTGTCTTGGGAGGTTGCGCGGGCGTCTTCCACTCTTTCGTCAAGGCGTGTGAGCTCTTCGAGCTTGGCCCGCAGGCGCGCGCGAAGCTCGCGAGAGGCCTTCTCGGTGAATGTGACGACGAGAATGCGTTCGATCGGGGTGCCCGTCGTCAGCAGGATCTCGACGACCAGGTGTTCGAGAGTGAACGTTTTTCCCGTGCCCGCCGAAGCCTCGATGACCGTCGGGCGGTCGAGCGGGATTTTGCGGAGCACGTTGGGGCGGGGGAAGAACCGGACGATCACGTACGAGTCTTTCGTTGAGCGAAGAAGGCTCCGAGGAGACGGTCGGCCTTGGCCCGCGCGCTGTCTTCGTCGGGAATGGGATAGGTCTCGGGATGCGGCACCGGACCGTAGGCGGAGCGAAGCGCGGATCGTCCGTCGCGAACGAGCTTCTCGCGCGCCAACTCGAGGTGGGGCACGAGGTCACCCGCGGAACTGTGAGCGTGTCGGGAGAAGACCGCCTCGCACGGAAGAAATGCGTCGTGAGGTCCACTCAGAAGGTGTCCGACGATCCCCTCGATCCACTCTGTCGCCGCCTGTCGCGACATCGGTTCGAACGCGATGGCCGACGTCTTCGCTTTCGTCTCGGAGCCCTCAACAAATAAGGATGAGTAGGGCGATGCCGGGATAGCACCCGCGGCGACCAGGATCGCTTGGTCGACGAATGCACGAAGAGCGGCGCGGTCGACCGCCCACTCGTCAGTGCCCGATGCTTGCGCGAGCGTGATGAATGCCTCGGGAGTGCACGGCAAGGTACGGCCGATCAGATCGACGCGAAGGGTGCGGGGCTCCACGTCGGAATCGAAGCATTGAACGGTGAGGCCGAGCGGCGGGTGCGCCTTGTCGCTCGGGGTGAAGTCCACACCGGCACCGAAGCGGTGAATCATGACGGAGTCCTTCACGTCGGCGCCGAGTTTGTCAATTTCGTCCGTCCAGGCGCGCAGCGTGCCGAGTTGCGCGCGCCTCTCGCCCTCCGCGAGCAGTCCCGCGGGGCCTTGACCTCGGAGGGCGCGCGCGTGGACCTCGGCGTCGTACACGGCATCGAGTGGGTGGTCTGACCTTCGACTCGCGAGCCACACGCGGCGAAGAAGAGGCGTCGCGTCCCGCCGGGAGGTGCCGAGTGGTTCCTCTTCCGTCGCCTCGAGATCGACCATCTCGTCATCGCGAAGGCCGACGCAGAACTGCGCCCAACCTTGAAGGGGCCATTCGAGGAAGGACCGGAGTACGTTCAGCGGGAGCGTGAGCCGTCGCTCGAGCGGCTGCGCCGCGTTCCAAGGGTAGGTGTATCCGAGATGATTGGCCAATGAACGCCACGAGGGGGCGACGGCCGCGCGGGTTCGAACGATTTCCGGGGTTACCCGAGCGGAGGCCTGATCGACGCTTCGGCGGAGCGCCACGGTGCGGGCCTCGGCGTGGGCTTCGTCGATGTGCATGGGGCCTAGCGCTTCAGGGGGCGCGGCGAATACGTCTGGATAGTAGCCCTCGTCCCATCGTCTCAGGGGATGGCGGCGGACGAGCGACGACACATCGACCCCATAGCCGCGTCCCAGCGCGTGCAGAAGCTCCTCGACGACGGTTGAAGGAGCCAGCGGGTCTCCCGTGAGGGGATCGCGCGAGACGTACGAGACGTAGAAGCGTTCGCGTGTTCCGAGGAGCCACTCCAAGAATGCGTACTTGTCGCGGTCTCGCGCGGTCACGTCTCCCGGGAGACGTTTCGCGTTGCGCAAGTCCAGCGGATCCTCGGAATCGGTTGCGGGGAAGCGGCCTTCGCCCATGCCGCACGCGAACACGACTCGCGCAGGCACGGGGCGCGTCGCTTGCAGTCGGGAAACGAGCACGCCCTCGCCTCCGCGATGGACCGACGAGGACGAAATGCGGGTCCGAACGAGCTCGTACGCGATGCGGTACGGCACAGGCTTCGTCCCTATGTCGAAGGCACGAAGGGATCGCACCTGGCGAACGCAACTCGCGAGGGGCTCCACGTCCTCGGCGTTCGCCGGCGTGACGTACGTCTCGACCAACAACGCAAGAAGCGCCGCCCACTCGCTCAGGGGCTGGACCGCGTCGCGGAGGATCGCGACGTCGGCAGCAAGCGAGCGCACGAGCAGGCCGAAGGCCGAGGCGTCCTCCAGATCGGACGCCGCGACCTCGAGCGGGACGTAGGCTTCGGTTCCGAGCTCGAACGGTTCGCGCTGTCCACTCGCATCACCAGCCATGAAAGCGCCGAGCGCCAGGCGGCGAAGTCCCTGGTCCCAGTTGAAGAGATCTCGCTCGAGGTACGTCCCTCGATGGTCCTCGTGACTCATTCCGTGAACGACGCCGAGCGCGTCACACCACCCGATTCGCCGATCGCGATCCGCATCCCTGAACGTCCCGCCGACGCACGGGTGGAGCACGACCCCGAGGACCTCTTTGCGAGTGAACCGACCAAACGGCAGCTCGAAGATCCGAAGGGCGAGCTCGACAGGGCCGTCCACGACCGAACTGCGGACGTCGACAAATCGGTGGGGAATGGAGTGCGCTTCGCGAAAGACGGAACCGAGGTGGGCCAAGTAGAGCGGCGCGTCGCCATCGGGAAGCAAAACCGCAATGTCGTCGAAGCGAAGGGTTGGGTCGCGTTCGAGCAGCGTCCAGATTTCGCTGGCGACTGCTTCGAGTTCGCGCCGGATGCCCGCGTGCTCCAGGACTCGGATGCTTTCGTCGCCTTCGGAGGCAACGCCACTGCTTCTGAGGTCGCGACCAGGTGCTCTCTCGAGAAGGTCGCGCTGTAGCTGCGCCAGAATCGATGTGCCCGCGGGCGCGACGAATCGGTCGTCGTGGTCGTATCCGGCCGCTGCGTTGAGGGCGCGAACTTGCTCGCGACCGGCTCGGCCCCAGAGGGAGAGCGGCGCGGGATCCGCCTCGTCGGCGTCTTCCCAAAAGCCCTCGCACGGGCTGAGGGAATAGACCGTCACGTCGCAGTCGCGGCCGATGCGCGAGAGGATCTGATGAAAGGCCTCCGCGAAGTGGGCGAATCCAAAGACGTGGACCGCCCGGGCAGGAGCGGTGTTCGCCTCCGGCCAAATGGCCACCGCTTCGTGCAGAGCCACCAAGCCGCGAGCGCGCGCGAGGCCGCCATCGCCGAACATTGCGATCCACAGGCGCCGCTGCCACGCCTCCGTCTCAGCGAAACGGGGTTCCAGGCTGGGTCCGTCGAGCCATCGAAAGAGCATCGCTCCGCGGGAAAACGTGTATTCCTCGAAAAGGCGGCCGATGCGCGCCGCGAGTTGCGCGCGCCGCAAGTCCTGCGAGTCGCGCGAGCTTCCGGAAAAGACGTACGACCGAACCGGAGCGAGCTCCGGGAGGGCGAGAATGTCGTCGTCCAGGAGCAGCGTGAGCGCCATCGCTTCAATCGAGTCGGCGCTCGCAAGCTGCAAGTCGAGAACACTCCGCACGACATCGGTGGCGAAGGATGTGAGCCGAAGCAGCTCGAGGTTGGCGGCAATCCCGAAGTCCCGGGCGATCGTGAGCTGCAGGTAGCCCTCGACCGCATGGCTGGGCACGATGACGCGCACGGGGGTGAGGACCCCGTCGGCGAGCTGTTGGGCGCGAATTCGACCGCCGAGCTCCCGGGCGAGCTCCTCGGTGCGGTTCGAGTAGACGAGCGAATGCACGGGAGCCGAGCAAGCCTACTCCGGGGGGAACCGGAGTCACCTCGGCCGCGAATGCATCCGGGGGCTTGTCGGGGCCGCCGATGGATGGCAGGGTAACGGCCCTTTGCTTCTGGAGAGGTGACCGAGTGGCCGAAGGTACCCGCTTGCTAAGCGGGCGCAGGCCAAAAGCCTGCCGCGGGTTCGACTCCCGCCCTCTCCGCTATCCAAGCACTTGTTTTTGGCTTCGCCGGGCCCGGGAAGGACCCTTTGGCCAAAACCGGGCCAGAACCGACGAGCACTTGCGGCAGCGGCGGGAACGGCTCGCCCGCGCTCGCCGAGCGCAAGTTCTCGGCCTCGCGGATGTAGCCCTCGGTCGTCTCGAAACGCCGGTGCCCCGCCCGCTGCTTGATCGCCATGGGGTTGTCGCCCCGAAGCGCCATCCACGTGATGCCGGTCGCGCGCAGGTCGTAGAACGTAATGGCCTTGCGCGTCCGGTCCCCCTGCACAAAGAGCTCCTCGCGTCGAGCGCCTGCAACCCGCAGGAAATGTCGCAGCGTCCGCGCGAGGTTGTCGTTGATGCCGCGAAGGGGCGCGACGTTGCCTTGGCCACCCGACTCGCTGTGCATGGCCGCGAGCATCGGCACGAGCTCCGACTCGATGGGCACGCGCCTCGCCTCGCCGGTCTTGACGTCTTTGAGCCGGCCCGTGCGGCCGCAAGTGGCTTGATGCACGTGCACGATGCCGTGCTCGAGGTCCACGTCGTCCCACGTGAGGGCATCGAGCTCGCCCGGACGCAGATAGAGATACACGCAGAGCGCGGCAGCGCGGCGCCAGGTCAGAGGCACGTCTTCGCACTCGAGTAGTTGCAGGACCTCGCTTGGGTAGAGGTACTGTTTCCCCTTCCTCGTTCCACGATCGGGTGGCTCGACACCCTCGGTGGGGTCGTCGGCGCGTGCGCGTAGCGCGCGGTTCTTGCTTCGGGCTGCGCTGCGGAAGAGACATCGAGTCGCGCTCCAGATCTCCTGTGCGGTCTTCCAGGACAGTGCTCCGTCGCGGGTCTCGCGGTCGAGCGCGGTGACGATGTCCTCGATCTGCTCTCGGGTCACCTTTGCGATGGGGATGCCGTGAAGGAGCCGCAAGACCCGATGAAGGCGCGATCGTCGATCGTCGGGCAGGCGCGACGTGGGGTAACGAGCGTGCAGGTCCGCGATGTGCCGTTCGGCGTACTCGGCAACGGTCTCAGGCCCCGCCGTGAACTTTCCGTCGCGCGCGAGCTCCGCGACCTGCCGCGCGAGGTCACGCGCCCGCGCTCCGTCGTCGCGTGAAACCCTCGGATCGAGCTTGACCGGAAGCCGCACGCCGGTCGGCAGCGTCACCCTGGCGAACCACTGGGACTGGCCAGTCCCAGGGTCCTTGCGCCACACGGGGGAGCCAGTGACGGGGCGCCCGCCGCGAGTGCCGTTCGCGCGCCTCGCACGCGCGGCTATCCTGCTTCCCATCGGAAACATCCTTTCCGGTCACGCCCGCGGCCGCTCGCCAGCGGCGCGGGGGTTCTTGTTGGACGTTCGAGACGCTGCGCTGATTCTCTACGGCGGCCAAGACCGAGGCGCAAGGTTCACCCCTTTCGGTAGCGTGGCGCCGCGAAGCCTTCGGCCTTGAGCGGAAGCCCTTGCGCCCACAGCGGGAGCTCCTCGCAAAGTTCCACCATGCGATGGAGGTCGGTGTCCGCGTGCGCCGCATCGAGCTCGCAAACGACTTCGTCGTGCACGTGCAAAACTACGGCGAAGCCGGCCCCCTCGAGACGCACGAGCGCAACCGCGATCAAATCACGCGCGATGGCTTGTACAGCATTCTCCGCCCAGAGGCCTCCATATCCGGGGCGCCGCCGGGTGCGTTCGCGAAACGTGACCACCTCGTACGGTCGTTCCTTGGGGCGCTCGAGGCGTGCTTCGCGGTAACGAAGAAACCTGCCACTCGGCAGCAAGCACAATAGGTCACCGCCCTGCATCCGAAACGTGAGTGCACCGACTTGCTGCACGACCTTTTGGCGCACTACGCGCCGCGCCGCCCCGTTGACCTTCTGCCACAGGCCGCCGCATCGGTGCTCGAATCCTTCCGACCGGGTGCCAGCAACGAGCGGAGTGGTATCGCGCCATGCCTCGACGACTTGCTCGGGCGACAGCGACATCGCCGACCAGTCGACGCCTTGGGCCGCAGCGTGCGCGCGAAAGCGAGGTGCCCCCATTCCGTAGCCGAGCCCAAGGACGACGACCTTGCCTAGCTTTCGACGGGGGTCGGCTTTGGTAATGGAACCCTTGGGCACCGCATAGAGCCGCTCGGCCATGCGCGCGTAGACGTCTTCCCCCTCGCGAAAAGCCGCCATGGCCTGCTCGTCACCGGCGAGCCATACGAGGACGCGGGCTTCAATCTGCGCGTAGTCGACGACGCCGAGCACCTTGCCTGCGGGCGCCACGATGCACGGCCTCACAAGCGCGGCGAGCACCTCCTCGACCCGCATACCCAAGTTCTGCGCGAAGGCCTGGATCCCTGCAACGTCGCGAGCCAGGGCGAGATCCACCGCAGTCTGAGTGCGCTGCACGACGTCGGCGTCGAATCCACGTGGCAGGTTGTGAGGTTGGACGCCGACGCCCGTCCAGCGGCCGGTATGTGCTCCGCAGTAGCGCAGCGACTCACGAATGCGGCCGTCGGCGTCCGCGGTGTTGATGGCGGCACGGATCTTCTTCGCGCCGATCGCCGCATCGAAGAGGCGCGACTCGAGCACCCGCTGCACGTCGGAGGCGAGCTCCGCGCGGGCAAGCAGACGACCGATGGCCGCCGCGTCCAGGGCTCCCTTGCCCGACCCTACCTCGACGCCATGGTCGCAGAGCCATGCCCGAAGCTGAGGGTTAGAACGGATGGCGACGCCAGGGACCGCCCGAATCTCGGCGAGACGGCCATGCACTTCCAGCACCGCGCAGGCCAGCTCGCGGTCGACTGCAAAGCCTCGCCTCTGAATGACCGCGTGAGCCCGTCGAACGTCTGGTTCGATTGCCGAGAGCCCGTACAGCAACCCGCGAACAATGCGCGCAAGCACGAGCACGTCGCTCGTGCAATACGCGACGATGCGGGCGTTCTCTTGAGCGCTCAGCTCGGGCCGGCGGCCCGTGCGCGCATATCTCTTGTTGAGAGTCCTAACCAGCTTGTTCCCATCCGCGTCCTTCGCGCCGCCCGGGACGAGTGCGGCGAGATCCTCGAGGCTGCCCGGGTAGCCGGCGAGAAGGGCTATTTCGAGGGAGTCCTGCCATGGAAGATCGCTTGGCCAACCGAGAGTGGTCTCCCAGATCCATCGGTCGAAGAGCTGCGCGTTGTGAGCTACGATCCCCGTGGCCCGCGCGACCTCGAATAGCTTCTCCGGGGGAGCATCGCCGGGGGACCACGACGTGAGCTCGCCGTCTGGCAAGAGAGCGACGGCGCAGAGTACCTCGGTCGTCGGGTGCTGCGCGTAGCGACGGCCCCCGATCGCGTTCAGTTTCCCGGCGCTGAGCGTTTCGAAGTCAACGATTGCCGGAGGCGGGTGCGCAGCGAGATGGGCAAGGAGCTCGCGTTGACGGGCTTGCAGAATCGGCTCGAAAACGTGCGTCCCCGCTGCCCGTAGGCGCAGTCGCTCCCCGCAAGCGTGGACGAGCACCCCTCGAAAAGCGCATAACCCAAGCAATCGCGCGGGCTCGAGACGCTCGACTGTATGCAGATTGCATTCGACCGAGGCGGGAGTCATGCGACCCACTCCTCGACCCATTCGGGCTCCCTCGACGGGGGCGCAGGCGTCGCGACGAAAGAGTCGATCGGGGACCAGGGGGCGGGGCTCGGCGCGACGACGGCCGGGGGCGGCCCCGTCGACGGGGCCGGCGGCGACGCGCGCGAGCCACGAAGCGCTCGAGCGCCGCGGGCGTGCATGTGGCGGACGAATTCGAGAACATTCACCGTCACGGTCTCGAGGGACGTCGAGCCGCATTGCTCGCATTTGATCGGCAGCGACTTGTCGCCATCGGCGTCTGCCGCCACGTCGACCGGCTCCACCGTGCGCAGAATTCCGCGGAGGCCATCCAATCGGAGGCTCACGGTCGCGACCTCCCAGCGGGCCACGAGCGTCGGGTGCATCACGACACGGCCGCGGGTGATCCATGACTCGCTAAGGGGCGAGGCTGTCTTCGTCGTGTACTTGACGATCTCGCCGATCGCGGCGTCGGCGTTCGGTACCTCGCGGATCCACGCGAAGCCGCACCGGTCGTACGCTTGGTGGAGTGTCTCCTCCAACCAAGCTTTCGGGACGAAGGGACCGACGTAGAGCACGTGCATGTGGACGGCTCCCATCTCGCCAAGCTCGATCCGCCAATAGGCTCCCGTGCCTCGCTGACCGAGACCGGCGCGCCACGCGACTCCGAAAGCGCGCGCGAGTCCGATCACACGCGCGCGTAGAGAGTCGCAGGTGACTTCCGAGGGATCCCCCGGGCGGTACACCGTCGTCAGCGTGATGTGTCGCCAGCGATCGTCGGGGCGTAGCTTCACCGCGGCGATACGGCCCCGAAGCTCGTCGCGCCTCCTGCCCGCGGCTTTCCGGGCGCATAGCGGGCACGTGCGTGCATTGCAGGGATATCCACTGTTTGCGACGGCGAGCTCGCCCGATCCGGCCTGGTAGGCTCCGCAGTCGTTGCAGCGGAGAGCGCGCACAACCCCGGCGCACTGCCGGATTGCTTCCGCACGCCGCAGGAATCCCTTTCGCGTCTTCCCGTGCGGGAGCTTGCGTACGATTTTCTCGAGCTCCGAAGCGACTGCGAGCCGCCACGGCTGGGCGCGTTCGCAAATAGGCGGCAAGGCAGGCGAATTCGGAAAGTTTCTTAAGATGTCAAGTAAAGCGCCGCTTCGCGGCGAACGGGGGCTCCGCCCCCGAGCCCCCGAGCCGGAGGGCGGGCTCGATGAAGGATGTCCGGCGTCGGAGGGGCGCGCGCCGTTCGAGACGGAACCGGCGTGCGCCGTGGGTGCCCCCGAAGGGGTGCCCGCCCGGGCGGCGGAGCTACCGCGCGCCCCTGCGGCGTCGGACGGATGCTGAGTCATAGCGCCCCCCGTCGGGCGCCCGCTTCGCGCAGGGCCTGGTCAGCGCTCCACGGTCGCTCGGAATTTCTCCCCGCCTGGGACTGCACCGCGTTCTGGCGAGCGTTCCGGATGGGAGTGCGCTCGTCGAATAGTGCGCGCGCTGCGATCCAAGTGCGACCGCACCTCGAAACGCCCTCAACACCGCGCCGCGCGAGCTCACGGCACCTTCTCGCGAAGCGAGTGCGGCTCATGCCCGCGGGCCGGCGAGTCGACGTGTAGACCGCGGCCTCACCGTCGTTTGGCGGCTCGACTGCAATGCGCGCAATGCCTTCCGCCGCTTGCCGGAGGCCCTCGGCGATCGCTCGCAGGGCGTCGGCTTGGACGGACGCCGGGCGGGGCACACCGGACGCCGCGCACACGTGTGCTAACCTAGACATATTCCGGTCCGTTCTCGGCCGCGTCGGGTCCTGACTCCCCGACGCGGCCGTCAAGTTTTTTTAGGCTGCCTTCGATGGCGGGGGTTCGCGCGGCGTTAGGAACCCGGCGGCGATCAGAGCCTCCCGGGCTCGGTGCCCCGCCATCCCACGCACGCGTCCTCCGCGGTAGACAACGAGAATGGACCTCGGATCAACTTGTGCTTTGACGGCCAGCTCGCGGGCTTTGCTGTAGTCGAGCGCTCGTCGCATGATGAGCACCTCCTGACGTCACCCTGCCTGCGCGCTACACTGTTGACAGGAGGAGAAAGGTGCTGGTGGGGTTCCTCCACCCCCTTCTTTGCGGATGCCACCCGGGCGACGAAAACTGAGGGACCTTCGGCCGGCGCGGACTTCCGGCAGGGACGTGGGTTACGCGATCGACAAACTGCTTGGGGCGGCCCTTAGGGCCGGCGCTTTGCCGGAGTTCAACCCGGATGAGGACTCCTGGCCGATCGGCCTGCCGGGTCAAGTGGCGTACTCGCACCGCCACTCGGACGAAAACGGGAATTGCCCACATCGTCCCTGCCCTCTCGGGGGTATTTGCCTTGCCCTTACTGAGCTATTGCAGCACCAAGCCGAAGGGAGGCACGAGACATCGCTCGCGACGTTGCAACAGACGGATATGGTTCGAAAAGCGCTTAGACGTAGCCTTGAGGACACTGGCTATATCGAACTGCTCACGGCGTTCCGCCAACCCGGTATGGAACTGGATCGCGTTGAAAAGGACCGCGGCGCAACCACGCCGCTGCACAACCACATGCTCTTCTGCGAGCAGCCTCGCAGAGTTGCCGATCGCTTATCCGAAGCCCTCGCAGAGCTCGACGCGTTCGACAAGTCTCTTCGAGACGCCTTCTGGAGCGCCGACCTCCAACAGGCTGCCGACCAAAATCGCGGCGAACTCGTGTTCACCGCTGTCATGCAGCATCTGAAATGGACCGGAGGGCTTTCTTATTCGGAAATAGGAGACCTCACGATCGGGGGCAAGTTGGATGCGGAGCTCAGGAGGGACCGCGTGCGCGCCCGACTCAGATCAAGCTCGGACGTGAGGTCGATCTTTCCGTGGGGTGAGAAACGGAGAGAAGGCCCGCAGCGTTCGCGCGACTCCCAATGAGGCCCGCTTTCCACCAGGATCCGGCGGTCCAAGGAGATCAGCGAGACGCACGCCGTCTCTTGCTGCGGCTTGGCGATGCGCAGTGCCCACTGCCATTTTCGCAGCCGTCGAGGTAGCGTTGCCGGAATGCAGCAGACCCTCGAGATGTTTTTCGCCGGCAAGCTCCTGCGAGTTCCGGCGTATCAGCGCGACTACGCTTGGGAGCGCCCCCACGTCGATGATCTGTGGGACGACATCCGAGAGGCGATAAACCTCGGGACACCCCACTACGTCGGCACTTTCATCCTGGCGCAGACGCCGACCCCAAACCTCTTCGACCTCGTAGACGGGCAGCAGCGCCTTACCACCATCACAATGCTACTCCACGCGCTCGTGGAGCACCTTCCCGCAAACCCAGATCTGGAGGTGCTGCGCATCGTCACGCGGGAGAAATACTTGCGCGACGCGGCTGGCAATGCGCGACTTTCGTTGCTCGGCGACAATCAGACGTTCTTCGTGGACGTACTCGCGGGCAAGGCGCCCGCTCCCGCGACTAGGAGCCAGAAGCGCTTGGCCGACGCGTTCACTCACGTCAACGAGCTCGTGTCCGGTATCGCGCTGAAGGACGCGGCAACTGTGAAGAATTGGATTGAGCAAATCACGAAACTCAACGTGATGCAGTTCATCGAGCAGAATGAGGGGAACGCAATCCGCATCTTCGGCACCGTAAACGACCGAGGGCGGCCCCTTGCGACGATTGAGAAGTTGAAGTGCTTCCTCATCTACGCATCGAGCAAGTATCTCGAGGGTGCCCTCGACGGCGTGCTCAACGAGCGCTTCGGCCGAGTATTCCGAGCCTACGATCGCATCAAGGACACCGGACAATTGGGGGTGCGGCTCGTCGGACAGAGCCGGTTCAATGAGGACACGGTGCTCCGGTACCACTTCTTGGCGTATCCCGCCGATTTCCACAACTGGGGCATCACAGCGGACGCGATACTGCAGGATGTGCTCAAGCCCACGCTGAGCAAAGCTGCGACCGCAGGCGCGACACCTGCCGATAGGACCACTTTGCGCGACTTCGTCGACGATTACTCCGAGGATCTCGCGTGCTTCTTCGAATCGCTCTCGTCGCTGCTCGCCCGAGCCGACAGGGAATCTCGCCTCTTCAAGATCTTCACCTCGCTTGAACTCTCGGCGTCGCTCTATCCTCTGGCGGTTCGGCTTCACATGCGCGGGATTCTTGACCAGGTGATGCCGGGGAAGACGGCCACGTTCCTTGATGCGCTCGAGACGACTGACCTGCGCGTCTACAAGACTCGCGGCACGAATCCAGAGAAGGACGTCGCTCAACTCGCCGCGGAAGCTCGCACGATAAGCGCCGAAGACATCGCGACACGTCTCGGGGCGTTCGTGCAGCGATTCATGGCCGACGATCTTTTTCGATTCCGCCTCCGTGACAACGTCTACGAGAACAACGAAGGCGCCCGCTTTGTTTTGCTCGAATGGGAAGAGGAGGCTCGGCGGAAGGCAAAGGCTCCCGGATTGAAAATCGACGAACTGAAGCAGCTACGCGACGCGGAGCCGACGATCGATCACGTGCTGGCGCAGGAGTGTACGTTTGCGTTCCGCGGCCGAGGCTTCCACGACTCCGAGGGCTACGTGGGCCAGATCCACAGGTTTGGCAATCTGACGCTCGTCGAAAAGCGAATCAACAGCTCCGCTCAGAAGAAGACGCCGGAGCAGAAGGCCTCGGAAGACAACCTCTACAAGGCAAGTGCGTACGCTTCGTCTCGGCAGCTCGGCGTGGCGATCGGGGGCTCGATCGCGGACGGCATACCCTTCGGTGCGCCTCACGTCGAGGCGCGGACCACCGAGATCGTTGACTTCTGTCTGTCGCGGTGGCCAGCCTGGTAGCCGTTGCGTGCGACCTCGGCGGAATCTGGATCGGCGAGCAAACGTTCGTGCACTTGGCAATGCGTGGGAGCTGAGAAGTCACGGCGAGCGTAATCTTACTTGGCTTGATATAAAGGAAAGCCGGCCTGCAGGAGCTTGAGGAGTCGGTGTCATTCCAGGCGGCGAGTTTGTGCTTGGCTTGGATTCGCTTCATGTGAGAGCGCTCGCTCTTGGCGAGGTACTTGCCGAATGCCTCGGGAATCTACCAGGGCGGCTCCTCGACCAGCTTGACGGTCTTCGTCTTGCCAGCGCTGTCGCGCGTGTTTGATTTCGTGTCCGCGAAGAGCTTCAGGTACATGGCTGCGGATCTCGCGTCGCCGTGAACACCAAG
>Ga0326728_10019372_pt1 | contig 13210 bp, 5 predicted proteins | sample MB3enrmetagenome_FD_207602 | JGI IMG/M metagenome (GOLD analysis project Ga0326728, IMG submission 207602) | Lab enriched peat soil microbial communities from McLean, Ithaca, NY, United States - MB31MN | ecosystem: Environmental > Terrestrial > Soil > Wetlands > Peat | place: USA: New York...
CTCTGATTCCGAACCGGGCGAGGAATCGCGCGTGGGTGTGGAATGAATTCCGTGATAGGTCGTTCTGCTCGAAATGAGGGTAGTGGTATTTGGGTGGGTTGGGGGCGACGAGCGTGGGAGTTCTTCTGCATCTTATTGAGAATAAACAACTTATATAACAGTACGGCGCTTCCTGCGGGACATTGTGCCCCAGGATCATGGAATTTCCGCGGCCTCGAAGCCACCTCATTCCCACGAAATAACAGTCCAGCTTTTTGTGGTGACGCGGCGCCCTGATTATGTGGGGGTGACGAAGGACTGGCTTTCATATCCGTGGCAGGCGAGCGTCCTACGACCATCATTCTTGCATGGACCCGGGTGCAACGAGCTGACTTCGGGCACAGCCAAGAGTGGCTGTGCTACGCCGGCGCCGGCGGTACGACGAGCTAACATCGGACACAGGCAAGAGTGCCTGTGCTACTCATACCTAAGCGCCACCATGGGATCGACCTTCGTCGCGCGGCGCGCGGGAAGATAGGTTGCTAGCAGCGCCACGAAAAGCAGCGTGGCTCCTGTGGCGAGCAGCGTCAGGGGGTCGGTGGTACTCACGCCAACTAGTAATCCCTTCAGAGTGCGGTTCAGAAACAACGCCATCAGTAGCCCTGCTGCCAAGCCGAGGCCCGCAAAGCGCAACCCCTGGCCTATCACCATCGACAAAACCTCGCGTCGCGAGGCGCCCAGGGCCATGCGGATGCCGATCTCACGCGTCCTTTGCGCCACGGAGTACGAAATCACGCCGAAAAGGCCCACCGCCGCCAGGGTCAGCGCCAGTGCCGCGAATGCGCCCAGCAACATCATGTAGAACCGCCGCTTCCCCAGCGACTCGGCAGCCAGCGTCTCAAGCAAGATCGGTTCTCCCACCAGGGCGTCGCGATCGATCCCCTGAACGAGTCTTCGTGCCGGTTGTCCCATCCCAGCCGGCAAACCAAGGGATCGCATCACCACTGTCGCACCATCCACGCCTGCCTGGGCGAGCGGCACATAAAACATCGGTGGTATTGGCGCGTCCACACCAAAGTGGCGTACGTCACCGACGATGCCTACGATCTCTCCCTGATTCCTCTCGTATCCGCCTCTCGCACCAAACCTGATCTTCTGTCCTACTGCATCACCGGCGGGAAAAAACAACCGCGCGGCACTTTCGCTGATCAGCACGACTCGGACTGCTCCCAGCCGGTCGGTATCGGAAAAAACACGCCCTCGGCGTAAAGGAATTTCCATGGTGCGGAAATAATCGGGACTGGCTACTCGCACTTCAGCCGATGGTTCATCCTTCTCTGGCACGCTCCTGCCCTCCACTTGGAAGCTGCTGCTGAAGTCGTCGCCGGACAAAGGCAAGGGCGTCACTGCAGCCACCGATGCTACGCCCGGCACACCGCGCAGCTTGCCCAGCACTTCGTCCCAGTAGTTCTGGAGAGCGAGGCTGTTCTTGTAATGGGAGTCGGGGACGCTGATGTCCAGCGTCAATACACCCTTTGTGCGAAAGCCCGGGTCGAGTGATCTCAGCCCAACAAAGCTGCGGACCAGCAGGCCCGCGCCAACCAGGAGCGTCATCGACAGGGCTACTTCCGCAGTCAGGAGCGCGTTGCGTGCACGTCCCGCCTTTTGTGAGGACGCAGCGGAAATCTTCAGCATGCTGCTGACGCTCGTCCCCGATGACCTTAGCGCCGGAATCAATCCGAAAAACATCGTGCTCGCCACCGCAACGCCCATGGTGAACGCCAACACCTCGGGGTTCAGCCCAGCACTCGATAGCCGCGGGATGTCCTTCGGCCCGAAGCGCGCGATGGCCATGAGCGCCCAGTGCGCTGCCAACAGGCTTGCCGCAACGGCGAGCAGCGCCAGCAGCAAACCCTCTGTCAGCGTCTGGCGAACCAGCCACCAGCGCCGGGCGCCCACTGCGATGCGCAAGGCAAACTCCCGATGCCGGGCCGTCGCCCGTGCCAACAGCAAGTTGGAGACGTTGGCGCACGCAATCAGCGCCAGCACGCCCACCGCCCCGAGGAGCACAAGCAGCGCCGGACGAACGTCGCCCACCAGGGCGTCGCTCCAAAGATCCGCATGCACCCCCCATTTCTCATCCTTGTCGGGATAGAGCTTCCGCAGTCGCGCCATGATTGCTGACAGATCATCATTCGCCTGGGCCAGCGAAACTCCGCCTTTGAGTCGTCCTAGTACGCTCAGGTAATGCGCGCCCCGCTGCGTCATCACTTTGTCGTCGAATCCTATAGGCATGTACAAGTCGCCGCCTTGAAGAGGGAAGCTGAACTCTGCGGGCATGACGCCAATAACGGTGTATGGTTCGCTATCCAGTTGAATCGTCTTCCCGATCGCACCGGGCGTGCCACCAAATTCCGCTTGCCACAACCCATAGCTCAACACCACCACGTGATTTGCACCTTTGTGATTCTCATCTGCCAGAAATTCGCGTCCCAGCAGCGGATGCGCCTCGAGCGTGGAAAACATCCCGGCGGTTGCGAGCACAGCGCGCGCGCGTTTCGCTTCGCCCTGTCCCGTCAGCGCATTGTCGCCGATGTCGTACGCAAACATCGACGAGAATGACCGGTTTTGATCGCGCCAGTCGAAGAAGTCAGGTGCCGATGAGGAGTAATGTGTCGTGACGCCGCCCCGCCTCCACGTCGAGGCCACGCGCACAAGCTGCTCGGCGTTGCTGTATGGCAGCGGCCGCAGCAATACCGCCTCAATCACGCTGAACATTGCCGTGTTCGCGCCGATGCCGAGCGCCAGCGTCAACACCGCGGCGACCGTAAAGCCGGGACTGCGCCGCAGTTGGCGCAAACCGTAGCGGACATCAAGAAGCAGCGTCTCGAGCCAATTCCATCCCCACATATCGCGACTCTCCTCTCTTAGAACCAAGTCGTTGCCGAAACGTCTTTGGGCGGCGTAGTGAGCTTCCTTAGCCGAAAGGCCGCCCTCGATCTCTTCCTGTTCGCGCAGTTCGCGGTGCAGGCGCATCTCTTCGTCTAATTCAGCGTCAAAGTGCTTGCGACCAAGCAACACCAGGAGCCGTCTGCCGAGTTCGTTCAACATGGTGACTACCCAAGCTGCGGTCGCCGCACAGGCACTCTTGCCTGTGCGTTGTGGCATGTTGCCTAACCTCTGTCGTAGCACAGGCACTCTTGCCTGTGCGTTGTGGCATGTTGCCTAACCTCCAGCACAGGCATGAGTGCCTGTGCTACTCATACCTCAGCGCCGCCATGGGGTCCACTTTCGTCGCACGGCGCGCCGGGATATAGGTTGCCGCCAAAGCGACGGCCGCTAAGAGTAGCAACACGGAAACAAAGGTTAGCGGGTCGTTGGGCGCCACGCCATACAGGAGGCTTGCCAATAGGCGGGTTACACCCAGTGCGCCGCCAATTCCCATGCCCATCCCTATTAAGGCCGGAATCATGCCTTGACGCACCACCATGCGCAGCACGTCGCCCCGCTGCGCGCCGAGCGCTATGCGAATGGCAATTTCGTGTGTGCGCTGGGCAACGATGTAGGAGAGGACTCCGAACAACCCTACCGCAGCCAGCGCCAGCGACAATCCGGCGAAGGCAACCAGCAACGTCATATCAAAACTGGTGTCGAGGGTGATCTTGCCCAGAAGCTGGTCCATGGTGAGGATGTCCGCCACCGCCAACTCGGGATCGAGCTGCGCAAAGATCCTCTCGATGGGCAAGGCCAAGCTAGCGACATCACGGCTCGAGCGCACGGCAAGCATGGCGTAGTTTGGAACATTATCGCCGTAAAGCGGCGCGTAAATGGGAAAGTACATGACGGGCAGGGGAGGCCTCGCGAGCTCGGAACGTGTGTCGCCGACGACACCACTAATGATGAAAGGCTGTTGCCCGATCGAGATCAGGTGTTTGCCGATAGGCTCCTCTCCAGGAAAATACTGCCGGACAAAGGACTGGTTAATAATGACCTCGTGCGATTTGCCCGCCTGTTGCTTCGCATCGAACGTCTGGCCTCGCAGCAGGGGAATTCCCAGCGCCGCGAAATAACCCGGGTCGGCCCACTGAACTATACAGTACTGGGTCTGTCCCGCCGGCAGTGGTGGATGTTCGGCGATCGCGAAGCCGCTGTCTCCGGGGTAACCTCCACCTGGTACCGAGCGGACCAGTCCCGCACGCGGAGCGCCGGGAAGCGCCCGCACGCGCTCGAGCAGCGCGTCGTAGAAGTTCGCGCGTTGCACGGCTTCGCGGTACTCTGCTTCGGGAAGGCTGAACCGCAGGGTGAGCACGCCGTCCGTCGCGCAGCCGAGGTTAGCAAAACGGAGCCGCGCATAACTTTTCAGCAGCAGACCGGCCCCTACCATTAGCACAACGGTGAGGCCCACTTCCAGTGCAAGCAGCCATTTGCGCAGCCGGACCGGGGCTTCTCCCGCGCTCTGCGAACGCGAAGATTCCTGGAGAGAGTTAAGAATCTGCTCGCCCCTGACCGATATTGAGGAGGCCACGCCGGCAAAAAGCGCGCAGGCTATAATCAGGCCCGCCACGAAGGCCACCACCACACCATCCATGTGGATGGCTTCGACACGGCTCACTTCCGGCCGCGATGCGACGAACCACTTAATCATGGCATACGCCAGAAGGAGACCTCCGGCGGCCCCTGCTGCGGAGAGAAGCAAAGTCTCGGTGAGGTGCGCCCCCAACAAGCGCCACCGGCTGCCCCCCAGCGCGGCACGAACGGCGGACTCTCTTCGCCGGGCGACCCCGCGGGCCACGAGGAGTCCCGCGACGTTCAGACAAGCAATCAAGAGCAGGCACGCGGTAGCGCCCAACAGGATGTAGAGAGGCGTCTTGAAATAACCCACCATATCCTCAAGCAGCGTGCGGCTGTGTGCGGCTTTGCTGATAAAGGCATCGCCGGGGTGCGCATCGTGCAGGCGGCGCACTATGAGCGAAAGCTCCGCAGTTGCCTCCGCGGCGCTCACCCGGGGCCCCAGCCGCCCAATAACCGAGAAGTCGTGAGAATCGGGCACCTGCATCTCTTTCGGGGATTCCTCGTGATAGACCGCCGTCCACAATTGCGTAGTGTGGCCCGGATACGCAAACCATGCCGGCATGACCCCTAGCACCACGTAGGACTTTGCATCCAGATGGATGCTCTGGCCCAGGATAGCGGGATCGCCCCCGAAACGCCGCTTCCAAAGCCCCCAGCTCAGAACGACGGTTGCTGGCGCAGACGGTCGGTCATCGGCGGCAGTGAAATTCCGGCCGAGGGCAGGCTCCACGCCCAGCGTGGGGAACAAATTCCACGAGCATTCGGCCGCGTCCACTTTCTCCGGAAGCTGCCCACCCGCTGACGACAGGTTGTACTGCCCGCCGCCCATAATGGCCAAATCGGAGAAACTGTGGCTCTGCTTCTTCCACTCGGCAAATACTCCGGCAGCATTATTGTTATAAGGAAACTCATCATCCGTGTGCTCGTAGAGCCGAAGCAGCCGGGCCGGGTCCTTGAAGGGTAACGGTTTCAGCAGGACTGAGTAAACCACAGTGAAAAGGGCAGTTGTGGTTCCAATGCCCATCGCCAGCGTTAATACGGCTGCGGCAGCGAAGCCAGGATTGCGCCGCAGTTGGCGCAAACCGTAGCGGACATCATGAAGCAGCGTCTCGAGCCAGTTCCATCCCCACATGTCGCGACTCTCCTCTCTCAGAACAAGGTCGTTGCCGAAACGTCTTTGGGCGGCGTAGTGAGCTTCCTTAGCCGAAAGGCCGCGCTCGATCTCTTCCTGTTCGCGCAGTTCGCGGTGCAGGCGCATCTCTTCGTTCAAATCAGCGTCGAAGCGCTTGCGACGAAAGAGCATCAAGAGCCGTCTGGCGAGTTCGTTCAACATGGTTACTTCCCAAGCTGCGGTCGTAGCACAGGCACTCTTGCCTGTGCGGTGTGGCATGTTGCCCAACCTCTGCCGTAGCACAGGCACTCTTGCCTGTGCGTTGTGGCATGTTGCCCAACCTCAAGCACAGGCAAGAGTGCCTGTGCTACTTGCTTCTATTCGTATCTCAGCGCAACCATCGGATCGACTTTGGTCGCCCGCCGGGCGGGAAGGTAACCCGCTAACCCGGAGACGCCCAGCATGAGTAAGGTCGTGATCGAAATCGTGAACGGGTCGCTGGGGCCTAAGCCGTAGAGTTCGCTTCGAATCAGCCGCGACGCCGCCAGGGCGACGGGAATCCCAACTGCGACTCCGAGAGCAACCAACAATAGAGTTTCCTGCATGACCATTCCGAGGATTTGCCCAGGCTGGGCGCCTAACGCCATGCGCACGCCAATCTCGTTCGTCCTCCGGCTGACCGCGTGGGCCATGACGCCATACAGGCCGACCGATGCCAGCGCCAAAGCCAGTAACCCAAACAATGTCGAAAAGGAAGCCACCAAGCGATCCTGGACGAGCGACTCATCCGCCTGCTCGGTGAGCGTCTTGACATCGAAAACGGGCAGCCGGCTGTCGGCCTGCTGGATGATGCGTCGAACGCCGGCCGCCAGGCTCGACGGCTCCGCCGCCGCGCGGACCTCGAAGGTCATAGAATCTGATTCCGGAAATTGGTAAAACGGAATGTAGGCCTGAGGGGGGGCCTGCTCACGCAGGTTGTGGTACTTCGCATCTTGGATTACCCCGACGATCTCGAGCCAACTCGAGTCAGCCCTCCAGGCCGGAATGCTGAAGCGCCGGCCAATGGGGTTCGCGTCACCAAAGTAGTGGCGTGCCATGGCCTGATTGACGATGCCCCTCTTGGGAGCGCCGGCCACGTCGGCGTCCGTGAATTCACGTCCTAGCAGAACCGGTGTCTCGAGAGCCTTGAAATACTCCGGGCCAATTACGTTGATCAGTACCGAAGTGTTTTCGCCGGGGCGGGGCGTGTACCCCTCGACGGTGGGCATCGTGGAGCTGAGGCGTTCACCCAGCGGGCTGAAATCCGAGAAACTGACGCTCCGCACGCCCGGAAAAGCCTTGATCTCAGCCAGCAGGCTTCGATAAAGCCCGACCACCTGCTCCTCTTTGTACCCCACCAGGTTGGGGTTTATGGAGACAAGCAAAACGTGCTGGGCGTTGAAACCAGGGTAGAAGTCTCTCAAATTCTCGAGGCTGCGCACGAGCAGACCCGCGCCAACGAGCAGCACCAGAGAAAGGGCAACTTGCGAGACGATCAGGGCTTTCCCCAGCCGGGACTGAGGCCGCATGCCGCCCAAAATCCGGCCGCTTTCTTTAAGTCCGGCCACCCCAGGCTGGGTGGCACGGAGGGCAGGGACAAGCCCGAACAGAATCGCGGTGAAGAGTGAAACGAATGCGGTGAAGGCGAGGACGCGGGCGTCCGGATGCACGTTCAGTGAAACAGGAGAAGACGCATGGGACATCAGCGCCAGCAAGCTTGTTGTGGCCCAAAACGCCAGGAGCAAACCACCGGCGCCGCCCGCGCACGCCAGCAGCACGCTTTCGGTGATGAGTTGGCGAATAAGACGGCGGCGTCCGGCGCCAAGCGCGATCCTGACCGCGATCTCCCGCTGGCGCACGCTGGCCCGCGCCAGCATCAGGTTGGCCACGTTGGCGCAAGTGATGAGCAAAAGCAATCCGACCACGGCCATGAGGGTGAGCAAAGGCCTCGAGAAGCGCTGGCGGAGGGTGGCTAATCCTCGCCCGCCCGGCTCGAGACGCAATCGAAACTGAAGATACATATCCCGCACCCGCGGCGAATTGAACGGCAAGCCCCCCATTCCGTCGGCGGCCTCGCGCATCGACTGACGGTAAATGGGATCGGCATTGGCTAGCGCCTGCTCCTCCCTGACGCCCGGTCCCAGCCGGCCAACGAGATGAAGCCAGTTGCGGAAAGGAGCAGTCAACACAGAATATGGCGTGCCTGGATCGGACCACCCGGGCCTTATCTGATTCACCATGCTGATCGGGACGACGACCTCAGCCGGATGGCCGGGCTCGAGTCCGAAGAATTCAGGAGGCGTCACCCCGATGACCGTGAAGGGAGATCCGTTGAGCACGATCTTCTTACCAACCACGGAAGGATCGCGATTGAACCGCTGTACCCAATATTGATAACTGATCACTGCCACCGGCCCGCCGCCGGCTGCTCTGTCGTCATCGGGGGCAATGGTGCGGCCAAGGATGGCGTTGACGCCCAGCACCGAATAGAAATTGCCGGACACCACCTGTCCCTTGGCGAGGCCGGCATGGCCGTCAACTTCAAAATCGAAATCATCCAGGCTGCGGAATGCCAGCACGCCGGAGAACACCTGGTTTCGATCGCGAAGCTGTTTGTAGGCTGGGTAGGGGAAGTTGTCGTCGGCTGAACACCCCACCGTGACCAGCCGCTCGGGGTGGGCCACGGGCAGCATCTTGAGCAGAGCCGCATTAATTAAGCTGAAGATCGCCGTGTTGGCGCCAATGCCGAGCGCGAGCGTGAGAACCGCCACCGCCGTAAAGCCGGGATTCTTGCGCAGCATCCGCAGGCTATAACGAACGTCCTGAACTAGATGTTCCAGCCAATTCCATCCCCACATGTCGCGACTCTCCTCTCTCAGAACAAGGTCGTTGCCGAAGCGTCGTCGTGCGGCGTAATGAGCTTCGTGGGCCGAAAGGCCGCGCTCGATCTCTTCCTGTTCGCGCAGTTCGCGGTGCAGGCGCATCTCTTCGTCTAAATCAGCGTCAAAGCGCTTGCGACCGAGTAACACCAGGAGCCGTCTGGCGAGTTCGTTCAACATGGTTACTACCCAAGCTGTGGTCGTAGCACAGGCACTCTTGCCTGTGCGCGTGGCATGTTGCCCAACCCGAACAAAGCACAGGCAAGAGTGCCTGTGCTACTCATACCGCAGCGCCACCATGGGATCGACCTCGGCGGCACGGCGTGCCGGTATGAACCCCGCAATTAGGGCGCACGCGGAAAGGATCGCGGCAGCCAGCACGAGGATCGCAGGGTCATAGCTCTTGACGCCGTACAGCATTGAAGAAAGCAAGCGAGACCCCGCAAGAGCCGCAGGTATTCCTATCGCAAGCCCCAGCGCCACCTGAAGCGACGCGACGCGCAACACCATGCCGAGCACGCTCGCCCGATCGGCGCCGAGCGCCATGCGAATGCCGATCTCGTTTGTACGCCGCGCTACGGAGAATGCCGTGACCCCGTAAAGTCCCACGCACGCCAAGGTGAGAGCCAGAAGGCCGAAGAGTTCGGTAAGCCGCGCGATCAGGCGGTCTTGATTAAAATTCATGCTGACCTGCTCGGCCAAGCTTGTCATGCCGAGAATCGTCAGATTCGGGTCGATTCCCGCCAGGGTTTTTCGGACGGCGCTCTCCAGGTTTTCCGGCCTGCCCGCGGTGCGCAACTCGATGTCATGGATGTAAACCGAACCGTCACGGACTCCGAATGAAGTTTGCAGCAAGGGAAGAAAGTACGTGGGGTAAGCCGGGCCGCGCGTGTCCTGGTATTTAGCATCCTCGACAATCCCGACAATCTCATAGTCTCCACTATGGCTCTGGTAAGCCATTCCGAAGTGTTGCCCGATGGGATCTTCCTTGGGAAAGAACCTGCGCGCGAAAGCCTGATTGATGACGGCGACGTAAGGGGCCGCAGGCGTATCCCGCTCATCGATCACTCGGCCGCGGAGCAAGCGCGACCCGATGGTCTCAAAATAGTGAGGGCCTACGCGGTCCCAGGAGGGCGCTACGCCCTGAAGGTCCGGAGGATGACCTTCAATGTAAACATACTCGCTCCAATTGTCGCCGTCCAAGGGACTGTACCCGGAAAGGCTGGCGCTGAGCACACCCGGCAACCGCGACAGCGCCTGCTCGATCTGCTGGTAGAGGCCGTCCAACTTATCCGGCCTGTACCTGGCGAGTGCCGGATCGACCTTAACGATCAAGCGGCCTTGGGTGGCGAAGCCGAAGTATTGATTTTCTAGATTGCGCAGGCTCTGCGTGAGCAGGCCTGCCCCGATCAATAGAACTGCTGAAAGTGCGACCTGGAGAATCACCAAGGTCTTCTGAGCGAACGATGAGGCCTCGCGCGTCGAGCGGCCGGCGCCGCGCAGGGTCTCGGCAGGATCAGATCTTGACGCAATCCAGGCAGGCGCTACCCCGAATACGATGCCGGTGACCAGGGACAGAAGCAGTGCGAAGCCCAGCACAGGCAATGACGGCCGCGCACTGATGGGGACGTATTGGGCCCCGCGAAAGGCGAGCAAGAGAATGGCATGTGTCCCAGCGTAAGCCAGGTAGAGCCCGGCCGCCCCGCCGGCCACCGCGAGCAAGACGCTTTCAGTGAGCATCTGCCGGATCAGCCGACGCCGAGGCGCGCCCAAGGCCAGACGGACAGCGGTCTGCGCGCGGTTGGCCACCCCGCGGGCGAGCAGTAAGTTGGCGAGGTTAGCGCAGGCAATCAGCAGAACCAGGCCCGAGAGCGTCTCAAGCAAGCGCAGGCCGGCAGCGTAGTCCTCTTGCATCCTATTTACACCGCTGCCTGCTGGCGTGAGACGGATGTGCTGCCGAGCTATTTCTTGCCGATATTGCTCCACCAAGGCCTTGTTACTACGCTGCTCCGGCGTGGCTTGCGCGTAACCTGTTGACCAGAGCCACTGCTGAAGCTCGGCGGTCAGATGAGACTGAGCCTCCATCGGCTTCGCGCCCGTCTTCAGTCTTCCCATCAGGTAGAGCCATTCGACATCGTCGCGATTCAGCCGATTGTTTAGCCGGTTCGGGAGCGCCTCAGTGGCCAGGGGAAGCCAGAAATCGGGCGGATCGCTGCGCAGGGTGTCGCCGTAAAACGCGGGCGGCGCTATGCCCACCACCGTGTAAGGCACGCCGTTGATTGTGAAGCTGGCGCCGATCACCGAAGGGTCGCTGCCAAACTGCCGCTGCCAGGTGTGGTAATTCATTACTGCCGCGGGCTGGGCGCCAGGGCCGTTATCGCCCGGCATGAGGGCGCGTCCGGCGAACGCGCTGACCCCGAACATGGTGAAGTAATTCCCGGAGACAAGCTCTCCCGTGTAGGGCTCAGCGGGACTGGCAACGCGGCTGCGGCGCACGCTCAGGTCTGTCAAGGAAGGCGTGAAGGCGGCCAGTTCGCTGAATTCGGTGGTGCGGTCGCGAAGATCCTTATAGAGTGGGTAGGGGTAGAGCACGAAGCTGCCACCATTTTGCGTTCCGGTCATCTCACAGCAATTGTTGTTGTCGCCCAGCCGGTAAAGTTCGCCGGGATTTGCTACGGGCAGCCTCTTGATCATCACGGCGTCGACCAGCGTGAAAATAGCGGTGTTCGCCCCGATCCCCAGCGCAAGGGTGATGACAGCAACCGCCGTGAAACCGGGGTTCTTTCTGAACATGCGCAGGCCGTAGCGGATATCCTTCGCCAGGTCATCCAACCATCCCCATCCCCACATATCGCGACTCTCCTCTCGAAAAAGCAAGTCGTTCCCGAAGCGTCTTTGCGCGGCGTACCGGGCCTCCGTCGCTGAAATGCCACGCTCAATCTGCTCTTGCTGGCGAAGCTCCCGATGCAAGCGCATCTCTTCGTCTAAATCAGCGTCAAAGCGCTTGCGACCGAGTAACACCAGGAGCCGTCTGGCGAGTTCGTTCAACATGGTTACTTCCCAAGCTGTGGTCGTAGCACAGGCACTCTTGCCTGTGCTCATGGCACTTTACCCAACCTCTGCCGTAGCACAGGCACTCTTGCCTGTGCGCGCGGCATGTTGCCCAACCTCTGCCGTAGCACAGTCACTCTTGCCTGTGCTCGTGGCACTTTACCCAACCTTCGGCACAGGCAGGAGTGCCTGTGCTACTCCCTCACGCCGTCTGAATGGCCCGCGTGATGGCTTGCATGACTCGCTCGAATTGCGAGACCTCAACCTCAAGCTGCTTCCGGCCTAATGCCGTGAGGCGGTAATAACGCGCCCGGCGATTCCCCGCCGTGACGCCCCATTTGGCGGTGACCCAGCCTTTGATCAACATGCGCTGGAGCGCGGGGTAGAGCGAGCCCTCCTCGACTTGCAGAACCTCGTCGGAAACCTGCTCGATCCAGTGGGCGATCTCATAGCCGTGCAATTCGCCGTGGCGAGCCAGGGCTTTGAGGATCAACAGGTAAAGCGTTCCGGGAGGGATTTCATTTTGGTGCATGCCCATGCCTCCTTACCATAGTTAGACTATGCCAATGATCAAAGGATAGCACCGGCGGGGAAATTTTTCAATTTCTCTCTTCTCGAGGCTTCTACGGGGGCGAAGAAAGGGGGGCCTCGGACCCCAAAACCGGGGGTCCGCGCTACCCACTTTGAGCTAAAAGCCGAGTTGATTCGAGACAGCCTATTCGTATCTCAACGCCACCAGGGGATCAACCTTGGCCGCCCGGTGCGCGGGGATGACGCAGGCGAGGAGAGCCACGGCGAGAAGAATAAGCGAAACGGCGACAAATGTTAGTGGGTCACTGGGCTCGATGCCGAACAGCATGGTCCGCAGCAACCGGGTCAGGGCCAACGCCCCCGCCACGCCGATGGCAGCGCCGATTAATGAGGATCGAATTCCCTGCCCTACCACGATCCTGAGCACATCGCCGCGTTCGGCGCCCAAGGCCATGCGGATGCCGATTTCATGCGTGCGCTGGCTGACCCAATAAGACACCACGCCATAGATACCTACCGAAGCAAGGATCAGGCCCAGGGTCGCAAATGCGCCGAGCAAAAGCACGTTGACTCGTCGCGACTTGAAGGATCCCGCTCGGAGGTCGTCCAGGCTCGCGATGTCATGCGGCGGCTGGTCCCTATCGACGCTCGCAATCCGGCTGCGCACAGATCCCTCCCACAAGCGTGGATTTCCCGCCGTGCGTACAAGCAGGGTCATGTAAGGTTCGCCGGCCTGCAGATAGGGCAGATAGAGCTCTGGTTCCGGTTCTCTTTCGACCCAACCGCACACGTCACCCACCACCCCGACAATAGTTAGCCAATCGTTCTTGTGAACCCAGCTTTCTACCTTTCTGCCAAGACAAATCTCATTGGGAAAATAGCGGCGCGCGAAGGTCTCATTGACAATCGCAACGCTCGGGGCTCCCTCGCGGTCGCCATCGCCAAAATCCCGTCCTTGCTTGATGGGAATACGCATGGTACGAAAATAACCCGGGCTGATGTTGGCGACGAAGGTCATGGGAATCTTTTCGGATCGTCCTTCGACTGT
>Ga0326728_10019373_pt1 | contig 13209 bp, 22 predicted proteins | sample MB3enrmetagenome_FD_207602 | JGI IMG/M metagenome (GOLD analysis project Ga0326728, IMG submission 207602) | Lab enriched peat soil microbial communities from McLean, Ithaca, NY, United States - MB31MN | ecosystem: Environmental > Terrestrial > Soil > Wetlands > Peat | place: USA: New York...
CGCGGGGGCGACAAGGGCCTGCGGGCGGGGCTGGGCGACATCGTGACGGCGGCGGTGAAGGAAGCGGCTCCGGAATCGGCCATCAAGAAGGGCAAAGTGGTGCGCTGCGTGATCGTGCGGATGCGCAAGGAAACGCGCCGCAAGGACGGCACCTACATCCGTTTCGATTCCAACGCGGCGGTGCTGATTACGCCCGAGGGCGAGCCGGTGGGCACGCGGGTGTTCGGGCCGGTGGCGCGCGAGTTGCGCGACAAGCGTTTCATGAAGATCGTGTCGCTGGCTCCGGAGGTGATTTAGATGGCGGGGGTAAAGACTAAGAGCGCGCCGAAGCACTCGACGGGGCCCAAAGGGCGCGTGCGCATCGAGCTGCGGAAGAACGACATCGTAAAGGTGATCGCGGGCAAGGATAAGGGCAAGCAGGGACGGGTTCTGAGCACGGACACCCGGACCGGCCGGGTGCTGGTGGAAGGGGTGCAGACGGTGAAGCGGCACACGCGTCCCAACCCGCAGAAGCAGATCAAGGGCGGGATCGCGGAGCGAGAAAGCCCCATCGCGGTCTCCAACCTGAAGATCGTGTGCCCCACCTGCGGGCCGGCCCGGATCGGCCATCGCGTGGAAACGAGCGGCGGCAAGTCGCGGCGGATACGGATCTGCCGCAAATGCGGAGCGCCGCTGGAGAAGAAATAGTATGGCAGCCAGGTTGAGGGAGCAATACAAGAAGACGGTGGTGCCGGCGCTGATGAAGGAATTCGACCTTCGGAACGTGATGGCGGTGCCCAGGCTGGAGAAGATCACGGTAAACATCGGCATGGGCGAGGCGACCCAGAATCCGAAGCTGATGGACGGCGCGGTCGGCGAGCTGACGCAGATCGCCGGGCAGAAACCGGTGGTGACCAAGGCGCGCAAGTCGATTTCCGCCTTCAAGCTGCGCGAGGGCATGACCATCGGCTGCATGGTGACGCTGCGCGGCGACCGGATGTTCGAGTTTTTCGACCGGCTGGTGAACGTGGCGCTGCCGCGGGTGCGCGACTTTCGCGGCGTCTCGACCAAGTCGTTCGACGGGCGGGGAAACTACACGCTGGGCGTAAAGGACCAGTTGCTTTTCCCGGAGATCGATTACAACAAAGTGGAGAAAACCAAGGGCATGAATATCTCGATCACCACGACGGCGCGGAACGACGCCGAGGGGATCGCGCTGCTGCGGCACCTGGGGATGCCGTTCCGGCCCTAGGCCGGCCGGCGAAAGGAAACAGATCCATGGCGACGACGGCCAAGATTGCTAAAGACGAGAAGAAGCCGAAATTCAAGATCCGGCATCGGAACCGGTGCTGGCGCTGCGGCCGGCCGCGGGGATACCTGCGCAAGTTCCACCTGTGCCGGATCTGCTTCCGCGAGCTGGCGCTATCGGGCGAGGTCCCGGGCGTCATCAAGGCGAGCTGGTAGGAGAGAGCGATGATCACGGACCCCATTGCCGACATGCTCACGCGCATTCGCAACGCCATCGCGGCGCGGCACCCGAAGGTGGACGTGCCGGCCTCGCGGCTGAAGACCGAGATCGCGCGGATTCTGAAGGACGAAGGCTACATTCTGAACTACAAGGTAGCCGAAGACGGCGCGCGCAAGACCATCAAGATCTATTTGAAGTACCAGGCCAACAACAAGCCGGTGATCACGCGCATGGAGCGGGTGTCGCGGCCGGGTTGCCGTGTGTATGTGAGCCGCGACGAGATTCCACGCGTGGTGGGCGGACTGGGCGTAAACATCCTGACCACGCCCAAGGGTTTGATGTCCGGCCGGGAGGCCGAGAAGCAGGGCGTGGGAGGCGAGATTCTGTGCCAGATTTCGTAGGCGCCGCGGCCCGCGCCGGCGGGGACGGGCAGTAGCGGGTTTTTGGAGAAAGCCATGTCGAGAGTAGGGAACAAGCCGATACCGCTCCCCAAAGGGGTGAAGGTAGAGATCGGCGAAACATTGCGGGTGGAAGGGCCGAAAGGCAAGCTGAGCGTGGCGGTGCCGCGGGGCATTAGCGTGCGAGAGTCGAAGGGGACGCTGGAGATCGCGCGCGACGGCGACGACAAAGCGGCGCTGCACGGGCTCACCCGGGCGCTGACCGCCAACGCTGTGCAGGGAGTCTCCGCCGGGTTCAGCCGGGAGTTGGACATCGTGGGGATCGGCTACCGGGCCGACGTCAAAGGGCGCGTCGCCACCTTCACGCTGGGCTACTCGCACCCCATCGAGGTGCTGCTGCCCGCCGGAGTGGACCTGAGGATCGACAAGCAGACGCACCTGGTGCTGAGTTCGGCCGACCGGCAGGCGCTGGGCCAGGTGGCGGCGAACATCCGCGGGCTGCGGCCGCCGGACCCTTACAAGAACAAGGGCATCCGTTACACGGGCGAAGCGCTGCGGAAGAAAGTCGGCAAGACGGGAGCGGCGGCGAAATGATCCGGAAAACAGCGAGAAACGAGACGCGCCGGCGGGTCCACGAGCGGATCCGGCACAAGGTCCGCGGGACGGCGGAACGCCCGCGGCTGGCGGTGTTCCGCAGCCTGAAGCATATCTACGTCCAGGTGATCGACGATACGGCGGGACGGACGCTGGCGGCGGCCTCCTCCAACGAGAAGGGCCTGGCGGGCGGCGGCAACCTGGCGGGGGCCAAGCAAATCGGCAAGCTGATCGCCGGGCGGGCCAAGGAACAAGGGATTCGGAAGGTGGTTTTCGACCGCGGCGGCTACATTTACCATGGGCGCGTGAAGGCCCTGGCCGAGTCGGCGCGCGAAGCGGGATTGGAGTTCTAGCGCATGCCAGCCATAGCGACAAAACCGATTGATCCGTCGAGCCTGAACCTGAAGGAGCATGTGGTATCGATCAACCGCGTGACCAAGGTGGTCAAGGGCGGCAAGAACCTGAGCTTCTCGGCGCTGGTGGTGGTGGGCGACCCGGATGCGCGGGTGGTCGGATTCGCCACCGGAAAGGCCAAGGAGGTCCCGGCGGCCATCAAGAAGGCGATCGAAGCGGCGAAGAAGAACTTGCGGAAGGTGAACGTCAAGCATTCCACGATCGCGCACGTGGTGCTGGGAGTTTACGGCGGCGGCCGGGTGCTGCTGAAGCCGGCGCCGGAAGGCACGGGCGTGATCGCGGGCGGCCCGGTGCGGGCGGTGATCGAGGCGGTGGGAATCGCCAATGTAGCCACCAAGTCGATCGGCTCGCACAATCCGCATAACGTGGTGAAGGCGACTATCGACGCGCTCGAGCAGTTGCGCGACAAGAGCGCGGTGGCGGCGATGCGAGGCCTCCCGATCGAGAGGATGTAGGAGGCGGGTGGAGAGCCGGGCCGGCGTGGGGAATCATATGGCGGATGGCAAACTGAGGATCAAGCTGGTGCGCAGCCCGATTTGCGCGCCCCAGAAGCACAAAGACGTGGTGCGCGGCCTGGGCCTGCGCAAGATCAACCAGGTGGTGGAGAAGCCGGACAATCCGGGCATCCGCGGCATGGTGAAGAAGGCGCCGCATCTGCTGGCGATCGTCGGGTAGGGATATCATATGAACCTGAGTGGATTGAAGCCTCCCAAGGGGCAGAAACACGTCCAGCGGCGGGTGGGCCGGGGCATGGGTTCCGGACGCGGCAAGACCGCCGGGCGCGGGCAGAAGGGACAACTTTCGGTCAGCGGATTCGGTCAGAAGCGCGGCTTCGAGGGCGGACAGATGCCGCTGCACCGGCGGCTCCCCAAACGGGGCTTCCGGAACATCTTCAAGAAAGAGTTCGCCATCGTGAACGTGGGGCATCTGGGCCGACTGGAAGGCGATAGCTTCTCTCCGGAACGATTGCTGGAGCTGGGCGTCGTCAAAAAGCTGGGCGACGGGTTGAAAGTGCTCGGGTCGGGCGAGTTGACGCGTCCCATCCGGGTGCAGGCGCACCTGTTTTCGAAATCCGCCCTGGAGAAGATCCAGGCCGCGGGGGGAGTCGCGGAGATTGTGGGCGCCGGCGCCGAGTAGCCGGCGGATGAGTCGACCATGAACAAGTTCTTGGAAGCCATTGCGAACATGTTTCGCATCCCGGACCTGCGCAAGCGCGTGCTGTTCACGCTTGGGCTGCTGGCCGTCTACCGTCTGGGCGGGCACATCCCCACGCCGGGGATCGACACGGCGAAGCTGGAGGATTTCTTCCGCCAGAACCAGGGCACGCTGTTCGGGTTCATCGACCTGTTCAGCGGCGGCATGTTCCGGCGGCTGACCATCTTCGCCCTGGGCATCATGCCCTACATCACGGCGTCGATCATTCTGCAGTTGCTGACCGTGGTGGTCCCCACCCTGGAAAAGCTCCAGAAGGAAGGGGAGTTGGGGCGGCGCAAGATCACCCAGTGGACGCGGTACCTGACGGTGGCTCTCTCGATCATGCAGTCGTTCGGGATAGCTACCGCCCTGCAGTCGGCGGAGGGCGGGTTCGTGCCGAATCCGGGTATTCCGTTCATCCTGATGACCATCCTGACGCTGACCACGGGCACGGCGTTCATCATGTGGCTGGGCGAGCAAATCTCCGAGCGCGGCATCGGCAACGGCATGTCGCTGATCATCTTCGCCGGCATCGTGGTGGGGCTGCCGCGCGCCATGTCGGAAATCTACACGAATGTCTTCGTGACCCGGCAATGGACCGTGCTGCACATGCTGATCATCCTGACGGTGATGTTCGCGGTGGTGGCCTTCATCGTGCTCGTGGAGCGCGGGGAGCGCCGCATTCCGGTGCAGTACGCCAAGCGCGTGGTGGGGCGCCGGATGATGGGCGGGCAACAGACCCATCTGCCGCTCAAGGTCAATGCGGGCGGCGTGATCCCGGTGATCTTCGCCTCGTCCATCCTGACCTTCCCGCAGACGCTGGCGGTCTCGGGGTGGGTGAAGGCGCATCTGCCCTGGCTGATCGTCATGCTGGGCTCCATCCGGCACGGGCAGCCGCTCTACATTTTGATGTACGTGCTGCTCATCATCTTCTTCTGTTTCTTTTACGTTTCGATCATTTTCAACCCCAACGAGGCGGCCGACAACATGCGCAAGTACGGCGGGTTCGTCCCCGGCATACGGCCGGGCAAGAACACCGCCGAGTACATGAACACGATCCTGACGCGGATCACGGTGGTGGGCGGGCTGTACCTGGCGGTGCTGTCGATCATCCCGGAGATCATGATCTCCGGCATCAAGCTGCAATCGCTGCCCTTGATGGGGAACTGGATCGACCAGAACTTCCCGCGCTGGCTGCTGGACGGGTTGGGGGTGAACTTCTATTTCGGGGGCACGTCCCTGCTGATCGTAGTAGGCGTGGCCATGGATACGATCAACCAGATCGAAGCGCAGTTGATCATGCGCCATTACGAGGGATTCACGCCGCGGTCGGGGAGAATCCGGGGCCGCCGGAGCGTGTTCTAGAATGATGCCCAATTCCGCATTGCTTCTGTTCGGGCCTCCCGGTTCCGGCAAAGGGACCCAGGCGGTGCTCTTGGCCGACGCCTTGCGCCTGCCGCGCATTTCCACCGGCGACATCTTCCGGCAGCACGTGAAGGATGGAACCGAGTTGGGACGCGAGGTGCAGGCCATCATGCAGGCCGGCCAACTGGTCTCCGACGAGCTGGTGAACCGTATCGTCGAGAGCCGGCTGGAGCAACCCGACTGCGCTAACGGGTTCATCCTGGACGGCTACCCTCGCACGGTGCCGCAGGCCGAGTTGCTGGACCGGCTGCTGGCGCGGCTGGGGAAGAGCAGAGTGGTAGTCAACTTGCTAGTAGACTACAATGTAATTGTTGGCCGAATCACCGCCCGCCGCTCGTGCCCCGTCTGCGGAGCCTCGTACAACCTGGTTTCGAAACCGCCCCAGCGGGATTTGGTGTGCGACCGGGAAGGCGCGGGGCTGGTGCAGCGCGATGACGACAAGGAAGAGGTGATGCGCAAGCGGTTCCAGGCGTATGACTTGCAGACCTTGCCGGTGCTGGACTTCTTTCGCGGGGCCGGGTACAGGGTGGTTGAGGTGGTGGGCGGCAATGGCGCTCCCGAGGAACTGACCGCCGCGATCCGGGCGCGGCTGAACGAGGAATGATCGTCCGAAAGACCGCCGCCGAACTCGAGAAGATGAGAGCGAGCGGCCTGTTGGTGTGGAAGGTGCTGGAGGCGTTGCGGGCGCTGGTGCGCGAGGGGGTCACCACCCAGGATCTGGAGGTGGTGGCCGAGAGGATGATTAAGGACGCGGGCGCCAGGCCGGCTTTTAAGGGATATTATGTCCCGGCGGCCGGGGCCAAGTACCCCTACGTGCTGTGCACGTCGGTGAACGAGGAAATCGTGCATGGCATGCCTTCGGTCAGGCGGGTGTTGAAGAGCGGAGATATCGTATCCATCGACACCGGGGTGGAGTTGAACGGGTATTACGGCGACTCGGCGATCACGCTGCCGGTGGGGGAGATTACGCCCCAGGTTGGGAAGCTGCTGGAGGTGACGCGGGAGGCGCTGGAGTTGGCGATTGAACAGGCGCGGCCTGGCAACCGGCTGAGCGAGATTTGCGGCGCCGTGCAGCGGCACGTCGAGTCGAACGGGTTTTCGGTGGTGAGGGAGTACGTGGGACACGGCATCGGGACGCAGCTCCACGAGGAGCCGCAGATTCCGAATTACGTGGACCGCCGAGGCGAGAACCCGCGGTTGAAGGAAGGCATGGTTCTGGCGATTGAGCCGATGGTGAACGCGGGAGGCCCGGAATCGCAGGTGCTCTCGGACCACTGGACCGCGGTGGCGAAGGACGGTTCGTATTCGGCCCATTTCGAGCACTGCGTGGCGGTGACCGCGGAAGGGCCCAGGGTGCTGACCAGGCCATGATGGACCGCCGGGATGTGGTGGCCACGGTGGTGGAGTTGTTGCCCAACGCCGTGTACCGGGTGGAGCTGGAATCGCGAGAGCGGGTGCTGGCGCACGCGGCGGGCGCGAGGGTGAAGGATTTTGTCCGGGTCCGTCCGGGCGACCGGGTAAGCGTCGAGCTTTCTCCGCACGACCCGGGCCGCGGGCGGATTACGAAAGTGTTGAAGGATTAACGATGAAAGTACGGGCAAGCGTGAAGAAGATTTGCGACAAGTGCAAGGTGATCCACCGCCAGGGAGTGGTGCGGGTCATCTGCACGAATCCCAAGCATAAGCAACGTCAGGGTTAAAGGGAGCAAGGTATGGCGCGTATCGCAGGCGTGGACCTGCCCAGCAAGAAGCGGGCCGAGATCGGGCTGACGTACATCTACGGCATCGGCCGGACGCGCTCGAACTCGATTCTGCACCGGGCGGGAGTGGATCCGGACAAGAAGGTGTCGGAACTGGCCGAGGACGAGGTCAACCGCATCCGGCAGATCATCGAGGAAGAGGGCGCGGTGGAAGGAGACCTCCGCAAGGAGATCTCGATGAACATCAAGCGCCTGATCGAGATGGGGGCGTACCGTGGGGTGCGGCACCGGCGCGGGCTGCCGGTGCGGGGCCAGCGGACGCACACCAACGCGCGCACCCGCAAGGGTCCGCGGCGCGGCACCGTGGCGAACAGGAAGAAGTCCGCTTCCAAGACATAGGCGAGGCGGGTAGAGGTTTCGATGGCCAAAGCACCGGTAAAAGCAACCAAGAAGAAGAGCTTCAAGAAGAAGGAAAAGAAGAACGTCCCGGTCGGGCTGGTGCACATCCAGGCGACCTTCAACAACACCATCGTGACGGTGACGGACCAGACGGGCAACACGGTGGCCTGGTCGAGCGCCGGTTCGCTGGGATTCCGTGGGTCGCGGAAGGGGACTCCGTACGCCGCGCAGCAGGCGGCGCTCACGGCCGCCAACAAGGCCAAGGAAGTGGGTATGCGAGCGGTGGAAGTGCGGGTGGCCGGGCCCGGCGCGGGCCGGGAATCGGCGATCCGGACGCTGGCCACGGTCGGGCTGGACGTGCGCAGGATTCTGGACGTGACGCCCATCCCGCACAACGGGTGCCGGCCGCCGAAGAAGAGAAGGGTGTAACTGGCGGGAAGCGGGATGAAGGCTGCCCTGCCGGGAGCCGTAAACCGCACCTGAAAAGGTCAAGGAGGACGATTTGGCTCGATACATTGGCCCGGTTTGCCGGCTCTGCCGGCGGGAGGGCATGAAGCTGTTCTTCAAGGGCGAGCGCTGCCATAGCGAGAAGTGCGCCATCGAGAAGCGCAACATGGTGCCTGGGCAGCACGGCAAAGACCGCAAGTCCAAGGTGGTGGGCTACGGCCTGCAGTTGCGCGAGAAGCAGAAGGTGAAACGCTTCTACGGGCTGCTGGAGCAGCCGTTCCATAACCTGTTCGAGAAAGCCGCGGGGATGAAGGGCATCACCGGCGACAACCTGCTGAGCATGTTGGAACGCCGGCTGGACAGCGTGATCTACCGCATGGGACTGGGCACCAGCCACCCGCAAAGCCGGCAGATCGTGCGGCACGGGCATATCATGGTGAACGGGCGCAAGGTCAACATCCCGTCGTACCTGGTGAAGGTGGGGGACGTGGTGGAGGTACGGGAAGGGAGCCGGAACAATCCGGCCATTCTGGCGGCCCGGGACGCCACCGCGCACGCTCCCTGTCCCAACTGGCTCGAGGTGGACCGGGAAACGTTGAAGGGACGCGTGATCGGAATGCCGAAGCGCGAAGAGCTGGTTCAGATTCAGTTGAACGAACGGCTCATCGTGGAACTGTATTCTAAGTAACAGGAGATCCCCCGCCGCCCAGCAGGGGGAAAGGATACGAGCTTATGTTTAAAGGTTTTCAGAAACCCAAGCGGCTGGTCGCCAACACCGAAACTCTGACCGACCGCTACGGCATGTTCACCGCGCAGCCCTTCGAACGTGGCTTCGGAACCACCATCGGCAACAGCCTGCGCCGCGTTCTGTTGAGCTCGATCGAGGGCGCCGCCATCACCGCCGTGCGGATCGAAGGCGTGGCTCACGAGTTCAGCCCGATTCCGGGCGTGGTCGAGGACGCCACCGACATCATCCTCAATTTGAAGCAGGTTCCGTTCAAGATGAGCGGCGAGGGAACCCGAACGGTGCGCCTGCGGGTAACCCAGCCGGGCGAAGTGCTGAGCGCCCAGATGGAGACGGACGCCGATGTCGAGGTGCTGGACCGCACCATGCACATCGCCACGGTCAGCGAAGGGGGCAAGCTGAACATCGAGATGCGGCTGAAACTGGGCCGCGGATACGTCAGCGCGGACCGCAATTTCGACGAAGACCTGCCGCTGGGCTACATCCCCATCGATAGCGTGCACTCTCCGGTGCGCAAAGTGAACTTCGCGGTGGAGGCGGCGCGGCTGGGCCAGATGACCGATTACGACAAGCTGACCCTGGAGGTCTGGACCAATGGCGCCATAGCACCGCAGGACGCCATCGGGCAAGCCGCCAAGCTGCTCAAGGACCATCAGTCGATCTTCATCAACTTCGAGGAACTGCCCGAGATCGCCGAGGAGCCGGCCGAGCGCGCCCTGGATCAGATGAACGAGATCCTGAACCGCTCCGTGGACGAACTCGAGCTGAGCGTTCGCTCCTACAACTGCCTCAAGAACGCGAACATTCAGACCATCGCGGACCTGGTGCAGAAGACCGAAGCCGAAATGCTGCGGACCAAGAACTTCGGCCGCAAGAGCCTGAATGAAATCAAGGAGATCCTCTCGGGAATGGGTCTCCAGTTCGGCATGAAGTTCGACGCCCAGGGCCGGCTGGTTTCGGGCTCGGGCACGCCCGTCACGCCGCAGGCGCCTCCCGTGGAAGGGGAGGAGGACGAGGAGTTCCGCGACGAAGAGGGCTTGGATCAGCAGGACGAGGAGCCCGTCCCGGATGTGGAGGCTGGGCCGGAGCAGGAGCAGAGCGAGGAATTGACCGAGTAGGAGGACACCGTTGAGACATAAGGTTGCGGGATACAAACTAGGCCGGACCGTGAGCGCGCGCTGGATGCTGCTGAGGAACCTGGTGACCAGCGTCATCGACCAGGAGCGCGTCATCACGACGGTGCCCAAGGCCAAGGCCGCGCGGCCGCTGGTCGAGAAGATGATTACTCTCGCCAAGAGGGATACGCTGCACACGCGCCGGCAGGCGGCGGCGTTCCTGAAGACGCCCAAGTCGGTGAAGAAGCTCTTCGATACGCTGGGCACGCGGTTTGGCCAGCGAGAGGGCGGCTATTGCCGCATCGTCCGTCTGGGCCCGCGCAAGGGCGACGGCGCCGAGCAGGCCATGCTCGAGCTGGTCGGCTCGGAGCTGGTGAAGCGCGCGGCGGAGCGCGCCAAGCGCAAGGAAGAACGGATCAAAGCCATTAAGGAAGGGCGCGACGCCGACGCGGAGCCCGAAGCGGAATAGAGACATTCACAGCATTCTTTGTGGAGATGGGGCGCTGGCCGAGTGTGGCCAAGCGCCCCGTTTTCATTTAAGTCGTTGATTCCATAGGCAGTTGACAAGGAAGCGTTAACATGCGTGACATATCTACAAAAATACTTGACATGCTGCCGCTCATGTTTTATTATGGTGTTGTAGTTCGATTATGGAGGAATGAGAACCATGCAACTCACAAAACGCTATGACCCAACCGGCCACGTCGATTTCCAGACCGGCATACAGTTGTTCCAGGATGCCGTTAGCCGCCTGTTCAGCGAGCCCGCCAGCACCCGGCTGTGGGCCCCGGCGGTGGACATTCTCGAGACCGAGAACGAGCTGATCCTCAGGGCGGACCTGCCGGATGTGGACATGAAGGACATCCAGATCGAGGTCGAGGGCGGCACTCTGACGGTGAAAGGCGAGCGGAAGTTCGAGAAGGCCACCGAGTCGGCGATCGGCTATCACCGCATCGAGCGGAACTACGGCCAGTTCATGCGCTGCTTCAGCGTTCCCGAGACCGTAGACGCGGAGCAGGTAAAGGCCGGCTACAAGAACGGCGTGCTGACCGTGACCCTGCCCAAGAAGGAAGCGGCCAAGCCCCGGACCGTCAAAGTCGAAGTGACCCAATAAGGGCTTGGTGGGGGCGGGTCGCCGCACCCGCCCCGGCGTGCCACAATAGGGGTCAGGAGGAAGCGGCGTGAATCGTTTCAAAACGGTCCTGTTGCTGGGGTTGCTGAGCGGCATTCTGCTGGCGGCGGGCGAATACTTCGGCGGCCGGAACGGCTTGGCGATGGGCTTGGTAATCGCCATCGGCATGAACTTCACCAGCTACTTCTTCTCGGACAAGATCGCTCTGTCCATGTACTCGGCGCAGCCGGTGAACGAGAGCCAGAACCCGGAGGTCTACCGGAGGCTGGCTCCGATCATTCGGAATTTGTGCCACAAAATGGGTTTGCCTATGCCCAAGATGTGGGCCATTCCGGACGAGTCTCCGAACGCCTTTGCCACGGGGCGCAATCCGGAGCACGCCTCGGTGGCGGTGACCGAGGGAATCCTGCGCGTGATGAACGACCAGGAGCTGGAGGGGGTCCTGGCCCATGAACTGGGCCATGTCAAGAATAGGGACATCCTCACCAGTTCCGTGGCCGCCACGCTGGCCGCAGCCATCACCTTCATGGCCCGCATGGCGTTCTTCTTCGGGGGGCGGCGGGACGACGACGACGAGGGGGGCGGCATCGGCGCTCTGTTGATGATGCTGCTCGCGCCGCTGGCCGCCTGGCTGATCCAGCTCTGGATCTCGCGTACGCGGGAGTTTGCCGCCGATGCCGCCTCGGCCCAGTACACCGGGAAACCGCAAGAGCTGATCTCGGCGCTCGGGAAGCTGGAAGGCTGGTCCAAGCGGGTGCCCCTGGACGCCACCCCGGCCACGGCCCACATGTTCATCATCCAGCCCTTCACGGGCAAGTGGTTCAGCCGGGCGTTCTCGACCCATCCCGCCACCGCAGAGCGCATCGCGCGCCTGGAGCAGATGGCGGTCCCGCGGCCCATCTAAGTGGACCATCCGCCCACCGTGCGCATCTCCCGCAAGGGAGCAGCCCGCATCGAATCCGGCCATCCCTGGGTCTTCGCCTCGGATGTTGCCGACCGCGGCCAGGCGGGGCCGGGCGAAGCGGTTCGGGTGCTGGATTCCGCCGGGCGGTCGCTGGGCACGGCGCATTACAGCTCCAGTTCCCAGATCACGCTGCGAATGCTGAGCCGGCGCGCGGAGGATATCGACCAGGCCTTCTACCGGCGGCGCATCGAGGCGGCCCTGGAGCGGCGGCGGGACCTGGTAGCGGATACCGACGCCTACCGGGTGGTCCACGGCGAAAGCGATCTGCTGCCGGCTCTGGTGGTGGATCGCTACGGGGAATACCTGGTGGTGCAGACCCTGGATCAGGGGATGGACCGCGCGAAAGCCGAAATTGCGTCGGCGCTCACCGAGGTGTTCGCTCCGCGTGGCATCGTAGAGCGCAACGACGCCGGGGTGCGGCAGCGCGAGAGCCTTCCGGCGGTGTCCGGCCTGCTGGCGGGCGAAGCGCCGGCCCTGGTTGAGATCCACATGAACGGCCTGGTATTCCACGCGGACTTGCTGCGCGGGCAGAAGACCGGCGTGTTCCTGGACCAGCGGGAGAACTACCTGGCGGCGGCCCGCTACGCACGGGGCCGGGCGCTGGATTGCTTCACCTGCACGGGCGGATTCGCGCTGCACATGGCGGCCAAGTGCGAATCGGTGGAAGCGGTGGACAGCTCGGCTCCCGCGCTGGAGCTCGCCGGGCGGAACCGGGCCGCGAACGGGATCGGCAATGTCGAGTTCCGGGAGGCCAACGTCTTCGATTTCCTGAACGGGATGAAGGCGGCCGGCCGGCGGTATTCGACGATCGTGCTGGATCCTCCGGCTTTCGCCAAATCGCGCGAAAACCTGGAGGGCGCCGCCCGCGGGTACAAGGAGATCAACTTGCGGGCGCTGGAACTGCTGGAGCCGGGCGGCCGTCTGGTGAGCTGCTCGTGCTCGCACCACGTGAGCGAGGCGATGCTGCTGGAGGCCATCGCCGCCGCCAGCCTGGACGCCGGGAGGGTGGTCAGAGTGCTGGAGCGCCGCACCCAGGCGCTGGACCACCCGATCCTGCTGACCGTGCCCGAAACGCACTATCTCAAGTGCTTGATTCTGGAGGCCGAATAAACCTGAATTCCGAAGTTGAGAGCTGATCGACCTCCTACGTGGGCTCTCTGGGTGGCTGTTTGGCCTAGCCTTCGCATTCAGGTTACAAACACCGGGTCCAACTTCGGCGAAGTTGGGATTTGCCAG
>Ga0326728_10019374_pt1 | contig 13209 bp, 10 predicted proteins | sample MB3enrmetagenome_FD_207602 | JGI IMG/M metagenome (GOLD analysis project Ga0326728, IMG submission 207602) | Lab enriched peat soil microbial communities from McLean, Ithaca, NY, United States - MB31MN | ecosystem: Environmental > Terrestrial > Soil > Wetlands > Peat | place: USA: New York...
AAGTATTTCGCCATCATTCCCGCCATGTTTGCCGTGACCTTTCCGGTGCTGAATGCGCTGAACATCATGCACCTGAAGACGCCGCAGTCGGCCGTTCTTTCAGCCGTGATCTTCAACGCGATCATTATCATCACGCTGATCCCACTGGCGTTGCGAGGCATCCAGTATCGTCCGATGGGTGCGGCGGCACTGCTGCGGCGCAACCTGCTCATCTATGGCGTGGGCGGCATTATTGCGCCTTTTATCGGCATCAAGCTGATCGACATTCTGATTACAAGCGCCGGGCTGGCATAGGGCGGAAGGTGAAGGATGAAACGCAATCTGATAAGCGCGATTCTGATGACGGTGGTTACGACGATTCTGCTCGGAGTGGTGTATCCACTGCTGGTCACCGGGCTGGCGCAGGTGATGTTTCCCGGCAAGGCGAATGGACAGTTGATGACGCGGGACGGGAAGCTGATTGGCTCGCGGATCATTGCCCAGCCCTTTACCGGCGCGGGATATTTTCATCCTCGCGGATCGGCCGCGGGAAATGGATACGATGCTGCCAACTCCGGCGGCACCAACCTGGGTCCGACGAACCAGAAGTTATTGGATCGGGTGAAACAGGACGTGGCTGCGGCCCAGAGCGAGAATCCCGCGCAGCCGGTTCCAGCTGATTACGTGACCACCTCTGCCTCCGGTCTGGACCCGGAGATCACGCCCGCCAGCGCCCGGTTCCAGGCGCCACGCGTTGCCCGGGAGCGCGGCATCAGCGAAGATCAATTGCTGGCGCTGGTGCAGCAGCACACCGAAGGACGCCAGTTTCAATTTCTGGGCGAGCCTCGGGTAAACGTACTGGAATTGAACCTGGACCTGGACTCGAAATTTCCCCCGCAGAAGCGAGCGTCGCGCTAGGATTGCGCCGGAGCAGGTGTTGGGAGATGGCCTCGCAGGAGGCCATTTTTCTTGGCACGTTTGAAAAAAACTGGAATGCGGGTGTATGTTCAGCCAGCTATGGCAAATCTTCCAACTGTACACATTTGCGCCCCGGAGGAAAGGCGCGCGCAAGGCCGGGCGCGGCGCAAACAGATCAAGCGACAGGATCACGGGGCGTGGGAGGTGAAGCACGGCCGCCGCGAGCCACTACGGCTGCTGCAGGAAAGTATGCGCGGACGCGTGGCGGCGCTGGTTCCACTGAAGTATGAGCGGATGCTGGCCTCGCCGTTTGGATATTTTCGCGGAGCCGTGCCGGTGATGGCGGCCGACCTGGCGCTGGTGCCCAACACCGGCATCGTCAACCAGATCTGCGGCGATGCCCACGTCCAAAACCTGGGAGCGTATGCGGCGCCGGACGGACGGCTGGTTTTCGACATCAACGATTTTGATGAGACGACGCGGGCGCCATTCGAGTGGGACCTGAAGCGCATGGCCGCCAGCCTGGTGCTGGCGGCGCGGGAAACGGGCGCGAAGAACGGTTTCGCCAGGCATGCGGCGCTGGTTTTTCTGCAGGCGTACCAGAGGCACGCGCGCTGCTTTGCCGAGCTGCCGGTGCTGGAGCTGGCTCGCTACCAGGTGCATCGCTTGAGCAAGGTGGCGCCGGTTTCCGATGCTCTGCTGAAGGCCGAGCGGGCAACTCCGATGCACACCCTGGAAACCCTGACGGTTCCATCCAAGAGAAGCGCGGGACGCATCTTCGCCGAAAACAGGCCGGGGCTCTCGCGCAGCAGCGCAGCGCAGGCCCGGCAGGTGCTGGCCGCCATGAAGGAGTACCGCGAAAGTCTATTGCCGGAGCGCCAGCATCTCCTGGCCCAGTACCGGCCCATCGACGTGTGCTTTAAGGTGGTTGGCACGGGTAGCGTGGGACGGCGCGATTACTGCGTCTACCTGGAAGGCAATGGCAGCAGCGATCCGCTGTTTCTGCAGATCAAGGAAGAGGCGGAATCGGCATACCTGCCTTACCTGGGCGAGGGCACGGTGCGCGCGCATTGGGGACGAACCGTAGCGGAGGGACAGCGCGCGATGCAGATGCAGTCCGATCCTCTGCTGGGATGGACGACCATTGCCAATCGCGACTACCTGGTCCGGCAACTGCGCGACCACAAGGCTTCCATTGATCTGCAAACACTGAAGGGACCGGGATTGGCGGCCTATGCGGAGGTTTGCGGAGAGCTGCTGGCGCGCGGGCATGCGCGCTCCGGCGATGTGCAGATGATCGTGGGATACATCGGCAACGGCAAAAGTTTTGCAGATGCGATCGTTGAGTTTGGAGTGGCCTATGCCGACCAGACAGAAGCGGACTGGGAAACACTGCGGAAATCGAGGCATGGGGCTGGCGCACATGCTCCGATGGCAAACCAGTGACGCTGGGCGCGGGCAGGCGAAAACGCGGAAAATATGCGGTGAAATGAGGAGAGCGGCAATTTGCGGTACTTCCCTGGGAAGAGACCGGGAACCGCCGGAGCGTGCAACCATTGGCGAGATGGTGAATCGTTTCCGGACGGAAAATTACCACCCAGGCAATGGTTGCGCGGGGTGCGCAAGGATTGTCCGGGTGGTAAAGAGTGCTGCCTGCTCAATACTTCTCTGACTACTATCCGAAGAGTGAATAGTTTCCTCTGCTGGCGCGACCGATGGATCGCGCCAGCAGAGCATGGAGACTATTGCACGGCGACCCAGGCCCAACTGGTGCGCTGTTGTGTCGGCGTGACCACGGGTGCGTGCGGGGTATAGCTGGTTCCACCGGTCGACGTGGAAGGGAACCATGGCGGGAAGAAATTACTCCACGCGCTGAATCTCTGATCGTAGTAGGTATTCGCGGTCGTAATGGTGCAGACGAATTCATTGGACTGAATCTGTCCTCCGACGTTGTTCCAGGTCTTGATGGTGTCGGAGCTCTTGAATCCGCAGGTGCTGGTGCCACAAGTGCTGGAGCTTCCGATGGCTGCCATGCTGGCATCGGTTTCAAGGTTCTGGTCGCTGTATGGGCTGTTCAGATAAATGCTCCCATTAGCGGTAAAAATACCGAGGACCTGGTTGGAAGACGATGTGCCTTGGTTCAAGAGCAAGGTGTCCGCGGCGGTCTTGGTTACGGGCTCGGTTGCATAGAGGAGGTTGCCGGTGATGTCGATGTCGCCGGCGCCGGAAATCGTCACCATGGAGTTGTTCTGGATGGCAGCGGCCGTGTACTCGTTGGTATTCAAGTTGGAAGTGCCGGGAGCGGCGGGGCCTGAAAGTCCGGTGATGGTTCCATTGACATAGAGCATGGTGCCGGGGTTTGCTACACCGGGAACGGATGCCAGGTTTTCCGGAATGCCGCTGATCGTCTGGGTTGTGCCTCCGGAGGAAAATGTGGTTGTGTTGGTGGCGGGGTTGGTGACGATGGTGGTGACCGTGGACCCCTGGGTGATGCTGTAGGTTTGCGTCGGGTTGCCGCTGGTGTCGGTCGTGGCGGACAGGATGATGGATGCGTTGCCTTGCACGTAGATGCCGCCGCTTTGCGCCGGGGTTGTGCCATTCAGGTATCCGAGGTTGTATCCCCCGGAGCCGTTACTGTAGTACGGAAGATAGACGCCCGAGGTGGCTCCGCCGGACGGGTATGCGGTGGCGGAAACGTTCTTCAACACGGCGTTGAGATTTGCGTTGGTGGGGCTCCCCGTGCCTTCTCCGGTGCCTAACCCGTCCAGCACGGCCCATGCCTGGCTGTAAGAGTTGGCGGGCGGGGTAATGGCGGGCGCGTTGAGTTGCAGACCCGCTTGGAAGGTTGCGCTGATCCCCGAGAATGAACTGGAGGTTGACGGCGTGCAGGTGCTGCCGACGTAGTAGTCGATGTCTGGCTGAACCTGCGAAAGTTTACCGGTAAAGATGTACGGTCCGGTGTTTCCCAACGACCAGGTTCCGTCCGTGAAGGTGGGTCCGGTATAGGTGCCGGGAGTTAGATAAGCACCCGGGCACGCGGCCTGATTGGTGACGAACTGTCCGTATCCCGCGAAGCTTGGCGGGGGAGTGTCCTGCGCCTCGATGACCAGCAGAAGGGTGCCGCTTTCCTTGACCGAGGCACGCTGCAAGGAGGTGGAAGCGGCGGTTCCGGTGGAGCAGATCACATAGTTGAACGAGTAGGTGTAGGTCCCGGTCAGGGCGGCGTTGATCGGGCTCGGGGTTTTGATCGGACTGCCGGCAGCGGCCGCAAAGCTATTGGCGCACGCGGTTGAATCCTGGATGAGGAACGCGCTGGGCCAGGATGCCGCCGAAGGCGTGGCTGCGACGTTGAGGTTGCTGCTGGAGTAGGCGCCGCCAAAAGTTTGCCTGAGGTTGGTGAGGGCGGTCGTCGAAGCAGAGCCCGACAGTGGGTCCGCGGTGCAACCGGCTACCGCCGTTGCCCCCCAACCGAGGCATGCGGTGGTAACGACCTGGTTCTGGAGCTGGTCGCTCAGATACTGGCGGGCAATGTTCAACCCGGAATCAGCGGCGTAGTAGGCGGCGCGGGAATTGCCATAGTAGCCGTTGATCATCATGTCCGAATTAACGGTTGCCACCATGGTGAGGCCGAGGATGGTCATGGTGATGAGGAGGAACAGAACCGTAATCAGGGCTATGCCGCTCTCTGATTCCGGCTGCTGTGCCCGGCGACGCTTTGTAGAATGAGCTTTCATCGTGATCATGGGAGTGCCTGTGTCCGGTCGTCATTCATACTCAAGTTTCGTGGGTTGACAACGATTGCCGTACCGCGCACCTGATACGCTCCGCCATCGAATGAGTTGTGGTAGGTACCAGTGCCAAAAGTCGTGGTGGGAGCAGTCCGGGCGATCATGGAGATTCGAACCGAGCGGACCAGCGAAAAGTTCCAGGGTTCCGCCAAAGTTCCCATCGCGTAGTTGGCGGCGGCGTAATTATAGGAAGTGGTGGTAAAACCGTTGGCGGTATCGTTATTCCAGATGGAAGCTCCGACCTTGAATCCAATGATCTGGTCCATGACGACGGTCGTGGTTCCATTCTGGATGCGGACGAGTTGCCAGGGATCGTTGGTATTGCCGGTAGCCTGGACGGTGTACTGAATGGGCGAGAGTTTCACGATCCAGTCGCCGGAGCCGCAGAAATTAGTTCCGACGCCGAAGAAATAGGAGGGCGTATAGGGTGTCGTGCTACCGGGCGGCGGGCAGGAGTTCGACGGTGAAGCGGTGTTGTAGGCCGAGGTGAAAGTCGTACGGTCGCAGGAGGTGATGTCCAGGGGGTCGTTGGCGAGGATGTTGCTGCCGTCGCTGTAGGTCTGGTTGATGCTCAAGGCGATGGCGGCGCCGCTGACGGTGGCGGTCTTGAGGATCGCAGTGGAGATCAGGGTGCCCGAGGTGGAAGTGTGCAGGAACAATAACTGATCCCCGGTGCTGAACTTTGCGGCTGTCTGGGCCAGGGTGAGGCCGCTGGGAAAGGCCTGGCTAGGCGGAGCAGCCGTTGCGTAGATGGTGGTGGTGCCGGGCGTGGCGCCGACGGCGGCGGCGGGAGACGGGCAAGTGGCTGGGGTGGCGTCTCCGGCGGCATCGGTGGGATTGACGGCAGGATAGACGGCCGGTTGGGCGGTGATGATGTTGAGGCTGTCAAAACAGTTGGAGCCGTAACCGGTTGTGGAACTGTAGCAGGAGGTTCCGGGAGAGACCACGTTGTTCACAATGCTGACGCCGACTGGCCACGAGGGTACGTTGAGTCCCTGGAAATAACCATTGCCGGCATTAGCGAGATCCACTTGCAACTGGGAGGTGGCGCTGCGCAGTGCCATGCTGAGGCCCTGTTGCGCCTGCACGGTGGTGCCTGCCGCGGACATACTGTTGAAGAGGCCGAAGGCGGCTCCGCTGACAATGATCAGGAGGGCCATGGAGATGACCAGTTCCAGGAGGGTGGTTCCGCGCTGGCGGACAGCGGCACGGGAACCGGGCACGGAATACGGATTGGCGATGATTGTCATTGGCGCACCAAGCTCATCTGGAGGGTGACCGGGGGCTTGACCGAGTTATCAGTGTTGGTAACGAGCACGGTAATGCGCCGCGTCCCGGTAACCTTGTTTTGCCCGCTGGACCCGAGAACCGGATTGTATTCAATCTGCCAGGTTCGCACGTAGGTCGTCATATTCGTGGGAGCCGTAGTGCTGGTGACTGGCAGACCGCCGGCACCACCGGGGATCACGCCATCGGGCGAGTGATAGGTGGTGAGGTATTGCGATGTGGTCCCGTTGTAAACGGTCTCGGCGAAGCAGCCGTTGCTGGCACTGCCGCAGTCGCTGGTGGTAACGAAATCGATGCTTACAAAGTCGAAATAGCTGACGCTGGTGGACGACGCGGCGCCGGGGCAGGTGATACTGGCGGTGAGCTGGGTGGAGAGGCTGCCTTCCGTGGTGTCGCCTGTCTGCACGCAGATCTGCGGCGCGGCCATGTCGTAGCGGTTCAGGTCCTCGAGCTTTTCGGAGGCGAGGGTTTCGGCAATATTGACGTAACGGGACTGCCGGCCACGAGTGAGCATGACAGCGGCAAGCGCGGCCATCGCCGAGAGTCCGATGACCAGGATCACCGTGGCGATCATGATCTCGATCAGAGTAAAGCCGCGGGCGTTGCGAAGCCTATTTGATGCTGACATTGCCCACTCCTGAAACGGTAACGGTCTTGGTTTGGCTTCCATTGGCGATGGAAAAGACAATGGTGAAAGTGCTTGGGGTGGTGATGCTGCTGGTGGTGGAGATGGTCCCACTGGGATTAAGCACCAAGGTCTGATTGGCGTTGACGATCACGTCGGAGTTGGCAAAGACAATCGGGCAAGCGGTAGAGGAAACTTGTGCGGCGCAGACGTAGGAATACGTTGAGGCGCAGACTGGAGCGCCCGAACTCGTAACGACCGGCTCGGTGGAGATCTGATAAGAGTTGCTGGCAGCGGTGACGGCGACCTCGTAAGGGCAGCCGGTTGCAATGGCCTGGTAGCGCGTACTCTGGATGACTCCCGCAAGCGAAGTGGCCGAGGAAGAAACGTGCATCGAGGTGATGGTGCGGTTGATGGCCGGCAGCGAGATGGCCAGGATGATGCCGGCAACGGCGACGACCAACAGAAGTTCAACCAGCTTAAATCCGCGGCAGGAAGCCGCCGTCTGCGCCGTCCGCCTGCCACTCACCGGAGAATATGTCCGTGGATGCTCGTCTTTCATAAAGAGGCTAACAGGCCTTTCATCTTTATCGCGCGTTATCGAGCGGCGGAATCCCAGGAAAGTCATTCTGCCAAATTTCGCTCAATTCCTTGCTTGCCGCCCGTCATTTATCAAGTTGCCGATCCTCGAGCGAACAGAAAATGCATCGGAAATGCCAGTCGTCCATGACCCTAAGCCAGCCAGAACCGCGCCGTTGCGTCACCGCGCAATGGTGTGGTGCGGGGATACTGCGCCATCGCTGCCTTTCTCCTGCTCGTGGTGAGAAGTGTATAACACATTGCGGGGCCAAATCCGGATTCAACGCAGTCCCATGAAACCTTGGTAACACGTAGTAACTGACCGAGTTTGGAATTAGAAGGAATCCGGGATCGGCAGAAGGTAACTATGGATGATTCCCGCACCTCCGGGAACGAGGATACGGTTGCAAATCGGCGGGGCGAATGTCCGGGGCTGGAGTCCAAAGATAGGGACAGACAGGCTGAGGTGCAGGAGGGTGCGCTGGAAGAGGCCAGAAGCGGCGGGGAGTTCACGGTCATCGAGCTGAGGATGGACAAACCGGATGCTCCCGAGGGGTTGAAAAGAATGGGGCCACAGGTGGCGGCATTCGATTTTGGTGAGCGCGGGCCGCTGCCGAAGTTGACCGTGCGCCGGGATGGGGGAGAAGAAATCGGAGAGTGGCGCGGCGATGCGTGGAAGTATATTCTCAATTGCTTAAAGGAAAGATGAAAATTCTGGTTGAATGGTAGCGAGCAACCCAATTGTGGCTCCCACGCATGTCCAGCGGTTGCTCTCGCTAGACGTGCTGCGCGGCATCACCATCGCCTTCATGATCATGGTGAACAACAACGGAGGCCCCGGATCTTGGGGCTTCATGAACCACGCTGCCTGGAACGGCCTGACCCCCACTGACTTGGTTTTCCCCACCTTTGTTTTTATGGTGGGGGTCTCGATCGTGTTTGCGTTCGAGGCGCGGCTGGCTGGCGGCGCCACCCACGTGGAACTGGTCTGGCACACGGTGAAGCGGGCGGCGATTCTGTTTTTTCTAGGGGTCGTGGTGAACGGGTTTCCGTCCTTTGAGCTTGCCCACCTGCGGATTTATGGGGTACTGCAGCGCATCGCGGTTTGCTATCTGGCGGTGGGGTTGTTTTATCTATGGGACCAGCGGGTGTGGACGAAGGTTGCGGCGCTGGCGGCGGTACTGGTGGGCTACTGGATTTTGCTGCGCTGGGTTCCCGTGCCGGGAGCAGGTTTGCCGGGGCGGGATTTCCCCTTCATGGATAAGAGCCTGAACATAGTGTCGTGGCTCGACCGGCTCCTTATGCCCCACCGCCTCTACTTGGAGTACCCAGGGCCCAATGTGCTAGAGGCCCATAACCTGCGCGATCCCGAAGGCCTGCTGAGTAACCTTCCCGCAGTGTGTACTGCGCTGCTGGGACTGCTGGCCGGGATGTGGCTGCGAAGCCGCAAGGTGGTTTCCACCAAAGCTCTGGGATTGGCCGGAGCAGCGGTGGCTTGCATGGCGTTGGGATACCTGTGGTCGATCTGGTTCCCACTCAACAAGAATCTCTGGACTAGCTCGTATGTGTTGGTAGCGGCGGGGTGGTCTTTGGTGGTACTGGCGGCGGTGTTCTGGGTGATGGAGCAGTGGGGGTGGGGCAAGGGAAAGAGCCAAAGGTTGGTCTTTCCATGGCTGGTCTTCGGGTCGAATGCCATCACGGCATATATGTTCAGCGAGCTGGTTCCAAGCGCGCTCGAGAACATTCGTTTCACGGCCGACGGGAAGCGCACGGACGTGCTGAGGTATATCTTCGACGCTGTCTTGGCGCCCATCCCCGATCCGGGCTGGGCGGCATTTGCGTATTCGGTTTCCACGCTGGCGGTGTGCTTTGTGCCGGTTTGGGTCATGTACAGGAAGAAGATCTTTGTGAAAGTTTAGGGCTTTGTTTCCGGAGGGTGACCGGAAGCCAGACAATAACGCTCCAAGCCGAGGCCAATGGGTGCGTTGGGGCGTATTCAAATACGGAGACTTCTCCGGTTTCCGCTCTGGCGGTCATTTGACCGCGATGACTTGCGACCGGCATGGGAGCGCAAGGGGGTCTCATTCGCGAATCGCAAAACCGGACGGTCCGGCGTTCATCCCGCCGAAGATTGTCTGACAGGCGCGGCGGGTAAATGCGATGGTGGCGCGAGCGTTGAGGGGAAAATTTCCGCCGATGGCCAGTTTTGCGATGCCATGGACTAACGACCAGGCCATCCACGCCAGGGGAAACAGATCGCCAGCCGGGAGGTCTCCGGACTGCTGCGCGGCGGCGATGCACTCGCAAAGAACCGCGAAGGCATTTTGTCCGGCGGCGCGGTGCTTTTCATGTGCCAGCGTGGCCTTAGGCAGATCGAACATTACCAGGAAATGCTGGGGCCAACGCAGGGCAAACGCCACATAACCGCAACCGCATTGCTGCAGCCGCTGGCGCGGCGATGTGGCCCGGGCCATGTGCTTCTGCATGGAAACGGTAAGGCGGTCGAATCCCTCGGCAGCGACCTCGGCAAGCAGTTCATCCTTGCTGGCAAAGTGGCGATAGGGCGCATTGTGCGACACGGCCGCGCGTCGTGCCACCTCGCGCAGGGTAAATGCGCGGGGGCCGACCTCTCCGATCAGGGTGACGGCGGCGTCCAGCAGGGTTTGGCGAAGATTGACGTGATGGTAAGGCTCGGATTCGGTCATGTTCCTTTTTTAACAGAACGATGTTGACAATAGCAACTTTGTGATTTAGCCTGATGTTGTCACTGCCAACATGTGCAGGAGGCAGGCGGTGACACACGGAGGACGGGATGATGGCGAGTGGAGTTGCTTACAAGCAGGCAAAGCTGGCAGAAACTTGGGATGCGATCGTGATCGGCTCCGGCATGGGCGGACTGACAGCGGCAGTCCTGATGGGTAGGCACGCAGGCAAGCGCGTGCTGGTACTTGAAAGACACTACGTGGCGGGCGGGTTCACTCATACGTTTCATCGTCCCGGATACGAATGGGATGTGGGGCTGCATTACATCGGCCAGATGCAGAATGAGAACTCCGCGGAACGGCGCGCATTCGACCACCTGACCGAGGGCAAGGTACGGTGGCAGGCCATGCCGGATGTCTACGATCGCTTCCTCATCGCGGGCCGGACATTTGAGTATGCTGCCGGACTGGAGCGTTTCCGGGAAGGTCTCGGGCAATCGTTTCCGGGCGAGACCAGGGCCATCGACCGGTATGTCGCCGCGGTCCAGGCATGCAACCGCGCGAGCGGGCTTTACTACGCGGAGAAGGCGGTTCCGGCGCCCGTGGCGGCGCTGGCCGGCGGGCTGATGCGGGCGCCCTACCTGCGCTGGGCAAGACGCACCACGCGGGAAGTCCTGGAGAGTTTTACCAGCAACCGGGAACTGATCGGGGTGCTGACCGGGCAATGGGGCGACTACGGATTGCCGCCGGGGAAGAGCAGCTTTGCCATTCACGCCACGATTGCCGGACATTATTTTGGCGGGGCGAACTACCCGGTTGGTGGAGCAGGTGTGATCGCGGCGGCCATGGCGCGGCAAATTGAGCGCAGCGGTGGCATGGTGGTCACCAGCGCCGAGGTAGCAGGGATTCTGCTGGAAGGTACAAAAGCGACAGGCGTGCGGATGAGCGACGGACGGGAGTTCCGCTCGGCCGTGGTGCTGAGCGACGCGGGCGCGGCCAACACGTTTGAGCGTCTGCTGCCGCCGAATCTGCCCACGCTGGATTCGTTGCGCCGCCAGTTGCGCAGGCTCCAACCTTCGACGGCGCATGTCAACCTTTATGTTGGATTGTCGCAGAGCGATGCTGCGCTCGGGCTGCAAGGCACGAACCTTTGGGTCTATCCATCCTTCGATCACGATGCGAATGTGGAACGGTTCACGCGCGACATTGAGGCGCCGTTGCCGGGTGTGTATCTCTCCTTCCCTTCGGCCAAGGATGCGGATTTTCAACGACGGCATCCGGGAAAGAGCACGGTCGAGGCGATCACCATGCTTCCTTACGCGGTAGTCGAGCGCTGGGAAGAAACGCGCTGGAAACGGCGTGGAGACGAGTACGGTGAGTTCAAGGAGCAGCTTACGGCGCGGCTGCTGGCCGAACTGGAGCGGCAAGTGCCCTCCGTGGTTGGCAACATCGCATACAGCGAATTGTCGACGCCGCTGACAACGCGGCATTTTATGAACTACGGGCAGGGAGAGATCTATGGCATAGCCGCCACGCCGGAGCGTTTCCTGACGCGCGAACTCGGAGCCAGGACGCCGATTCGGGGCCTCTATCTTACGGGGCAGGATGCGGCTGGCCTTGGCGTAGTGGGGGCGCTGTTTGGCGGCGTCATCGGCGCCTCGGCGGCAACGGGGAGGAACTTCTTTTCTGTCGTATCGAAGCCCCAGGAGACGGCGGCGAAGTCGTTGGCGTAAACGAGCAGGGCACAGGCCGGGCTGGTCTACCCATGGCGGTGAGCGCATCGGCGCCGGTGCGCTGCAGATGACGGCGCAGGAGGTTTCCACCCTATTGCGGCACGGAGGAAAGCCGATCCTCACGGGGCGGGGAGTTCACGGTCATCGAGATGATGATGGACAAACTGGATGCGCCCGAGGGACTGAAGAGAAATGAGGGCACAGGTGGCGGCATTCGATTCTGGCGAGCGCGGGCCGCGGTAGTAACAAGGGCCGCAGCAACGGCAAGGGCATGGGCACGAGCTAACTCAACAACCCCACATCTGCCAACAGCGGGCAGGCATGGAGCACAAGGCGCTGACAGAACAATTCCAGGCAACGGGCTTCAGGGTTATGGAGCAGTAAAGTGGATCGAGAAAGTACCTGTAATTGTCCTCGGTCTGTCTACATAAAACGAACCAGATAGTGTAGAGCAGTCAGAAGATAAGGTACCGCTTGCCCCCGCTGGACAAGTTGACGTGCCCTGGTTGCAGGGCACCTGGACTGGTCCCAGGGTCACAGTTCCGTTCTTGTTTGTACCCGTAACGTTCACTCCCATGATCACGGCTGAAACACTAGTGCCGACCTGAGTGAAGGACGCAGTGACTGCTCCCGATAACTCTTTGGGTTGGCCGTCTTTACCGGTCGTTAGACCCGAGTATTGACCTTGCCATGTTCCGCTCAGAGAACATACCGATACTTCAGTCCAAGCAAGTAATCCATCGCAATTCGCTGAGACATTTGTAATTCCCGGTCTGACGCCCGTTGGAATACAGACGTTACCGTTGGCAGCAATATCAACCACACTCAAGTTCGCGCTGTACCAATTTACGACCGAACACGACCTTTGCTTGCCATTTGGGTCGAACAACGCAGTAGTAATTCCTGGTTGCCAGGTTTCGCCAACGTCCAAGAAGAGATACTGCGGGGAAAGGGAAAAGCGGCACATCCTGTCCAGCAGTGGTTCGTGCACTTCCTGTGTAAGGGCTAATATGTCTATCGCTTTTAGTAACTGCCTCATAAGAATTGTGTACTGGCCACAAGGGTTGCTCGGCAATGGTGTATCGTATAGTCTCGTCAGGCCATCCTCCATTATTCTCCTAACATCGACCCAGGCTTCGTCACCCAGCTCGACGTAATCGAGAAGGTCGGCTTTCTTGGCTAAACCAATCAAGGCGTTAGCCTGATACATCAGGTTCTGAGGATCTGTATATGGTATGGCAGCGATAAAAGACAATATGCTGCCGAGTTCTTCCTCCGTTGGTAATCCGACCACCAGGGGTGGTGAGAAGTGATCGATTTCGCCTACGATGGAATCCGTCATTGAGGTTTGGTTAGCAATTGGCATAGCAAGTTGTGAATTTTGGAGATTGAACAATAGAGACTGGCCGGTGTTTTCAGGCGGTCGACGAAAAGTTATCGTTACTTTCGCCGGTAAACTGAAAAAGGTGCCTGACGGTCCGAGTACTGCCCCCGGATAGATGTTCTGGGCAACTGGACCCGGTAGTGCATTCGGAAGAGCTGAGATAGATATGGGCGTGTCTTCATCCAAGGCCAGGGGAGGAATCTCTAGAGTCAAT
>Ga0326728_10019375_pt1 | contig 13208 bp, 11 predicted proteins | sample MB3enrmetagenome_FD_207602 | JGI IMG/M metagenome (GOLD analysis project Ga0326728, IMG submission 207602) | Lab enriched peat soil microbial communities from McLean, Ithaca, NY, United States - MB31MN | ecosystem: Environmental > Terrestrial > Soil > Wetlands > Peat | place: USA: New York...
CGGACCTGGGAGCAATGATGGAGGCCTATGCGCTGGAGGCGGCCAAGCTGGGGCGGGGCGAGTTCGGGGAAAAGCTGGACTTTAGCAGCGAATCCATCGATGCGCTGGACGAGATCCTGGTGTTGGTGGGCGAGAGCCCGGAGCGCGACCTGGACTTCGAGGTGCGGCTGTGGGGCAGCTACCTGGGCGAGGTGCTGCGGCGCCGCTATGCGGGAAGTTGGGAGATGACCCAGTACCCCGGCGACGTCCTCGCTGTTCCCGCCATCGAGGTACGTGGCTCACGGATCTTTCCCCTGCTCAAGGTGCATCGCCGCCTGACCATGGGCCAGGAAGACGACCTGCGTTCCTTTTTTACCTTGGTCACAGAACGGCTGGGCGGGCCGGCAAAGGTCAATTGAGAGATTTTCGCCGCGCCCTTTCAGGGCGCGAGACTCTTAGGCGAGTCTTCCCAGGACTGCGCTCCGCTTGTCCTGGGCTATTTTCGCTGCCTCCCTCCGGGAGGCAATATCCCATCTCCTCTATCAAGTATCCCGTCTTCTCTCGGGAGATGACTCGCTGATTCTATACATCCAGGGAGGGCTGAATCAGAAGGTGGGCGCCAAGGGGATAGGCGCATTAAGGCCTGGGTAATCGCATTTGAACTTGCCGCGTGGCCTTGAAAGGGCACGGCTTTAGCCGTGCCAATCAGAACAATCGCATTTGTCGGCTTTAGCCGCCGAGGGACGTATTGAATGCTTCCGAACCCTTCTTCAGGGGCTGAAGCCCAGGAGATTTTTCCCGTGTTTGCGGCACGGCAGAAGCCGTGCCCTTTCAAAATATGTCCTGAGATCCAAATGCGATTGCCCTGGCATTCAGACCGGTTGGAGTGCGCGGCAAACCCGCCATGTGCGACAATAAACCGGTAAGAGAGCGCACCGCCTGGTCGCGGGCGCGGAGGAAATGCACATGGGCGATCTATTGCAGCCGATGCACCTGCTGGTGCTGGGCATTGTGGTCTTCCTGCTCTTTGGCGCCAAGCGGCTGCCGGAGCTGGGCAAGGGATTGGGCGAGGGTCTGCGGGGTTTCAAGGAAGGCATCAAGGGCGTGGCCGAGCCTACCGCTCCGGTGGTGCAGCAGAGTACGTCGCAGCCGTCTTCCGCCCCCATCGAGCCGAAGTAAGGTTTGCGGAGTGCAGCGCATTCGGCCGGGGATAGAAGAAGCCGCTCGACCTTGCCGGAACCCTGCAGGATGGAAGAAGAAACAAAGAAGGCCTGTGCTCAGCACAGGCCTTCTTATTGGTGCAACGAGACGGTCTAGTGCGAGTCCTGGGCCGAGGGGTAGTAGCCGCGCTTGGCGATGACTTCCAGGCCGGGGCGGTCGACGCGCACATCGATCTTGCGGAACTTGCCGTCGATCATGGGCTGGCTGCTGTTGTAGCCCAGGGTGTACTGGGTGCGAGCTTCCTCGGCGATCTTGGCGTAGCTCTTCTCGATGCCGTTGAGGTTGCTCTCCGAGTCCAGCGTGCCACCGGTCTCGAGCACATACTTGGCCAGTTCGTTGTCGTACATGGTGAAGGGGATGTGGAAGCGGCTGACGTAGCCCTCGCCCCAGCGCGCCGAGTCGCCCACGGCGGTGCCGTAGACAGCGATCTTGTTAGTCTCCAGATAGCGCAGCACATCCTTGTAGCTGGCCTTGCTGCCGTACTCCTTGCCATCGCTGATGACGTAGATGATGCGGCGGCGGCCCTTGGGGCGGGTGGAGAGTTCCTTGGCGGCGGAGAGGATGGCGTCGTTGAGGGTATGAATCTCCTTGGGGATGGTCACGAACTGGCCGTTGCCGGCGGAGCGCCCGCTTTGCAGATTGGGATCGACGCAGTTGCCGTTCTCACGGATATTGCAGCTCGAAAAGGGACCGGAGTTGATGGGCACCAGCGGATCGCTGCCGGTGGCCTTGGTCAGGGCCAGAACCGCGGGCAGGCGGCTGCTCTGCGCGCCGGTAAAGCCGGTGCGCTCCTGGGCGCCGTTGTTGTAGCTGAAGATGGCCACTTCGTCGTAGGGGGTGAAGGCGCCTTGGATCGATCCCAGCGAGTCGTTCACCTTGGACATGACCGGCGAGGGCAGGCTCTGGTCGATCACAAAAGCGATCGAGAGCGGCGCCGGATCGACGGTGAAGAGCTTGAGCGTCTCGCGGGAGTCGTTTTCGAAGACCTTGAAGTCGCGCCAGTTGAGGCCGGCGACCAGCTTGCCCTTGGAGTCCTTGACGGTGACCGGGACTTCGACAAAGTTGACGCGCTGGACGAAGGTCTTGATCGCATCCATGCCTTCGCCGGCAGCGGGCAGTGCCGGGAGCGCGTTCTGGAAGCTGTCCTTGCCTTCGGAGGCGGGCGCCTGGCTGGCGGGCTCGGCTTGATTGTCGGCGGGCGGCTGCTGCTGGCCGGGCGCGGCGGAAGAGGAAGTGGCTGCGGAGGGCACGTCGCCGGCGCCCAGGCCGGGAGTGATGGGTCCGCCCATCCCGCTCAGGGGCGGAGGCGCCTGGGGCGCAGGGGCGTCCGGCACGGCAGGTTGCTGCTGCTGAGCCAGGGCCGCGATGCTCCCATATAGGCTTAGGTTCAAAACCGCCGTCAACGCTACTACCGTCCTCAGACCTAGCTTCACTGGTATTTCTTCCTCCCGAGCCGGGGTTCAGTTCGCAGTTCACAGTTCGAACTGCGAACTGTCCCGTACTCGTCAGAGTATCAGACGCGCGGCGGGCTTGCAGGTTGCGGCCTGGGGGCGAGAAGTTCGCGTATGCTGTCGTTGTTCTCCCATTTTCGTCTAATCGAGCAGAGGTGCATATCCGAATCGCTCTTAGAGTGCTGTTTTCCGGAGTTCTTTTTCTCGCCCTGGCCGCATGCTGCACACCGGGATGGGCGCAGCTTGCTCCCTCGCCCGACGAAGCGCCGGTCAGCCACGCCCCGGCCCCGGTGGCCGACGACGTGCCGGTGGCAACCTTCAATATGAACGTCAATCTGGTCAATGTCTACTTCACCGTGCGCGCCAAGGACGGCATCCTGACGCCGCATCTGACCAAAGAAGACTGCACCGTGCTGGAAGACAAGGAGCCGCAGAAGCTGAAGGGCTTTGTGGCCGAGAACGACCAGCCGCTGACCCTAGGCATTCTGCTCGACACCTCCTATAGCCAACGGCGGGTGCTGGCGCTGGAGCAGGATACGGGCAGCCAGTTTCTGCAACAGGTGATTCGCAGGCAGGATCAGGCCTTTGTCCTCTCCGTGGATGTCAATGTGGACATCTTGCAAGACCTGACCAGCAGCGTGCGTCTGCTGACCCATGCGCTGAACAAGGCCGAGATCAATGCTGGGGTGAGCTTCGGTCCCGGTCCGGTTCCCACCGCGGGGGGGCCGCGGGGAACCATCCTTTATGACGCCGTTTATCTGGCCTCGCGCGAGAAGCTGAGCCGGGAGACGGGGCGCAAGGTGCTGATCCTGCTCACCGACGGCCAGGACGAGGGCAGCCACACCAAGCTCAACGAGGCGATCGCGGCGGCGCAGAAGGCTAATGCCGTGGTCTACGTGATTCTCATCGCCGATGTGCAGAGCTACCTGGAACAGGGCGAGGGGTATTACGGCTACTCGCCGATGAAGAAGATGGCCGAGGAGACCGGCGGGCGGGTGATCAACGTGGGCAACAACGCGAAAAAGCTGGAAGCCGCCTTTGCGCAGATCGAGGACGAACTGCGCACCCAGTACGTGGCCTCCTATACACCCAGCAATAGCAAGCAGGACGGAAGTTTCCGCCACCTCTCCGTGGAGTGCCGCGGCGACGGCCTGAAGGTCATGGCGCGCAAGGGATACTTTGCGCCGGGCCAGCGGGAGTAGTCTAAGGAACTTCTGATTAAGTCCAGCTGTTGTAGAGTAATCGGCAACACCATCCCGGAGGGATGGAAGGATCATAGCCCAGCATGAAGCGCAGCGAAATGCTGGGAAAGCCGAGAAAAGAATCTATAGCCCCGTAGGGGCGTCCTGAGATTTCTTGCTCGATGCCAACGTGAGAGATGCCCTAAACACAGATCCTTCGCTTCGCTCCTCAGGAACAAAAACAGGTTGAGTAAAATCAGCATTTTAGCTCCGCTCGCGCGGAGGAGCAAGTGGGCTGGTTAGCGGCTTTTTCATTTCAGCCGTAACGCCCAGAAGCGCGTCGGTCTGCTCCTAATGAACGGATCTGCAAGACCCGGCTTTCGCCGCGCCACCTACGGGGCGCGAGGTCGCTTTTGGCTGCTTTCCCAGGACTGCCTCTTCGCGTTGCTCAGGCTTGTCCTGGGCTAATGTCCCAGCCTCCCTACGGGAGGCGCATTACAGCGATCATTTCAGCCGTAACTCGCGGCAGCGAATCAAGATGTTCAGGATGACAAGTCCCTGGGGGAATGGAGACCGATTCTCAATTGATCCCCGTGGACTTACGGGTCCATGGAGGCAAGGGCTGACAACCTTGTGTGTGGGGGAGACAAATCCCGATTCTTTCGCGCTGTAGAGATGGCTTTGTCTCGCATAGTGGGAAGATGGGCAGGAGGGAAGATCTGAATAGTGAGAGATACAAGTGAGTGCGCTGTGATCGCAGTCGAAAAAAGACACACAAAACCCGGGCCGGGAGGCCTGGGTGTGGATAAGCTGTGGAAAAATAGCGCAAACGCAGCTCTATTGTCCAGATTTGAGACAAACTGGTCCCCAAGCATAGTCACTTGGTAATCTGGCGCGCAGTGTCAGCTAAACCTACTATCGGCACATGGGAAAAGAACTTTAGGCCTTTTGCAAAAATAATTGCAGATTTTGCAAAAAAACTTTCGGCCTTGCAGATTCACTCCCGAGGAGCCACTCATGATCAGCAACTGCACCGGTATCGAGACCTTCGAAATCAGCCCCCGTTTCCGCCAATCCGTGGAAGAGCGCATTCTTCGCCTGGAGCGGGATGCCGACCACGACGAGGCGCAACTGGAGTCTCTGCGCGACGGCGACCACATCCGCCGGCACACGCGGCTGGTGGCGATACAGCGGGCCGAGGCGATGCGCATGAGGGTCTTCCTGGAGCGGGCCAAGCCCAACTTCTCCCGGGCGCTGATCGTCCATTAAGACGAAGTCTGGAGCGGTTGCCGTCCCGGTACGGGCCAGGCGCAGCCGTCAGGATCATCAGGGTTGCAGCGTGTCACTGCTTCCAGGGAACAACAGGCCGCTCGGGCCGCTGCCTCGCTTGCGAGGAGCGGCCCATTTTCTTGTTTCCCGCAGGACCGCGGAGTGCTTGACAGCAAGATCGTCGATGCCCGCATCGCGGGGGGCACCGATCCTGTTGCAAACAGCGGGCTTTTCCTGCCGTGATGCACACGCTTTCAACAGATATTCATCGACGCAAATAACGGCAAACGCGGAATCTAGCCATTTTTCCTCTGTTACAAGCGGATTTTCAGCCGCGCTTTCGCCTCTTCTTCCCTCTTTTCACGGCCTTCCGCTGCCCGTAGTCTTAGCAACGATTGATGAATCTTAACCGGCTCCCATGCCGGTCTTTGCCCCAGGCGTTGATGTCCATCCGATAACGAGCGAAGCTCGTTTCCTGCGCAGAGCAAGCCGATCCGGCTTGAGGAAAGTATTGTGCCTTTCATTGCAGGCGCGTTGCTCTCTTCAGGCGTTCGCGGCCTTGTGTCCACAGGAAGCGCCTCGCCTCATGTAGTCCCTGGCACGGTCAATCGAGCAGGCTCGGAATCTCCTTTGCGGGGGAACGGGAGAGTTTTGTTCGGCGACGGTCCAGTAAACATTGCAGTGATTTTGCACCAGGAGAGAAGATCCGAATTATGCGTCCTAAAAAAATCATTCTTTGCGTAGACGACAACGAACAGGAGCTTTCCGTACTCAAGTTCATGCTGGCGACCAACGGCTATCGGGTGGTCTCGGCCACCAACGGTCAGGAGGCGATCGGCATCTTTGTCGAGACCGCCGTGGATCTGGTGTTGGCCGACTACGCCATGCCGCAGATGAACGGCAGCCAGATGGTGGAGCGGATGAAGCAAATCGCCAGCCATGTGCCCATGATTCTGTTAGGCGACCCGCTGCGCATGGGTGGGGAGATTCATGGCGCCGACGCCCTGCTGGCCAAGAAGAACTGCTCGCCCCTGGAACTGCTGGAGCGGATCAAGGTGATGAGCGCGCGCAAGCGCGGCCCGCGCAAGGGCTCGATGCGAAGCACGCACGTGGCGGAGCAGCTCGCCATTGCTTCGTAAGCGGCGGGTTGGGCATCTGGCGGGGAAGAGAAATGGGCTCCTTCGCCACAACGTGCGGGGAAAGACGCGCCCCGCCTCCAGCTCCGGCGCCCTGTTTCTTCAGCGGAGACAAATCGTCCCTTGACGACCTTATAGGGGAATAGGCATACTCCCGTTCATGCCCTGGCTGGATCTTTTTTTCATCCCAGCGGGAGTTGGTCTTTATGGATCTTGTACTGGTTCGCCTTTTTTTTCTGGTTTTGCTGGTAGGAATCTGCGTTGTTCTTCACCCTTTCGGTTTGAACGAATGGATGGGAGCAACTGCGGGCGCGGTGGCTGCCGCCGCCGTCATTGTCTTTGAGCTGCGGGTGCGGGCGCTGAGCCTGAAGCGGCTGATTGGGGCAGTGGCTGGCAGCGTGCTGGGCATCATCGGCGCAGCCCTCTTCTGCCTGGTGCTGCGCGGGGCGCTGGCGCCGGGGGCGACGTCGGCGGTGCTGCAGATCTTTGTCCTGCTGCTGATGACCTACGTGGGCCTGCTGGTGGGCACCAGCAAGGGCGAACTGCTCAACCCGGTGGCCCTGGGCAGCGTCTTCAGCAACGACCGTCCCACCCGCCGCAGTTGCAAGGTGCTCGACACCTCCGTCATTATCGACGGGCGCATCGCCGACATCGCCGAGGCCGGCTTCATCGACGGGGTGATGGTGGTGCCCGAGTTCGTCTTGCGCGAGTTGCAGACGGTGGCCGACTCGACCGACGGCTCCAAGCGGCAGCGGGGACGGCGCGGCCTGGACATGCTGCAACGCATGCAGTCCAACCTCAGCGTGCAGGTGCAGATCGTGGCCGACGACTTTCCCTCCATCCGCGAGGTGGACCTGAAGCTGCTGGAACTGGCCAAGAAGTGGGAGGCCAAGGTGGTCACCAACGACTTCAACCTCAACAAGGTGGCCCATCTGCACCACGTCCAGGTGCTGAACATCAACGATCTGGCCAACGCCCTCAAGCCGGTGGTCCTGCCCGGCGAACACATGCACGTGCTCATCCTCAAAGAGGGCAAGGAGTACAACCAGGGCGTCGGCTACCTCGACGATGGCACCATGGTGGTGGTCGATCACGCGCGCAAGCTGATCGGCAAGTCGGTGGATATTTCCGTCACCAGCGTCTTGCAAACCGCCAGCGGCAAGATGATCTTCGGCAAGGTGGACGAGAACGGCAAGGTTGTCGAGCCGGGCCGCCCAGTGGAGATGCTGCCGCGGTGAAAAATGGGCACCTTGAACTTGGGTTCGGCGGGTGGCCCAGCTCCCGGTAGCCTTTCCAAACCAAGATGAGGGCCACCCGCCCGTCTGAAGCAGGTTTCGAGGGTTCCCACCCTTGCGCAAAGAACACGCAAGGATGGGGCACGGATTTCATTTTCCGGGCAGGATCAATAGGATAGGAAGCATAGCCCCGCAACCGGCGGGCAGGCGATGCTCATGCTCCGAGTTGGATACCCCGCGACCTTCGACGCCGAATTGCTCTGCGATTTCCCGCAGGGAATCGAGCTGATTCCGCTCTCCGAAACGCTGGACCACGAAGTCCATATCGACGTCTGGATCGCAGATCCTTACGTTAACAAGGCCATCAAGATCTATCCCCACCTGCGCGGGGTGCGGCTGGCGCTCTCGCTGATGGCGGGATGGGAGTGGATACCGGCGGTGGTGGGGCCGCATGTGACCATCTGCAACGCGCGCGGGGCGCACAATATCTCCACCGCGGAGTGGACGGTTTCGGCGATTCTGGCCATGCTCAAGCACTTTCCCGCTTTTTTCGAGATGCAGCAGGAAGGGCTGTGGAAGCGCCGCTTCGAGTCCCCGGCGCGCTATGCCCGCATCGCTGGCGACAACCGGCCGCTCTATCCCCCGGTGATGCTGGAGGAACTGACCGGCAAGACGGTGCTGCTGGTCGGCCACGGCGCCATCGGGCAGGAGATCGAGCGCATGCTGGAGCCGTTTCATGTCGAGCTGTTGCGCGTGGCGCGCACGGCCCGCACCGAGCCCGTGGTTCATGGGGTCGGGGAACTCGAAGCGTTGCTGCCGCTGGCCGATGTGGTGATCTTGATTTTGCCCCACACGCCGGAATCGGACAAGCTTATGGGCGCACGCCAGCTTGCTCTGCTGCGCCAAGGGGCGCTGCTGGTCAACGCCGCCCGCGGCCCCATCGTCGATACCGATGCTCTGGTGAAAGCATTGCAGGCGGGGCGAATCCGCGCCGCGCTGGACGTAACCGATCCCGAACCGCTGCCCGAGGGCCATCCGCTTTGGAGCTGCCCCAATCTGCTGCTCACGCCGCATGTGGCCGGTTCGACACCGCAATTCGGCCCGCGCGCGCTGGCCATCGCCGCCGCCGAGCTGCGCCGCTTCATGAGTGAAGAGCCGCTGCGGAACATGGTTCAAGCGGCGATCTAGCATTTCAGCTTTTGCGATAAATCACCGTGCCCCATCCTTTCCGCGTTTTTCAGCGGAAAGGGTGGGATACCTGAAGATCCGGCCTACACCATTTCCAAAGATGGTCTAGGTTGGGCCGCGGCGCGCCGCCAGTCGCGCACGCCGAGAGCGGCCAGCCCCACCAGTCCCGCATAGAGCGCGGCGGTGGGCCACAGGCCCTTGTAGATGTACTCGCCAATGTAGACCACATCCACCGCGATCCACAGCCACCAGTTGGAGATGTACTTGCGCACCGCCCACCAGCTGGCGACCAGGCTGTAGGCGGTCAAGGCCGCGTCCAGATGGGGCAGAGCGGCGTGAAGGTGCGTCATCCATGCACCCAAAACAACACTGCCCACGGCGCCGGCAGCCAATCCCCAGAGCAGGCTGGGGATGGTCTGCGGCTCGACGCGGACTTCGCCATCCTGGCGCACGCCGCGCCACCAGTACCACCAGCCGTAAAGCGTGAAGACGAGAAAGAAGATCTGCAACAGCGCGTCGGAGAAGAGCCGGGCCTGAAAGAAGACGACCAGATAAATCAGATCGGAGACCAGCACCACCGGCCAGCAACTCATGCTGCGGCGGGTGGTGAGCCAGATGCCGAGAACGGTGGTGGCAACCCCGGCGAATTCCAGCCAGTTCTCGATCAGATAGTGCAGCATTGCGATCATTGTGCTCCCGTACTCTCTTGGCTGGTTTGGAGGTGCGATTCGGCCCACCGCGCGATGGCCTGGAGCAGTTTGTCGCCGCCGGGTCCGCACATCCAGCGCGCCCGGCCGACAAGATAGTCTTCCACACAGACGCGATGATTCTCCTGCGAGTGCAGCACGCCGAGGAAGTAATCCGCCTCGGTCAGGGCAAACTCGGCGTGGCAGAGAGCGGCGACAGGGGCAAGCGCGGCAAGTTCGGCATCGCTCAAGGGACGCCGGGAGACGTAGCCATCGAGCAGGGCGAAGAGATGGTCGATGTGAATGGGAACATTGTCGATGCGCGCCGAGTCTTCGTCGATCTCCAGCCATTCGACGATGTTGCGCTCGATGGCGTGGGCCAGGTCGTGCACGGCGGTAGTGCGGTCGGCGAGGCCGAAGTCGATGATGGTTTGCGCTTGGGCGCTGGGGCCGGCGTCGCTCCACAAGATGTTGGAGGCGTGCAGATCGTTGTGCGTCCACAGGGGTGCGAGTTGGGGCAGCAGCGGCTGAAGCTGGGCATGAAATGGCTCCAGCAATGCCAATGCTTCCGCTCCACACCGATGCGTAAAGACGTCTTCAGCCAGCGCCGGGCGGGCTTGCAGATAGTTCTTCAATGCCGCAGCCGGATCATTCGCTGCAAAGATGGCGAAGCTGGCCACCAGCGGGCGCGGCGGACGCGGCGGCGCAAGGAAGCTCTCCGCGGCACAATGCAGCCGGGCCAGCGCCTGGCCGGCGGAATAGGCATGAGCGCAAGTCAGAAACGGCGTCCAGGAGAGCGCGTCCTCGTAAATGTCCACGCCCGCCGGTGCTTCGTGGACCTCGTACGTCCAATCGTCCATCTCGATAGCGGTTTCGCCCGCTTTGTTTGCAAAAATCCGCGGCACGGGCGCGCCGTGGCTGTGCAAGTGAGTCAGAAAGCGGTGTTCCTCGAACAGGCCTTCGCCGTCGCGCACACTGCGATGGTGGCGCTTGACGAAGATGCGGCCGGCGCTGGTGGAAACCACGCTGGCCGCGGAAAAAGGACGCGGACTGGCCGACAGGATCGCGATGGGCTCGCCGCAGCCGTTGAAATCGCGCAACAGCGGGCGCACATCATCGAGTGCGAGCGCGGGCCAGTCGGGCTGGACCCGCGCCTTGCTCATGCCGTGCGCGGTGGCGGTTGCGATGTTTTCCAATTGCATCCTTGACGCAGGGGCTTAAGCCCCATGTTTCCGGTCTGTCATTGGCACGACTGAAGTCGTGCCCTGTTACAAAGCAGGGTTTTATACCTGACGCCTAGAACGTGTAGTGCGCGGAGAGGCGCACGGTGGTGGGCGCGCCCAGGTGGATGAAAGTGTCGCCGTAGCTGGCGCCGGTGTCCTTCCAGTAGCGCTTGTCGGTGACGTTGTCGGCATAGAGGCGCAGGGTCACGTGGCTTTGCTCGCCGCCAGGGGTGTAGCGCGCGCCCAGGTTGAAGATGTTGTAGCCAGAGACGCTGACGGTATCGTCGCGGGTGGCTTCCTTGCGCCCGGTATAGCTCCAGCCCGGCAGAAGATGCAGGCCGCGCGCGTGGGGCAGGAGCAAGTCGGCAAAGAACGTGGTGCGCAGATGCGGGGCGTTGAGCACCTGCTGGTTATCGAAAGAAGGGGTACCCGTATTCTCGCTGACGGCATTCATGGCCGTTGCCGACGCGGTCAAACGCAGCCAGTTGGCGGCTTTGCCTTCGGCGTTGAACTCGACGCCGTTGTGCGTCTCGCGGCCTTGGGACTCGAAGCAGGTATCGCCCGCGGAAAAGGGCACGCCCGATGCGTTGTTATAGTTGCAAACGCTGTCGGGTGCTTGCAGCACCTTGGGATAGATGAAGGGCGCGCGCATGTGGAAGAAGGCCACGCTGGCCAGCATCTTTGAGGTGGGCTGGAACTTGGCGCCGGCCTCGACCTGGCGGGTGAAGAAGGGATTGAGATAGACGCTGCTGTTGTCGGTCCACCAGGGCGCCTGCGGACCCAGGGAGAGCATCACGCTGTAATTGCCGTAGAGAGTGAGAGCGCCGATGGGGTTGAAGGTGGCGGCATATTGGGGCAGCCATATGCTCTTGTCGGTGGTTGAGGCGCCGGAATAATTGTGATCGCGCAGCGAATCCTCGCGGCCGGCGGCCAGCAGGCGAATGCGGCCGGGGAGTTGGATGCGGTCTTGCACCACTGCCGCCATCTGATGGTTGTCCTCATCGAGGACGCGCGGACCGGCCTGATCTGGCAGTCCAGTATCCGGCATCGTTTCCATGGGGAAGGCCTGAATGGGCTGAAAGATGTTTTCCGAGCCCACGTAGTCGTAGACCGACTTGGAGGGCTGCTGCACGCTGCGGCGGAAGGCCACGCCGCCCGCGGCCAGCTCATGGACGATGGACCCGGTATGCACTTTCCCTGTGACAATGGCCTCGGCCTGCGCGTTGATGCGCAACTCGCCGGGATCGCGATAGTCATAGATGTCGTAGCCGCCGTCGGGAGCGAAGAAGTAAGCGGGCGCGTTGCCGGTGACGCCGTCGCAGGCATCCTCGTAGCCGCAGCCGTAGGCGTAGACCACGTTGTCGTCGATCAGCGAGTGGCTGTAGCTGGCCGCGGCAAAGGCCTTCCAGGCATGGGGCAGATCGTAGTCCAGGCGGGCGCTGCTGTTGGAGGTATCGAAGGTGTTGGGCGGAGCCCAACTCTGCTCGCCCAGCATGGTGGAAGGATGCACGCTGGCCAGATCGGGAACCACGGTTCCACCCAGCAGTTGATAGCCGCAGACGGAGCGCTCGACCTTGTGCTGGTACTCGAAGTCGCCCTTGAGGATGGCTACGGGGCTGAGCCTCCAATCGGCGGCAGCGGCGCCCACCGCGCGCCAGCCGTTGGCGTCGTCGACGTAGCTCTGGATGCTCTCGCCGGCCAGATTGATGCGCGCGCCCACCTGCTTTTGCTTGCCGAACAAGTTGCCCAGGTCGACCGCGCCGTAGCTGCTGCCGCGGTGATCCGTGGCCAGATCCACAGCCTTTACCAAGACGGGCCGCTTAGTCTGGTAGTCGATCAAGCCGCCTGCCGAGGCCACGCCGCTCTCCACGCCGGCGATGCCCTTGAGGAACTCGACGCTCTCCTTGTTTTCCAGCGGCACATCCTGCTCGCCGGCGATGGAGAGGCCGTTGATCTCCAGGCCGGTGGCCAGATCGATATTGAAGCCGCGGATGGCGTAATCGCCGTAGTAGCCCACGGGCGCGTAGTCTTCGCCGATGGAGGCGTCGTTCTTGACCACATCGGAGAGCAGGCGTGCGTCCTGATCGAGGAGCAACTCGCGGGTGACCACCATCGCCGAGGCGGGCAGTTCGGCCAGCGTGGTGACATCCAAACTGCCCACGGAGACGCTCTGCGGCAGATACTCGCTCTTCACTTCATCGTGCACCACCACTGTGGTCGTCACGCGCGGCAGCACCTGCGGTGCAGCGGGAGCCTTCGGCGCGGTTGCGGCAGGGGTCCGCGATTGGGTTTGGGTATTGGTTGCAGTGCTTTGCGCGCCGGCGCAGATTCCTACACAGCAGAGCAGCACGAAGGCGCATGCCCATCTGACGGAGGCAGAATGAACGGTTCCATTTGATTGCCACGGGTGGGGCGAGGAGTTGCGAAATGGAGTGTGGCCTGCGGCGGCAAAACTGAGCATACGGTCCCCTTGTTTTCTCATCCATGAAACAAGAGTGCTCAGAGTGCAATGCGAGGAGGACGGCTTCGAAAACTTCCCACGCCGGTATTATCCGGATCGGGTTCGAGGGTATCTCTCAGCCCCACATCGTGGAGCACCCCTGTTTCAATAACCTGATTGAAACATTCTTGGCGCGGTT
>Ga0326728_10019377_pt1 | contig 13206 bp, 13 predicted proteins | sample MB3enrmetagenome_FD_207602 | JGI IMG/M metagenome (GOLD analysis project Ga0326728, IMG submission 207602) | Lab enriched peat soil microbial communities from McLean, Ithaca, NY, United States - MB31MN | ecosystem: Environmental > Terrestrial > Soil > Wetlands > Peat | place: USA: New York...
GTTTAATCCGGCTCACCGGGGCGTGGCGCTAGCTGGGTCCAGCACGCTCAACCGTCTGGAACTGTCCAACAACAAGAACACTCGGGGCCACAAGCTCTCGCATGATCCGAGCCGAATCGAAGGGGCCCTGTTGCAACTGGGCGTGCGCTGTCTGCCCAAACACGCCCGGGAACTGGTGGTGGACTTGGACGCGATGGGACATCGGCTGCACGGGATGCAGGAGGGCCGGCATTACCGGGCTTACTATGATGAGTATTGCTATCTGCCGCTCTATGTGTTTGTCGGCGACATTCCGTTATGGTCCCAACTGCGCACCAGCGCCAAGGACGGCGCCGACGGGGTGGTGGCGGCGTTGGAGAAGATCGTCGCCGCCATTCGCCGGCGTTGCCGCCGGGCGCGGATCATCGTGCGCGGGGACAGCGGCTTCTGCCGGGAGGAGATCATGGCGTGGTGCGAAGGGCAGAAGGAAATCTATTATTGCCTGGGATTGGCCAGGAACTCGGTCTTGGTCGAGCGCCTGGGGCCGGCCCTGGGCAATGCCCAAATGCGCTGGTGTCTGAGCGGAGCGGCCAACGTGCGGGAGTTCGCCGAGTTTGAGTACCAGACGGCCCAGAGTTGGAGCCGGTGCCGCCGGGTGATTGGCAAAGCCGAAGTGACCGTTCAAGGCTCCAACCCGCGCTTTATTGTGACCAATCTGCCCGCGCGGGGTTTCCCAGGGGAACAAGACAAAACCCGGTTCACTGCGGCCCGCCTTTACGAGGAACTCTATTGCGGGCGCGGGGAGATGGAAAACATGCTCAAGCAGCAAACGCTGGATTTGCGGGCCGACCGGATGAGCACCCATTATCTGGCCAGCAACCAACTGCGCCTGTGGCTGGCAACGCTGGCCTATTTGCTGTTGGAGCGGATGCGCAGCTTGGGGCTGGCGGGCACGGAACTGGCCCATGCGACCGTGGGCAGTGTGCGGCTCAAGCTCTTGAAGGTGGCCGGTCAGGTGCGGGTCAGCGTGCGCCGGGTCTATGTGCAGTTGAGCAGCGCCTATCCGCTCCAGCAGTTGTTCCGGCTCTGTCATCAGCGGTTGATGGCTTTGGTGCCCAGAACGGGCTGAGGGAACAAACAGGAACGCGAGCTTGGCGGACAGAATACGGTTCGCCAAAGGACAGCCGCGCCTCCACACCTGAAAAAACCACTTCCGAATTCAATTTGAACGCTTCCAGCCAGCGGGGCGGGCCGCCACGCCGCAAATCAGCCCGCTCCTGCAAAGGACCACGAAATTTCCTCCGCAAAAAACCAATTCTGCAATCAACTATGAAATATCCGGGCTAAACCTTCAAACCCGCCGCCTGCGCCATCTTCTTTTGCCGGGCATCGAAGGTGACGAACAATTCTGCCTCCATTTCCACGGCCGCCGCTATGTGAAACAAATCGCTGCTCCGGCAGCCGATAATTTCATTGTGCGCCGCTCCAATTTTTTCGGCCCGACGCAGCACCGTGACCCAATCTGCCGGCGCATGAACCACCACGGTTTCCTCGCTTAAATCGGTGTCCAATTGTTTGAGCTGGGTCCGCGCCTGCCGACTGTCAATAAAACCGTGGAACACCGCCAGGCGGATGGCGTTGCGCACCTCCAACCGGTGCCAGGGTGTGAAAGCAAGCGCCCGCCCGTGCGACCGCATGAAGGCCGCCGCCGGGTCCGAATGCGGCTCTTGCAGATAAAGCGCAACCAGGAAACTGCTGTCGGCGTAAACCTTCAAAAGGCGCTCCGGTTTTCCTCAAAAATCCTTGCCATATCACTTTCGGAGATCACTTTTCTTCCGAACACCTTTTGCAGCCGGGCGGAAATGTCGGGCATCCGGCTTGGCGCGGTTCTCCGGCGCGGGACAGGCACCAGGCGGGCCACGCGGCGTCGCCGGTTGGTAATGTCCACTTCCTCGCCCTCAGCCACCCACTCCAAAACGCGATTGAAATGATGCCTGACATCCCGAATTGAGGCTGTTTTCATGTGAAACAAAATGTGTCACAAATGTGATGGCGTCAAGCCCGCTTTTTTGCGGGTTGCTGACGGGCGGTAAATCCGCCCTTTACAGCCTGTCCATTGCTGCGCACACTGGGGAAGTGTCGGTTCATGTATCAAACAGCGTTGACGGGGTGATGATGGCGGCGGAGATGCGGACGCCGGAGCCGGCCGCATTCTCGTTCGCCGAGCTGGAACAAGCCATCAGCAGGTCGCAAGCCTATCTGCTTGGCCAGCAAAAGCCGGAAGGCTACTGGATCGGCGAGTTGATGGTGGATTGCACGCTGGCGGCCGATGTCGTCGCCTTTCACCATTGGAACGGCAAGGTGGATGCGAGATGGCAGCGCAAGGCGGTCCATCATATTTTCTCCCTGCAAATGCCCGCCGGCGGCTGGAGCATCTATTACGGCGGGCCGGCGGAAGTTAACGCCACCATCAAGGCTTATCTGGCCCTCAAGCTGGCCGGCGTCCCTGTGACCGACCCCCGCATGCTGCGGGCGCGGCAGACGGCCTTGAGCCTGGGCGGCGTGCCGCGCATGAACACGTTCTCCAAGTTATACCTTGCCCTGCTGGGCTTGTTTCCCTGGGATTACGTGCCCACCATCCCCTGCGAAATCATCCTCATCGGCAAATGGTTCGGCGTGCATTTCTATGACATGAGTTCCTGGAGCCGCTCCATGCTCGTGCCCCTTTCCATTATCAACCATTTCAAGCCCACCCGCCCCCTGCCCAACCACGCCACGCTGAATGAGCTTTTTCCCTCGGGCTTTCACGAGCGCGATTTGATGCTGGCGCCCGATCCCCAGCGATTTACCTGGCGCAATCTCTTCATCCGGCTGGACAAGCTCCACAAATTTGCCGAGCATTTCGCCGCCTTGGGAATCCATCCTTTTCGCAAGCTCTCCTTGAAAAAAGCCGAGCAATGGATGGTCCAGCGTTTTGAGGGCAGCGACGGCCTGGCCGCCATTTTTCCCGGCATCATTAATTCCCTGATCGCCTTCAAGGCCCTCGGCTATCCGGACGATCATCCGCTGGTCCGGCGTTGCGAGGAGGAGTTGCAAAAGCTGACGCACGAAACTGCCGACACCGTCCGCATCGAGCCATGCACCTCGCCGGTCTGGGACACCGCCATCGTGGCCATTGCCCTCCACGAATCGGGCCTGGCCAGCGATCATCCGGCCCTGAGCCGTTGCGCCCAATGGCTGATGGACCGCGAAGTCCGGTTCCGTGGAGACTGGCAGTACAAGAACCCCGCGCCCGTCGAACCGAGCGGCTGGGTCTTTGAATTCAACAACAAGTGGAACCCGGATGTGGATGACACGGCCATGGTCCTTTTGGCCCTGCGCAAAATCCCCACGCCGGATCCCGCCCGGCGCGATGAGTGCTTTCAGCGCGGCCTGAACTGGATGCTCACCTTCCAGTGCAAGGACGGCGGCTGGGCCTCCTTCGACAAGGATTGCACCAGGAACATCCTGGAAAAAGTCCCCTTCGCCGATCACAACGCCATGCTGGACCCGGAATGCGCCGACATCACCGCCCGCATCCTGGAATTGCTCGGCTACGAAAACTTTGACCCGCGGCACCCGCAGGTCCGCAAGGCCCTGGAATTCATCCGCGAACACCAGGAAGCCGACGGCTCGTGGTACGGCCGCTGGGGGGTCAATTATATTTATGGCACCTGGCAGGTCCTCCGCGGCCTCCGCGCCCTGGGCCTGGACCTGCGCCAACCGTGGCTCGTCAAGGCCCGCGACTGGCTGGAAAGCGTGCAACACGAGGACGGCGGCTGGGGCGAGCGCTGCGACACCTACGACGATCCGGTCTTCAAAGGCCAGGGCCCCAGCACCGCCTCGCAAACCGCCTGGGCCGTCATGGGCCTCTGCGCCTTCGGGGACCCCAACCGCCCCAGCATCCGGGCCGGCATGGCCTTCCTGATTCACTCGCAAAACCCCGACGGCACCTGGACCGAATTGGAAGCGACCGGCACCGGGTTCCCGCGCGTTTTCTATTTGAAATACGACATGTACCGCAACAGTTGGCCCCTCCTGGCCCTGGCCACCTATCGCAATCTTTTCAGCCAGTCCGGCGTCCGGCGCGGCCGGGAGGCCTTGGCCGAATTGGCCCCTTTAAACCTGTCCCGCCTCCAGCCGGGGCTGCCCGTTCTCCCGTGAGTTGGTTCTACCGCAGCCTCATACGCCCGGTCCTTTTCACGCAAGACTCGGAGACCATTCACGACCGCACCCTGAAAGCTCTCGGCTGCGCCGCCCGCCACCGGCTCCTGGCCGGCCTGGCCGCCGCTCTGTATGCCGCGCCGCCACTCCCCGTTGAAATCCTCGGCTTGAAATTTCCCAACCCCGTCGGCCTGGCGGCGGGCATGGACAAGCTGGCCCAGGCCGTTCCCGTATGGCCGGCGCTCGGTTTTGGATTCAGCGAGCTGGGGGCCGTCACCTGGCATCCGCAGCCGGGCAACCCGCCTCCGCGCCTGTTTCGCGCCATCCAAGACCGGGCGCTAGTCAACAGCATGGGCTTCAACAACCCCGGCGCCGAGGCCCTGGCCGCGGCCCTCGCCCGATGGAAACAAGCCGGACTCTGGCCCTCCCACCCGGTCGGCATCAATTTGGGCAAGTCCAAAATCACCCCCCTGGCGGAAGCCGCCGGGGACTACGCCAACTCCTTCCGTCTCCTGCGTCCCCACGCCGATTTTTTTGTGGTCAACGTCAGTTCCCCCAACACTCCCAACCTTCGCCAACTCCAGGACAAATCCGCCCTCGATGAAATCCTGGCCGCCCTCCAGGAAATTCAGAAAACCCCGCCATCGCCGGCCGAGTCCCCCAATCCGCAATCCGCAATCCGCCCTGTCCGCCATGGCTCCGCCCTGCGGAGCGACGGCGGAAATCCGCAATTCCATCGCCCCATTCTCGTCAAAGTCGCCCCCGACCTGTCCTTCTCCGCGCTGGATGAAATCCTCGAATTAGCCGGTCCGCGGCAGATCGCCGGCATCGTCGCCACCAACACCACCCTGACCCGTCCCGAAACGAGCGACGAAAAACTCAAGACAGTTTATGCGGCGCCGGGCGGATTGAGCGGTCGGCCCTTGCGCGCCCGCAGCACGGAAATCGTGCGCCATCTGTATCGCCAGACTCGCGGCGCGCTGCCGATTATAGGCGTGGGCGGCATTTTCGACGCCGCCGATGCCTGGGAAAAAATCACCGCCGGCGCTTCCCTGGTGCAGGTTTACACCGGCCTGATTTACCAGGGGCCGGGAATCAACCGCGAAATCGTGCGCGGCTTGGCCCGCCGCATGGCCCAAAAGGCCTTCACCACCTGGCCCCAAGCCGTCGGTTCCGCCGCCAAAAGCTGAGAATAGTGATTTTGAATGGAGAATGGAAAACGGGGTTGCCCGCGGATCACTAATTCCGACACAACGGATTCCGACCTGAAGCCCCGGCGGTGGATTGTCCGGTCAATCATGCGCACGAGGACTTGGAGTTGCCGCCGGGCGACACGCGGCTTTACGCGGCCTGCACCTTGGGCTACACTCTCCGGCATGAGCACGATCACCGCAATTTTGGAAGCCGATGCAGACGGAACATTGCACCTGCCGGTGCCGCAGAATTTGCGGCGCGGCAAGGTGAAGGTCGTCGCCACCCTGGAAAGCGAATTGGAATTGGACCTGCCAGGGGAGAGGGCGAAGCCAGGAACGCCGCTGGAGGCGTTGAAGGAATTGCGCAAACTGGGCGGGCTGCGCCATATAATTCCCGATCCAGTGGCTTGGCAACGCGAGCAACGCAAGGAACGCCCTCTGCCGGGCAGGGACTGAACGATGCTTTTGGACAGCAACATCCTTATCTATGGGGCGGATGGCGGAAATCCCGGCTTGGACGCGATTCTGGACCGCATGGATCTGGCCGCAGCCAGCGTGACGCGGATCGAGACGCTCGGCTTTTACCGCCTCTCCGGAATCCAGCGGGCTTGGCTTGAAACCACTTTCGAGCGGATGAAGATTCTTCCCCTTGATGATGCCGTCACCGCGCGTGCGATCACGCTACGTCAGGAGCGAAAGATGGGGTTGGCCGACGCCATCATCGCCGCCACCGCGCTCGTGCATAATTTGCGGCTCGTAACGCGGAACGAGGGGGATTTCAAGCATGTGATCGGCCTGCGCCTCGTCAACCCGTTCTCCGCGGCCGGCTGATGCCCGCCTCATGGCGTCCGAAACCCAATGAAGCCCCGCCCGGCGGGAAAAATCCGGCTGGCCAGTCAGTTTTCAATGGCAAAAAGACCGGGCAGGCCGCACATTAGGCGTTTAGTTGCAAAATGAGTAATGTGAAAAAATCCGTTGGCGGCAGGCCCGCCCTGCGGCGCGAGTTTGTGGTGCTCAACAAGCTGGGCATCCATGCCCGGCCCGCCGCCATGTTTGTCCGCGTTGTCAATAAATTCTCCTGCAGCATCCTCGTGGAAAAGGACGGCGAACAAGTCAACGGCAAAAGCATCATGGGCCTGATGATGCTCGCCGCCGGGCCGGGCAGCAAAATCATCGTCCATTGCGAAGGCGAGGACGCCCATCAGGCCCTGGCGGAGATCGAAGCTCTCATCAAACGCAAGTTTGACGAGGATTGACGCGCGGCTTTCCCAATTCCCATTTCCCAATTCCAAACTCCATGGCCTCCGATTTCAACATCCAGTACGTCGCGCGCCTGGCCCGCATCTCCCTGTCCCCCGCCGAGGAGGAACAATTCGGCGCGCAACTGGCCGGCATCCTGGGCTATATTGAAAAGCTCAAGCAATTGGACGTCAGCGGCATCGAGCCGACCGCCCACGCCGTGCCGCTGGTCAATGTCTTTCGCCCCGACCTGGCCCAGCCTTCCCTTGGCAACGAGGAAGCGCTGCGCAACGCTCCCGCCAAATCCAGCGGCCTGTTCGTCGTTCCCAAAATTGTGGAATGACGCGCCCGATCCCATGCTCAACCAACTCACCACCTGGCAACTGGCCGCCAAACTCGCCCGCCGCGAAGTCTCCGCCCGCCAGGCCATGCAGGACTGCCTGGATCAAATCCAGCGCGTGGATGGCCGGCTGCGCGCCTTCCTCAGTTGCGACGCCGGCGATGCCCTCGCCCAGGCGGACCTGGCCGACCGCGCCCTCGCCGCGGGTGAGGCAGGCCGGCCGCTGCTCGGCGTCCCCATTGCCCTCAAAGATGTCATCGCCGTTCGCGGCCAGCCGCTGAACTGCGGCTCCAAAATCCTCGGCAAATTCATTTCGCCCTACAGCGCCACAGTGGTGGAAAAACTGCAGGCCGCCGGGGCCGTGGTTTTCGGGCGTTTGAACATGGATGAATTCGCCATGGGCAGCTCCACGGAAAACTCCGCCTTCGGCGCAACCCGCAATCCTTGGGACACCACCCGCATTCCCGGCGGTTCCTCCGGCGGTTCCGCCGCCGCCGTCGCCGCCGACGAATGCCTCGCCGCCCTCGGCTCCGACACCGGCGGTTCCATCCGCCAGCCGGCGGCTTTGTGCGGATGCGTCGGCCTGAAACCGACTTACGGGCGCGTGTCCCGTTACGGTTTGGTCGCCTTCGCCTCGTCCCTGGATCAAATTGGCCCCTTCGCCAAGGACGTGCGCGACGCCGCCCTGGTTTTGCGCGCCATCAGCGGGCCGGACCCGCGCGACTCCACCAGCATCCCGCAACCGTCGCCGGACTACGCCGCCGCGCTGGACGGCGACATCCAGGGCCTCAAACTGGGCCTGCCCAGGGAATACCTGATTGGCGGCCTGGACCCGCAAGTCAGCGCCGCCGTGCAATCCGCCGTGGCGCATCTGGAAAAACTCGGCGCCCGAATCGTGGACGTTTCCCTGCCCCACACCGAGTACGCCGTCGCCGCCTATTATATCATCGCCACCGCCGAGGCCAGCGCCAACCTGGCCCGTTTCGATGGCATCCGTTACGGCGCCCGCGTGGACGGCGCCGACCCGGTCGAACTCTACAGCAAGACCCGCGGGGCCGGCTTCGGCCCGGAAGTCAAGCGGCGCATCCTCCTGGGAACCTACGTCTTGAGCAGCGGCTATTACGACGCCTACTATTTGCGCGCCCAAAAAGTCCGCACCCTGGTCCGCCGCGATTTTCTGAATGCCTTTGAAAAAGTGGATGCCATTGTCACCCCCACCACTCCGACGGCCGCCTTCCCGGCGGGCGAAAAATCCGGCGATCCGCTGCAAATGTACCTTTCCGACATCTTCACCATCTCCTGCAATCTGGCCGGGATTTGCGGGTTGAGCCTGCCGTGCGGTTTCACGCAAAATCCGAAACTTCCCATCGGCCTGCAACTGCTGGGCAAGCCGTTGGGCGAGGAAACGATTTTGCGGCTCGCCCACGCCTACGAACAGAGCACCGATTGGCACAAGGAAAAACCGCCGCTGAACTTTTGAATCCGGGGCCACTCAGCAGGGAAATCTACTGTCGCAATCTTTGGTGACGCAGGGCCTCCAGTTCTGCTTTTAGCGGAAGCCAATAGAGACGGTCCTTCTCCCGCAGTGCTTGTTCTTCCTGGGCCAAAAGCCTCGCCACCTCGCCCTGATCCTGGGCCAGAGCGGGCGAAAGAAGAGGCCGCTCGTTGACCAACTCCTGCGAGAATTGCGGCTGCGACGCTGCCGCTTCCAGGAGCAGTTCGGGTGTGCGCAGTTCCTTCAGCCAAAATCGGATTTTGTCCGGACTCTCCGATCCGCGATTCTGAAAATAATACACTTCCACCAGACGCCGCAACATCAGCCAGTCCTTGTCCCGCTGAGTCTTCTTGGCCTGAACCAAGTCATCGGGGGAAAGCAATTCATAAACTGTCCCATCCGCGCTGGTCAGGGTGGTGCGGCGTTCCCAAAGTCCGGCAAAATCATCCATTGCGCGAAGCCGCGCCATGATGTCCACACGGATGTCTTTTGCGTCAGGATGCTGGCAACGAAAGTGAACCGCATGGCCGCGCAACAGGTAATCCGCCTCCAGCGGGGGAACCGCGATGCAGTGTGCGCTTAATTCCTTCATCGCGCTCCGGAATCGCTCCAGGTTTGCCGGGGCGGGCAAAATGGCAAAATCCACATCCCGGCTAAATTCGGCCGCGCCGTACAACACGCAGGCCTGACCGCCCATCAGCAGGGCTTGGACCCGTTGCCGAGCCATCGTAGAAAGGACTTTGTGTATCCGGTTCGGGATCAAGGGAACCTCCAATGGAAAGGTAATGCGCCCAAAGTTCGCCGCTTTGGCTCCAGCGTTCCAGGGGTGTCATCCGATACCAATCGGCCCACTCCCCTTCGGTTATATCTTCGGGCATGACCATGCCACACCAATAACCCTCCCGCTGGAAACTTGCAAGGCGGGTCCAGGCAGGCACAAGGCACCGCATATCCGCAAATTCGTTCTTTCATTAAAGTTCCTCTCGTGACAGACTCACGCACATGGATCACGAACCTGAACGTGGCAGCGAAAGCCCTTTCCATCTCGAACCCCAAAAGCCGGGCTTTGAAGCGATGGGGCACGAAAACGACTTCCGTTTCTGGTGGGCGTCAGAATTGGCTGCCTTATTGGGTTACGAGAGCCTCCATTCCTTTCGCAAAGCGGTCGAGCGCACGATGGTCACGCTAACCAGCCTCAATGTCCCCATCTTCGAGAACATCATTCAGGAACAGCGCACCATTGATGGCAAGACGGCCAACGACTACAAACTCTCCCGCTTTGCCTGCTATCTCGCAGCCATGAATGGCGACCCCAAGAAGCCCGAGGTTGCCAGGGCGCAGGCGTATTTTGTCACATGGGCGGAGGCCTGCCGCCTCAGCCTGGAAGAAGCAGAAGGCGTCGAGCGCGTTGGCATCCGCGCCGAGATCTCCGACCACGAGCGCAGCCTGAGTGGAACAGCGCATCGGGCGGGAGTCGTCAACTATGCCTATTTCCAGAACGCCGGCTACCGGGGCCTCTACAACATGGATCTGTATCAAATCCGCCGAACCAAAGGCGTGCCCGAAGGCCGCTCCCCCCTCGACTTCATGGCAAAAACGGAACTGGCAGCCAATCTTTTCCGCGTCACCCAGACGGAGGAGAAGATCCAAGTCGAGCGCATCCGCGGCCAACCGGCCCTCGAGCGCACCGCGCAGGAAGTCGGACGCAAGGTCCGCAAGACCATGATCGAAATCAGCGGGCGCAAGCCAGAGGAACTGCCACCGGCAGAGGATATTAAAGAGGTCCATAAGAAACTAAAATCCTCCCACCGCGAAATCCGCAAGCTTGACAAACCAGGAGCGACACCGGCGGATTTGCCGCCACCCCATACATCGCGAACCTAAAGGGTTCCACAAATTCTACAATTAGACATGGACTACGAAGCTGTCATCGGGCTGGAAACGCATGTCCAGCTTAAGACGAAATCGAAAATGTGGTGCGCCTGCGCCAACGAATTCGGCGCGCCCCCCAATTCCCGCGTCTGCCCCGTCTGCCTGGGCCTGCCCGGCGTGCTGCCCGCCGCCAATGAGGAGGCCCTGCAATTGACCGTCCTGGCCGGCCTCCTCCTCCATTGCGAAATTCCCGCCCATGCCAAGTTCGACCGGAAGAATTATTTCTATCCCGACATGCCCAAGAATTATCAAATCACCCAATACGACCAGCCCTCCACCCGCAACGGCTGGCTCGATTTCGAGTTCCAGGGCGGCCTCTCCCGCGTCCGCGTCACCCGCGCTCATCTGGAGGAGGACGTGGGAAAAAGCCAGCACTTCGACCGCCACAGCGGCGTGGATTTCAACCGCGCCGGCGTGCCCCTCCTGGAGATCGTCTCCGAGCCGGACATCACCGGCCCGGACATGGCTTACGAATACCTCAACGCCCTCAAGGAAATTCTTATTTACGGCGGCGTCAGCGACGCCGACATGGAAAAGGGCATGGTGCGGTGCGATGTCAACGTCAGTGTGCGGCCCCGCGGGGCGGCGGAACTGGGCAAAAAGATAGAAATCAAAAACATGAACAGCTTCAGCGGCGTGAGGCGCGCCCTGGAATACGAGATCCCCCGCCAAATCCGGGTGCTGGCCGGAGGCGGCCAGCTCCACCAGGAAACCCGCCGCTGGGACGACGCGGCCGGCCTCACCGAAACCATGCGCAGCAAGGAAATGGCCCATGATTACCGCTATTTTCCCGATCCGGACCTCATGCCTTTTGAGCCAACGGCGGCCTGGCTCGAACACGTCTCCCGCCGCGTTGTCGAGCTGCCCCTGGCCAAAAAACAGCGCCTCATGCGCGATTTCCAACTGCCCGCCTCCGACGCCCAGACTTTTGTCTGGGACCCGCCGCTGGGAAATTACTTTGAAGCGCTGGCGCGGCAATCGCAAAATCCCAAAGCCGTCGCCAACTGGCTCATCAACAATCTTCGCGCCAGGCTGGCGGAGGCGCAAACCACCCTGGCCGATTTGAAATTCCAGCCCGAACACCTCCTGGAATTGATCGCGCTGGTGGACGGCAAAAAAATCAGCAGTTCCATCGCCCAGCAGGTTTTCGCCGAAATGTTCGCGGGCGGCGAATCCCCCCGTTCCATTGTCGAGAAGAAAGGTTTGGCCCAGGTGAGCGACCCCGGCGCCATGGAAGCGTTGTGCGACCAGGCCATCGCCGCCAACCCCGGCCCGGCCGCCGATTTCAAGTCCGGCAAGAGCGCGGCGCTGAATTTCCTCAAAGGCCAGGTGATGAAACTGAGCCAGGGCAAGGCCAACCCCGGCCTCATCGGCGAAATCCTCCAACGCAAATTGAAATAGGCACACAGGGCGCATATTTCCGGGGAGCGCGCGTCCCGATTCCGAATTGGGATGCCGCGAGCCGCGCCTCGCGGCCCGCATCCCCAACTCCCGGCCAGGGTCGTGCGACGGGAATAATTCGGCCTCCCACAGGCAGGGGTTGAAAACCGCGTTACGGCTCGGCCAGGATTTTGGCGCGTTCGACTTGGTACTGCTGAGGGGAGATTTCGTCGTGGCTGTAGCGGCTGTTGAGATTGTCCAACTTCTGTTCCTTGGTCAGAGGGGCACTGGGAGTCGCGGACGGACCAGACGGCATGTTTGTTGTGGCGGACTTCGGCGCGGACCCGTTGGACTTCTGGGCTTTTGCCTGGCGGTCGGCATCCTCTTTTGCCTTCTTCAGAGCTTTGGCGTCGGCGGCGTCTTTGTCCTTCTTGGCCTTGGCCGCGGCGACCGCCAGCGCCTGGTCATGTTCGGCTTTGGCGCGCTGCTCGGCGGCTTGGGCGGCTTTTTCCTTGCGGGCTTTTTCCGCGGCCTCCTTTGCGGCTTTGGCGTCGGCGGCCTCTTGCTCCTTCCTGGCTTTGGCATCGGCGGCGGTCTGGCTGGCCGGTGGTTGTGTGGAGGACGACGGGGCCTGGCGGGTTGTGCAAGACAAGCCTCCGGCGAGACCAATGCCACAAGCCAGAAACAACACGGTCAAATTTCTCATCCCCGAATTTGTAAGGGATAACGGCGCGGGAATCAACTTCATTTGCGCTTCCTTCGCGCGGTTCATTGGCGGCGGGGCGCACGTCCTTCGCCCGCATGAGCCAGTCTGGAAACGGGCGCGCCGGAGCGCGGCGCGAAATGGCGTTACGGCTCGGCCATGATTTTGGCGCGTTCGGTCTGGTACTGCACCGGGGTGATTTCGTCGTTTTTGTAACGGCGGTTGAGATCGTTCAAGCGTTGTTCCTTGCTGAGAGACGCATTGGAATCCGTGGCCGGGGCAGGCGCCGTGGTTGTCTTGGCGGGGAGGTTGGCGGATTCCGGCGCGGTTTGGTTGGGCTTCCCCGGTTCCGCCTGGCGGGCGGCATCCGCCTGGGCCTTCTTCAAGGCCAGCGCGTCAGCCGCCTCTTTCTCCTTCTTGGCGTTGGCCGCGTCGGCGGCCATTTTCGCGTCTTGCTCTTTTTTCAGTTTGACATCGTCAGCGGCCTTCTTGAGGGCGTCCGCTTCCGCCGCCTCTTTCTCCTTTTTGGCCTTGGCGGCATCGGCAGCCAGCTTTGCCTCTTGCTCTTTTTTCAGCTTGGCATCGTCGGCGGCTTTCTTGAGGGCGTCCGCTTCCGCCGCCTCTTTCTCCTTTTTGGCCTTGGCGGCATCGGCGGCCATTTTCGCGTCTTGCTCTTTTTTGGCTTTGGCGGCATCGGCAGCCAGCTTTGCCTCTTGCTCTTTTTTCAGTTTGGCATCGTCGG
>Ga0326728_10019378_pt1 | contig 13206 bp, 16 predicted proteins | sample MB3enrmetagenome_FD_207602 | JGI IMG/M metagenome (GOLD analysis project Ga0326728, IMG submission 207602) | Lab enriched peat soil microbial communities from McLean, Ithaca, NY, United States - MB31MN | ecosystem: Environmental > Terrestrial > Soil > Wetlands > Peat | place: USA: New York...
AAATCAGCGTGCCGAGCTGACAACGAACCTTGAGAATAGTAGACCTCACAACCCCGCTTCCGTTGAAGTCGTACCTGCGCAACCCTCAAAGCGGCGCGCATCTCTGCGCCCCCGCCTACGCCTTCAAAGGTGGGAAGACGATCGAGCAAATTAGCCCGGAGGTTTGTGTTACGGATGCTGTTCTACTCGACTTGACGCGAAAGCGGCCGGGGGAGGCTATTGATGATGAGGACATGGAGGCTGCTGAGGAGGATGCGGGCCTAGCTGTGCGAGAAGGAGAGGCAGCGATTCTCCACACAAACCCGCCAACTCGGAAGCGAGGGTCGAGTAAGCACGCTTTCCTCAGCGAGAATGGAGCGCAGTATTTCGAATTCAAACGCGTGGGTATGGTTGGGATCGACGCAACAAGCTTGGGGGCCGCTACTGGCGTGTCTGCAACTCACAAAATTCTGTTGCAGAGCAATATTCCAGTTCTTGAGGGCTTATGCAACCTTGACCAAATTGACGTGGCAAGATTCAGGCTTGTGGCGCTTCCGCTGAGAGTTAAGGCAGCGGTCTCGCCTGTGCGTGCTCTAGCGATGCTTGACTAAGCTACGCTTCACTGGTGGGTACGCTGTAGGCTGGGTAGTAATAGGAGGAGGGCCCATAGCCCATTTGTCCGGCCATACGCTGAAGGCGAGCAATTCTCTTGTCAGTCGCCGGATGGGTTGAGAATAATTCTGCGAGGAACGATCGGTGCAACGGGTTGATGATGTAGAGTGATGCGAGCGCTAGGTTCGTCTTGGGAGTTGAGTTAGGTGAGCGTCTATACTTTGCTTGGGTCTCAATTTTTTGAAGTGCACTAGCCAACGCCATCGGATTACCAGAAAGTTTCGCCCCGCCTGCATCCGCCGAATATTCCCGCGTACGCGAAACGCCCAGTCTTACCAACATGGCGGCTAAAGGTGCGAGCACGATCATCAGCAGCAGGCCGATGATGTTTCCCTGTTGCCTGTTCTGCCCTCCCGAACTTCCGCCGTACCCATAAACGCCCCCAAAGAGCATTCCGAATTGGACTAGGTAGGTGATTGCGCCAGCAACTGTTGCCGCTAGGGTCGTCGTTAACATGTCCCAGTTTCTAACGTGGGTTAACTCGTGTGCAAGCACGCCCTCCAACTCCTCGTCGTTAACTATGCTCAGCAAGCCGGTGTGAACTGCAACCGTAGCCTTATTCGGAGATCGGCCGGTTGCGAAAGCGTTCGGCACGGCGCTGTTGACGAGCGCAACTTTTGGCATTGCTTGCCCGGTAGCGGATGTTAATTTTCTAAGCGCCGCGTAGACCCTAGGCGCCTCCTGCTCGCTAACAACATGAGCCCCACCCATACGAAGCACCAACCGGTCACTGAACCAGTACATAGCGAGATTCATCACCGCAGCAAGGCCAAGCGCCGAAATCGGGTCGAGACCAAGAATGTAAGCAACAGCGAATAGAATTCCAGTAAGAAAACCGATCAGCAGCGTGGTCTTAATGAACGTCCAAACCAACACTCATACACCTCTAATCTTGTTACCTCACGTAACAAATCCCAGATATAAATTCTTGCTCCGGGTTCTGGTAACTTAGCGTCGGATAGTTCGGGCGTTAACTTTCGTCGGTTACCATATAAACACAGACACATTCATTCTCTGTATGATAAAGGACGAGCCAACAATCAGGTCCGATATCGAGGACTACATTGATCGGAAGGGTGAAACCTACTCAAGTTGGTATGTGGGCATTGCTGAAGACGCTCGCGATAAGCTGTTCAAAGATCATAATGTTGATGAGAAAAAGGGTTCTTGGATATTTCGTAATGCGGCTTCTAGAACCATTGCAGAAAGAATCGAGAAATATTTTGTGAATCAACTTGGGACGAAGGGGAAGCCAGGTGGCGGCAGCGATGCTACGACGTCCGTGTACGCGTACAAAATAACGGACACCACCAAAGAATAGAGTATCCAGCTTCTTGAGATAGCGAGTAACCTTCTCGCGGCCGCGTAATTCTGCGTTGAAGCGCTCCATGCGATTATTGTTGTCGTCACCATTAAGTTCTGGAGGTTTGCGTTTCTGACTGTTGCCCCGTTTTCCTTTTTCTAAGCAGTATGAGGATACCCATTTCAATGATCCAAACAATCGTGACTAATAGGACTGACCGCCAGATTATCAACAATCCGAGATTCAAAATCACGATTGCAAAAAAGAACAGGAGCCTAAGACCACGCGGGCTCCTAATTCCCTCAGACTTCTGGTTCATTGTGGTTGACTCTAATTCAGAACATGCCTAATATGCTGAATCATCAGAGCCTTGTTTTCTCGCCAGTACGCGCTTCGTATTGCTGAGTTGAAGTTTGGTGCGCCGTCAGTTATGATTACGCTTGGTGTCTTCTCAGCTATTGCCCTGCCCTTGCGGAATAGTGGTGTTATGTCAGTTGCGCTACATGTTTCCTTGCCCTTAGTAGATACGTTTGAAGCGAGATGTCTCGTGTATCAGGCAAGGGAACTTTAATTTGCCTAGCTAGATATTTCACGATTTCAATATCAAGAATTTTAGAGGCCCTATCTCCAAGGGTTTGCTCTATTGCCGCATGGAGAGAATCGAGTCGGTACGGGATTTCATCACGGGTAATATCATAATGCTCGGCAAGATGTTGGTACAGGGAGGTCAGCCCTTTTTCGCCCAAAAGTTCGGTTACGGCTTCCTCTATTGATTTGACGAGCATTTCATTGAACTGTACTACCTTCTGAGGCATACTGATTGCTCACTTGCCTCTTCTTGGAATGCTCATAACTCTGTTGTGAACATAAAAGGCGGTTTGCAGATATTGCACATTTATGTGAAAATTCTAAGCCGCAGATTCTTCAACAGCATAGTTTCCTGTCCGCATCATGCGGTTTGAATTTTCGTATCGCTATTTCATGTTGCCTTGAACTTTGAAGTATAATTCGTCGGCTCTCCATGTGTTAGAAACCTGTGACGTAACCTGTTCCGCGTATTTCTCTGTGAGACCAACATGTTTCCTAACCCAGCTCTACACCGTCTGACATGGCTACTTAGGATAGAATTTGGTATGAATTTGGCATACCCTGATTAACCTTTGACTGTTCAAGAGCTCAGGTTATTGGGGGATGCAGAGTGGATAGTTCGGTTGGGAATTTAAGGTTGAGAAGGGCCTTTGTTGGTGGCTTATCCGGTGGAATCATTGCCACAATAATCCTGTTCGTAGCTACGGAGGTTCTCAGCTTTCCATTCCCACCCCTCGCTATTTTTCAAGCTCTAATCGCTCCAGTCCCAGGATCTATCCAATCGGTTATGGTTGATACGTTCGGTGAGTACGCTAAGTATTCAGCCTTCGTTGTTTCCTCAGTAATGTACGCTGTAATGTATGGCCTGATCGCGGTTGGCTTGAGCGCCGTTTTCAAGGGTGACTTGAAGGGCAAAGCTACGAAGCCGTTGCTTCTGGGCGTGGCTGTGCCAACGGTGATTGCCCTCGGGCTTCAAGCAAGTTTGGCGAGCGCTTTTCCAGCCATCTCATCTACCACCGGCTGGATTCTTGCCGCATTAGTTGCTGTGGTCGTGAACTTCATCTACGCCCAGACAATGATCACCTACTCATCGGTTGCGTCCGTGGTAGTCACGAAGCAGACACCCGTAGCCGCTGCCGCTTCGGGGCGACGTGGATTCTTGAAGAAGGTTGTAGTAGTCGCGATAGGTTTGGGGTTGGCGGGCGTTGCAGCTAAGATTGGCCTCGACATTTTTTCAAACCAACCTGTCGTAACGAGCGGAACCGCTCTCCCGATCAACCCTGAGACAACCCAAACAACCGAATCCGTAGCCACCGGTGTCGCTGATGTGTTCGCGGATCCAAGAATTAGTGATCTAGTGGCTTCGGAGGTAACGGATAACCGAGTTTTCTACCGGGTTGACATTGACCCTATTCCACTGCAGCTTGACTTCGACACTTGGTCGCTCACGGTTCACGGGAAAGTGAACAATACCTTGACGTTTGACAAGAACTCCCTCCTCCAACTGCCCACAGCTGACGAATACGCTACGCTGGAATGTGTCAGCAACACTATCTATCCCCCCGCCGGACTCATCAGCAACGCGAAATGGACTGGTGTGCCGCTAGCCACGCTGCTAAAACAGGCTGGATTGCAATCGGATTCTAATTATCTGATTTTTCGGTCCGCGGACGGTTATAGCGTGGGTGTACCGATCGCCAGGGCATTAGAGGCCGGGGCGCTTCTCGCATACAAGATGAACGATGTTTCCCTTCCACCCGAACACGGATTCCCTCTCCGAGCGATTGTTCCAGGAATTTACGGCATGATGAACGCGAAGTGGATTACTGACATCGAGGTTACGGATCAGGTGTACTTGGGATACTGGCAAGAGCGCGGCTGGTCTAACGATGCCCGTATCAAAACCACCTCCCTCATCTATTACCCGACGTCTGGTGTTCAGGTGAATGGGCCGACCCCCATTGCGGGTGTCGCATTCGCCGGCGACCGTGGCATCAGCAAAGTCGAGGTCAGCGTTGACGGCGGAAACACGTGGAATCAAGCAGTCTTGCGGCCTCCCCGTTCACCTTACTCGTGGGTATTATGGGGTTACGAGTGGAAGCCTACATCGAGTGGGACGGCAAACATTGTTGTGAGGGCAACTGACGGAACGGGAACGCTTCAGGATTCGGCTGTTGTCGACTCATTCCCAAACGGCGCCTCAGGATATTCATCTCTCCAAGTCACAGTCGCATAGTCCCCTAGAGGGAAGTTTAGAAGTTCCCAAGATTCGCCTGGTTTGACATAGTAACACCATGAGATACACGCGCCGTTTTAATAGAGATTGAGAGGAGTTTTTCTTGCTGGCCAGGTCTTGGCCGGAAAACCTTCGCCTCCGGAGCCAGATTTCGACGGAAAGCTACGGGCAGCCATAGACGAGACCATAGATGACGTACTGGGGAAAGGAGTTCTTGGGGCCCTACATGAACATCTCACCAAACGCTACGATGTAACTCTGGACGAGATCCCGTATCGACTTAACACGGTCTTCGAGTCCCTTGAAGTCGTATTCGGAGTACGAGGGGCAAGCGCAATGGGATTGATGATCGCGAGAAGATTCTACTCAAAGATTGGATTACGATTCGTTCACGACGAAAACTACGGATTAGAAGACTACCTGCAGCAGGCTAAGAAGATACTCTTGCATCACCCATCACGAAAAGTCGCATCGCCAGAATAACCTCAGGCTCGCTTACTCCGTCTTTCGCGGTTTGATCAGAAGGATCGCGCAAATTGCTCCAAGGAGAGCAGAGGAGCTTCCTGCGAGAAGTGCAAGGAAAAAGCTGTGTGTGGCCTGCAAAATATAGCCGGTAAGTACTGAAACGACGATGCCCCCTACGTTACCTCCGAAATTCTGGACGCCCCCCATGGTTCCTGCCATCGATTTCGGAGTTGCTTCAACGAGTGCCACCCATAGTGATGGTGTTGAGAATCCGAGAGTGGCTCCCGCCAAGCTCAGCAATGCTAGAGCTGTATACGGGTCTGGGGCATATGCAGTGGCGAAGAGCAGAAGTGCAGTTGCAACCATGCCGATTGTGAACAGATTTCGGCGTAGGCCTAGTGGTGAGGCACCTGCCTTGACAAGGTAATCCGACACGAAACCTCCAACGAAAAGTACCGTCACCACCGCAGAAATCAACGGGAGTGTGGCGAATATTCCCGCATTCAGGATTGTGAAATGTTGTTGTCTGACTAGGTAGGTTGGCAGCCAGAGGTTGAAGTAGTAAGCCACGTACCCCTGACCGAAACTCGCCAGTGCCAGACCGAGTCCCAACGGACTAATCACTATGGGAAGGGTTCGTCTGAAGTTGGTTGGCTCTACGCGAGGTTTCGGTTGAGTCTGTGGATTATTCTCGAACCCAATGTACCATATCGCGCACCATACGAGCCCAATCAATCCCGTCCCAAAGAAGACCCATGGCCAACCGTAACTCACACCAAGCCAGGCGGCTAAGGGAAACGCGAGTACGGGACCTAATCGGCCGCCTGCGATCCAGAGCGAAGTCGCACGAGCCCGTTCCTCCTCCTTGTACCATCCTGACGCGGTCACCTTTGCGCCGGAGACGAAGTTCGGTGCCTGCGTTACTCCAATCAGTGTCCTCACAGCGAAAAGCGACTCGAATGAATTGCAGAATCCGTTGAGTATCGTTAACAGAGATGTCGCGAGTCCCCCTACGAATAGACTTAGCTTTGCCCCAAACCGGTCGGTTAGAAGCCCCGCTACGGGTTGAAGCACTGTGTAGACCCACAGGAAAGCCGACAACACCAAGCCGAGTTGGAAGTCTGTTAGATTGAAGTCGTGTTGTAGGATTGGCGCGACGGGTGATAGGTTAAGCCTGAGGACGAATGTTACAAAGACGCCTGCGCTAGTCAACCCAGCCATTAACCACTGATTCTGAAGGCGTCTCACCTATCTTCACAACTCTAATGTGGAACCGGAACGGTGTTAGCAAGCTCCATGTCGGATAGCGTGTACTTCCTAAGATTCGTGACTTGTAATGGTGTTAGGACGGTGCATGCGAATCCCCAATGGAATGAAATCCAATCTCCCGCCTTCACACCATTGACGAAGCTCTTGTCTTGAACTTGCGCGAGAACCTTGGTTGGAATTGTTTTTCCTAACGAGAGTTTCCCTTGCTGGCGTAGAACCGGCTCATATTCAACAGTTAGCTGCCCACTTTCGTCAGCGCCGATAACCTTTCCCCAAGAGATTCGGCATTTATCCATCAACCCTCCAACGACCTCGTCTGACCCTTGCCCGCTTGCGAATGGTTCTGGTACGGTTCCCATTGTGGAGAAGGAGTTGAAGACGTGAAGGGCGTGGTGTGGGAAGGGAGCGAACATTTGGGTTTGGAAGAGGCTCTTTATGTGTTCTTTCGGAAATTTTGATGTGAATCGTTCCCTCAAGTGATCGTAGAAATCGCCTGGAGAGATTTTCTGGAGGGAATCGTTGCCGATCCAGTAGGCTTCCACTGCCCGGTAATCTAGAGGATCCTGACTCCCTAGTGATTCTGCTATGAATCGTAGGTAGGGGTAGGCGGCTTGGAACCCTTTCAGAGCTTTGACGAGTTCGTCGCTGCGTTTGTTGCTTAAGCAGGCGTCGAATAAGACGTCGTTTTCATCAGGCCCACAGTACCCAAGCCGATTGGGCATGAAGCTGTGCCGCGCCGCTAGAATCGCGCCGTCAACTACTTTCGATCGCGCTTGCAATGGTAGCTATGCCCCTTCGGAGCTGAGGTCGTGAATGATTTTCCATTCGTTCAGGATCTCCATCGCCTCCTCTTCGGTGAGGAGCCTGATCGCGAAACCGCCTTGAACAATGACATAATTTCCGAGATTGGCTTGTACGAGGGAGATGTTGATGTTCTTCCTTACGCCTTCCTGGCCGTAGTCCACGGATGCGAGATTTTCGTTTATCTCGACAATCTTCCCTGGAAAGCTAAGGCACATCGTGGACCGCCTAACGTAGGTGGTCGTGTTGTTTCGACTATATGTTTGTGGGGGATGCTTCCTACTTTCGGTTAACTATTCGTTCTGCTTCCTGGAATAAGGGCAGGCCTTCCTTGGGGTCGGAACGCACTTTCACGAACTCCTCCATAATCTCATGAGTGATCGGCCCTACCTTACCGTCGCCAACTGCAATGCCTCTGATTTTCGCAACTGGGACGATCTCGGATAAGGTTCCCGTGAGAAATGCCTCGTCAGCGTTGGTTACGTCGTAAGGTGTCAAGCCCTTCTCGATGACGTGATACCCGAGGTCTCTGGCTAGGTTGATAATGCGTTTTCTCGTAACGCCTGGAAGTATGCCGGCAGTTGAGGGAGGCGTGATTATGTCGCCGTCCTTCACGATGAACAGGTTAGTAGTCGTGGCCTCGGAAACGAACCCGTTCCTGTCAAGCATGAGCGCGTCATCGGCACCAGCATCTAACGCCTCCTGTTTCGCCATTACGCTGTTCAAGTAATTCAACGATTTTATCTCATGGGTTGTCGCGTCCACTGCGTCCCTTCGAACTGAGCAGAAGATGACGGAGATCCCCTTCTGTTTAGCCACCATCCCCAACGCGGGGTCAACAGGTTCCGTGATTACTATGACCGATGCTTTGCGGCATTTTCGCGGGTCAACGCCGAGATCGCCAACACCACGCGTCACGACTAATCGAATGTATGCGTCTTTCAACCCGTTGCGTTTCACAGTCTCAATGATGGCTCGGGTCATGTCTTGTGGGGTTAGGGGGATTTGGAGTTTGATTGATTTGGCGGAGCTGTAGAGGCGGTCGAGGTGTTCTTTGAATTGGAAGATTACGCCCTTGTAGACTCGGATTCCTTCGAATACACCGTCCCCATAGAGCATGCCGTGGTCGAAGACTGAGATTGATGCGTTCGATTTGGGGTGCCACTGGCCGTCGACGTAGACAACGAGTTCCTTCTCTTTGGCGCCCATCGAGGGTCTGGGCGCGTTTAATTACGATCCGTATAAAACGGTTCCCTAAGCCTGTTTCACGGCCAAAGCGTGTGAGTGTTCGGCGGAGGGCAGGTGTATTTCATGCTCAACCTTCCTTTCAATAAGGCAGATTAGGTGGCATGGAGAGTGGCGCTGAAGGTATGGGCCGGTAGTTCAGCCTGGTTAGAGGACTCGTGTTCCGGCTTGAACGTTGCCCTTACACGGCAAAGGTCGCCGGTTCAAATCCGGTCCGGCCCACCAACAACTAAGTCGGCGACATTTGGCACTATTATCGCCCAAGTACCAGAACAATGCAAATGTAAGGGAAATTATCTCGCGCGTGTATGGATGGAGAAGGAACGGTATGGGCGCAGTACCATTCAAAGCGCAGTTAGTAGTTTGAAATCTGTAGCGCGAAAACAACCTTGATGGAAATGCACGCGTTGGTAGAAGCGCGCACCAGGGTATTCATTATCGTGGACCAGAACGGGAGGGATAGTGATTCTCACGTGCGAAAATTGAAGGCATCTTTATAAAACTGACTGGTCAGTCATTATACTATGGCACCGAAAGTCACACAGGAATACAAGGAGGCCGTTCGAGATAGCTTCCTCGACTCGGCGGAGAAATTGTTTCAACGAAAGGGGTACTATGAAACGTCAATCGATGATGTGATCCAGGCCAGCGGCACTAGCAAAGGAGCAATCTATGGATACTTCGAGAGCAAGGAAGCGCTCTTAGAAGGCGTGCAGGAAAGAGAGTACGTCAGAAATCTTGGATACGGGAAGAGCATCCTTTCGAGCCAAGGCTCCATGGCTTCGAAGCTCGAGAAGCTTGCTGACATTTACTTTGGTTCTCAGGATCTGCTCGCCCGTCAACGGTGCAGGCTGAACCTAGAGCTCTCAGCTGCCTCGCTTCACATGAAGCCAATCCAGAACAAGCTCAAGAATCAATACGGTCAGCTGCAAGGTGTGCTCACCTTCCTACTCAAGGAAGGGATCAAGAATGGAGAATTCAGGAAGGAGATCAACGCTGATTCGATAGCCTCTCTGATGATGGCCGTGGTTGACGGTCTCGCGCTTCGCTGGGTGATAACTGACGGTGACCTCGACTGGAAGAGGATCAAAGACGCCCTAGTCGATCTCACTCTGCGGGGAATTTCAGTGGATCGGCATCATTCGAGGTGAGTGATACAGACTCGCTATCGCTCTTACAGGAGGTGACAGAAGAAACATGAAAAAGGTATTAGTCATCGGTGGAGCCGTAACAACCTTCATAGGAATCGCCGTATTACTTCTCGGACTCGCACTTCTCACACCACACAGTGGCGACGCAGTTGTCGCAATACACGCCACAGGAGCATTGATCACCGCCATCGGGTTCTTCATAGTAGGAGCAGGAGTTGCGGCTTCGCAGAAGACCATGCACACCGGGCCTTCCGCACTTTAACTCGGAACCTTGCCTCGCATAGAGAGGATTGGAGGCAGAGTGCCCACCGTCAACCAAGATGAAGGATTGCCAAATGCTACTAAAGTGGGGTTCTAACTTGAACCAACTTGCTCAGACGGGAGATACATTGTATCCACAATATTGGTGGGTACAAATCCCAATGAACCCCCGATGGTGCACCTAGATCTGCCACCCGCAACGGGTAAGACTATGGCTTTTTCTAGTCAATTCACAGCGCTGAAGCTTCAGTTAACTGCTCTCTCCCGACGCCGAACCTTGAGGAAGAAGCAACCCCCTCGCACGTATACTTTGTTACCATTTCTCAGGTCAGCAACATTAAGATCGTAAACGAGTCGGTTTCACGCTCTTGATTATAGAAACGGTTGCTATCAGGGTCGCGAACAAGAGCAAGAGAGGTGACGATGTTTCAGGTACGGGTTGCGTTATGGTGATTGGCACTGCCCTGTAATCCTCCAGAGTGCTTCCCCAGTAGACAATTGCAATTGGCTGCCAAGCTCCAACTAGGTTCGGAGCATCCAACGTGAAAGATGCAGTGAAAGTGCCCTGATTCGTACCAATGGGTAATTGCACATTACATACTGAACTGATTGAGACAGCACACGAATAGGGGCTTCCAGAAATCTCCGATACTTGATATGGATAACCCATTTGTAGGGAGGGCATGAAAGGCATGAGGGCAACTATTACGCTCTGGGCGTTCGGGAGATTGAACGAAATTGTCACTGTTACGGTCAATTGTTGCCCAGCGGCAACACTCGTGGGGGCAGTAACCTTAGTGATCTGAACAATGCCAGACTGCGCTGAAACACTGCGTGTAATCATTAGAAGGAAAACGAATGCAATCAGAAAGCAAGGTAGAATTCTGGATTGCATATTTACCAAGTGGGCACCTCAGATGATGAGAATGAAACAAAAACGTTACAGCCCGACAACGCAAATGGAAATGAGCGCTTTACCACACCGTCATTAGCCTCATAACCTATCGTTCGCCTCAGTAAGGGAACTCAGGAATTGAGTATTCATAAAATCGCGTATAAGGCCCAGAGTTAGAAAGGCTCGGCCAAAGGGAGCCGAATCAATGAGGAAAGAGCGAGTGTTTTCGATTGTCTTGATAATTGCCTCCCTATCAGGTCTTGTGAGTTCATTATATCCGACGGTTCCTGTCGCTAGGACGTTCACTCTTGTAATGACCTCTCCCATATCTACAGACATTGCAACTTCTCTTCGAACGGCTACTGGGACGATGGAGTTCAATGCTCAGTATGAGGTTGTAAACGGAGTTACAGTTTCAACTGCTGAGGGTGGGTTGATGGCTGATTTGTGCGGCATGACCATTCAGTACGGGTATGATAAATCCGGTAACCCTACCGTCGAAGTCGTCCCGATAATGAGCTGTGTTGTCACGGTAACGGCTACTCTCACGGCAATACGCTCTACCGTTATGCCCGCTCAAACCGGCACCAATCTCATTACCCAAACAGGAGTGGTGGGGTACGTTGGAACAGGATTAGAAGGGAAAGTTGCTCTCCTGATTGTTCTAGCCTGCTTCGTTGCAGGAGTCTGCCTATTTATCAAGTCAAGAAAGTCAGTGTTTAGAAAACGGTGAGGCGAAGAAACAATGAACAAGCGAGACATTGCTTTACAAGGGTCAATCTTGGAAATCGCTAGGTGGCTCTTTCTTCATTCCCAGTGCTCCTAGGGATAGGAGAAATCTCAACAGGTACGAGACGAAGTTACTTCCATGAACGCCCACTCATGTCACAGAATCGGTTTCAGTGCGGGTCACAATGAAGCTTGAATTCACACGACCTTCAAGTCGGTGTCCTGTTTTCCGCCTGGTACTGCAGGCCCAACACGCTGTGACATCAGTTCATTCTGAATGTGTCTATAGATCGAACGTTCCCTACGTCATATGTAGGCTTTCATCTGCGAACATAAGTCTCGATGTATTTCGGTAATGTTACAATGACCTAGTAAATCGGTCACGAAAGCTTCGGTGGTTGACCACCATTCTGCGTCTAAACACTTTAGGAAAATTAGCGGGTTTGTCGTGAATGGCGGCTGCCAGGAAAGATGCGAACAAGGGCATTCTACGTGCTGATACTCCTAATTGTCTTTGTTCCCGGTCTCTCGCCAATCTCTATTGGACGCGCCAAAGCAAGTGCATTCCTTTCTCCATCCTTCTCCATGCCGCTTCCGGCATCGCCTCCGGGCTCTATTCTGCAACCTATTCCCATTTCTGGTGTTTTGCACGTGTTGGTTATCGGAGCCTACTTTTCAGATGTCAACTACACAGTAAGTATTCAGCAACTGAAGCAATCATTCTTCACTGGCGTCGCGAATTATTACAGCGAAATCTCATATGGAAAATTAACTATTGAAGGAGACGCCTACGGATGGTACAAGCTCCCCTACCCTCAGGCGCATTACGGAGCGGATTGCAAGAGCATAGACGACGCCAATTGCGATGGGCAGGATGTTTCGTGGGAGATCGCGCAGGATGTCGTAAGCCAGGCTCAGAAGGATGTCAATTTCGCCAACTACAACTACTTTGTGTTTGTCCACTCAGGAGACGGGCAGGAATCGAGTGGCGTCAAAGATCAGGTCTGGTCAGTTACGTATATGGGCGGAATCTCGATTCAGACAAACACGAACACACTCACTCAGTTCTCAGTAGTCCCTGAGCTGGAAGCCGCAGGTGCAGTTCCCCTTGGGGTCTGGTGTCACGAATTTGGGCACTTGCTGAATCTCCCTGATTTGTTCGACACGAACACGGGACAAGCCATCCTCGGACCTTGGTCCAGTATGGACAAGGGAACTTGGAATGGGAATCCTCCAGGTTCTAGCCCCGCCCATCTAATAGCCTGGGGAAAGATAGGTCTCGGGTTCATCTCAGGGTCAATGCTCGCGACAGCAAATCCCGGTGTCACATCTAGCTTCACTATCGATCCGACCGAGGTTGCTTCAAACAACGTTCATGCTGTAGAAATTCCCCTTGGCACAGGCTCGAACCCTTCCCAATATTATCTGATCGAAGTTAGAGCGGACATTGGGTTCGACTCTGCGCTACCCGCGTTCGGCGTGCTAATCACCATCGTAAACAATGATGCAGTAGTTGGGCCGGTTCACATTGTGGACGGTCACCCGAATGAACCCAACTTGGAGGACGCCGTTTGGGATGTGGGGCAAACCTTCACCGACAGTGCCAATAGTT
>Ga0326728_10019380_pt1 | contig 13204 bp, 5 predicted proteins | sample MB3enrmetagenome_FD_207602 | JGI IMG/M metagenome (GOLD analysis project Ga0326728, IMG submission 207602) | Lab enriched peat soil microbial communities from McLean, Ithaca, NY, United States - MB31MN | ecosystem: Environmental > Terrestrial > Soil > Wetlands > Peat | place: USA: New York...
GCATGAGGTCGCGCAACCCGCCGACCCGGTGCAGGCCGATGCAGGTCACGATCGCCCCGCCCAGCATCATCACGAGGAACTGGAGGAAATCGGTCCAGGCCACCGAGATGAGGCCGCCGTAGATGGTGTATCCGCCCGCCAGCGCCGCCAAGCCTGCAATCGTCAGCGTTTCATCGAACTGGAACATCCCCTTCAACGCCTTGCCCCCCGCCAGCATCACCACCGCCATCTGGGCAATGACCCACAACGCCAGCGAGCAGACCGCGAAGAGGTAGCGACAGGCCGGGTTATAGCGCCGCTCCAGGAACTCCGGCATGGTATAAAGCCCGCCCCGGAGGTAGAACGGCAGAAAGACCCAGATCAGCGCGGAAAAAGTGAACCAGTTTCCCCATTCCCATTGGGCCACGACAAAGCCCACGGCATAGGCGATGCCCACCATCCCGATAAAGTGCTCGGTGCTGATATTGGCGGCGATGATCGAGCCCCCAATGGCGTACCAGGGCAGCCGCTCGCCGGCCAGGAAATAGCCCCGGGTGTCCCCGGCCTTGCGGCGCGCCACCCACACACCCAGGGCCAGGTTGACCGCCAGGTAGAGCGCGAACAGGAAACAATCAAGCTGGTGGCTCATGCCATGCGCTCCATATCTGTTAGAATGTGCCCATGGGTGCAGACAAGCCTTTTCCCGTCGCGGGCATTATGGCCCACCGGTCGGCGCTGCGCGACGGCGAGTGGCTGAAAACCCCGCGGTTCGAGATTTGAGGACTCCTTGGATCGAGCAAAAGCGGCTGGCCCGGGCCCTCCCGCGCCACGAGGCCTTCTGGCGTGGGCAACTGGAAGACGGCCCGTTGATGTGGGTCAGCGCGGCCAACGCCAAGCCCGGACCGATGGTTCCCGAACCTGCAACCGAGGAGGAGTTGTGGACGAACGTGGATTATGTCATCGCCTCCACGGAAGCGTCCCTGGCGCGAACCCACTTCGCCGGCGACGCCCTGCCGGTGTTCTGTCCCTGGCTCGGACCCAACCAGTTTGCGGCGTGGTTGGGCGCGGAACTGGCGCTCAAGCCGCGCGATTTCACCTCGTGGGTCAAGCCTTTTGTCCATGACTGGGACGCACACCCGCAATTCCGCATCGCTCCCGACAACCGGTGGTGGCGGCTCTATCTGGAAGGTCTGGGCTGCATCCAGTGGATTCAGGGGGCCGGGCAGCGCCCGCCTTCCCAATGGCTCGGGCTGCTGGGTCAGATTCAAGCCGCCGGCAAGGCCGTCCAGCTTTACTACGGCGGCGTGACTGTTCACGTAGGGCAGCCTTCCAGGCTGCCGGTTCGCGGGGCTTCCAGCCCCGCGCCGCAGGCCTGCGACCGGGCGGCTGGAAGCCGCCCTCACCGGCAGGCTGGGAAGCCTGCCCTACAGGGCCTACCTGAACAGTTACACGGCGGCGCGCACGGCGGCGACCTGGACTTAAAAAGCGAACTCGACGTCCTCTGCCGCGCTTTGGACCCAAACCGGCTCTTCCTCTGGGCCGAGGCACGCTCCGCGGCGGACGCCGAAGCGGTAGCGGCCTACGCCCGAAAAGCGGCACGCCGCGACCGCGCTTAAGCCGGGCCTGGGGAGCACCGGGCGGGATGGTGGGGGGCGCATCTTCGCCGTACCACCGCGCGCTCCGCCAGCGGAACGCCGCCTTCAGGCGGCAGGAGCGCTGCAACGGGCTGCGCCGCCGGGCATTCCCACGTCCTTCCCGTTGCCGGGGGGCTGCCGCCTAAAGGCGGCGTTCCTGGCCCGTGGTAGTACCGGACGGATGCGCCCGGATGTGGGGCCCGGCGGACAAGGGTATAGGCTGCTCGGGCAAGAATCGGTATCAATGACTCATGGCATGGCTACCCTATCATCACGATTGGCGCTTGGCCTACCAGTTTGAGGTTGGCCTGCGCGTCCACTGGTTCGGTCGTTATGCGGGCTACCCGGAGTGGTCGGTCCCCGTTTCCCGGCTGGCCGTCGATATGGCCAATTTCTTTTTTGTGGAGAAGAGCACCTGCTGGGTGATCGTCAATGGTCGCAAGCTGGTGCTCCAAACGGGCGACTTGCTGGTGGTCTCCGGCGCCGACGAATTCACCTATGGCCACGATCCGGTCCGGCCGCACGTCAGCACCAGCGCTTGCCTGGCGGTCCAGCAGGGCTCGGTCGCCAACACCCTGCTGCAGCGGAAATTCGAGCGGCGTTATCGCTGGGACAATCCCGCCGAGTACACCGCCGAATTCGACAAGGTCCTGGCCGCGATGGCCAGCAGCGCGCCGAATCGCGACCTGAACATCGCCGCCGCGCTGCTGCACTGGCTGGCCTACGTGATGGACCACCTGCAGGCCCCCATCGACCGTTCTTTCCCGCCGGAACGCCGCATGGTGGACCGGATTCTGACCGCCGAGGCCTGGGCCCTCGAGCAATTGAAACAGCCCATCACGCTGGCCGAATGGTCGGGGGCGCTGGGCATGAACCCGGTCTATTTCGGGCGACTCTTCAAAAAGGAAACCGGGTTGCGTCCGATGGAATGGCTCAATCAGCGGCGGCTGCAGATGGCCAGCCAGTACCTGTCCAGCACCGGCAAAAGCGTGGCTGAAGTCGCGCAAGAATGCGGCTTCGCCGACCAGTTTTATTTCTCGAGGGTGTTCCGGCACCATTTCAACCAGTCGCCCATGCAGTACCGCAAGGAATGCTTCGGGCCAAGGACGACCGCCCGGAGGGGCGCCCATGCCGGCGCGGCCCCGGGATTCGCAGACCCTGGCGGGGCGGGGAGCGACCGCCCTGGGGCGCAGGGTGCCACCCCTGGCTTCACGCTCATCGAATTGCTGGTGGTGATTGCGATCATCGCGGTTCTGGCGGCGATGTTATTGCCGGCGCTGGCGCGGGCAAAAGCCAAGGCCCAACGGACCCAATGCGCATCGAATCTCAAGCAGCAGGCCGTGGCTTGCATGCTTTACGCCGGCAGCTACAACGATATGCTGCCCGCCTGCGATGCCAACAGCGCGGAAGACGATTTCCTCGGCTCGGGCTCGGTGGCCACTTACTGGTCAATGATTACCCCTGCAACGTCCATTTCCTCAACGAGGCCGTGTTTCAATTCTCCTACTGGCACGATACCAAGCGGCTGGGCTATGGAAACATGGCTTTCGTGGACGGGCACGTGCAGTACCTGGTCGCGACCCAGAAGAACCCCGATTTCCAGGACGGCCCGCTTTGGACCTTCGTCTATGACCATTGAGTTTCCGCCCCAGACCCCGCTGCTTCGTACCGCAGGGCCTGGCGCCGGCCGTCGAGGCCAGGCGAAGTGACATTTGGGTGCCCATTGCGTCTCTGTGGGTTTACACCCCGGTTCCAAAGTATCCGGACGTTGCTGTGCAGTGACGAGTGACAAGTGACGAGTGACGAGCGAAAACACCGGTGGCGGCGCCGGTCTGCTCGTCACTCGTCACCCGTCACTCGTCACTCCCACGCGGCATGTCCGGTTACCTGTGAACCGAGGTCTATCAGCCGCCGGGCCCTATCGCCTGGTAATCCCCAACCCCAGCAATGGCAACAGGTCCCGGCTCTCGGCGGGACCGTAGTTGAAGATGACGAAGCCGTGGGTATGGTGGCGGCGGGTGATGTGGATTTGGTCGATGACGCGGTCCACCCCGAAGTGTGAGGAGGAGGCGCTCACGCCGATGCCGGGAAAGCACGGCGTGCGGCCTGCCCATTGGACCTGCCGGGCCACCATGTTCTCAAAAACGCCGTTGAGCGGGGTGTAATCCATCGGGCAGACAAAGTCCACGTAGCCCCTTTCACACCACAGCTTCCAGTCCTGGCCGACGCTGTCGCGGTCGGTTGTCCAGTTGGGAAAGACCGCCGCCGAGATCGCGATGCCCGGCCCGAGGGCGCGGGCCTGCTCGCTCACGGCCCGGACGACGGCGGTGATGTTGCCCCGGCGCCAATCAAGCCAAGCCCGGCCCAGGGGGCCCTCGGCCAGCACGTCCTGGGGCCAGCGCGGAACCGGCGCATTGCGCGCGCGTTCGAACCGCTCCCTGCAGCCGGCGCAGTAGCAGTGGTCTGCGTCCGGATAGCGGATGTAATCGAAGTGGATGCCATCCACGCCGTAATTGCGGACGACCTCGACGAGCGACTCGACCTCGAGCTTCTGGTTCTCCGGGTTCGAGGGGCAGAGCCAGAGCTGCTCCTTGCCTTGGGCGTTGGCCTGCAAGCGACGCTCCGCTCGCAGCCGGTCCACGAACTCCTTCGGCGCCGCCGCTCCGAGATTCCAATTCACCTTCCAGACGTGCATCTGGAGGCCGTATTTCCGGCAGGCAGCCAGGCATTGCGCAATCTGGTCGCCCCGGCCCGAGACCTGGGGCGAGACCGGCAGGACCTTGCTCGGGTAAAATGCCGCGCCACCCCAGAGCATGTTCGGCAGGATGGCGGTAAACCCATTCTGGGCCAGCCTGCGGATGGCTTCGTCCCACTCCATGCCCGCCACCCCAAACGCACTGTGGCACCAAAAGGCCCGGAACTCCCCAGGCTCAGCCCGCTGCGCCTGGCAGAAAGCCTCCTTCACCTGCCGGTCCGCGGCGGCGGCTTCGTCCAGGGCCTGTGCGAACTCGCGCCGGGCCGCCAGATTGCGCGCCGAGTCGCGCAGCGCGCGGGCTGAGGCGAGCGTCTGGATCACGCGCGGGCTCTCGCCGCTCAACCGCGCAATCCGATTCGAGGCGTTTTCGTAGCCGCTGAAGTTTTCAATTGAGCCGATCCTGGCGATGGCCGCCTCGGCCGCCTGGCGCCAGAGCTCCGGCACGAGCGACCCGGCCATGGCCAGCAACATCCGCCCCTTGTTCGCGGCATCGTCCCGCAGCAGCACGTGGGTCATCACCACGAAGTTGGACCCGCCAAGCACGGCGGCGCGCCCCGTGGGCTGGTTCTTATCATCAAGCCACTCGGCCAGCGCGCGCGTGGCGCCCGGGATGGGCTCGAGGGCATTGATGTTCCAGGACCGCTGGCCCACGACCGCCGGCGCGCCCGGCAGCGCCCCCTCGGCAAACCGAATCGCGGAGAACTGGCCGGGGCGCTCCGCCGCGAGATGCCTGCCTCCTTCCATCCCCAGGACGGGCCGCAGCCGTGCGGGAACGGTGTAGAACGCCACCAGGCTGCCGCCCTGGCCCAGGTACTGGATTAAATGCTCGACCGCCGAATCGGGCATGGACGGGTTGTGCGGCAGGATGACCAGCCGGGCAGGCTTCAACTGCTCCGGCGTCACCTCCAGGTCGCTCAGGACCGCGCAGCCGACGCCCAGCCCGCCCAGGGTCTCGGCGATTTGTTCGGCGTACTCCAGGGCGTTGCGCCGCTCGTCGGGCCGGCTTAGCGCAACGGACTCCGCACGGATGATCGCCACCGTGGCATCCGCCCCGAGCGTGCCTGCCTGGCGCAGGTCCCTCAGGTAAAACTCGGTGTCCACGTCCTTGCCACGCCAAGCGGAAATGCGGATTGTCTCGATCTGGCCCCAGCCAGCCGGCCGGCCCTCGATGGTGGCCTCAGTCTTGTCGATGACCACCGTATTCCAGTCGGCCGAGGATTCCGGGAAGAACGCCGCGTGATACCAACCCTCCCCGCTCTGAAAATAGATGCTAAAGTGCGACACCGGCGAGGCATCGCGGCAGAGCAGCTTGAACTCGACGCCTCGGCACGAGGCAAGGTCGAGCTTGACCTTTCGGTCCCAGGAGGCCCGTTCGGCAGGGCTATCCTTGAACCGGCACGGCAGCCGCAGGACTTCGACACCGCCAATCACAGCCTTGGTAACCGGCGCCGTCCCGCGCATCGGCTCCCAGGCCGCCTGCGCCGCGGCGTCATCCGCGTACCGGCAGGCGTCAATCGTCGCCGCGTGACCGGCTGTCCCCGGCTGGGCGGACGACCGGATGCCAAACCCGCACAGCGCAAGAACCTGGGCCAGCACCGCGGCCAGCAGCCGCCGGGCGCACCCCGCCACCAGCGCGTCTTTCAGCCTCCCAAAACTCAGATTCGCTTTGGTCATGGGCGGATTATGCGGATCCCTATCGGAGAGCGACAGAGTTTTTCAGGCCGCCCTCCCTCAGCCATCCAAGCCGGCGCCGCGGAGGATCAGGGCGGTGCCCTTACGGAGGCTTGACAGGGGCAAGCGCCTGCGGAGGATGATCGGCTACCCACCCCCGAGCCGAGTTTCAAACTCGCCCCGGAATGGTGGGCCGACCTTTGGCGGCGCTCTGCCGTGACGCCGCTACCAAAGCACGGTTGGGCGGCCTTCGCTGAGGCCATACAAGAAATCTTGCGTTGTGGCTGATTCTGGTGTCTAATATAGGTAGTTCTCCGGACTGATGTCCCCCTCCTCAGGGGGAAGCCGGACCAGGGAAATCATTTATGTGTCCCGCGCTGGAACCAGCGACACAAATCTTCGGGGCGGTCGGGGCCAGGGAGGTCCAACCGGCTGAGGAGCTGCTGCCGTTGGTTTATGAGGAACTGCGCCGGCTGGCGGCGGCGAAGCTGGCCAACGAGGCGCCTGGGCAGACCCTGCAACCTACGGCCCTGGTGCACGAAGCCTGGCTGCGGCTCGGCGGGGCCGGCGGCCAGGGCTGGAACGGCCGCGAGCATTTCTTCCGCGCCGCGGCCGAAGCCATGCGCCGCATCCTGGTGGATCGCGCGCGGCAACGCAGGGCGGAGAGAAACGGGCACAACCCGCAACGCGCGGAGCTGCCGGACTCCAAAATCCAGGCTCCCTCGGGGGACGATCAGATGCTGGCCATCCACGAGGCGCTGGGTCTGCTCGCCCTGCGCGATCCGTTGTCCGCTGATTTGGTCAAGTTGCGCTACTTTGCCGGCTTGAGCATGGCGGAGGCGGCCGGGTCTCTCGGCCTCTCATTGCGCACCGCCGAGCGTATGTGGACCTTCGCCAAGAGCTGGCTGCGAGAGCAAATCGGCGCCAGCGGCGGCGGCGGCTAAAAAAACCGGCTGCTCGGGTGCGGAGCACCTCGGCGCTGATTGGCGGAGATTAGCGGTTCCATGGCTTGGCAACAGTTACGAAAAAAACTTGGCGGGAACAGTTCAGGAATTCCGCTTCTCTACATGAAGCAGGTTTATGGGTGCGAATACAGATCCCTGGTTGGACCGCGAGCGGGAGGTTTTCCTGGCGGCGCTGGAAAGGCCCTCTCCCGCCGAACGCGCGGCGTTCCTGGACGCCGTTTGCGGGAAGGATGGGCCCTTGCGCGCCCGCCTGGAGGCGCTGCTCCGGCACCACTCGGAGGATGGTTTCCTTGAGGAGCCGGCGGCGGATTTGGAGGGGACGCTCGTTTCCGAGCCGTTGGTTCGTGAAAGCGCCGGCACGGTGATCGGACGGTACAAGCTGCTGCAAAAGATCGGCGAGGGCGGCATGGGGGTGGTCTATATGGCCCAGCAGGAGGAGCCGGTCCGCCGCCGCGTGGCCCTGAAGATTATCAAGCTGGGGATGGACACCAAACAGGTCGTCGCCCGCTTCGAGGCGGAGCGCCAGGCCCTGGCCCTCATGGACCATCCCAACATCGCCAAGGTGCTCGATGGCGGGGCCACCGACACCGGCCGGCCTTACTTCGTCATGGAACTGGTCCCGGGCGTGCCCATCACCCAGTTTTGCGACCGGAACCGCCTTACCACCGAGGAGCGCATCAAGCTTTTTATTCCCGTCTGCCAGGCCATCCAAAGCGCCCATCAAAAAGGGATCATTCACCGGGACCTGAAGCCCACCAATGTCCTGGTCACCCTCAACGCCGGCGCGCCCATGCCCATGGTGATCGACTTTGGCGTGGCCAAAGCCACGAATCAGAAACTTACCGAGAAGACCTGCTTCACCAACTACGCGACGATGATCGGCACGCCGGCCTACATGAGCCCGGAACAGGCCGAGATGAGCCGCCTGGACGTGGATACGCGCAGCGACATCTACGGCCTGGGGGTGCTGCTCTACGAATTGCTGACCGGCACGACGCCCTTTCCGGAGAAGCGACTGCGCAGCGTGGGCTACCAAGAGATGCAGCGGATTATCCTCGAGGAGGAACCGGAACGGCCTTCCACGCGCCTGAGCACGCTGGCGGGCGAGCAGCGCGCCACCGTGGCCAGGAACCGTCGAGCCAGCGAATTGGCCCTTGGGCGCGTATCCGCGGGCGACCTGGACTGGATCGTGATGAAGTGCCTGGAGAAGGACCGCGTGCGCCGTTATGAGACCGCCAACGGCCTGGCCCGAGACCTCGAGCGGCACCTGAAGAGTGAGCCCGTGGTCGCGCGCCCGCCCAGCCAGATGTACCGGTTCCAGAAACTGGTGCAGCGCAACAGATTGGCCTGCGCGGCGGCGGGAGCGGTGGTGGCGGCGCTGGTTTTGGGATTCATAGTGAGCACGCAGCAAGCCATCCGGGCCAGGCGAGCTGAACAAGCGCAGTCACACTTGCTGGCCGAGGCGGATACGGCGCGGCGGCAGGCCGAGGTGGCGCAGCGGCAAGCCAAGGCTGAGGCCCGGCGCGCGGAAGCGGCGGCAACCGAGGCCAGGATGACGTTGGCGGGGTCCGATTTCTCGGAGGCCACCCGCCTCATTGAAGGCGATGAGGTCGCGGGCGCGGTCGCTTACCTGTTGCGAATCTTATCGGCGGACCCTGACCACGGCGCGGCGCTGGCGCGGTTGGCCACGCTCATGACCTATCGCTCATGGATGACACCGGCGTTTAGCTTGCCACACGGAGCCGGGGTGCTCTCCGTCCAATTCAGCCCGGATGGCCGGCGCGTGGTGACCTCTTCCGAGGACCACACCGCGCGGGTGTGGGATGCCCAGACCGGCCTGCCCGTGACCGGACCTTTGAAGCATGGAAATCAGGTGTTCTCCGCCCAGTTCAGCCCGGACGGCGGGCGGGTGGTCACCGCTTCCTACGACCACACCGCGCGCGTGTGGGACGCCCGGACCGGGCGGCCGCTGACCGCCCCGCTAAAACACCTGGCCGAGGCGCTCTCCGCCCAATTCAGCCCGGATGGCCGGCGCGTGGTCAGCTCTTCAGCGGACCACACCGCGCGGGTGTGGGACGCCCAGACCGGCCAGCCGCTGACCGAACCTCTCCAACACGGAGACCGCGTGTCCTGCGCCCAGTTCAGCCCCGATGGCCGGCGGGTGGTCACCGCTTCCCACGACCACACCGCGCGGGTGTGGGACGCGCAGACCGGCCAGCCACTGACCGAGCCTTTGGAACACGGAGGGTGGGTAATCTCCGCCCAATTCAGTCCGGAGGGCCAGCGCGTGGTGACCGCCTCATGGGACCACACCGCGCGGGTGTGGGACGCCCAGACCGGCCGACCGCTGACCGAACCCTTGAAACATGAAGACGGAGTGCCCTCCGCCCAATTCAGTCCGGAGGGCAACCGTGTTGTTACCGCCTCGTGGGACCACACCGCGCGGGTGTGGGATGCCCGGACCGGCCAGCCGCTGACCGAACCTCTGAAACACGGAGATGCTTTGGCCTTTGCCCAATTCAGCCCGGACGGCCAGCGCGTGGTCACCGCTGCCTACGACCACACGGCGCGGCTCTGGGACGCGCGGACCGGCCAACCGCTGACCGAACCTTTGAAACACGGAAACGCGGTGTTCTCAGTCCGATTCAGCCCGGATGGAACGCGCCTGATCACCGCTTCCATCGACGGCGCCGCGCGGGTGTGGGACGCCCAGACCGGCCCGCCGCTGATCGAACCGTTGAAACACGGAGACGAGGTGAACTGGGCGCAATTCAGCCCGGACGGCCGGCGCCTGGTGACCGCTTCAGCGGACCACACGGCGCGGGTCTGGGACGCGCAGACCGACCAACCGCTGACCGGGCCCTTGAAGCACGAAAACGGGGTGCTCTCCGCCCAGTTCAGCCCGGACGGCCAGCGTGTGGTGACCGCGGCACGGGACCACACGGCGCGGGTGTGGGACGCACAGACCGGCCAGCCACTGACCGGACCTTTGAAACACGAAAACGCGGTGTTCTCCGCCCAATTCAGCCCGGATAGCCGGCGGGTTGTTACTGCCTCGCAGGACCAGACCGCCCGGGTGTGGGACGCGCAGACCGGCCAGCCACTCACCGGGCCCTTGAACCACGGCAATGCGGTGCTCTCCGCCCAATTCAGCCCCGAGGGCCGGCGGGTGGTCACCGCCTCAGCCGACGCCACCGCGCGGGTGTGGGACGCGCAGACCGGCCAGCCGGTGACCGAAGCTTTGAAACACGGCAGCGTGGTGGTTTCCGCCCAATTCAGCCCGGACGGCCAGCGCGTGGTCACCGCTGCTTACGACAACACCGCGCGGGTGTGGGACGCACAGACGGGCCAGGCACTGACCGAACCGTTGAAACACGGAAGCAGGTTATTCTCCGCGCAGTTCAGCCCGGACGGCCGGCGGATTGTCACTGCCTCGGAGGACAAGACCGCCCGGGTATGGGACGCGCAGAGCGGCCAGCCGTCGACCGAACCGCTCAAACACGCAGGCGAGGTACTCACCGCGCAATTCAGCCCGGATGGCCAACGGGTTGTCACCGCTTCAGTCGACGGCACCGCGCGGGTGTGGGACGCACAGACCGGCCAGCCATTGATCGAACCGTTGAAGCACGGGAACTGGGTGAACTCCGCCCAATTCAGCCCGGATGGCCGGCGCGTGGTCACCGCCGCGCGGGACAACGCGGCGCGGGTGTGGGATGTGGGCCCGGCGCCCTCAAAATGCCCCGGTTGGCTGTTGTCGCTCGCGGAAGCCCTTGCCGGCAGCCGCCTCGACAAACGAGGCATTTTGGAACCCACCGCCCTCGAGCGCGCGCAAACCATCGCCCAAATCCGGCGGAGTCTCGAGCACCTGCCGGACCACGAGGCCGGCGTGTTATGGGGCCGCTGGCTGCTGGCCGACCGTGCCAGTCGCGCCCTCTCCCCCCTCTCCAGCATGAGCGTCCCCGCCTATATCCAGAATCGCATCAACGAAAGCACCGCAGCGTCGCTCGATGAAGCGCAACGATTGGCGTCTGGGAATGCGGAACTGTCCGCGAGGGTCTTGGAAATGCGCGCCATCATCGAGCGAGCTAAGCGCCCCAAGGTCCTCGAAGGCGAGGCCCAGGTACTGGCCGGCCAGGGCGAGCTGGCCAAGGCGGAAGCCAAATATCGCGAGGCCCTGCGGGCCGGCCGGGAAGTTTGGACCAACCAGCCTGTGAAATGGGAAAGCTGCCTCAAGGGCCTGGTCGATGTGCTCCTGCGCGAGCGCCGGTTTGACGACGCCGAAGGGCTTTTCCGGGAGGTCTTAACGCCCGGTTTTGTCGCGCAACCGCAGGCCGTCGCCTTGCTGCGTGCTCGCGGGGCCTTTCTCGCCCGGCGCGGCCGGTGGAAAGACGCGGCGGCGGACTTCTCCCGGGTGATCGAGTTCGACCCCGCCGATCACCGGGACCATCACTGGCTTGCTCCCCTGTTGGTGCAAGGCGGCGATCGCGAAGCCTACCGCCGGCATTGCGCGCAAGCCTTGGCCTGCTTTGGCCGGACCCAGGACCCGATCGTGGCTGAGCGCATGACCAAGGACTGCCTGATGCTTCCCCTCGCCGGAGCCGACCTGGACGCCGTGGCCCAGTGGGCCGAGACTGCCGTCACCAAAGGCAAGGGCGACCGCTACTCTGCTTACCTGGCTTTCTTTGAGTTTGCCAAAGGTCTGGCGGAATACCGCCAGGGTCATTTTGCCAGCGCGGTCGATTGGACGCGCAAAGTCGTTGCCAGCACCGGCACCGGTGACGCTGAGGCCCAGGCCTATTTCGTCCTGGCGATGGCGCTGCATCAGTCCGGCCAAGCCCAGGAGTCCCGCGCCGCTTTGGCCAAAGGGACTGACTTCGTCGAGACCAAAATGCCCAAGCTGGAGAGCGGCGACATCGGCGACGCCTGGATTGACTGGATCGTCGCCCGGACCCTCATGAGCGAAGCCAAGGGCCTCATCGAGGGCCGGCCTGCCGCCGCCGGCGACCAGCCCCTCCGGCCGTAATCCCTTTCCGTCCCGGCATTTTGCCTGGAACTGGAGAACCCAAGATGAATGGCGCCGGCGCCTCGCTCGCCGTCCCTCGCTCCTTCCCTGGCCGTCGTGATTCGCGTCCATTCGCCTCCCTTCGCGGTCCCTGGCCTGTTTGAAATGGTGGACCGCCGCTTCTGGACGTGGCCGGGGGCGGAGAATCCGGGCCCGCGCCGGCGGCGAAAAATAGTTGGCGGGAATGGTTAAGGAATTCCGCTTCTCTACATGAAGTCAGTTAACACAACAAGAATAAAACAACAACATTATGGAGATTATCACAGAAGTCCTGGCCGGCGGGGTGGCCGGCAGCCACCTGCCATACGGAGCAGCATCGGACCAACTACGCCTTCTCCCTGACCGGAGACGGCGCCAACCAGCCAATCCCTTTCCGTTGGCGGGGCCGCCCGGCGAGAACGAGGGGCGGCCATCTGCCATTATGAAAGCCGGCTTGTCGCTCGAAACGGCGCGCCACGCGCTACGTGATTCGCTGCCTTGCCTCTGCTTCTGGCTCCTGGCCACAGGCCTGCCCGCGACGGTTCTGGGCCAGGCCGATTATGCCACGCCTTACACCTTCACCACGCTCGCTGGATATGACCACTACGGCAGTTGGGACGGGACGGGGAGCGCCGCGCAGTTCCTTTGGCCCGTCGGCGTGGCGGCGGACAGCGCGGGGAACGTCTATGTGTCGGACTCTGGCAACTACACGATCCGCAAAATGACGCCGGTCGGGACGAATTGGGTGGTAACGACCCTGGCCGGGGCGGCGGGCAATTTCGGCAGCGCAGACGGGACGGGGAGCGCCGCGCGGTTCGATCTAGGTGAGGACGGCACTGGCGGCGGCGTGGCGCTGGACAGCGCGGGCAATCTCTATGTGGCGGACTCATACAACAACACGATCCGCAAGGTGACGCCGGCGGGGGTGGTGACGACGCTCGCCGGAGTGGCGGGCGGTTCTGGCACCAATGACGGGACGGGCAGCGCCGCGCGGTTTTATACTCCTTCCGGCGTGAAGGTGGACAGCGCGGGCAACCTCTATGTGGCGGACACCTGGAACAATACGATCCGCAAAGTGACGCCCGTTGGGACGAATTGGGTGGTGACGACGCTGGCCGGATCGCCGGGCAATTCCGGCACCAATGACGGGACGGGGAGC
>Ga0326728_10019381_pt1 | contig 13203 bp, 7 predicted proteins | sample MB3enrmetagenome_FD_207602 | JGI IMG/M metagenome (GOLD analysis project Ga0326728, IMG submission 207602) | Lab enriched peat soil microbial communities from McLean, Ithaca, NY, United States - MB31MN | ecosystem: Environmental > Terrestrial > Soil > Wetlands > Peat | place: USA: New York...
CTTCCTTGGCGGGGTTCAAAGCCAGCGGCTCGGAGTTCAGGTCGTCGAAGCAGAGTGCCACGAAGCGGGGCCCCGATTCGCCTTTCCGCCCCGCGGGCGCTTCCAGGACGAAGGTCGGCTTCGCGCCGCCACCGGCGTCCGACGGTGATGTGAAATGTTGCTCCGAGAAGGCTGTGATGGTCTGCCTGACCCCGGTGTCGTAGATTTCGAAGTTGTTCCTGGTGAGGCCGGCGACCGCGCGGCGCCGCCCGTCGCGGACCACCACCGGGACCTCCACCAAATCCACCTCGGTGCGCAATCTGACCGGCGATGGAGGCATGTAGGGAACGGTCCGCGCATGCGCCTCGTCGGGAGCGATGGATTGAGCCATCGCCAGGCCGACACAGGCAAGCGCGGCCAGTACCGCTAAAAAGCCGGCGGGCGCCGCTACGCGAGGCGTCCGCAAACCACAACCGTGATGTAACTCTCGCACCGAACCTTAGGATAACAGCTTCATCGACATCTGGATTTGTCGCGGCGTGCTGAACGACGTGACCTCCCGGGGGGAATTACGGTGACAGGCGACGCAACTCCCAAACCCTACCGGCGGTCGCGCTCGTCAACAAGGAGCTCACGAAAAGGGGTCAGTTCGTCGCGGGCTGGCGATTGTGGCCAGTGCTGCGTCAGAATCTACTTATGAGCACTCAACTCACTCGGAAGAACGCGCCGGCGCGGCGGGATCTACTCCACCGCAATACCATGGCGTTCCCACGCGAGCTGCGCCAGGCGATTCCGGATCTGCACGCCGGCCGCGTTCTGGAACTCGATTCCATCAACGGGCGGGCGCCGGACTTCTCCCTGTTCGGCCCACCCGTCGAGTTGAAGCTGGTGGTGAAGGAAACCGGCAAGCTCAAGGGCGAATTCGTGGTGGTGATGGGTCTTCAAATTGACGCGGCGCGCGCACTGGCGGCCACACTGACGGAGTTGGCGAATCACGCCGAACGGGCCGTGGCTGGTCGCGGCCCGGCGGCGTAATCGGAGTGCGGTCTACCCCCCGGCTTCCAGTCCGGCAGGCGGCCGGGCGTGCAAGGCGCGCCGGCGGCGTCGCCCGCAGCGGCTGGTCAGGGTTTCAAGATTACCTTCATGAGGTTGGGTTCGCGGCGGTAGAGCCGCTCGAACCACGCCGGTCCTTCGGCCAGGGGCGCCACGGCGCTGATCAGCGGGTCCACGCGAACGGCGCCTTTCGACATCAGCTCAATGCACGCCGGGTATTCGCCGCTCGAAGCGCACGACCCCTGAAGCCGCAGTTGGCCCGTCACCACGGTCTGCAACGGGAATTCGACCGCGGGTTCCAGGTTGCCCACCAGCGTCGCCGCGCCGCCCTTGCGCAAGCAGGCGATGGCGGTTCTCACCGGTTCGCCCGCGCCCACGCATTCGACGGCCACGTCCGCGCCGCGGCCCTCCGTCATTTCGCGAATGGCCGCCACGGCGTCTCCCGCTCGCGGATTGAGGGCGCTCGCGGCTCCAAGCTGCCGCGCCAGCTCCAGGCGCGCCGGGTCGGTATCCACCGCGATCACGCGCGCGCAGCCGGCGTGGCGCAACGCCTGGACGGCCAGCAGGCCGATCATCCCACTGCCCACCACCACCGCCGTATCCCCCGGACGCACTGGCGTAAGACCCGCAGCATGCACCGCCACGGATACGGCTTCGATCATGGCGGCATGTTCGAAGCTGAGGTTGCCGGGAAGCCGGTACACAATGCGGCTGGGGACCACCACGTATTCGGCGAAAGCGCCATGGCGGCGATACGGGCCGGGCGAGACGCCCAGAACCTGCCGGTTCTCGCACAGGTTTCGCTCGCCGCGATCGCAATAGAAGCACTGGCCGCAATAAATGGTGGAATCGAAAGTGACCCGCTCCCCCACGCGCCAGTCGCGGACGCCGGCGCCGGTCTGGGCGATCTCGCCGGCCGCTTCGTGTCCCATCACCAGAGGCGGGATGCGCCGCCCAGTAGAGCCATCCAGGCCGTGCACGTCGCTGCCGCAGATGCCGCAGGCCCGCACTCGAACCAGCACGTCCTCCGGGCCGGGCTCCGGCGCAGGCATCTGGACCAGCTCCAGCCGCATATAGTCCGTCAGCAGTAACGCGTTCATATAGACAGGTTATACTACGGCGTTGAAGCGCTACTTCCCTATCGCCTTACTGGTCTTGCAGGCGCTGGTGTTCTTCCGGCACGTGCTCTGGGTGCCCGGTTATGCGATCCCCTGGGACCTGCGCGGCTTGCACCTTCCGCACGCCTACCTGTGGGCAGACTCCCTGGCGAAGGGCCTGCTTCCCTTGTGGGACCCGTACACCTATTGCGGCCGTCCGGACCTGGCGAACATACAGGCGGGGGCGCTCTACCCCGCCATGCCGATGGCGGCCGCGATGGGCCTGGTCTTCGGCCGCGATACTCTGCTGTACTGGCTGGAGTGGGTCGTGGTGTTGCACGTCGCGCTGGCCGGTATCTTCGGCTTCCTGCTGTTGCGCGCGCTGGGAGTGAAGCGGACGTCCGCGTACTTTGGCGCCACCACCTATCAGCTCTGCGGCTTCTTCGCCGCGCACGCCGAGCACCTGGGCACCACGATTGCCGCGGCGTGGCTTCCGTTGGCGCTGCTATCGGTCTACCGCTGGCACAGGGAGCGAAGCTGGCGCGCGGCGTTGCTGCTGACGGCAGCCCTGGCATTGACTGTTCTGGCGGGTCACTTCCCGCTCGCGATGGTGGTGGTGGCGGCCTGTTTCCTGTTCGGGCTGCTGCTGGCCATTCTCGATGGAGGCGGGCTTTCCATCCTCCCGATGACCGCCGCGGCGTCGCTCGGCGCGGCCCTGCTGAGCCTGGCGCAACTGGCCCCCACGTATCAACTGACCAACCTCAGCGTGGCGCAGTTTCGCGCCGACTATCTCGGTTCCGGCGGCGGCGTGCCGGTCACCGCGCTGGTCTCGCTGGTATGGCCCAACTACTACCATATCTTCGAGCCGGCGCAATATAAGCTGCCCGACGATCTCACCTACATGTATCTGTACTGCGGCATGCTGGGCCTGTTGTTCGGGCTGGCAGGCGTGGTGCTGGCTGGCTGGTCGAAGTTGAAACGGGTATTCGCCATCCTGCTGCTCGCGGGCGTCCTGGCGACCCTGGGCGACACCACCTGGGTGGGCCGAATGGCTCTGAGCCTCATCCCATTGAGAATCAGAATCGGTCTGGAACCCGAGATCTCCGCTGCCGTGCTGTGCCTGTCGCTGGCGGTGCTGGCGGCGCTGGCGTTCGATCGCCTGGTGACGAACAAGCGGCTGGCCTGCGTGCTGGCGGTGGTTGCCGCGGCCGATTTGATCGCCGTCAGTTCCGGCCGTCCCATGAACGCTTACCCGGTGGCCGCGGAACCGGGCGTGGGCCGCACGCATATCGACGGGCGCCCCGAGACGCTGAAGCGCATGCTTCAACTGACGGGAGCCAACTCTCCCCCCAGCCGCGTGGATACGGTGGATGCCGCCATGGCCTGGTCCACCACCGCTCCCATCACCCATATCTACACCGCCAATGGCGCCGACGTGATGGCCGTGTACCGCACCATGCAGGCAAGGCTCGCCTTCGCCAAGGGCGAGCGTTGGGGCGCCTACTACCAAATCGAGGATCTGCGTTCACCGGTGATCGGCCTGATGAACACGCAGTTCGCAATTTCCAGCCCGCGCCTCGATGACCGGCGGCTCGCGGGCAGCCCTTTCCGCGAGTTGACCTCCATCCCCGGTGCCTACATCTACGAAAACCAGGCGGTGCTGCCGCGCTTCTTCCTGGTGTCGCGGCTCCGTCCGGCGCGCAGTCTGGAGGAAGCCGCGGCGCTGCTGAAGTCCCCCGATTTCGACCCGAAACATGAGGCCATTGTGGAGGGCGGCCCCGCGCTAGCGGCAGGCGAGCCGGCCGGAACGGTCGCGGTGTCGGAGTATGGTTTGCAGCAAGTACGGCTGTTGGTGGAGAGCGAACGCCCGGCGTACCTGGTGACCTCGGAGACGCATTACCCCGGCTGGCGGGCCTACGTGGATGGCCGGCCGCAGCCCATCTATTACACCAACGTGGCGTTCCGCGGGTTCCCGGTGCCCGCCGGAAGACACCAGGTTGTCATGCGGTTTGAGGCGCCGTTATTCTGGTGGGCCGCCGCGGCGAGCGCGTTGGGATGGATCGTCTGGGCTGCGCTGCTGGTTGTCCGCGGCCGCCGTCCTCGCGCCTGATAGCCAACCGATTTTGTGGAGCTGGCGGAGGGATTGGAACCCCCGACCCTCTGATTACAAATCGTCATCGCACGAACAATCAACAACTTACACGGGTTACGACCGACTGCTACTGAGCAGCATTTTCAACCGCTAAGCGCCGATGAGTATAACTTACTACACTTACTCGCGCGATTAAAGACAAAAGTGTCCGCTATTGTTTCGCCGCTTCCGGTTGCGCGTGCGCCTCGTTCAGCGCCGCCGCCGGCAACGCGTACCGCTTGCGCCGCCGCCCCGTCTCGGCGAACGGGAATGCGAACGTGCCCGCCTCCAGCCGCTTGTACCAGACGACCCACCCATCCCGGTCCCAGTACAGGATATGGTCGCGCGCCAAAACCGCGCCTTCTCCAAATCCCGCTTTTTTCGATTCACCAGACGCCTCCCACATTTCACATGACACACCGACACCTCGAGCGCATCGGTCGCCATCAGGAAATATGCGTCAGAAATGTGGGTCAGGAAAAGATGGGTTCACCGGACGGATACAAAACAATCGGGTGAAATCGGGTGTTTTTATCGCGGGCGGCGGCCTCGACCCGGACTAACGGTCCTCTCCTACCTCACCGAGACGGTCACGCCGTTCTGGCTCGTGTTCCCGCCAATCGACACTAGGATCTGCAAGTCACCCGAGGGTGCGGTCGCCGGGATCTGCACGTTGAGCTGCATGATTCCCGCTACCAGGCCCGGCGCCTCTCCGGCGTAGGCATAGAGCGCCGGCAGACCGGCGATCGTCACTTTGATCGGCAGCATCGGAGCCGGCGTCACCTGCGGAGGCGGCAAGGTCGCCCTCGTAATCGCTCCCGTGACTCCCGGCGGGTCTGTCTGGCCCTCGCCTGTCATGTACACCTGTACGATGCTGCCCTTGGCCGCGGCATTTCCCGGTCCGTTCAGACTGTTGTCCGGGTTCAGAATGGCCCCCGGCCCGCTGCCCGACCAGGTCTGCGTGAACAGCGCCGGGGCCGTGGTCGTCGAGGTCAACTCGAACTCGTTGGAAGTCTGCCCGGCGTACTCGATCCACACCAACGGGCTGGCAACGGAAGCCATCTCATACGGCACCACCGCCGACACCCGCTCGCTAGCGGCGTAGATCATCGGAGCGGGGATGCCATTAAACAGCACTTGCACGCCGCCGATAGTCGTCGCCAGCTTGCCACTCGACGGGTTCGTGGCCGCGCCCACCGGGGTCGCCGGCCCGATGGCCGTGCCGAAAATGGTAACCAGTTCGCCTGGAGAAACCGCCCCAGTGGCGTAGCTTGCCGCGTTCAACACGCTCATGATGGTGGGCTGCGGCATCGTCACCGTCAGGCTCACGTCGACGGTTGCCGTCGACTGCGTACCATCCGTATCGGCCACCGTGATCCTGAATTCGTAGGTTCCCGGATTCAGGCCGGCTGGGTTCACCGATACGCTCAAGCTAGCCGGTGTGGTGCCGCTGGCCGGACTCACCGATAACCAACTACTACCCGCTGCCGAGGCCGTGAATGCCACAGCCGAAGTTGCCGATACCGTGACCGCTTGAGGTTCTGGCAGGTCGCCACCGCTCTGATAGGCGTAGTTGAGCACACGGGGGCTGACGCTGATCGTTGAGGGGCTGGTGACCGTCAGAGTGACCGCCACGCTCAGCGGGCTTGTCCCCGGAACGGTGATAGTGATCGTGCCGTTATAAACTCCGGGACTCAAGGCCATAGGGTTCACCGACACGCTTAAGCTGGCGGGTGTGGTGCCGCTGGCCGGACCCACCGACAACCAAGTGCCACCCGAGGCCACCGCCGTGAATGCCGCCGCCCAACTGGCCGTCACCGTCACCGCTTGAGGTTGTGGCAGGTTGCCTCCGCTCTGATAGGCGTAGTTGAGCACACTGGGGTTGACGCTGATCGTTGTGACCGTCAGAGTGACCGCCACGCTCAGCGGGCTCGTCCCCAGAACGGTGATAGTGATCGTGCCGTTATAAACTCCGGGACTCAAGGCCGTAGGGTCCACCGACACGCTTAAGCTGGCAGGTGTGGTGCCGCTGGCCGGATCCACCGACAACCAAGTGCCACCCGAGGCCGCCGCCGTGAATGCCGCCGCCCAACTGGCCGCCACCGTCACCGCTTGAGGCTGTGGCAGGTTGCCTCCGCTCTGATAAGCGTAGTTGAGCACACTGGGGTTGACGTTGATCGTTGCCGCGCCGATGCTGCTGACCACAAGGCTGACGGACACGGTTTGCGGGCTATTGCTTGCCCCCAGAGCGGTGATGGTGATCGTGCCGCTATAAACTCCGGGACTCAAGGCCGTAGGGTTCACCGACACGCTCAAGCTAAACGGTGTGGTGCCGCTGGCCGGACTCACCGATAACCAACTGCTACCCGCTGCCGAGGCCGTGAATGCCACAGCCGAAGTTGCCGCCACCGTCACCGCTTGAGGCGGTAGCAGGTTGCCTCCGCTCTGATAGGCGTAGTTGAGCACACTGGGGTTGACGCTCATCGTTGCCGTGCCGATGCTGCCGATGCTGCTGACCACAAGGCTAACTGACACAGTTTGCGGGCTATTGCTTACCCCCGGAGCGGTGATGGTGATCGTGCCGTTATAGCTTCCGGGACTCAAGCCCGTAGGGTTTACCGACACGCTCAAGCTGGCCGGTGTAGTGCCACTGGCCGGACTCACCGACAACCAACCGCCACCCGAGGCCGCCGCCGTGAATGCCACCGCCGAACTGGCCGTCACGATCACCGCCAGAGCCTGTGGCAGGTTGCCTCCGCTCTGATAGGTGTAGTTGAGCACACTGGGGTTGACGTTGATCGTTGCCGTGCCGATGCTGCTGACCACAAGGCTGACGGACACGGTTTGCGGGCTATTGCTCGCCCCCGGAGCGGTGATGGTGATCGTGCCGTTATAGCTTCCGGGACTCAAGCCCGTAGGGTTTACCGACACGCTCAAGCTGGCCGGTGTAGTGCCACTCGCCGGACTCACCGATAACCAACCGCCACCCGAGGCCGCCGCCGTGAATGCCACCGCCGAACTGGCCGTCACCGTCACCGCCAGAGCTTGTGGCAGGTTGCCTCCGCTCTGATAGGTGTAGTTGAGCACATTGGGGTTGAGGCTGATCGTCGGTGCGCTGGTGCTGCTGGTGACCGTAAGGCTGACGGACACGGTTTGCGGGCTATTGCTTGCCCCCGGAGCGGTGATGGTGATCGTGCCGTCATAGCTTCCGGGACTCAAGCCCGTAGGGTCCACCGACACGCTCAAGCTGGCCGGTGTAGTGCCACTGGCCGGACTCACCGACAACCAACTGCCACCCGAGGCCGCCGCCGTGAATGCCACCGCCGAACTGGCCGTCACCGTCACCGCCAGAGCCTGTGGCAGGTTGCCTCCGCTCTGATAGGTGTAGCTGAGCAGACTGGAACTTACGCTGATCGTCGGCGTACCGGCGGTGACGGTAAGGGTGACAGTCCACGTTAGGCTGTCTGTTCCTGAGCTGACCGTGACGATGCTAGTGTACGTGCCAACCGCGAGACCTGTAGGATTCACGGAAAGCGTCAGGTACGCCGGCGTGGTGTTGCTGCTCAGAGAAGCCGACAACCAGGTTGCACCATCCGTCTGCAGAGTCACTCCAACAGGCGCTGAGCTGAAAACCGAGTACACCACCGGCACTGGCAAAGTACCGCCGATTTGATATTCGAACGGAACGGAGTATTGGGCGAGTCCCAATTCGGGAAGTGCCAACACAATCAGATACAAAGGAACGACTGCAATCAGGCGGCACCAGCGCAACCGAGACCGAATTCCCATTTTGAACTCCTAGGCCAACCAGCGGCATGCCTGTGGGTTTCCATCCGGCATTTCCATTTTGGACCCCCGGCCCCTGTTCAGTATACACCCACGCGCCATCCTTTGATACGCGATTTATGCATCGTCCGGAGAATCCGTGGGTGCCGCCGGTTTCCTAGAGATACGGGAAGTATAGCGATCGCATTGGTAAGTCCCACTGTTTCAATGGATTCCAGGTTGCTCTTAACATGTTAAAACCCGCACTTTGGTACCCCGCGGAACCGGCCGGGATTCCAAGGTTACGTCGGTCCTCGTTTTGAAGGCCGTTGGGGGCGGCGCTTGGCTGGCGACCGGTGGCCCCTCGGTGATCACCTCAGAACCGGCCAACGAAGCCGCGCCCAGACCAGGCAATTGTCTTGCCGCACCGATGCCAGTTCGCTGTTCAGTCTCCTTCTGATGCGTCCTGCTCGGTTCCGACCAGCGGTAGGGCGCAGAATGCCCCTTGTTTTTCCTTCTTAGAAAGGTTTTGGTTCTTCAGAGGCTCGCTGGTGCGTAGCCCCCCACTGGGTGCAGGAGGGTTTACCCCCAAGAATTCACCCACGAATTCCCCCAACGATCCCAAAATCCGAGTGGTTACCAGACGATCCTACGGCTCTCGCACCTATGGGGCCATGGAAATTGCCCTTTATCACAACCTGGGACGACTCCCGGAGCCAGAATCAACCCACAGATTCTGCTGACGAGGCGAATATTCTTTTCGTTAAGCATTGCCGCCTCCCCGGCGCATCAAACGAGCTCCTCCGCCGTTTTCTACATGATCGTCTTCCAATAACTTGCCCACTATGCCCGCTCTGGTGGTGACGCCCAATTTGATCATGATCATCCGTAGGAATGCGTTCACCGTGTTGGGGCTAATATTCATTCGATCTGCGAGCATCTTGCTGGTGAGCCCTAGTGAAATACCCTCGAGCACCTCGGCTTCCCGTTCGGTGAGACGATAATTGCCGGTAACCTTGCTCAGCGAATTACTCACAGAGACCGCCTTGATTAAGTGAAGCGCGAAAACCGCTTGTGGGATAACGTCGCTCAGCGGCTGTACTTGAAACACACGGCAACTGTACTCCACATTTCCGATGTTGATGTGCGCCTTCAAGAATCCATTACCGAAAGGAGGCCAAGTGCCCAGCATGCCGCGGAGTTCGCCGGGCAGGCTGACTGCGTCCTCCTTCAGATCATAGCCACTACAGCCGCTTAGGATGGCTTCCGCCCCGTGATCCATGCCTATAATTCTGAACTGCAGATCGGCGACGATCACGCCCTCATCAGCCAGAGTTAGTGGGATGCTAAGGACCTCAGAATGAGCGGGCCCTACCCCATTCCTTCTCATCACAACCTTCCAAATCTCCTCACCTAGCTAGCCCAACCAGCGCGGCAGGTCGCTCCGATCCTCCCAGCAACCGGCTACAACCGCCGCACAGGCGTTAGGGCTGCATGCGCATGATATAGGTATTCCAGTTAGCGAACTCAGTCCTGGGATAGTTTCCTATGTATTGCACAACCATCCATATCGCGCCGTCGCTCGTCGCAACCGCCGAGTTGTAATCGCCCCAGCGGGCAACGCCGACCTCGCCTCCCCCAGGGTAACCTGTAAAGCCGTCCTCCGGTTGAGTTCCGACGACACCGACCTGCAGGGTCGACGGAGTAGAAAATGTACTGAAGGGAATCATCGCGACGCTTGGATACCAGTCTGGCCCGACCAGTGTCGCCGTAATCGCGCCAGTGCCCTGGGCATTCACTGCTATTGCCGGGCGCAGCAGGTGGTTATTGTTGATCACCAGATATCCCTGGTTGAGAACCGTCGCGGCCAGCACTCCGCCACGGTACGTTGGGGAGAGTACTACATACGCGGCCCCCACTTCGAACCGTCCCGTTTGATCGGTGATGCCCGTAGAAAAGGTCAAATATAGCCGCCCCCCGGCATAAGAGAGCGCCTGGACCCGGCAATCGCCGCCATCAAGATAGGCAAGCTGGCCTGGCGGAGTCAGACTTGAGCCGTATACCAGTGTGCCCGGACGTTGAGTGGCCACGTTTGGAACCGTATAGGATAGGGTCGGTATGACAACCCGGCTGAGAAGGGGATTAGGAGTCCCAGCGGCCAAGGAACTGGTATTGGTCATCGCCCAAAGGGCAACGCCGCCGGTATACCCGGACTCAGACAAGGTGCTGGCGAAATACTCGAGGCCGCCGCTCGCGACGAAATTGCTGGCGCCCGGCGGCGTAGTAGCCGGCTGAATCGCAAATTCGTAGGCGGTCGTATACGGTATTAGGAACTGGTAGGCCGTGGGTGCCGTGGCGCCTCCGGCCAGGGCCGCCTTCGAAAGGCTTAATATGGATGCATCCACAAACGCGGACGAAATTGAATTGAATTCGTTCCAGGCTATATGGAATCCATACTGATCGGCTCCGACTTGCGGATAGTCGGCGAGGCAGGGGCATCCCGGATGCGCCGCGTTCGTGGTTTCCTTGACATAGACGTTGTAGACCGCAGTTGGGTCGGCTGTTTGGCTCACTGCAAGATAGAGGTGCGAAGTGGCGAGTGGATTGCCTTCGGCATCATTGTCCAAGTCACGCTGTATGATAAACCACCGGTTGATGCTGAGGTCGAAGTAAACACGCATATCAGTCAAATACACGCCGTTCACTCCGGTGTTCCGGTTTATGGCCGGCCCCAACCCGAACACCTGATTTGACGCCAGGACGGCCGGTAGGGCCGGAACACCGGACGGATAATAGACCTCAATGGCATCATTCACACCTTCCAATACATAGTTCGTCGAGGCGGCAATGCTCTGCGAGGGCGGTTCAATGCTGAACTGATTGCCGTAGTCGGCTAACCTCTGATCCAGGTGGGACAGAGCGTTGAACCCCGCGATCCCGGAAGCCCCCGTAATCGTCAGACTCTGCGTCGCCACAGCGATCATCGCAGAAAACGTGGAGAGCAATGACCTGGAGTTGACCGGTGCTCGCAAGAACTTCGGGGGAGTCTCCGGTTGCGTTTCCGGAAGGCCCGGTGCTCGCAAGAACTTCGGGGGAGCCTTTGGTTGCATTTCCGGAAGCCGCGCATGCAGTGCAAGTGCCTGCAGCATCTGTCCTTGCTGCGTCAGATTTACGGTCCCGGTAAAGACCAGACTTCCGGTGACATTGGCGCCGGTGTACTGAGCCGGGGGTTGAGCCGCCAGCGGCAGCGTCACTACTACCGCGACTGCCACAGCGACCCAGGGGCCATTCCGCATTCGGACGAGACGCAGCAACCTCCTTGGCAGTTTGACCGCGATTCCAAGTGTCAGCCCGATAAGCGTCAACCAGCAACACCCGGGCTCTGGAGCGCCGTTTGAGGCGGGCGCCAAAGGCGGGGAACTGAAGTTCGAGACCGTCAGTATTCCCGGTTCGCCCTCGTTGTCGACGCTGTCGACTTCGAAGCCGACAGTATTGCCTGCAAGCACCGGTAGGGTGACCGTCCCCGATTCACCGTTAAGGTCGGCCAACCAGTAGAAGGCTCCGTTCAAAAGATATCCGGCCCAATCATAACCCTGCTGGTCCAACGAGGAATACAGGTAGTCGAACTGGAAGACTCCACTCTGTTCTACGATAGCCGTGAGATCGGTGGTCCCCGGTTCTCCACTGCCATCGTTCGGCCCCGTAATCACAAGTGACAGGCCGCCGTCGGGAGAGACCGCGCTACCGTCCGCAAACGTGCTGTTCGTGAGGGTGAAATCCGCGAGGTTAATAAGGCCTGCCGTTGCTTGGTGAGCAAGGGCGCAGATAAGCGTCAAAGCGTAGAAAAACGGAAGACAGCTACGCCCTCCCGCCCGAAAGGAACCGACGAGCTTCCCGATTCGAAGTACACTCACGCAACCTCCGATTGCAAGGTATACAATCAAGCGCACAACCCCCATACAAACTGAAGACGCGACGCGGACCCCCTGTGCCAGTCCGAATGTTCGTGCCGCTCTTGCTCTCCGGGAAGCGATGCCCTCAATCGTCTACCACCAATGTCATCGTAGCCAGGATACACCCGCCAAACAGCAATGTCAAGGATAATTGAAGTCCGCATATCTCGATTTCGCGTCACTTGTGATGACATCTGAATAGAGACAGTCTTACAAATAGAAACCCTGTTACAAGCGGATTGCACACAGTCTTACAAGCGTATTGCATGCTCGATTCGTGACAAGATTGCAGTACTTATTTTTGTAAAGAGGGCGCAAAGTAATGGTACTGAGCGATAGGTAATCGGGTGATGACCGGTACTAGAAGGTAAGTAATTAGGTCGTTACCCCAGTACGGGGTTATTACCCTAGTCCGATGCATGTCAGTAAACCGAAATTCCGAGGCGCAAAAAGGTGAACTCGTTTGTTTTGTTGCGAGTGGCTCGATTTGCCTTGTTTTGTGTGGTCATGTAATTGCATGATTAGACTTTATTATGTTGTATTTATATGATATTATGTAGGCATGTACGTCGCCAACGTCCCCAACCGCAACTCCCCGCCCGCTATCCTCCTCCGCGAGTCCTTTCGTCTCAACGGCAAGGTCCGCAACCGCACCCTCGCCAACCTCTCTCATTGGCCGTCCGCCCAACTCGATGCTCTCCGCTGCGTCCTGAAAGGCGCCACTTCCATCGGCCCTCCTCTTCCTCAAGCTTTCGACATCGTCCGCTCCCGTCCTCATGGCCACGTGGCCGCGGTCCTCGGCACCCTCCGCCAGTTGCAACTCGACCGCCTCATCGACCAACATGCCAGCCGCGAACTCGATTTGGTCGTGGCCATGATCGTGGCCCGCGTTCTGGAACCCGCCTCCAAACTCGCCACTTCTCGCGCTCTTCACCCCGATACTCTCAGCAGCACTCTCGGTGAACTCCTTCATCTCGACTCCACTACTACTGAGGATGAACTCTATCGGGCGATGGATTGGTTGCTGCCTCAGCAGGCCCGCATCGAACAAGCTTTGGCCAAACGTCACCTGGCCGAAGGCGCCCTGGTGCTCTACGATTTGACCTCTACCTACTTCGAGGGGCGCCACTGCCCTCTCGCTAAGCTGGGCCACCCACGCGACGGCAAGAAGGGCAAACTGCAGGTTGTCTTCGGCCTGATGACCAATGCCGAAGGTTGTCCGGCG